>Ga0180430_10001361_pt1 | contig 23975 bp, 13 predicted proteins | sample SS_ome_9_FD_132999 | JGI IMG/M metagenome (GOLD analysis project Ga0180430, IMG submission 132999) | Hypersaline lake sediment archaeal communities from the Salton Sea, California, USA - SS_1_S_2 metaG | ecosystem: Environmental > Aquatic > Non-marine Saline and Alkaline > Hypersaline >... | reverse complement strand
GTACCAGAACGTCGTCAAAGAACCGCTGAAAGCGCCCACTGGCCGGTGTCCATCGAGTCCGTCGCTGCTGGCGTCTGTTCTTGCCGCTGCCAACTGTGACGTAGTAATAGTCACCACGACTTCCGTGGTACGCTGTAAATGTCATTGCATCAAATGTGAAGTACGACAGGTATACACCAGCGAACTTGCCTTCGGCTCCCTGTTTGCGAAACTGATTTGGCGCAAACCATCGCGAATCAACCCACTGTTTCAGATTCCTGCTGGCGTGGTCTCGTTCGATCTGAAACGGTAAGACACCGTCCACGGGAATACGGTGTTCTTCACATTTGTGCGCTGACTCCAGCTGAACAGGCGAGTCACAATACGGACAATGAGTGCTTGTCAGCGTGCCAATGAATTCGACGTTGCCGCCACAGGAATCGCATCGTAATTCACGGTGCTGTGAGCCGTCATCATCAGCAACATCGCCATCGGTGGTTCGTGCTGATTCACGCCAATCCCTCAGTTGTGCCAGCATTGCATCGAAGTCCTGTTCTTCAGGAACGGCTTCTTCTGCCAGCTCGATTTCCTTGACGAAACCACAGTACTCACAGACCAGTTTCTGCTGGCCGATATGAAATTCGAGGTCGGCACCGCACCCCTCGCACGGAAAGATGCGCCCTTCTCCAGCATCAAATGTCTGGCCCACTTCGGCGGACACGGCGTCGACGCGACGCAGGTCGAGAGGGCCATCCGGGTCGTCGATCTCATCCGTCATTGCGATTTCAACCAATTCGGCGGCGGCTCAGTTGAGTTGCCAGCGGGCCATACGCAACTGCGCGTTCCGGTTGTCCGGGAGCTTTTGGTACCAGACCGTCACCATTTGCCCTGGTGCTACTTCAGCAGTGGAAGGATATCCGAGATCTCCGGATTTCGCATCCCCCTGAAGGATGATTGGCTCAGACCACGTCGCTCCGTTGTCATCGCTGATTCTTGCCTGGTTTCCAAGCGGAGCTCGCCTGTGACCGTATGTCATCAGCAGACGTCCGTCCGACAACCGCAGAAGATGTGACGGAAGTCCCCAGACTCCAATTGAGTAGGGTTCCGCCCAGGAATTACCTCCGTCAGTGGAATGCGTCTGGAGGGTTTCTCGTTCGTTCGCGGAGTTGTGGTTGCGGATCTGTACGATCCAGCGACCATCCGCTGCTTCGACGGCGTGGAGTTCGTGATAGTGTTTCGGATCGTCGCCCTGCCGCAACGGAAGTTCGGCAAGCAGAGGCCAGGTCTTGCCGTCATCGTCCGACACCCAGACTCCCACCATACGATCGTCGTCCCACAACCCGATCCCCGCGTACATCAACCGACCGTCTGATAGGTTGACCGGACCGTGAGGACTGTTCACCGGAACGCGATAAGCCGGCGACCAGTTGAGCCCTCCGTCGTCCGATCGCAGCATCCAGCACCCAAGATGATCCTGGTGCGTTCCTTCTGGAAGCCGATTCCAGACTGCCTGCCATCGAGCCAGCTGATCCGGCGGCATGGTTGCTTTGCCCTCTGCTGCTGCAGCCATCTGCTGGTGAAATGCGGGCTCGAATGCCAGCGAAGTAAACGTTGTTGCTAACAGAGTCCCTTTTGAAGTTTCGAGTATCCCGGCATCACGGTCGTCGATGGGACCATCCAGAATTGTTCGAGCGTAGGTCCACGATGCGCCATCATCAGTGGACCGAATCAGTTCCACGCGACCAAACGGGCATACATGTGACTCGCGTCCCCCGGAACAGACAACGAGGAGTTCGCCATTATTTCGACGGATCATTGTCGGCCAGCCGTGGTAGCGATCTGTCTGCAGACTGATCGTGCGGATTTCATCGACCGTGTAATTCGGTTTGAGTTCCGTTGCTGATACTTCAACGCTGATGACAGCAACGCAGCTCAGAAGCATCATGGTCAGCATGGCACGACATAGACTCATCGGCATCTCCCGTATTGTTCTTCGTGGTTGAGGCTCCAACGGTACTTCATATCAAATGCAATGTCAGTTCAAGGCTGCGTGGTAAGCACCGATTGCAGCGGAATCAGAAAGCTGCCTGGGTACGACTCAGGAGAACGGAGCCTGTCTCCCTGAACGCTACCGCGAAGATGACCTCTCGCGGTAGCGTTCCAACAGCTGGAGAGATTTCATTCTGCCCGTGTCTGGAAATCCGTGTCACGACATTGAACAATACGATTCTGAATGTAACCCGGGGGATTGATCCCTGCTGTCTCAGTGAGGCAGAATCGTAAGACGACGTAAGCAGACGAAGAAGGCAGGCAGCATGAAACCGGAACTGGCCGAAACACAATCGCGGGGCCTGACTGGCGTACCGCTTCTTTTCGCTGCGGTGATCCTGACAGCTCTGGCAGCAGGAACAGGCTGGGGCATTCGAGGTCAGTATGGCCACGAAACGGGAGCGATGATTGCCGGGACACTGGCGTCACTCACACTGGTCCTCCTGTTCATTCCGAACGCTCTGTCACTGAATGGAGCTCGCGCGGCTGCGATGATGGCGGCAGCAATCGGGATCGGTGGTTCGATGACCTATGGGCAGACTGTGGGTTTGACGCACGACCACGATATCATCGGAAATACGGACGCGTGGCGTTGGGGAATGCTGGGACTGTTTCTCAAAGGAGGCGTCTGGATTGGATTTGGCGGCTTCTTTCTGGGGATCGGACTGGGAGGCAGAAAATACCGACCGCTCGAAATGACCCTGATGCTGGCTGCAGCCGTCGGCTTGTACGTTCTGGGTCTGTGGTTGATCAACTCACCTTTTGACCCCACCAACAAACGGTTGCCCTTTATGTATTTTTCTGACCACTGGCAGTTCGAACCGGAAAAGTTTGATGCCGGCGAGATGAAACCGCGCTGGGAAACCTTCGGAGGGTACTGGTTCGCATTGATCGGTCTGACGCTCTATGCGCGGCTGGTTCGAGGCGACAGACTGGCAATGCGAATGGCGCTTGTTGGAGTCCTTGCTGGTGGTCTCGGTTTTTCCGGTGGACAATGCACTCAGTCGGCCCACGCATGGCATCCGGAATGGTTTCAGGAAGAAGGGATATTCGGTTTTGGATCGTCTGTCTTCAGTCGATTGAACTGGTGGAACGTGATGGAGACGAGCTTTGGAGTGATCTGGGGAGCTGTCATGGCGTTCGGTTTGTGGATGAATCGCCATCTAATTGATGTCTCCGAAGATGACAACTATGTCTCCCTGGCAGCTCCTGCAGAAATCATGCTGGCCTGTATGTATGTGTTGTTCGTACTGGTTGGCGACTTCGGATATTTGAATCCGGACCGGTTACCAATCTTTCGGCCGGATTTCGCTGCGACACATACGTTTGAATTCATTTCATATTGGTATGTGGAAGTAGGGATCGTCATTGCCGCCATTCCGCTGATCGGAATTTCTGGTGGGCGACTATGGCCGTACATGACTCTGCTGGTCATGATTGCCTTCCCGATTTGCGGCAAGACGTTGCGGGCAGTGGGATTCAATCCGGACAATCTGTGGTACCCTGGTCTTGCTTGGTTCTGTCTGGTCCAGATGCCACTGGCCTGGGGGCTGGTAATCGCGGCATGGCTCATTCAGCGATCTCAGCGCCACCGTACGGTGACATTTGCAGCGACGACCCTGATCTTTACCTCAGTGCTGTATTTCAGCCTGAACAGTGTCTTCTGGAATGCCTGGCCATTGGGACCTCCGAAGGCCTGGAGTCAGATGAACCCCAATCAGGTTTTCAATCTGACGGCGATGATCTGCCTCGTCGCTGCGTCTTTGTTTGGAATTCTGGTCAATCGGAACGCCGGCATCGACATTGGCAATCGAGCTGACAGTTAGCCACATTATGCCTCGCGATTTCCACTTTCATTGATCGGCAAGCGAAACTCATCAATGGCAACTGACGAATCATGTCCGGCCACTCAATCGGGCCAGCTGTCTGAATTCAGAACCTCCGAAGACTGGTGGGCTGTCTGGTGCGGCGGTCTGCTGCTAATCGTTGCGTTTGCCGCCGTCTGGTTCGCGAAGCCGGCAGACTTCAGTCAGCTCGTCGTCGGTCCTGCGAGTGATGTCAGTGTAACGTCGCCTCTGAAACCCTACCTTGCCAAGCCTGGTAAGTGGACCGATTCACCACTGCATTCGTTCTACAGTGTGACTGCTGTTGAAGGCGATGAGGACAAGATCACGAATAACATCCCCGGCATCGTCGGCGTGTTTCTGGTGATCGGCGTGCTGTTTGCCGTGGCTCAATGGGTTCGAGGCTTCTGCCCGGCCGCCTTTCTGAAGGCATTTCCGTTCGTGTTCATGCTGGCCACCTTGTCGTACGTGCTGGCGGCGCACAGCGTCATCAAGGCATGGAATCTGGAGTACGCGTTGTGGGCACTTTTCAGTGGGCTCATCATCAGCAACACCGTGGGGACTCCGAAGTTTATCAAGCCAGCGGCGCTCACAGAGTTTTACATCAAGACGGGTTTAGTGTTGCTCGGAGCCGGAGTGCTCATGTCACGACTGCTGGCACTGGGTGTACCTGGCATCTTCGTTGCATGGGTCGTGACTCCCGTTGTACTGATTAGTACCTACATCTTCGGACAAAAGTTTTTAAAGATCCCGTCGAAATCACTGACGATGGTCATCGCCGCCGACATGTCGGTCTGCGGAGTTTCTGCAGCCATTGCGACAGCCGGAGCCTGCAGGGCAAAGAAGGAGGAACTCTCGCTGGCAATCGGACTGTCGCTGTCGTTCACCGTCATCATGATGGTTGTGATGCCTGCCGTGATCTCCGCGACCGGCATGGACGTGATTCTGGGTGCGGCCTGGATGGGAGGCACGATTGACGCCACCGGAGCCGTGGCAGCAGCTGGAGCAGCATTGGGAGAAACCGGCCTTCACGTTGCGACGACAGTGAAGATGATTCAGAACATTCTGATTGGTGTTACGGCATTCGGTGTGGCAGTTTATTGGGCTGCGTTCGTGGACCGGGATACTGCGGATTCCAGCCCTCGTCTTGCATCGATCTGGCACGGTTTCCCAAAGTTCGTTCTTGGCTTCGCGGCAGCATCGATCATCTTTTCTCTCATCCATAGTTCATTGGATGGTGGACCAATCCTGGTAAACGCGATGGTGAAGGGATCGACGAAGACACTCCGAGGCTGGTTCTTCTGTCTGGCCTTTGTCAGCATCGGCCTGCAAACCAATTTCAAAGAACTGCTTCCCTACCTGAAAGGCGGGCGTCCGCTTGTTCTGTACGTGTGCGGTCAGACACTCAATTTGTGTCTCACACTGTTCATGGCGTGGCTGATGTACTACGTCGTCTTTGAAGATCAACTGGCCGAACTGCGAGGCCCTGAACCGGCGACTGCCACTGAAGCAGCGGCGGCTGCTCAATGAGCCATCAGCAGGCAACTGGAATTCTGCGTCTGGGAGTCGTGACGAGCGTGATGGCTGTCATCTGGCTGCTGGTCCTTCCGTGGGTGGCGGCTCAACCAAAGATGGCAGCTCACCTGGAACATCTCGACGAACAGGGCATCGATCCAAGTGCTATGTTCTATACTGACCTGGACGCCATGCAGCCGATTCTGAAGCGTCTGGAAAACCGCTAGAGGCGTTTCCTTTTTATCATCGTCGTTCGTGGCTCGTGGAACTGCCTGATTCACAGGCTCTCACATATCCGGCACGACCACAAGTCAGCGTCATACTCTGTCAGCAGCGGCTGGCTGCCAGCGCAACGGCTCCGTGGACAACAACTTCTTCGTCCAGTGCCGGAGCAACCACCTGCCACGAATCACCGATCGGAGGGAACAGATACTGTTTTACTGATTCACGCAGTGGACCGTAAAACAACTCTTCGCCCATGAGTGACACGCCGCCGCCAACGACAACGATGTCCGGATCGACAATCGCCATCACCTGAGCGATCCCCCAGCCGAGGACATCCGTGGATGTTCTGATAATGGCCTGAGCACCCGCATTTCCGTCAGCTGCCGACTGGCCAATCATGACAGTCGTCAATGCGTCCGAATCCTGGCCGCAGCGATTCAACAGTTCTTCCTGATCTGCTTTCGACAACTGAGGACGACCGTTCGGAAGCAGGCGATCCTGAATTCGTTCGGCATCGTTCCCCAGACAGGCGCGGGCCGTCGCGGAGATGCCCCATCCGCTGGAAATCGATTCAACCGTGGCGTGTGAATCGATCGCCAGCAAGCCAGGTCGCAGGTGTCCGATCTCTGCGACCGCGGGCCGGTCGGTTCCGTGAACCCGACCATCGATCACCAATCCCCCACCGACACCTGTGCCCACAGTGATGTAATAGACGGTGCGGTGACCTTTTCCGGCTCCATATCTGGCCTCGGCCAGCGCTGCGCAATCGCAGTCGTTACCGAGAACCGCCGGCAAATTCAGTTGGTCTCGTACCCAGTCCACAAATGGAAAATCGGTCCAGCCTTCAATCTGATGGCTTGTCGTGACGCGACCGTTGGTGGCATCAATCGGTCCACCAAAGCCGATCCCGACTGATTGAATCTCAAACTGCTGGCTCAGTTCTGTAACGGATTCACGAATCTGATTCAGGATTCCCTGCGCGCCAGCACTTGAGTCCACATCGCGACGGACCAGAGCCTGAAACTCGGCCTGCTCCCCGGACCCGACGCCCAGCTGCAGTTTCGTTCCGCCAATTTCGATTCCAAGGAACATTGCGTCATCTATCCCGCGTAGCGTCCTTCGCTGTTAATGCGAGCGAATACGTCGTTGAGTACCCAGTGGAACAAGCAAAGATGGATGCTTTCCACCATTCCCATGTCGTCCAGAGCGACATGCAGGCCGTCCTGCTGCATCTCTTTGAGCTTACCGCCCTGATAACCGGTGAGCCCAAATGTCTTCATTCCGTGCCGGTTGGCCCAGTCAACTGCGTTCAGCACGTTTGGACTGTTTCCGGAACCACTGATTGCCAGCAGAACGTCGCCCGGCTGACCATAGTTCATCAACTGCTGCACAAAGATCTGGTCGTAGGCCAGATCATTTCCGACGGCCATCAGCCACCCTGCATTGTCGGTGAGACTCAGGACTTTCAGACGCTTCTTTGATTCATCGTTCAGGTCAGATTCGTGAAGAGTGCTCTTGCCAAGGTCTTCTGCCATGTGGCTGGCAGTGGTTCCGGAACCACCGTTACCGATGATGTAGACGAAATTTCCGGTCTCCCAGGCTCCATAGATCGCATCTGCCCAGCGTTCCATATCCGAACGATCGATGCGGTCGAGTTCCTGGTTTAGGCGAGTCATATAGTCGTTTGTGTTGAGGGATGCACCAAGCATCATTTTCTTTCTGAGGTTGATGGTAGAAGGAGTGAGACAGGAACAAACACGAAGCTGGATTCAGCCGAGTTCGTTCAGCATCCGGCCAGTGAGTCGCATGCGGATCGCAGCAGCGTTTCCGTTTCGTCAATGCTGATACAGCCATCGGTGATGGACACACCGTATTCCAGTGTCGACGGGTCGCTGCCGAGCGCCTGTTTGCCGGCTTTCAGATTGCTTTCCAGCATTAACCCGACGATGGTTTCGTTGCCTGCCGCTCGCTGGCGAATGACGTCGTTCCAGACTTCTGCCTGACGCGTGTAGTCTTTCTGTGAATTGGCATGACTGCAATCCACCACAAATCGTGGTGGCAGGTTGGCTTCGTTCAGCAATCGCTCTGCTTCGGCCAGACTGGCTTCATCGTAGTTGGGGCCTGTTCGTCCGCCACGCAGGATCAAATGGCCCAATGCATTGCCTCTGGTTTCCACAACACAGGTGTTCCCCTCATTGTCGATTCCCAGGAATCGATGTCCGGCTCGCGCCGCCTGCATCGCGTTGATTGCAACTTCCAGGCTGCCTTCCGTGCTGTTCTTGAACCCGACCGGCATCGATAGCCCGCTGGCCATTTGTCGGTGAGTCGGCGACTCCGTAGTTCTCGCTCCGATAGACGCCAGGCTGATGAGGTCAGCAATGTACTGTGGCGTGATTGGTTCCAGTACTTCGCTGGCCGCTGGCAGGCCAAGTTCAGCTACGTTCAGCAGAATCGTGCGACCGATCTGCAGTCCTGTCGTCATGTCAAACGTGTCGTTCAGGTGAGGGTCGTTAATAAGTCCTTTCCAGCCGACTGTTGTCCGTGGCTTCTCAAAATAGACCCGCATGACGACAAGAATCTGATCCTGAACTTCAGTCGCCAGAGCCTTCAGTCGTTCCGCGTATTGCATTGCGATTTGTTCGTCGTGAATGGAGCACGGCCCGACGATTGCGACGAGCCGTTTATCTGTCCCATTAAGAATGGATGCCAGTGTTTGACGAGTGTCATAAACAACCTGAGCCGCCGCATCCGATGCCGGGAGTTCGCGTTTGAGTTGTGCAGGTGATGTCAGTGCAGTCGTGCCGACAATGTTGACATCCTGGATTAGCTTCTGTGTTTCGGTCATAGCCAAATCAGACTCGGTCGAAGGGACGCCACCGCCCCGGATCCTGGAAAGCTCTCAATTTCGAAGGGCTGCCAGTATTCGCCGGGGAACAGGTTCGATCAATCCTCGAAGTGAATTCCCTGGAATCCGGAATGAAAAGGGTCAGCTAATCAATGGTGGAAGCACGAGCGACCCGTTGCCACAGCCCACGGTAGATGGGCAGACCGAGTTGCCGCTTCTTGCGTTCGAAACTGGTCTGGTAGTCCATGTCATTTTCTGGTTCGCGTTCTTCAGGTGGAGGCAACGTTTCAAAATCCGGGTGGTCATCCATTTGCTGACGGATGATGTCAAAGTACTCAGCCACGTCGCTCCATGAATGCACGTGCCCACCGGATTTGACAACTCTGGACAGCATCCCGACAAACTCGTCTGTAAACAATCGCCGCTTGTGATGGCGTTTCTTCCACCATGGATCCGGAAAATAAACATGAGCGGCAGAGATAGAAGCCGGTTCGATCATCTTCGACAGAACAACTTTGCAGTCTCCGCCGATGATCCGAGCATTCTCCTGATTCCGCTTGAGCAATCGCGTCGCGCCGCGACGGCCTTCTCGGTAATCAATCTCGAGCCCCAGAAAGTTGATCTCCGGATGACGTTCCGATGCGTTGACGGTGAATAATCCTCGCCCGCATCCAATGTCCAGTTCAACGGGATGGTCATTTCCAAAAAACTCGGACCAGTTGAGATGCTCGCCAACATCTTCGATCGTTTGAAACCAGGGCTTCAAAGGTTTAACAGGGGCCGTCTGCATCATGAACGTCTTTGGCAACTTACGAAATCGGTCGTCGATCGGGCTCGCGAGGAATTCTGTTGGTCAGGTGCAAATTCGTCCGTCGCGGCCCCAGGGGAGCGCCACATGCTCTAGGCGCGTGCTGAATTGTCGATGGACGCTCCCATCATGGTACCTTCGAACACCAGATCGGTACCGACGTAGCCCTGAAAATCGAAATAGGCCAGTTTGCGCGCTCGCTGGCGAGTGATCTGGCAGACCAGATCCAAGCGGCATCCCGGTTCGACCTGCCGACGGAAACGCACATTCTTCATGCCGCCAAAGCCCATGTATTCGCCGTCGATCACACCATATTTCTGAGCGTAAAAACCGCCAAGCTGAGCCGCACATTCACACTGGATGACGCCGGGCATCAGCGGGAAGTCAGGCATGTGGCCTGCAATCCAGAATTCATCCTTCGTCACGTCTTTGTACCCAACAGCCAGTTGCTGTTCTTCATCCACATAGACGATGGCCGTCAGCTGAGAGAATTCGTAACGCTGAGGATTCACCCTCTGGATGTCTTCCAGAGTGTAGACCGGTGTGGAAAAGTCAATCTGACTCAGGTCCACAAGTGGTTGGGCGGGCATCGAATGATCTTTCGTCGTATGTTGATTGGGGACTCGTCACACAATTCCAAACAGGTTCGCAATCTGATTGAGATCGGTGAGTAGCCTGTCCGGCCTGGTTGCCGGATCTTTGAGCAGAGCAGTTGGTGCCTGGAGTCCTGATTTTTCTGCGGCCAGCAGGGCTGTCTTCATGCCAGCGGCTTTCGCCGGAACCAGATCCGTCTCCAGTCGGCAGCTGATATGCAGAAGTTCTTCCGGTTGAAATCCCGCCACCTTCAGTCGTTCGACGCTCAGTTCAAACAGTGATCGTGAAGGCTTTCGGATGCCCAGTTCATGCGAAAACAGGACTGCATCCGGATGAAACACTTCAGCCAGCGGCGGCAGTGTACCCTGCTGCCTCAACGCCCGCAATAACTGTGTAAAGGTGAACACCTGCCCGTCGGCCAGCAGTCCCTGACTGATATTGATCGCGCATAAATCCTGCATCGCCTGGACCGCTCCTGCCCGAGCTTCAATCCCCTGCAGATTGCTGTGAAAAAAGTAGGCAACCTTTTCGCTGAACTGCCGCGGATCGCCATAAAACTCGTCATCGTAGGTGTATTCCTTGTCAAACAATCGCGCGATGATGGCTTCCCAGATATCCACCAGATCCGGTTCCACCAGATCTCCCGATCTCTTTGCTGCGACCATCGCCAGGCGTTTGTGGTATTCCGTGTATTGATTAATCATCGACTGCCAGGGAGGCCCCGGCTTTCGGTACATGCTGTTCCACATGTTGAATTCATGTATGGTTTTTTCCAGAGCGACTTCCAGCGGAGTCTGTGGATCCGGAAGCAGACAATGACGACCGCCCGAAATTCGAAGCAGCGTGCCATAGACATCCCACAGAACGATTCGGACACCATCGAGCGGCGCAACCATTGGCGTCGCCCGAATGGCAACCGGTGACGGCACACGTGGCCACATCAGGTCGCGGTCATCAAGGAACTTTGCGTATTCAGCAAGCGTGACGGACATCGGCTTTTGTGTGGTCGCCCCGAAGAATCAAACGAAGTCGGACAAGGTTAATCGTCCAACCCAGCCAGCCGCCAGTCCAATTATTCGCCACACCGGTTGACTCGTGAAGCTGAACCGACTGCACCACCGTCCGAATGCAATGTTTGTAGATGACCTCTGTTACAGCTTCTGCAAATAACTGTTCAGGTCGGCGAGGTCTTCTGGCTTCTGGTCTTTGAGGAGGCCCGCGGGCATGAGAGACGCGGGTTGCAGCAGGCGGTCTTCGATTTCTTCGGCTTCGATTCGCCAGGTCCGGTGTTCGGCGTCACGAAGCAACAACCCGTCAACAGACTGATACACGATCAGACCGGTGTATGTCTTTCCGGTTGTTGAAACGATGGACGTTGTCTGATATCGCGGTGAAACATCTCGGCTGGGATCGACAATCGCAGCAAACATGTCGTGTCGGGAAAATCGCTTCGCGATTCCCTGCAGGTCGGGGCCGAGGGCCTGGCGACCTCCGTGGCATTTCGCACATGCCAGTTTCTTAAACAGCACTTCACCGCGATCTGCATCGCCGGAGTCCCAGTCGATTTCGTCCAGCTGAGACAGAAACTCCTCGGCGGACGTCGCATCTGCTCCGGGTGGATTGATATCAGGGAAGGTTTCCCGCAGCCAGTCATTCCATTGCTGCAACGGGCCCGGCTGAGGGCGATGGCCGTCGGTGTCGTAGACGAATCCGAACTCCTGACTCGTGTTGTTCTGCAGCAGTCTCATCGCCGTTTCTCTCATCGCATACTCACGTGGAGAATTAATGAGCCGTCGGGCCACAGACAGCAATGCAAACTGTTCACGTGGCTGCCGGCTGGGCGGTAATTTAGTGATCGCATTGAGACAGGCTTCGACGACGTTGATCTGGCCGGAGCTGAGACCATCGATGAAGAGATCACGGTCTCCCGGCAGCGGTTCTTCCGCGAGGACCATTAATACGGCTCCTCGAACGGCCAGGTTGTCGAGTTGCCCGCGAATCAGCTCTCGATGTTCCGGGACCGTCGATTCACCAATGGCAAACACTACGTCGTTTGACCAGTCGAAATGATCATCCTGCTGAACATGCTCCACGAAGTGTTCGATTGCCACTGGCACCTTGTCCTGACTTACTTCGCTCAGCAGCAATACGTGGCCCGGTAGACCAAAGCCTGGTTGATCCACAATCACCTGACGGATCGCCGGATCCACTTCGCAAAGGGCTTTGTACATTTCGCCAATGCGGTCGTCCCAGTTGGCATCCTGAGGAAGCTTCTGTTCGCGAATCTTGATCTCCAGTGCCACCAGTGCGGCTGCCGTTGTTTCGGATTGTTCGTACGTTCGTTCCACGTCGAGGCGTGCAAGCACCATGAGGCGATGAATGTCTTCCGCAGGAGCAGATTCAGCCGTGATCCCTTCCATGATGCGCGGCAGCAGGTCACGACTGACCGGCTGGATCATTCCAATGATCCGCAGGAGTTCCCGGTCGACATCAGGAGATTCTGTCGGAAACACGTGTGACAGCACCGTTGTGAGTCCAGCCAGTTGCACATCGAATTCGGTGAGATCCAGAATTGGAGCCACACTGTCAAACACGGCTGGTCGCCCTCGTTGTGGACCCACGTCGCCCAGTGCGAGCTGGATGAGTCGCGTTGCATCCAGTTTCTGTCGGTCGGACCACTGAGGTTCACTCAGGACAGGCACCGCCGCGTTCACCACATCCGGGCGAACCTCATCGCTGCGAGCGGTGCGTCCAAGTTCCGCTGAAACGCGTGCCACATGGTTCTGTCCGAACGTTTCGATCAGTGCCGACCAGTCTGGTTCGTTCAATCCTGCAACAACGGTAGATGCTGCTGCTCTTACGTAACGATCATCTGACAACAGGGCAGCCGACAAAGCAGGCAGCAAAGCGTTCATCGTCTCGGAAGATGCCTGCGTCGACAAGGCTTCCAGAGCGTAACGCTGGACGATTGGATTGGTGTCAGTCAGATACAGATTGACGATTTCAATTGGAACTGCTCCCGCATGAGATCGGCCGACTGACCAGATCGCGCGAGCTTTGACTGCCGTTGATTCACTCTGGACCAGCGTCATGGCTGCTTCATTGCTGACTCCGCCGAACATCTCGGTGAGGATCTCGATGGCTCGAATACGTTCTGCGTCGCCTCGAGTTTCATCCAGCGCCGCGTCTTCAAATGGCCCGCTTGTCAGGCGGCGCGCTTTCGGAGCCCATTCCGCCCGCGACCAGCTGGCTCCCGGTTGTCTGGCAGTCAGGATCAGATCCACATCGCTGACGTCCGCGTCCGGAGTCGCCGTTTCGCCGTCCGCATCATCGTTGTCATCACCTATCCATGAGATGCGAAAGACACCACCGCGCGTGCCGCGCCCGCCGATGCTGACATAGAGGTCTCCGTCCGGGCTGACGGCGGCATCCGTCGGAGCAAATCCGTATTGTCCCTTACCTGTTGCGAAGGGGATGGCTTCTGCCGCCGTCACAGAACCGTCCTGTTCCAGTGGCAGTGCAAGGATACGTCCGAACGTCCAGTCCAGCACGAACAAAGCTCCCCGATATTCAATCGGAAATACGTCGTGCCGATAGCAGACCACACCGGAGGGAGAACCTCGGTTGAATCGACCCGTCACAGGCGGCATGTCAGAAAAGTAGTCGGGCCGCTTCCAGCTGCGAGAGATCCAGCCGGCATGAGAACGTGGAGTGATCTGGAAGACACGTGTCGGTTCGTACCACGGCAATGTGACGTCTCGTTCGCCGTCGCTGTCAAAAGTGAAGACGTCACCGATTGGCGAGAAGTCGAAGTCGTACGCATTGCGAAAACCATCAGCCACGATTTCGCCTCCGGAAAGATCCGGCTTCAGACGCAACAACGTCCCTGACTGAGGTTTCTTCACGGGCGATGTTTCCAGCGTTGCGTACGCGGCACTGACTCCTGCCATGTTGCCGGCAATCACGTACCACCATCCATCCGGCCCCTTGCGAATCGCATGGGTATCGTGTTCGCGGCCGGCAAGGACCCGCAGGAAGATCTCGGGAGTTCCGTCTGCCTTGCCATCGCGATTGTCATCTCGAAACATCTGCAGACCGTCGTCTCCGGAGCACAGGAGGTGATGGCCCAGGAAGAACATTCCCTGAGCGCCCGATCGAGGGGCATCAGCAAATGTCCGGACTCGATCGGCGCGTCCATCGCCGTCGATGTCTTGCAGCGTACGAACATATCCCGGCCCGGACACAACCAGATGTCCTGCCGAATTGAACGTCAGGCTGTGAATATCGTGAGCGAAGTCGTCGTCGGCAAACAGGACGGCTTCGAATCCCTCGGGAACATTCAGTGCAGGTTCGTCTGCCACACCAGTCTGCAGAAGAATGACAGCAGGCAGACACAGGACAGCGGCGATAGTGAGCGGCTTCATACTGGATCCCGGAAGGAATAGCCCGGCCTGGGCAATGTTTCGACGTAGGTCTCTGCTGCGGGTTGAATCCACAGCTGGACCCATTGTAGAGAATCCGTCGGCGAGGCGGGACAGAGGTTTGCCGAGGTTTCTCAGGCAATGATGTCGTCTGCCACTCGTCCGGCGACATCGGTGAGTCGAAAATCTCGGCCGGCATAACGGTACGTCAATTGTTCGTGATCCAGTCCCATCAGATGCAGCAAAGTCGCGTGCAGGTCGTGAATGTGCATCTTGTCGACGGCCGAATAATACCCGTATTCGTCGGTCGCTCCGTAGGCATAGCCGCCTTTGACTCCTCCGCCCGCCATCCACATCGTGAATCCGTGAGGGTTGTGATCGCGTCCGTTCGTGCCCTGAGCCGTCGGAGTGCGACCGAATTCTCCGCCCCACAGAACCAGTGTGTCATCGAGCAATCCGCGTGATTTCAGGTCGCTGAGGAACCCGGCGATCGGTTTGTCGACTTCGGCGGCGTTCTTGGTGTGTCCGTGATAGAGATCCGAATGCTGATCCCACTGAACTTCGCTGTCGCTGTGAGTCACCTGAACAAAACGGACTCCCCGTTCCAGAAAACGTCGCGCCATCAGGCACTGCCGTCCGAAATCTGCGGTCACTTCGTTGTCGATGCCGTATAACTGATGAGTCGCCTCTGATTCCCTGGACAAATCCTGAACTTCGGGCATCGCTGACTGCATGCGGAACGCAAGTTCGAAAGAATGCAGTCGGCCTTCCAGAGCCTGATGACTGCCAACGGATTCCAGATGATCCTGATTCATTGCACGAATCAGATCCAGCTGTCGTCGTTGTTCAATCACTGACAGATGCTGATTGTGAATATGTTTAACGTTGGCCATCGTCACCGACTGGCTTGCGTTGCCAATGGGAGTTCCCTGGCAGTGAGCCGGTAGAAACGCAGATCCCCAGTTGTTGACTCCACCGTGCGCCAGCGTGGGACAAATCGTAACAAACGCCGGGAGATTCTGATTCTCCGTTCCCAAACCATACGTCACCCAGGATCCCATACTGGGACGCACGAACTGATCGGAGCCCGTGTGCAGTTTGAGTGCTGCTCCTCCGTGCGCCGGATTTGTTCCGTGAACGGACCTCAGGATGCAAAGATCGTCCACATGCTGGGCCACGTTGGGAAACAGTTCGCTCACCGGCAGCCCGCATTCACCGTAACGCTGAAATTTCCAGGGCGATTTCAGCAACGCTCCCTGCTTCGCGAATGTCACTCGCGGCAAATCAAACGGCAGTGGTTTCCCATGATCGCGATCCAGCAATGGCTTGGGATCAAAGGTGTCGACGTGGGACGGGCCACCCTTCATGAACAAAAAGACAACTCGCTTTGCACGAGGAATCAGCAACGGCTGACGAGCTGCCTGAGGGCTCTTGTGGGCGTCTGCCTGAGCTTCCTGGCCGAGCAATGCACTGAGCGCAACGTGACCGAAACCGGCAGCGGTCGTGCGGAGCAGGTGGCGTCGAGTTGTCAGAAGCGGATTATTCAACGGTTCTACCTCACGTACATAAACTCGTTGCCGGCAAACAGGCTTTGGCAGAACATCGTCCACGCGCGCAGGCGCTGATCTTCATCCACGCCGGTTGCAGCCACAGTCGCCGCTGTTGTATCGTCGATGAACGCAAGGATCCGATTGTTCTCAGCCGGAGTCGAAGGTCGCCCGGTGACGCGCTGCCATGCAATGGTAACTCTTTCTTCATCGCTGTTCGTTTCGTTCAGCAATGACGACGCCAGCTGGCGCGCTGAATCGATCACCAGATCGGAATTCATCAGCAGCAGCGCCTGAGGCGCGATAACGGTTTCACTTCGATGCCCCGTCGGCATGGTCGGATCGGGAAAATCGAATTGCTGAAACAATGGATAAAGGTTGTTGCGAATTACCGGCAGGTAGACAGCTCGCCGGAGACTGTCGTACCTGGTGTGATCTCGCGACGTATGATTGAAGACGAACTGCCGATTTCGCAACGGGACCGTCTTACCTCCAACAGACATATCCAGACGCCCCGAAACGGCAAGAACCGAATCCCGAATCTGTTCTGCATCCAGACGCCGAAGTGGGAACTTCCAGAGCAGATGGTTTTCCGGATCGACCGCCTGTCCTGGCGACTCATGAGGCGTCGTCGTCGCCATTTGCCAGGTACTGGAAGTCAGAATCAGTCGATGCAGATCCTTTATGTTCCAGCCCGATGCCATGAAGTGTCGAGCCAGCCAGTCGAGCAGTTCCGGATGAGTTGGCGGATTGCCCAGTTGTCCGAAGTTTTCTGTGGAGGCGACCAACCCTCGCCCGAAATGCCAGTTCCAGACCCGGTTCACGAACACACGGGCCGTCAGCGGATGCTGCGTGCCCGCCATCCAGCGAGCCAGCTCGAGGCGGCCACTTTGTGAGGCGGGAAGCACAGGCCGCACGTTGCTGACTCTCATGACTTCCGGGAATTCTCTGGAAACCAGTTCCCCCGGATTCAGGTGGCTGCCTCGGATAAGAATCGGCACGCTCGTCAAAGTTTCCTGTTCGCTGACTCCCATCGAAGCCGGCGCGTCAGGAGCATTGCTTTCCAGCACCCGAGCTGCTTCCATCAGATTGTTGTACTCAGCCAGAACTTCCGGACTGAAGGCGTATTCGACCTTCGGTGGCACCGCCAGAAACCCGGACGCATCGTTCAATGCCACGCGAACCGCTTCCAGCCGAGGATCATTCAGCGACGTCGCCTTGCTGTCTTCCGCCTGGAGTTTTGCCCAGGCTGCGTCAACAGCCGAAAACGTTTCTGTGTAGTGTGATTCAATCTCACCTGATCCGGATCGCCGCAGTTGATGCCATGGTTCAAAAACCGGATCGTAGCGATGAAACTCCAGGTGAGTTCGACAGTGATGGAGAATACGCGGATGCAGCTGCCGGTCGGCCGCTGCAGCTGTGAACTGTTCCAGCGTGGCGTCCGGTTCTATCGATGCCGACACCACCAGATAGTCGACCGCCTTCTTTCGCGCATCACTTCGAATCTGTGCAATGTGTTTGGACTTGAATGAGGCCGCTGCCGATTTCGCCTTGGCGATCTCCGCATCGATGGGCTTGAGTCGTTCGCGATCGGCGTCGGTGGCGAATGAATGTTCGTACCAGTGCTTGATGACTCCTGTTCGTGTCTCTGCAAACGTTCGAGTGCTCTTGAAGATCGCAGCGAGTGCGTAGTAGTCCTTCTGCTTAATCGGATCGAACTTGTGATCGTGACAGCGGGCACAGCCAAGTGTCATCCCTAAAAATGCTTTCCCCGTGGCGTCCAGTTGCTCATCGATCGTATCCATCACGAGCTTTTCCATATCGGGTTCCGCCAGAACCTTGGCGCCCAGTTGCAGGAACGCCGTAGCCGTTCGTGTTTCCTGACTGGCTTCGGGCAACAGGTCTCCGGCAAGCTGTTCGATCAGGAAGCGATCGAAGGGCTTGTTATTGTTGAACGCATCGATGACGTAGTCGCGATATCGCCACGCATGCCCGTACGCGAGGTTTTCGTCGAGGCCGTTCGAATCAGCGTAACGCGCCACATCCAGCCAGTGCCGTCCCCAGCGAACACCATACTGCGGTGATTCCAGCAAACGATCGATCAGCTTGTTCCACGCATCGTCGGAATCGTCAGCGAGGAATGCTTCCGTTTCGTCGATTGTCGGAGGCAGACCAGTGAGGTCGAGCGTAACGCGGCGGATCAAACTCCGCCTGTCGGCCTGCGGCGCTGGCTGAAGGTCAATCGATTCGAGTGTGGAGAGGGTGAATGCATCAATCGGCGTCTTCACCCACGCTGAGTCTTCGACGTCGGGAATGCGGGGATCTGCAACGGGCCGGAACGACCAGAAGTTTCGCCCATCCGCAATCGACATTCCTTCCGCTCTGGTAGTCGCGCCTGTCGAACTTCGAGGATCCGGAAGACCCATTCGGACCCATTCTTCCAGAATCTTAATCTGCTCATCGGTCAGACGATTGTCAGGCGGCATCTGCAGGTCACGATTCCGGTACCGAACGGCTTCGATGAATCGGCTGTGGTCCGGATCACCCGGAACGACAGACGCCCCACTGTCGCCACCTTTCAGCAGAGCATCGCGCGAATCAACCAGCAGACCTCCGTTGCTTTCATCCCCGGAGTGGCAGGTGTAGCAGTTGTCCACAAGGATTGGCCGGACATGCTTTTCAAAGAACTCCAGACCGGCTGGCGAATTCGCATCTGCAAACACGGGTGACCTGAAGCCCGGGCAGGCAACGACGGCGATCGCGCACGTCATCGCTGTCAGCCACTTGTGGACTTCACGGAGAAGAGAATGTTTGGCGGCACGAGCTGTCATCAGGAAAGCCTCGTCGCGATCATACTCATTTTCATGAGTGAACTCGACTATCAGCCTTGATTCAGGCAACTAACCGGACAACATTCAGTCCCTGATGACCCGACTAAGGATTTCCATCACCCGCGTGGAGCTCGTCTTCCTGAGCGGCACCAGAGTCAGCCCGTTGGCTCGGTTGGTTTTGACGGATTCATCCAGTTCCGTCGCCAGCTGAGCAACCTCATTGAGCAGATCCTGTGGAGCTTTGATAATCAGGGAGTTCGTCTCCTGCTGCGTTTCGATTGTCAGCAGCGGTGCCGATGCGGCTGCATTGATCTGGCGCAGGACCGTCGCGACTTCAGCCGGCACACCACTTGGGATATCAATTTCCGAACGTGAACCTCCGGCTCTGAGCTGAGACCGATAGATGCCCTGCAGAATATTGGCAATTCGACTGGCACTCGCATTGTGGATGGGTACGAGTACCGTTCGAAATGCGCGCGCGTTGTCAAACTTTTCAGAATCCAGAATCTCGAGGAGTGGATCCAGTCGGCGGCGGTCGGATCGGCTGCCGTAGACAATCAACGCGTTTAGCCGCTGTTCCGGAACGACTGCCACATTGCCGAAGCTGGTAATTCCTTCTGTTCCGTCGAGGATCTTACGGATGATCGATGCCACATCGGACGCCGACGTGTTTCTCAACTGACGGATCGAAAAGTCACGATCTTCATGAGTTGTCCCAGCCGTGGCGTACATCGAGTTCAGAATTTCTTCCAGCTGATTCAGTGCCTCGATGTCGTCTGACGCAATCGTAATCTGACCGTCACCCGGTATCAGAATGACGGGGGATTCGGCTTCCGGGTTTGCATCATCGCCGAGTTCAGCTTCCGGCAGCGAATCAGACTCAACGCGAATGGCTGCTCCCAGAACTCCATTCGGATCCGCTTCTTCAGCCGCCTCTTCCAGTTGTTGTTCGTTTGCTGCTTCTTCCCGAATCGCTTCCGTTTCGGATTGCCTGACGATCTCTTCCGGAGGAACTGAAAACTGGCCAGGGACGGTAGCTGGCTGGTCATCACCTTCCTTCTGAGGAGCGACAACTCGAATGGGATTGGTTCGCAGACGCGGCCAAAGTTCTTCGATGCGACGTAGCGCACCTTCCACGTCACTGCCGACGGAGATAACCCGCAGATTTGTATTGGCCTGCGGTTCTGGTTTGACACCATCGGCAAGACTTTTCTCGCCCAGCTTAATCAACAGGTCACGGATCTGTTCAATCTGTGAGTCACTCGCGCGGACCCAGAGTTGCTGCTGATTGTCGTCCGCGTGAACACTTGGTCGCGAACTGTATCGATGAATCTGCTGAGAAATCATCCGTTCGATGGCCACGGTGGCGTCTCCGGGATCCAGGTACGACAGCTGGAATACTTCCAGAGATTTCGGGACGGCCGGTTCGAATCGTGACACTGCTTCCTGCACCAGCTGATGACCTCGCTCATGCGTGGTGACCAAAAGTGTTTCACCGTTGTAGTCGAGTGCCACGGTTGCCCCCGGATCGATATGTCGGATGCCTCCATCAATCGATTCGCGAACCCCTTCCAGATCGAGGTTCCGGATTCGGTAGTATTTCAGTCGTCGAACGTTGGGACCTTCAACCGGGTCGAGGTCATTGATGATTTCGGCAATCATTTCCTGCTGTTGTGGAGTGGCCACTGCGACAATGCGACGATTTCGATCGTCCCACGTCACTCGTACATCGTCGGCACGCGTGAATGTCTGATTCAGCAGTTGCTGCATCTTACTCCCATCGTACTGACGCATCAGATAGGTCTTTGCGACGGTCTGCTGCGCGCCTTCGCCCCGGCCCGTCATCTGATCAACCACTTCCTTAATGGTATCATGCTGTTCAGGTAATGCCGTCGCAATCAGGACGCTGCTGGTTCTGTCTGTCGCCAGTTTCGCCTCGGGATACATTGAGGAGAGAATTGTCTGTGCTGTGGAGGCCTGGCCTCGCCCCATCTGATAAGACCGAATCTGCATCCCGTCAGCCTCATCACGGTTTGAGCGTATCTGCTGAACGAATTCAGAGATCTTTTCCTGTTCTTCCGGCGGGGCGCTCACCACGATTTCAAAACCATTGCGTTCAGATGTCAGCGTTACCTGATTCGAAACCAAAGGTTCCAGAGCTTCCATGACCGTCGCCGTCTGGAGCGGTGATGTGCGGTAGACCCTGATCGTCTTCTTCGTCGATCCGGGATCCTGATCCAGTTGCTTCAGCATTTCGCTGATCGTGGCATGCTGTTCCTCATTTCCGACGGCCACGATCTGCCCTGTTTCCGGATTGACGCTGGCAGTGAATTCGCGATCACGAGGAAACAGAGACCTCATGACGCTCTGAAGGTACTGCGCGTCCGAATGCTGTGTGTTATATGTCCGCGGAACCACGCCGCTGCCCGTGGTGGCGGCCATCTTCAACTGTTCCGCAACAACTTTGATTTCTTCGTGCTGTTCAGGCGTCGCTGTGGCCAGAATGATACGACGACTTCGATCCGAAACGATCGTCGCATCCGGGTAGAGTGCCTGCAAAGCGTCCTGGGCCTCATCACCGTTGCCGTCACCGACGAAGTACGCAGCGACAACTGTATCTCGGCCGTCTTCGACACCCGACATGATCTGAGTAATCGCTTCACGAATGTCAGCCTGGCGATCTTCAAAGGCGTGAACGTAGACTCGCCTGCTGGTGGCATCGACAGTGATCTGAACGCCGGGATCGGCAGTCGAAAAAGGTTGCAGGGCTGTACGGATGGAATCCGGATCCGTGCCGGAAATGTCGAACACGCTGGTGGTCCTGCGAGGAGCCCCTTCAGCTGCCGTGGCCAGTTGGTCGAGGGTTGATGTGATTTTGCCGTCCTGTTGATCCGTAACCAGTGCCATCAACCGTGTGCCGTCCGCGCTGACCCTCAGATCCAGACGGGGTACCGCTGCACTGAGCAGCGACTGAGCGTTCTCCACCTGATCACGCGCAATCTGATAGTGTTTCAGTGATCGGGCGTCATCCTGGGCGGCCTGCTTCAGCGAAGTCAGAAGCTCGGCAAGCTCTTCGTGTTCCTCATCGGTGGCTTCCACCATGAGTTGTTCCGGCTGCGAACCGGAGTTGACCAGTGCTGTGGGAATCATTCGCTGCAGGACGGTGACCACGTCGCTGCCGGCGCCCGTGACGGAATAAAACTTCAACGTGCGGTTGTTGTCGAATGGATTCTCCGTCGCCAGAGACTCCAGAATGGAAACAATCTTCTGATGCTGGTCCTCATTCACCACGGCAATCAGACGTGAGTTGTCTGCGCTCGGATTCATTGAAACCTGGGGAATTGCTGTGTTGATGACTGACCTGACATTGGCCAGATTTCCCGGATCAACGGCATAGAACCTCACCTTGATGTTGTCGTCCTGAGCGGCTGACTCCAGTTGCGCGACTAACTGAGCGATCTCATCGTGTTGTGTCGGTGTGGCCTCGATCATCAACTGGTTTGGCTGCGCCCCCGAACTGACAACGGCCGATGGAAGCATCCGCGTCACCACGGACGCCGTATTCGCTCCGGATTCTGCAATCGAGTAGAACTTGAGAACTCGATTGGTTTTGAATGGCTGCTCTGAAGCCAGCTGTTCGAGTATCTCTGTGATCTTCGCGTGCTGGTCCGCCGTCACATGCGCAAACAACCGCGAATTGTCAGTACTCGCGGTCAGCGTGACGGTTGGGACCGCCGTTGACAATGTGGTTCGTGTGTTCTGCAAAGTTGCCGGATCGACGTCATAGAACTTCAACTGCCGATCTGAATCGCTGGCAGCCTCGTCCAGTTGAGTCATCAGCCCGGCAATCCGCACATGATCTTCCTCCGTCGCTTCCACCAACAACTGATCTGCCTGAGATCCACTTGAAACAGTGGCAGACGGAACCATCCGCTGAAGCACCGTCGATGTGTACGGCCCGCTCTTTGTGGTGAAGTACGATTTCAGCACTCGCTGATTGTCGAACGGCTTCTCGTCAGCAATCTGCGCGAGAACGCCTTCCACCTTCTCATGCTGCTCCGGGGTGACACGAGCAAACAACCGCGTTCCGTCGCTGGTGAGCTGGAACGACACCTGTGGAAGCGTGGTGGTCAGAACTCCCTGAACGCTGGCCGCCGTTGCCTTATCAACCGCGTAGAACTTCATCATCGTGTCCGGACGAGCGGCCGGAGAATCCGCAAGCTGCGCCAGGGCTGTCTCCACATCTGCCTTTGTCTTCGGATCGACTGTCGCGATAAGCGCCTCTCCGTCCTGCCCTACATGGAAACGTGTCTGCGGCGCCACAGTGGACAGAACATTCTGAGCCGTCGCCACGTCCAGCTTGCTAATATCGAAGGCTGCCACGACACGATCGCCCGAAACGCTGCTGAGTCCATCGACGATCTTCTCGATGACTGCGTGATCCACCGGCTGTGCCCACGCCAGCAAACGGTCGTTATCAATGACGACTCGTGCACGTGGTACAGACTGAGCCAGCATGGACTGGAGATTACCAGCGGCGGCCGCCTGGACGCTGTAAGCCTTCAATGTGGAGGCACGTGGGCCTTCTGTTTCGGATTGAGACAACTGGTCGATGGTCTTCTTAATCAGTTCCTGATCTTCGGCTGTCGCAACAACTGTCAAAGTGCGAGAGTCAGTATCAACGATCACCTCGGCTCCGGGAAAGGCTCGCTGAAAGAACTCACGTTCTTCGCGAGGATCGTTGTGGAACGATGGATACACGACCGGAATTCGCTTTCCCAGCGGAGATGACCTGAGCGTGTCGAGCAGTTCTGCAACTTCCTGATGATCTTCCAGACGACCGCGCACGATGAAGGTCTGCGCAATGTCGTCTCGAATGACGGTGACCTTCGGAACTTCCTGATTGATGAGTGACAATGCGGAATCCGCATTGATGCCACTCACCGGGTACACCATCAACTTGATCTCCTGGCCTTCCGGAAGTTCTGCATCCAACTGCCGGATGGCCTCTTTGATGGTTTTCTGCATGGCCGGCCGCGCTCGAACCAGCAGGCGAGATGCACGGCTGTCGACCTTGATCGACGCATCCGGAAAGATCTCCTGCAGAACTTCCGCAACGCTTTCTGCTTCGACCTTGCTGATCGGATAGACAACCAGCGAAGGCTTCTGGTCGGGCGGAACTTCACGGTCCAGCTGAGCCAGCACCGTGTCGACAATTTCGTGCTGAGACGGCTTTGCCCAGACGATCATCTCTCCCGGATTCCCATCCGGAAGCACCTGCAGACCGGGCATCTCAGCGGACAGTCCCTGCAGCACC
>Ga0180430_10001359_pt1 | contig 23990 bp, 24 predicted proteins | sample SS_ome_9_FD_132999 | JGI IMG/M metagenome (GOLD analysis project Ga0180430, IMG submission 132999) | Hypersaline lake sediment archaeal communities from the Salton Sea, California, USA - SS_1_S_2 metaG | ecosystem: Environmental > Aquatic > Non-marine Saline and Alkaline > Hypersaline >... | reverse complement strand
TTATAAATTTTAACTCTTTCTGCACTGTGCTTCAAAGTAAAATTCTTGTAATCTTTTGTGTGAAAGTCGTCAGCAATGTCGTAAAGGACGGTGTCTTTCCCATTATCAGATTTTCTCAAACCTCGCCCGATGCTTTGAAGAACTTTTATTTGAGACTTCGAAGGTGAAGCAAACACAATATTGTGTAGGTTACGTATATTTATGCCTGTGCTAAAAGTACCGAGAGAAGCAACAATAATTGCATTTTGTTGCTTCTCGACAATTCCGCGGATTTGTTCTCTGTCCGCAGTATCTACCTCTCCAGAAACATAAAATATTTTTCGGTCCTCTTCTGCTCTCTCTTTCATCATATCATAAAGAACTTTACCGTGTTTTTCTACGAATTGAAACAGGACCAGAGTGTTGCCTTCTAAGGAGAGTCCTAATTTCGTGATGAAAGTATTCCTCTTTTCATTTGTCACGATGTAGTCGATTTCTTCTTGATACTTTTTATTTATCATCGAATAACAGATATCATTGTGGTATCTAAGGAGCAAAACCTTGATGTCAAGTCCTGCTAATGTTTTCTTTTTCTGCAATTCAACAGTTGTGGTAACTTTGTAGACAGGACCAAAAAGTCCTTCTAGGACTAACTTGTTCGTCTCAGTGCCGTCTAAAGTTCCTGTAGTACCAAACCTATATTCTGCATTGATTGCTTTATTCATAATTCCAGAGAGAGATTTTGCTTTAAACCCATGAACCTCATCTCCGAATATTGCACCAAATTGCTCGAACCACTCTCCATCTAATTTGTAGATGGATTGCCAAGTGGAGATTATAATTGGCATATCAGTGTTTTTATCTTTTCCAGAATAGACTTTATGACAGCATTCTTCAACTCGTAAACCATAGTCTTGAAAATCTTTATGCATTTGCTCGACTAGAGAAGTTGTTGGTACGATAACAAGAACTTTCTGTCGATGATTGTCTAGATACCAACGCATTAGATTATAGATGATAAACGATTTTCCTGATCCTGTTGGCGAAAGAAGAATTGCTCTTTTATTCTGAATACCATGAGCAACAGCATCATACTGATAATCCCTTACTTCGTAAGGACATTTAAGTCCACCGAGATATTTTACGAGTTCTTGATGGTTTACGTGATTTTTCTCTTCTGGGTGTCCAACCTCAGGATTATCAATAATTTGAAGAGGATAGAATCGATCCGCGCAAAATTTTTTCAGGTGCCGCCATAATCCTACATTCAATTCCTTTGTCAATTGATTGTAGAGTCTGACTTTGCCATCCCAAACCTTTCTTTTAAATGCTGGCATAAACTTATACCCAGGAACAAAAAATGAGAAGTATTCTCGAAGTTCCTGTGATTGTGCTGGATGGCAGTCGATAGCAAGCATCGAGTGATTCAGCATTTTTACGCGGATCGTATTTTTCACTACTTACCTTGTCCGCGATATTTTTTCCAACAACGTCTTTTATGTTTGTTGTTAGGTTTCGAATTATGCGAACAACCTATTGACGTTCTTTTTCCTGTAGAATTCGTATGAAGGACAACCTTCTTTACTTCTCCACCTTTCTTTGCTGCTGCCATGTTATGCTCCTGCCTCGAATTTGCGCCATTCAATGATGTTCTTGATAGTTTGGTGGCGCCATTTCAAACTATCTACAATTTCTACCAGGGTATCTATAATAGTCTTAAGATATGCGATTCGTTCTTCGCTTCTCTGAATCTCTGGGTCAGAATCGTAGTAACGGTCCATCTCTCCTTTCAAAACCTTAAGACCATTGAATGGGTCTGGTTCCCAACCCTTAGATTCGAGTTCTTCCTGACTCAGTTTTCCATTATAATACAACCACTTTTCTTTCAGCAAAGATTGCTGAGAATGCTCTGCTCGTTTCAATTGTAGTTTAGTAAGAGACAGGTATTCTAGGTATTTTGCGTGAAGTGATGGAGTTGTGCGCGAGACTTCATCTAGTTTGTGTTTTGGAATTTCGCAGTCATCTTTCCATTCATTTAGGATATTTTCAAGGTTCAGCATAATATAACTCCAAGTATTAAGATATTACAAAGGTACTAAATCTAAACGTTGCGTTGAAAGTTAGGTAAGATATTTCAGATGAAGTAGCAGAGAATTCAATGGAACCAATGTTTGTTGGAATACAATCTGAATACTTTATTTGAACGTTTTTGTTGTTATGACTCGAAAGGATTAAGACGGTGATGTCAGAATAAGTAGGAATTTGGTTGTTCGCAACTGCCTCTCTTGAATTGACTTGACCAACATTAACAGTTCTTTCTAACCAAGACTGCATTTCTTTGTATGCAGTCAAGTCTTCGTCGACTATGATTTGAACGTCAAGTTCACCATAGTTTATTTTATCGCCAGCAAGAGGAACAGAGGTTACTCTACGAACCGGAAGTTCGTAAGGAGGAACTGAAGCACCAGGATGTGTTACAGACTGAGCAAAATATTCAAGGTTCGGGTAATTTTCGCGATTGATTACGACTTTGAACCCTGTCGGTTGAAGATAATTTTTATTGGAAGTTAGGGTTGCCATTTTTTCACCTAGGTGGTATAATTACCTTTCTATTTATAAGAGGTTTTTACATGAAGAAACTTAAGTCTCCACTGCGATATCCTGGCGGAAAATCTCGAGCAGTTAATTTTCTCTTTTCTCCAGAAAATATGCCTCTTGTTAAGATTCAAGAATATCGCGAACCTTTCCTTGGAGGAGGCAGTCCTGCAATTGCATTTAGTAAATTATACCCTGAAACGCCTGTTTGGGTCAATGACAAATATTATAATTTGTTTTGTTTTTGGAAAGTCCTTCGTGATGATGGCGAAAGACTTGCTGAGCATTCTCTTAAAATGAAGATGGATCACGCAGATCACGATTCTGCTAAAAATCTTTTCGTTGAATGTAAAAACGACATCAATCAACCGTGGGAAGATCCATTTGAAATCGCGTGGCGGTTTTTTATTTTAAACAAAGCATCTTTCTCGGGTCTAGGAGAAAGTTCTAGTTTCTCTAAGATGGCGTCGGATAGCAACTGGTCTGTGAATGCCTGCGAGTCTCTTAAATATTACAGCAAATTGATTCAACACTGGAAGATTACCAACCGAAACTATACTGAACTTCTTTCTGATGATCCTAACGTATTTGTCTTCCTAGATCCTCCTTATGATATCAAGTCCTCTCTCTATGGAAAAAAAGGCAATATGCACAAAGGGTTTGATCATATGCAGTTTGCAGAAGAACTTTGCAAACGAAATTGTATGATGATGGTCACCTACAATTCTAATGAGCATATTCGAGGTTGGTTCAAGGGATGGGATCAACGCGAATGGGATCTAACTTATACGATGCAAAGCAGAGGTGCTTATCTACAAGAACAGAAAAGTCGTAAAGAACTTCTCTGCCTTAACTATGAAACTCCTGCTCTTAGCGTTTTGGAGGCATAAAAAAGGGGGACCGAAGTCCCCCTTGAAGTGCGGCAGGTGAACCCTGCTCTTTTTAGAATGCTTAGGCGAGGATGTTGTCGACGCGAAAAATTCTATAGTATTGGTTGCTCTTAACAGTACCAAGACCGTTGTTAGAGATCGCACCAGGTACGAATGGGTTAGCAGCCATGCCGTAACGAGTCTTGAACCCGATACGAGGTTGGAAGTCATTCTCACCAACTGCTTTAACCATTTGCAGAGGAACGTAAGGGCAGTAGAAAACACCCGCGTCATATGCATTGGTACCTTTGAAACCAACGGTGATGTAATCGGTGCTTGCATATGGATCGATGTAAACACGAATACGACCGTTTAGAGTACCAGCAAAGGTGTTACCGGTATCGTCAACTTGAAGGTCAGTGCTCATGTTAGGAGTGTAGTCCAACATACCAGAAGCAGCAAGAGCAGTAGCAACGTCAGAAGAGCAGATAACGATGTTACCCTTACCACGACGAGTTTCTTTTGCAATTACGTTTGCTTCACGATCAAGTTGAACAACAAGACCCTTGAATTTCTCTGCAGACCAACGACCATCAGCATCAGTGCTTAGGTTGAAGACACCAGCAAGTTTAATAGGAGTCTGGGTGCAACCAGTCTTCGCTTGGCTGTTGATGGTACGGATAACTTCGCGGTTGATTTCAGCAAGAATTTCAGTGCTGAGAATATTCGCAAGTTCAGTCTCTGCATCAAGACCGTGGATCGCACGAAGATCTTGAGCAAGTTCAAGAGAGTATTCTGCTTTCAGCGCACGAGAAACTGCAGTAACAGTTTGCTTCTCGATGGTGAAACCCATCTCGCGGAAATCAGAACCACCGGAACGACCAAGTGCTTCAGCGTCCGCAGTAGGCATACCGGTTGCGAAGATGTTGGTTAGACGCTGATCGTCGAGAGTGCTATCAGAGTCAGTATCTTCTACGCCGTTGAAACCAGAAGCATTGTCAGAATCGTGAGTACCGCTGGAATCACCAGAGAACTTGGTTTCTGCTTCGTTGAAGAGTGCTTCACGAGAAGTGGTGTTGCCTGCACCGTAGCGTGATTTCATCGCGAAGATGAGACCAGTCGGACCAGACATAGGTTGAACACCGCAAACGTCGTATGCGATGAGGTTAGGCATAGCACGACGTACAAGAGAGATCAGAATAGGATCCCAAGTACCGATAGAACCGACGTTTGCGCTACCAGGAGCAGCTGCATTCTCGGAAAGGAAACCGTACTCTGCGTTACGTGCTTCTGCAAGTGCGCGCTCTTGGTTCTCAAGAATAGCAGCAGTAACCGCACGACGGTGATGGTCTTTGATCTTACCTGCAGACTCTTCGTTTAGGACGGGAGCCCACTTTTCGATCAACTTATCGTAAGATTGATTCATTTTTTAATTCCTTATTGCTTTTGAGAGGTTTGTCGAATAGTTTTGAGATAACGTTCCATTACTGAAGAAACTTCGATTTCTTCTTCTGCTTCTTCTTCAACGAATTCGTTTGTCTCTGTTGCTTTTTTGCTAAAGTAAGATTCTTTAATTGTTGCAATCTTAGTTGCAAAAGAATCTTCGTCTTCAAAATCAACATTCTCTACAAGAGACTTTAGCTTCTCAATCTGAGTTTCTGCTAGATCACGGCAAGCTTCGGCAATAACTGCATTGCGCTTGTAGACCTCAAGTTCCTCAGTAAGTTTAATTGCTTCACCAGTTTGAGTATTGAGTTTTTCTTCCAATTCTTCAACTTGTGTAGCAAGTTCGTCAACTAGATCGACCTTGGATTCAGGAACATCAATGTAGGACTCAACAAAGAGATCCTTCATCTTGTTCATAAACGTTTCAGCGATTTCAGTACGGAGACCGTTTTGAATCGCTACACGATTTTCTTCCATCCAAGTTTCAACAACGTAGTTTAGGTAGCTGTCAACTTTCTCGACAAGATCGCTTTTGACTTCAGCGATTGCCTCGGAAAGTTCCTCCTGATACTGCTCTTCAAGGCGACTGACTTCTTCAGACAGTTTTGATTTAACAGCAGCTTCGAAAAGAATAGCAGTCTTAGACTTAAACTCATCGCTGAGTGTTGCCTCAGATTCGATCAAAGAATCAAGTTCAGATGCAGTATCGATTTCTTCTTCGGAAAGAAGGTCTTCATCGAAATCAACATCTTCGCCCATCATCTTGCCATATGCTGCCTGAAGATCGTGCTTTTTCATAGCATTCATCTTCTGGTACATAGCATTGATCATGCCTGCTTTTGTTTTCGGAACAGGAGCTTTAGAAGTAGCGTCTGCTGCTTTGTCTACTGAAGCGATAGATTCAGGTTCTTGGACAGAATCGTCCTTGCCTGCACCAGCACCCTTAGGCTCAGCACGCTCCTCGAGAGTCTCCTCCACGATATCGTTATCTTCATCGTGGAAATCGACTTCGACTTTTTGCTCTTTAGTCATAAGTGACCCCTTAGATTTGAGATTTTATCAACGAGAGGAAATTCTTAAACTCCCGAATTTGCACTTCTGGTCGAAATGCTTTCGGTGCAGCCCTAATTTCTGTCTCTATCTTTTCAATCACCTGAGCTTCTAAAATGCCGTTATTCCAGACCCAATCAACACCTTCCATGATTCCATTAACAAAGGCATCCGGTGCAGATGGATCTTGCACGATGTCAACCGTGCTAAGAATAAAGTCGTCTTTGACGTACATTGCGCCATTTCTTTGCTCGAGGCTACCCATACCACGAGTTGACACGCCTAGTTGAACACCACCCTCAAGCAATCCCTTAACAATCTTACCCATGGGAGTATCCAATATTTGTGCCTTTCCAACCACATCATTTCCCTCGAATTTGAGATCTGTGATGAGGTGAGAAACTTTATCCAGGTTAACAGTCGGTCCTTCGGGATGATTTAATTCCCCAACTGCTCGCTTCTTGCTAACCTGATCTTGAACGTATTTCCCTACTGCTCTTTCCATAATTGCTTTGGGATAAATACGCCCATTTCTATTTCTTTTTTCTGTTTGAGCGAATATTCCCTCAATGACGAATTTCTTTTCGCCATCCTCTTTTTTCTCAACGATGCATTGAAGATCGTTTTCTACATATTCGCTAATCAGTTTCATTTTAGTTCCTTTACAACAATCTCTGCAGTCTTTTCTGCTTCGGATTGTGTTTTAAAAGTATCAAGCTTGTCGCCGTCAATAAAAACAGTGAACCCTTTCTTATCCTTCATTATTCTAACCGGAACCTTTCCGATTTTTTTATTTAAGACAACTTCACTCTCTTTGTCTTTTTTCTCTCGAAGTTGTTTAAATGTTTTCATTAAAGTTCCAGTCTTTATTTTACTTTTATTTATAAAAAATTAATCTTCATCATCTTCTTCGTCTATATCAAAATCGTCATCTAAGTCGATTTCGTCTAGATCCGGAAAATCCTCTTCTTCGTCATCATCAAACGAATCAAAAATGTCTTGTGCAACAGCAATTTTTTCTGCATCAAGAGAAGTTTGAATTTTATCATTTAAAAGGTCATTAAAAATTTCAGAGGAAACGTTATAGTTTCCTGATTCGATCGAGTCTAGTAGATCGCTAATGCTGCTTTTATTTTCTTCACTCATTGTTTTGTCCTTCATCAGGTGTTTCTCCATCATCGTTTTTATTTTCACTCTCAATTTCTTTTCTCATTTGACGAATGTCGTCTTCTGTAAACATCATAACATTTTTAAGAACCCATTCTCTTGAAAAATATTCTCCGATGTATTGAGAGATCTGATCCATAGTCTGTAGTCTTTCTCTTAAAATTTCCGTATTCTTAAGTTCAACAAAATGGTTATCTCGAATATAATCGATCGTTATGTCGTTTTTCCAAGATTCCCAATCTTGATCTGTAATAATACCCTTCAGAAGCAATTGCTTTTTTAGGATTCCTAAAAAGAGTGATGAAAATCTCTTTCTAAGTCTATCAATAAACTTTTGGAATTTAACTTCGTCTCTCGAGATTTCAGTAGATCTTCCTAAAGAAAATTGTGCTTCTTGTTCAAGTCTATTGATCGGAACATTCAGTGAACGATAAAGTCTTTTCTGAAAGTAAACAATATCTTCAATTTGCCCTAGGTTTTCACCTCCAGGGAGAGTGGAGATTTCAGTTCCTCTTCCGCCTTCTCTTCGCGGCAACCAGAAATCTTCAAGCATAGACATATGTTTTCTATCGTCTTTTAAATCACCTGTGTTCGCATCATATACGAGTTTGTTGCGATATCTCGTCATGATATCTTTCATGTGCTCTTCTGCAGCACGCTTAGGAAGATTACCGACATCGATATAAAAGATTCTGCGCTCAGGAGCACGAGCAAGACGATAGATGACTAGAGAGTCTTCCATCATCCTAAGTTGATTGATTGGTTTAATTGCTTTATGTAGAAAAGACACGACCCTTTTTCTAGTAGGGTCCAAGAGTCCAGAGGTAACATAAGAGATAGAATCAGTAGAGATTCTAACGCCTTGCGTAGATCCTGCTTTCTCTTGATAAATGTAAAATTCGTTAACTTTATCTACTATATTGACACCAGTTTTAGTATCTTTTCTATACTTTACTTCCTTTACCTTTCGAATTTTAGTTGCATCGATCGGTCTAATTTCTTGAATACCTGCTTTTAAATTTGATTCGTTTACAACAAGATGATGATATAATCTTCCGTCTATGTACCAAGAACGAAAAATATCATGACCAAGTTCAGAAAAATTCAACATAGAACAAATGTTATTGAATTCTTCTAAAATCGATTTTTTGATTTTATCTGATGCCTTAACACCATCCAGATCGATTTCAACTGAAGATTCCATCTCGGAAGCAGAGATTGCTTCATTTACAATGTCTTCGATTGCCGAATCTACTTCAGGATGTTCTGCTAATCCACGATACTTTTTAATTAATTGAGTATTGTCTTTGGCGTCATTACCTTCCATGTCAATATATTGACCATAATGCGCCCCACTGGCAGTAACATAACCTGCACCATCGTCATCCGTTTTAGGGACGATAGAATCTAGGTTTTTCTTTTCCTCAGTGCTTCGGTTAATTCGTTTTATTTCAAAACCGAAAATCTTCAAGGAATTGCTTGGTTCCGCCATATTTTACTTTCCTAGGTTATCATAAAATAAGTGTACGGGCAATTTTAGTTACCCGTACACTCTACTTATACTAAAGTTAAGAGGTTGTGTCAGATTCCCAGTACTGCACTTGGAATTCAACTGTAAACTCTTCGATAGCATCAGTGGTTTCATAACTCACATCGATCGCTGCGATATTTGTCGGAAAACAACCACGGAAGTTGTATCTCTTCAAAATGCTTTCGTCACGGTCTAGTTGTTCAACAATCAAGTCTGCCTGATAATCTACGGGATTGGTAAAACCAGTATTAGCACTGTGTGCGTTGATACCGTTCATCCAACGCTCCATCGCATTTCGAACATTGAAATCAGTGTCGTTAATGACGGTCACTGTCCAAGTTTCGAAAGTACGATCGCCAGCGATTTTCAGCTGACGACCGCGAAATGGAACCTCAATTGCATTCATAACCGAGGCAGGCAACTGCGCTGCTTTGCAGAGGAATGATGTTAGTTCAACATCACCGCCAGCATAAGCAGGGAAGTTGACAGTTGCTTTGAAGAGATTAGGACGAGCACCGCCTCCTCTCAACTTAGACTTAAAGTCATCTACACCTAAAATTGCCATTAGTTTTACTCCTTACCTTAAACCGTGCCAACAACTTCTTCAAACTCAACACCTGTTCTCACTGCGACGAAGTTTAGCGTCACGAAGTTAATTGAACGAGCAGGTTTGATGAAGATGCTTGCAACAAATTCATTTCTATCGATGACAGCAGGAGTATTGTTTGTTTCGTCACAAACGACTCTGAAGTCAGTGATACCTCTACGACCGCGAATCTCACGAAGCAAAGGTTCAACAACGTTTACGAATTCGGCACGAGTAAACTCGTCATTGAATTCGAACATGATATTCTTACCTGCTTGAGCAATCGAACGCTCAATCGCAAGGAAGAGACGACGAACATTAATTCTGTCGAATGCAGAAGGTCTACCTTCAAACGTCTTATCTCCAAAGAGAATAACGCCAGATCCAGGAATGTTCGCAATTGGGTTGATTCCTGCTTTATAGAGAGTATCTCTTTGTGTTTTATTCGGGTTTGTTACAATATCCGTAATTCCGAGATAATTGCCTCTTCTTTGTCCTGCAGGAGAGAACCAAGGTGCTGCAACAAGGTCCGTTGCCGCCATGATTCCCGCAGTGCTAGAAGCAGCCGGAATGTTTACATATTGATCGTTATACTTGTCGAAAACTTTCAAGTAGTTATTATCAACGATCAAGTATGAAGATCTAGTTAGTGCACTCGCAAACGTAACAGTTGCAGTTACCGGATTAGCATTACCAACTACTGCTGCTCTGTTTGGAGAAGCAGTAACAACGCAATCTTTTCGAGCAGCAGCAATCGAAACTATGTCGTTGATTACAGTTGCTGCATCAGAATCATCGGTAACTTGAGGGGCGATAAGGAAGTCGACAGTAACAGTTTCTGTGTCTTCAAACTTATCGAACGCTGTAGCAATTTGTCCAACAGTTAGGGCAGAAGAAGCAACACCACCACCAAGGTTAATCTTAGAAACAGTGTCTGTCCAAGCACTTGTTCCGACACTATAATCAACGTTAGAATCTACGCTAGTAGTCTTACCCCAGTTCTGACCAATATTTTCGTAAGAAGAACCGAAAGCAGAGTCGTCACCGAAGTATCCGTTCCAAACATACTGAGAACGATTGTTGATTACGTCAGAAATGTAGTTCGGAGAACCATCTGGTGTCACTGCGTTTTTGGCAACTGAGAGATAAGGGAACGTTTCAAGAACCGTGTTTGGAGTTCCTGTAAACGCACCAGTTCGGTCAATAACCGCAACGTGAACCTCGTCTTTAGAACCACCACGAGCAGCTGCCCAAGTAGAAGTTCCAGGAGCACCATCGAAGGAGTTCGCATAAGACCAGGCACCGAAGTAGTTAGCACCAGCGGAATCATTAGCAGGGCAGAAAGAAACGCTGAGAGCATTACCGAGCGAACCAGGATACTTTGCAATGAAAGAACCAGTTTTAAGTCCGGATTCGCCTACTGCACCTTTGACTGTAGTTTCCCAATCAGTTAGGTTCTCTACAACTGCAGAGTCACTTAATTTGACTGCGGCAGAGTGAGCATTGACACCACCATTATTTCCACGAACAATGAAGAGTGAATCGGAATATCTTAGAAAGTAAGCAGCAGAGTGAAAATCTACTGAATTGTTTTCGTCAGGAGCAGCAAATGCTGTCACTAGACCAGACTCGTCTGCGACTAGCGTGCGATCATTTACCGGACCCCAACGAAAGTTTCCTACAAATGCCCCAGTAGAGGTGCTTACATTTGGCGAAACGCCAGTAAGATCAATCTCTCTAACTGTGACTGCAGGAGAAGCAGACGGTGAGAATAGTGCCATGACTGTTATCCTTTTCGTTTACGAATGATAAGTGAAACATAATACGGATTTTCAACAACCTTATTTATAATATATTTTTTTTAGAACTCTCTCGGATCGTAATCGACCCAAGCAATGTTATGCTTTTCCTTATTTTCGATCTCTTCGATATAAGAGGTTCCGTCGTCTATGAATCCGAATGGAGGAATATCCTCCTCTATGTTTTTCATCCTTTCTTCAAATAACATTTGTTTTAGGTTTATGTCAGTCATGTCAGAGAAAAATTGCGTCGACGCAAAATATCCAAACATGACAAGATTCATCATGAGGTCGTCATGATTTCCGTCAGATGCTTCGTAGGATTGACCCTTTGCAACAAAGGTGCTAATCTCTAGGATAGTGTTCTCGTCAACTATGTCCAACTTTCTATTTTCTAAAATATCTTTGATTGCTGAGCACCCAAGACGTTTTGTCTTCCGATTTATTTCAATACCAATAGAGTTTGCTTTCACTGCACTGGTGACATGAACGTTCTCATATTCAAGGTCGTAGTAAAGACCATTACAAACAACAGAACCTTGATCGTTTGATTCAATCACCACATAAGAGTTGTTATAAACTGTTGCGTATTTATAAATAATATTTGGAAAGAGTATTGGAGAAATAGTGTTGTTCCGATACACAGCAACTTGCCGAAAGGGAGTTGTGCTGATGTCAATGACGTTAAACGTCGAATAATCCTGTCCTCTTCCTTTAGAAACATCAACAAGAGTTATATACTCATGCCCTCTTTCTGGTTCTTCATAAACCAAAAAGGATCCATTTTCCCTTACGCTCTTGGGTGGTTTTGCTCTGAGAGAAAGAAGCGTCTCTGCATTAATAAGAGTGTCGCCAGTACCAAAGAACGTGTTGTGGGAAGTAAACAGTTTATCGTGATTGTAAACTCTACCGTTTTCCACGTTCAAAGGGTCGTAAAAATATTGCCCCTCGCAAACTTCTCTCCGAACAACAACCTTTCCTATATCGTCCCCAGCAAATATTTCTTTTGCAAATTGAATTCGTCCTCCGACGAAGAATTTATGATTAATTGCAGTGCAGAGTTCAGTGCCGTCTTCAAACACGAAACGAAACCCGTAATCATGCCAATAACGATTGACACCATGAAACTTCTGAAACCCAGAAGGTGTTAAGATTTGTATATCGATGGGAGCCTCTCAGTTCTTGATTTTCCAGACACTATATTTTCAATGCATTTTGCTGAGACATTATAATAATCGCAGTATTTTCTAGCGAACGTAGAGTACGGTGTTATCGGTCTCCAACCAGAATTTTTCTTTCTTCTTTCTTCATTAACATAAATCAGTTCTTGTTTTATTTCTTCTAGTTCTTTTGCGAAAGTATCTCTGATCTCGTCAACTTGATCATCTGAGAGTTTTGGAGGTCTTAACCTTTTTCCGGATTTTGATTGTTTTTGTTTCTTCAAGTATTCAGGATCCTTGTAATTGTCCTTGCTTCGTTTCGACCTAACTTCAAACCCTTCTCTTTTAGCACGCTCTTTTGCCGACTTAGACATTCTATCCCTTTGTTCGTCGGAAAACTTGTAACCTAGAGTAGTAAAATTGGGAGAATTGTGTCCATACCCTTTACCGGAAGGAGATTCGTTTAAACCATCTCGATACGTATTGAGATTTTCTATCCAATATTCTTCTCTACTCTCAATGTAATTTCTATCATGCGATTCTTCCAATATCTGTACTTCAAACTCATCGCCCTTAAAACGATTGGACCTTTTGTGGTCGCCCATTCTAATCTTGAACCTACGTTGTATGGTGATACCAACGTATTGCTTTGAGTCTGACTTCCTCTTCAAAAGGTAGACCAAGTGTTTCTCTTGTTCTGATACAGTCATATAAATCGCCTATTCTTATTTCGTATATAATATTATTTATAAGAATAGTTATTTGGGAACGACTTTCTAAGCAATTGCCAAATTCTTGGTCGAACTGCAACTGCGAAGTATTTGCTATTGTTTGACGTTTCCACTCCTCGTCTCTGCCAGGCACGTCCCACCAATTTACTTCAAATGGTTTGAATTCATTGATTCCTTGGACTGCTCCTTCCCATATTTTGTGAAAAGTATTCCCAATACCATTTGCAGTAGAGGTTATGATAACCTTTGTATTCTTACCCGAAGAAATTACGGGATAAGTAGAGGTATAGAACTCAGCGGCACGCTCCACGAACGCAAACTCGTCGAGGAACAAGAGGTTGACTGACATTCCTCGGATAGAACTACCAGAAGTAGCAGCAGCAATGATGCGAGAATTATTGCTAAATTCAATCGATCCTTTATTAAGCGCACGACAACCAGGTTGAAGAAAGAACGGTAAGTTTTCAAGGGCCAGTGTGACACGAGCAAGCATCTCCCTAGCAGTAGCACCTTTGTTGGCAAGGACCGCAATAGTTTTTTCTGGATGAAAGATAGAATACCAGAGAAGGTACACAACCGAAGAAATGGATTTACCTGATTGACGACAGGCGAGAACAATAGAGAACCGATTGTCGTTAAAGTGATGAAACATTTTTTCTTGATAAGGATATAAATTAAAGTTGACTAATCCTTTGTCAAGAGATATAATTTTAACGTAGGTTTTTGCAAAGTATGCAGGATCCTTCATGCATTTAGCATATTCACGAACCTTCTCCTCGGTCCACTCTTCCTTTATGCCGTCGCGTTTGACATTCGGATTACCGAGGTAATTATTCTTCTCTTGTAGACTCACCGTCAATCACCTTAGAATCATTCTGTAATAATCTCTGTAAGTCGGTAGTAGATCCAATGAATACGTTATTTGTGGTTGCACCGACTTGCTTGGTTTCTTCTCTATTGATATCTTTGTTCTTTTTATTCAAGTCCATTAATTTATCATTCACATCAGAAATGTTTTTTATCATGTTTGATAGAACTTCGAACGCACGTGGATGCTCTGACTCACGTGCTACCTCAATCATTAGATCAAGCGATTCCCTTCCCTTTTCTATTAGTTCATAATAAGTATCGCGAGAATATTCATAATCACTTTTTATTTTTTCTTTTTCATCTTTCATGGTGCAGCGCTGTCCAAATAGATAATGTTGAATCCATAATCGCTATCAGGACTCACTCCTGAAGGAGTTGGCGTAATATTTAGATTTTGAATGAAAATGTCACTATCAGCGAGACCTGCACCGATATTGAATAGGTTGTTGTTGACTTCGCGGATAATCGAACTATCCTTCTCTGGTCCATAGAAAGAAATTTTCATACTGAAATTCAGAGTGTATATGATTGTTCTTCTCTGCTCGAGGGCACCTTCGTAATCGTCTTCGAAACTGATACTAGAAAGAACTACTGGAACGTCTTCTAGTATCTCTGGATAGTCCGAAAATGGTTTTACTGAAACGCTGTACTGAGGATTGAAGTAAGGCAAAATTTGCTCAACGATCTGCAAGGCATCGTCTTGTGACTTAGCGTAAATATTTAACTGAAAATCGATATCGTAAGGGACGGAGGTAAATATCTTTCTACGCTGAGTAGAAGAACCTGCGATCGATCGAGTGATACTATTTGTTTTGGGTAGTTGTCTCTGTGAATCGTAAGACAAATTCGTTATCTCAAATGACATTCGAGGAAGTTTAATTGCAACTCTTCTTTCTGCGTCCTCTCCCTTTGACATTTCAGTTAGTCGTTCGATGAAGTTTCTCTTTGGTGCATAGGAAAGAGGAACCTTTACCTGAGAGACAGTCTCTCCTGAAGAATTCTGTCTTAGGACATGAATATTATTAAACAACGAACCAAATACAGAGACTGCAGTTCGGACTCTTTTATGATAAAACCAGGTTCCAAACATTATTGAATATCTCCGAAGGGATTAGATTCGCTGAAGTCTAAGAAGTCACTTTCAAAATCATCGAACACAGTATTTTGTGACTCTTTCTGAATCTCTTGTAGTTCTTGAACTAGCGAAGGAATTCTGATAGCACCAGAGGTGCTTCCAACAACATTTTTAGTTGTCGTGAATGTGCGGTAATTTCCATCGGTCGATCCAACATGAGCGAGTTGTAGAATGTTATCTGAATCTGACCAATCAGTAACCTCGCCTCTGATTGTATAATCGTCATTGACTTGAGTCACAATTTCACCGACGACGTAGTTGCTATCTGCATAAGGCGCAGGAATCGAAACTGTCGGAGTTGTGAGATAAAATTCACCACTATCAAGAATTGTGACAGAAGAAATACTTCCTCCCAAAGAAGAGTCGATATTTGCAAGAAGAGAAATGCTGCTCCCGTTTAAATGCTCCAACGCAACAGTCGTAGAGTCATCAACAAATTCCTCTGTGGGTACATCTATTGCGCTATCGAAAGAAACAGAAGAATCATACCTAGAGGATAGCAACTCTACCTTCGTTCCTTCTGTTGCTCTGAATTCGTCAATATATCCTAAAAGAGGACTCCAAACTTGACTATCGAAAGTTCCCGCAGCGGAAACACCAAGCAAGTATCCTTCACCCGTGAGCATTTCTAAATTTGTTGGATGTGTGCTGTCAAATTGTTTTATGCCATCTACATAAATGTAGTGATTAGAACTGTCTCCGCCTATTAGAATGTGAGTCCAAGAACCAGTAGGTACTATTGCATTCTCATAAACTTTTAATGATTGTCCTTGGTTATCAAATCTGCTTGAGACCATCTTTCCGTCTTCATTTACGCCATAAACGAATCTTAGTGGTTTTCCGCTAGAGTCGTTACCACCACCGGTAATCAAAATACCTGATTTTTCTCCGACAGAAGGATGCGCATCTATATAAACAAACATTTCAACGATGCCATTATTCGAATTTCTTAGATAAGAACCTTCCTTTCCTCTGAAAAGGTTAACGTTCAGAGAAGAATTTCCAAACTTAGAGAATCCTGAATCAACAGGATCTACTGTAATTTCAGGAGGAGATGTATATCCCTTTCCTGAATTTTCGATCGTTAATTGAGAAATTGTACCTTGGGTGTCTATTTCTAGAGAGATTTGAGCACGGTTTTCCGTAGAAGTTCCCATGGTCAGAGCATATTGAAATGCTCCTTCAAATTCTATTTCATCGATTTCATCGATTTCTGTGTCAAAGTCTTCATCGCTGTATTCAAATAATTCACACTGCATTCTAAATGTCGGAAGTTGACTTAACTGATAGAATGGTGTCTCTGTCTCAACCTTTCTTATTTCAAAGATAGATTTTGAAAGAGGAAGATAGATAAGATCGCCTTCTCTCGGTCGAAAGTTTGCTTCTGTTAATCTATTCCCGATAAGTTGTTTCCAGCGCCGACGTGCAACAACAAATGTTGCTTGGTCGCGAAGTTCAACTCCGAATTTAGTAAAGAGATCGCCTTCACCATCAAATCCCTCAATATTTTCAATGTACATTTCGATGATATACGCATTGCTAAATCTAGAAGGAATATCGTCAACGAAAATTCTATCTTTGTTTACAATTTCACGAGGAAGGTAGTATACGTCTTGTCCATAAAATTGCAAGGATTCTATGACCAAATCTTCGTAGAGATTTTGTTCAGATTTAACCTTTTGAGAAATATAACGGTTCGTTGCCATGATTTACCCTACAAAAAAGTTTGGACCGATATCCTCTTCTTCTCTGAATTTGGTCATAATAGTTTCAATTTCTTGATTCGCGTCTTCTAGAATCTGTCTACCACTAATCGTTACGCCACCGGGAAGTTGCATTCCTTCAAACTTAGACATATTAATTCCCCACTGTCTTTTGATAAGAGCAGCAGCATAGTTCTTTAAGAAGGAGTGATTCCACAAAGAATGAAAGTCGCTAGACCCAGAAGTAGGAGTGCGAATTCCATAAACTTCATAAACAAGGTAATCTCCAGAAGAGATTTTTTGGTCAGACAAATAGAAGAAAAGGCGATTTTCTTGACGAGAGAATGTCATTTCAGGAGTTCCGGACAGTTTCATGTCCAAGAGAGAAAGATATTGTTGCATTTGTTCATAGTATGCTATGTCACCAGCATAGTTATTCAAATCTGTTACATCGTTTAACATCATTTGATATTTGATATCGAAGAAATTTGTTGTTTGTGACACAGTATTTACAGGAAAAACTCTAACCACCGTAAGAACGTCTGTGTTTCCTACGTCAATATATCCATTGGAAATGTCTGTCTGAGTTAGTTCATGAGAAATGTAAAAACGGCGAGATCCGTCAGGATGCTTTTCTCTAAACCATTGAAGTGCTTCGTCTACACGATCTTCAATTTGTTCGTCGTCCACATTAATTTCAATAACAGGACTTCCTAGCGAACGAAGGCAGTAGTCAATAAATTCATCTCTTGTGTTTGGGGACGCCATTCATTTTCTCCGAAGCTAGTTCAGTAACGAACCACTTGCGTTATAGACATTGATTCTGTTCGCATTGATTGCAGTTGCAATTTCGTTAAGAGTATTTAGTTCTGAAGGAGCACCATCTACAATTGCAGCAATTGCTGCATTAATGTCAGAAGGTTGAGCAAAATTTAGAATTGTTGAAAAAGAACTGTCAGTTGTCGTAATCGTAAAGGTTTTTGTCGCTGAATCAAAAGAAGTAGAATCGATACCGCCAACCTGAATTACAGAAGCAGTTCCGTCGTCTTTTTTAATGAACATTCTGCCATCATACGTATTGATGGCAACCTCGCCAAGATCTAACTGTCCGGTTGTCGGTATTTTTCCTTGTACCGAACTACGCTTTAAACGGAATGTGGTATCTGACATTTCTCATCCTTCCAATATTGGACAAAAATCCTCTATATGAGAGGAGGCAGGGGAATTCCCTGCCACTCAATTAGTAAGTTCCGCCATCCAATTGATAGATGGTAACAGCACCCGAAGATACTGTAAATTGATCAGAGTCAAAGGAAGCAACACCAGGGTTAGAGACGGTTGCTAGTTCTGCAGCAATTGTGAGTTCGTTTGCACCATCATTATAAGTGAGGTCAATACCTTCGCCAGCAGTTAGAAGATTTGCAACTTCGCTATCTACGAGTTGCTCAAATCCAACGCCATTCAGATAAAGTTGACCTGTGATATCCAGGTCTTTGTTCATTGTCCACTTATCGCCAGAGACAGAGTACAGGAAGTTCGCACTCGCTCCATTTACGATAATACCAGCACCATCTGCCTCTGCTGCCGAACCTGCCGAGTCAGCAAGAACGATTGCGAGATCATTGATGGTAAGTTCTGTGGAGTTGATTGTGGTAGTTGTACCTTGAACAATCAGATTACCAAGAACGATAAGGTCGCCAGAATCTCCGACGGGGTTAGGATCAAGAATTAGATCACCGCCAGAAGTAGTGCTAATGGTATTGCCGTCAAGACGGATATTATCTACGTCTAACTGAGTCAAACCATTCAGGTCGGTGATCGTGTCTCCTAGTTGTACAGCATCGGTACCGATGATAACGTAACTGTTTTCTAGTTGAGAATTGCCGACCCCAGAATCTTTAATAGAGACAGCGCCGCTGGTAACAGTAAAATCGTTAGTGTTAAACGATGCAACACCTTTGTTTGTTGTAGATGCATCTTCACCAGAGAAGGTAAACGTGTTTGTTGCACTGTCATAGGCAAGATCTAGACCTTCGCCCGCAGCGAACGTTAGGTCTGAATCGAGGATAGAAATCCCGTCATTGTTTACTGTAAGAGTCGTTGCAACGTCGACAGTGCCTGCACTATCAATTTGACCTTGAGCATTAATAGTAAGAACAGGAATCTGAGTTGTCGAACCATATGTTGCAGAAACAACACCAGTGTCTGTGATAGAAAGTTCGAATCTATCATCTGAAACAGAGGAAGTTATCCCGGTGCCGCCAGAAATTACAAGCGTTCCAGAAGAAGCATTGAACGTGTCTGTCGTGCTAGAATCGCTAAGAGTAAATGTTATTGCAGAAATCTGATCATCAACATATTTTTTGTTTGCTGCATCAGAATCTGCGGAAGGAGCAAGAAGATTTTTAATCTTATTGCCATTAGCATCGACGTCGCCATCAGGACTTAGGGTGATATCTCCACTCGAAGTAGAAAGTGTATTTCCATCAAGTGTAATATTATCGACATTAAGGACGTCGATTTTACTATTTTCATCTACCAAGATAGCACTGCTTGCGGTAAGAGTTCCTTTCGCATGATCAAGCATGTCGGTAAAGTATTTACCGCCGATGACCACGTGATTAGCAGCATCTCCTCCTGTCTCGGTACCAGTTCCAACGTAAAGGCGGTCGCCGCCATTGGATCCGTTATCGGTTAAGTAGGAATAAGCAAGTTCACCTTGCGCGAGTACTGATGGATTACCAGATACTCCGGACCTTTTAATTCTAATTGTTGACGCCATCAGTACTGGCCTCCATTAACAGTTTGATTTTCTAGTTCTGTTGTCGCTTCATAATTTAGAGAAGAAGGATTATAAACTAGAACACTGCCGTTAGATGAATTGCTAACGTCTATCCCTTCTATCGCCGTAATCGAAATTAATTGCTCGGAAACTCTACGGACAGGTCTACCGACTGTAACACGTTTTACTTTCGTTGTTCCTCGCGATGATACCCTGATTGCCATTTTCCTACCTAGTAACTGAAGGTGTAACTAATATTTTTCCCTCGAGAACTCTTTCAATAATAGTGTTGCCATCACTATCATCAAAAGATATCTCTACATCATAAACATATCTACCCCTTGTATTTAGGGCATCTGTTTGCTCGTTAGTGAGAGAAAGTACTACAATTCCTTCTGTTGAAGGGTCAGGAATGACTGCAGTAAAATCTACAGTGTCGGCACTATCGCTGTTGTAATTTCTCTTCATTTTTGCAGCTGCAGAATAATCTGTCAGGTCTTTTTTGGACCCATCTTCTTCTACGAGATGAAGTTCAATTGCTACATCTGCGCCCTGATCAATTGTAATTTCTTCGTAGTCTGCCATTTATTTTCCTGAACAAGGGTCAGTTTCTTCTTATTTATAAGATTTTTTATTCTGAAGATATATCCTCTAGAACTTCTTCTCTAAATTCTCTTGCAGATTCTTCTATGTTGAAAGTATAGGAAACCGTGCAGCGCCAGCAGTCGGTCGAAGCAGCATGATATAACAATCGGTCAGGTTCACCATAGTGACCAAAATATCCTGCTTTACATTGCCAACCAGGTTTATCGTTTACAGTAACGACTCGTTTTGTGTCAGGGTCAACGTACTTAAACCATCCGTTCCCGTTTTCACTCCAAGTGAAAATCAGATTATATGCTGCAGCATTTGCGTTATTATGCCAAGAGATAAATCCGCCCGGAGGATAGATGCAAGTCAGAGCATTATTCCTTGTCCCTAGGAATGACATCATTTCTGAGTTTAGTTGCCCTAGTTTCTTAGTGAAATCAAGTTTCCATTGAGCATCAACATTTCTTTCAAAATAAACGTGATCTCTTGTGTTTAATTTTAAATCATACCCTACGAGTTGATCCGGGAATCCGTCATGCCTTTCTTTAAGAGACATGATTTCGTTCATATGAGTCTCGCCGACATAATAATGGCGCTTTTCTTGATGCTCTCTCGCTGTTAGATGAAGATTTTTTTCAAACCCCTCAAGAGAAATCAAGGCAGGGTATTGATCTAAAATAGAAAGTAATTCTTTATTCAATACTGGAACGTGTATCATATGTCCTGTCATACCAAAACACCATCCTTATCCAACCCGCAGGAGTAATGTCTTAGTACGACTTCTCCTTCAGGTCTAGTAATTGCCCAGTTAAAGGCATTATAGTAATTCCATCGTAGGTCATCTTTAAAGATTCCTACCTTTAGGTCTTTGTACTTTGCTTCTCTTTCCGTCAACCACCAAAGAGAAAATTGATCCCAAGATTTTAGACTTTCAGAGTATCCTTCCGGCCACCATTCATCTTCCATTTGTCTCCTGGTAAGTTCCCACCAATCATTCATAAAATTGCGAACAATTGGTTTGGTCATATCGTAGAGGCAAACTCCTCCACAAAGAGTGAATTTGGTTTTACCTTCTGGAGTGTCAAAATCTCTTTCAGCATAAACGTAAGAACGGTCATCAGTTAAAGCACTAAACATGACATCATGATCACCAAGTTCGTCAAAAACTTTTGTGATGTCTTCATGCTCACATTCCATATCAGCATCAATATACATTGTCAAATCATATGGAGTTTTCGCCATTCCCCAGAGTTTTGCTCGATAATGATTATCACAGAAAATGATATCGTCTGCAAGATCTCTTCCTTTATCGTCGAGGAAATGCTCTTCGGTGACCAAACAAATTTTGGCATCTTCATTGAAATCTCGAATAGAGTCAATCAGATTAAGGGCATACTTGTAAAAGTTAATTCTCTTTGAGGCAACAACCAAATATCCTTTAGTTTTCTCCACTTGCCTCTTCCTCTTCTTTTTTTCGCAATTCTTCTGCAAGAATCATCATGGCATAGAGATCAACCTCAACCTTGCTCTTTGCTCGACGAAGTTTTGACTTTAGAGCACGGTTTTTCGAGTTTTTGATTTCTTCAACCTCAAAAGTCTCAAGTTTGTATTCAAAGAGTTTTTCGAGTTTTCTTGCTTTCGCATGCTCTATCTCTCTTTGTTTTGCTTCCTCTGCTTCTGCTTTCTTCCTTGCTCTTCTTTCTTCGGTATTTTTGCTAATCACTTCTTCAGTAACAGCATTAACAACTTCAAAAAAGTCAGGATTCTCATTACCTTCTCTGTCAAATTTGTTAATTTTCATTACTTGACGAGTAACTCTACCAACATCATCTTCTAATTCGAGAATGCAGTTAAGCATCATCTTTTCAGAAGTTTCCCAGAAGGCATTATCAAGCCATGTTCTTCTACTCATTTCATTTCCTCCAGAAGGACCAGGACCAATATAGTATATATTAGCTTGCTCTAACGTAGAGCGTGTATGTTTCAATCGTTTGTGGAGAGGATTGGATTGTCTCTCCGGCATAATTACCTACAAAGTTTCTATTATAATTTCCAGTATAATCTGTTACAAAATTGGCTGTAAAATCTCCCACGAAATTACTTGCGCGAGTTCTAGCAGAGATGCGTGTATATGCAGAATTTCTATCTCTGGTATAAGCACTTGATCTATCTCGAGTTGAATCTGCCGTAGAGTTTCGAGTGTATTCACCAGCAAAGAGTCTAGTGTAGTTACCAATAAAGTTCCCCACAAAATCTGTCGCAACAATTCTGGTGTATGCGGAACTTCTATCTCTCGTGTATGCGCTTGCTCTTTCACGAACAGAGTCTGCCGTAGAGTTTCGAGTATACTCGCCAACAAATCCCCTTACGTAGTTACCGATAAAGTTTCCAATGAAGTCTGTGATAACAGTTCTCGTAAAGGCAGAATTTCTTGTTCTTGAGTATGCCGAGATTCTAGTTCTAGTGAAATCTGCAGTAGAGTTTCGAGTATACTCTCCCAAGAAAGCACGTGAATAATCGCCTATGAAGTTGCCAGCAAATTCTGTGATTGTATCTCTTGTAAACGTAGAGATTCTGGTTCTGCTGTATACTGAAATTCTGTCTCGAGTGGAATCTCTCGTAGAAATTCGAGTATAATTTCCAGTGAAGAGTCTTGTGTAATTCCCTGTAAAATCGCCAGCAAAGTCTGTGATTCTATCGCGAGTATATGCTGAAGACCTGTTGCGCGTATAAGCAGAAACTCTAGATCTCGTAGAAATTCGAGTATACTCGCCAACAAAAGTTCTTGAATAGTTGCCTACGAAATTGCCAGCAAAGTCTGTGATTCTATCGCGAGTATATGCTGAAGACCTGTTGCGCGTATAAGCAGAAACTCTAGATCTAGTAGAATTTCGAGTATAATTTCCGACAAAAGTTCTTGAATAATTACCTACGAAGTTACCTGCAAAGTTTGTAACCCTATTGCGACTATATGCAGAGTTTCTTGTTCGAGTATATGCAGAGTTTCTTGTTCTTGAGTATGCTGAAATTCTACTTCTGGTTGAAATTCGAGTGTAATTGCCAGTAAAGTTTCCTGCGTAATTTCCAACAAATCCTCTTGCATAGTTACCTATGAAGTTCCCTGCATAATTTCTAGCGTAGTTTCCCGTAAAGTTCCCTGCATAATTTCTAGCGTAGTTTCCCGTAAAGTTCCCTGCATAATTTCTAGCGTAGTTTCCTACGAAGTTACCGGCAAAGTTTGTGATACGAGTTCTAGTGAAGTTGCCGGCGTAGTTTGTAACACGAGTTCTGGCAAATGCGCGGCTAGAAGTTCTGGTGCTAGTTCTAGTGCTAATTCTAGTGAAGTTACCGAGATAGTTTGTGACACGAGTTCTGGTAAATGCGCGGTTAGAAGTTCTGGTGCTGATTCTAGTATAATTTCCCGTGAAGTTACCGCCATAATTGCCAGTAAAGTTACCGCCGAAATTTCCAGCATATGTGTTAAACGGAAAAAATATCTCGAATCCAGTATCTCTAGAGTCATCGTCAGGGTCGTCGATATACCAAACGTCCAATCTAGTAAGACCAGCTGGAAGGGTGAACCAAAATGAAACCTGCCCTCTGTCTCCTCTATCGGGATTCCCTGTTACAGATAGATTCCTCAGGGTGTTTGCGGCGATAGTTCCAGTAAAGGTACTTATGGTTAGACCAGTCTCTACTTTAGCCATAGCACCAATTGTAATTGCTGCACCATAAGTACGAAACGCGATAAAGTCTTCGCCGCCGGAAAAGTCGATGTCTTGAAACTGAAATGTGATTACTACATTTCTTCCGGCACTTCCTGCGGTTGAAAACGCCTGGTATCTATCATCATCTGCAGGAGTCGACTGTTGAAACGTATTTCTCCCATCATAGATTCTAATGTGAGAAAGACCGTTTCCGGGAGCAGTTGAAGGGTTATATGACGTGTCTAGTGTAGTCGTTCCAGCTGCAAGAGAAGTTCTTGTGCTGGTTCTG
>Ga0180430_10001357_pt1 | contig 24025 bp, 19 predicted proteins | sample SS_ome_9_FD_132999 | JGI IMG/M metagenome (GOLD analysis project Ga0180430, IMG submission 132999) | Hypersaline lake sediment archaeal communities from the Salton Sea, California, USA - SS_1_S_2 metaG | ecosystem: Environmental > Aquatic > Non-marine Saline and Alkaline > Hypersaline >... | reverse complement strand
GGCCTATTGGTGTATGATATCTCTGACCCGTCGGCTCCCGACAGTCTAACAAGTTGGGATGGCGCCGGCCACGTTGGCTATACATTTATAGACGGCGACAGTGCCTGGGTGCTCGACTATGGCACCGCCGCTGACCCGGAAACCGTTACCCCGCCGCCTTCGGACACCTCCCTCTCCCCGGGCGACATACAGCTGCTGGACATAACGGATCCTCTGAACCCGAGCAGACTCGCATACACGCCCCTGAGAAAGAACATCACCGAAGTGGCCATCGCAAGAGGCGTCACCTACGGTGCCAACAACAACTATTTCAGTCACAGCGTTGAGGTAGTCGGCGGCCAAAGAGTGCCCCTCGATGCCGAGATCTACGACATCAAACCCTGGCGAGGTTTTTTGATGTGCGCCACGGCTAAGGGTCTGGAAGTGCTCGATATCTCGTCACCCTTTCAACCGACCAGGGTCGCATCCATGGATTCAGGCTTGATCGCTGACATAAGTTTCTACCAGGATACCATTCTGGTAGCTGCGGCAAGATATGAAGGAGTCTGGTTTGTCGATATTGCCGATCCCCTGGATCCACATCTAATTGGCGGCTTTCGTACCTACAACGGACGCTACATGACAGTACCAATTCAGACCGCCATTCGGGGGGATATATGCTATGTTGCCGATCAATGTGGCAGTTTCAAGGTCTTCAAGATTCGTCTCCCTGAAGCCATCGATGTTACCCCCCCGGACCTTGCCAAACCTTGCCCCGATTTCGGCTATTCTGATTTAGATGTTGGCAAATCCTACTTGTGGGCCAACTCACATTTGGAGCTTGAAGTATACGATCTATCGAATCCGGAGCATCCGGTGCTTGTCGACGGTCTCTATTTTCCGTTTCGAAGGGATGTGCACGCTATCGATGACATGTGCGTACTTAGTGGAGGTATATACGGTTTCGGTATATACGGACTCGTCGCTGGAAGACTCCACGAGCACTGGCGAATCGAGACTCCCGGTTACTGCCGGGAGGTATTTGCCGACACATCAGGCCAGCAACTGGTGGTCGCAGACAACTGGTCGTTGATTCGATACTCCCGAGAAGACAGCTCAGCAACCAACGGTACCGTACCCAGACCCTCGGTACTATCCCGGAACTACCCCAATCCGTTCAACCCCAGGACTACGATAGAGTTCGAGATTCCGAGGTCCGGCCACCTCAAATTAGATATCATTAATATTCTGGGGCAGAGAGTCGAGACGATAATCGATGAGCCCCGGAATGCCGGTCGTCATTCTGTTAGTTGGGACGGATCCGGCCACGCTTCCGGCGTCTACTTCTACCGTCTGGAGGTCGGAAAAGTCTCGACCACAAAGAAAATGCTGCTGCTTAAATAGTCTGAATCGCTCGGAAGGGATAATCCGACACAGCTCCGGGATCGAGGTTCTCATACCGAAAAGGGATGCACACGTCGCGCATCCCTTCTTTCATGATTTGTGATTGTCGACATTCCAGTTTAGATCGACTATATAGGGTTGTCGTCAATACGCTAGTTAGTGTAGAAGAGAGGAGCTAGTGCCATGAGCATCTCAGCGCTGGTCGCGAAACATCTTCGGGAAGTCTGTGTCGGACCCAACTGGACAGCCGTCAATCTAAAAGAGAGACTGGAAGGCGTCACCTGGCAGCAAGCCACTACCCGCGTGCGCGGATTTAACTCGATCGCCACCCTCGTTTATCACTCAGGTTGGTACATGGGTGAAGCCCAGAAAGTACTCACCGGCGGGCACCTCGATACCAGCGATAAGGAAAGCTTCGACCATCCCCCGATCAATAGTGAGGAAGACTGGGCGGCTCTCAGAGAAAAGACCTGGAAGGATGTCGAGGAGTTGGCGACAGCCATCGAGCAACTTCCCGACAGTCAGCTATTGGAAGATTTCGATGACGGCAAGTACGGCAACCACTACCGCAACCTGGTCGGAATCATCGAGCACTTCCATTACCACCTGGGCCAGATTTCCTTGATTAAGAAGCTGCTGTGACCTTCTAGGCCATCTGCGGTAAGCGGCAGGTCTGAGTCCAGTACATCAGTACCTCACTCAGTTCGATAACCAGCGGCGAGTACTGCTCGGAAATCGGAACACAACTATAGGCTCCCTGGCGATAGACCTCCTCCATGGCCAGGTATTGGCTTCTTGGCACCAGTGCTACCAGGGGTATCCCCTGGGCATTTTCTCGCCGTGAGATTAGACCCATATCTGACAGTTCGGAGGGCCTCTCAGAGTCCATGACCCATAGAATCAAGGCAGGCCGATCCAGGCAGTTGGGTATGGTCGGTACAGCCGAATGGTCCAGGTAGGCGGAGGCCGTCACCGGATGTTTGAACTTGACCACCTTGGGATGAAACTTGAGTGACCTGAGGACATTGCTGATCAGATCGCGCAATCTTGTGTCTCGAGAGACGACCATTATACTGCACCGGTTGTCGTTCATAGCACCCTTTCTCCAAAGTGGAAATCACGTCCGCTGGCTTTCTTATCGTCCTGTCCAGGGAAGTCTGCATACCCCATAGAAAGGAAGCTTGGAAATCCAGCCTCAAAAGGTATTGGGGGAAATAAGGATAACTATGCGGCCGCGGGTCTGACCCTTGTTTGCGCAGCCTGCCGGTTGTCTCTTCTCTGAGCACTTCAGGAAGGCGGCTCATCGACCTATTTGGTCCTTTATCTGCTACGACGTAGAGCCAGGAAAACAGCTACTCCGTAGACCAGAGAAATCACCGCCATAATCGACTGGCTGACGACGGCGGCCGGCCGATCGACCTCACCTCCACCCATCATCGACGCCAGCTTGGGAATGCCCCCTACCGTTGCCAATAATCCAATCGCCGCCAGGGCAATCAGAACTACGGAAGTTGCTGCGGCTTTTTTCATTCGAGAAGCCAGAAAAGCAACCGCCAAGACTACGACTCCAAAGAAGGCCGGGATGAGAGCAGTTACACTCTGCTGGCCTGTGATCAGGAAACCGACCAAACCGAGAAGGACCAGAAGGCCGACGTACGGCCAGGTGATACCGGGATGTGCATTCGACATTATCATTACTCCAGAATTGTGTGATTCATTTTGCCTGATAACCGGAGTAGGTCCGGCTTTGTTCACAAACTTGTGAACGATCGGCTCGGCGGACTAGTACGAATGCGCGTCCAGCTTGACTTTACCCCGGAATATCCAATACACCGCGGTCGTGTAACCGAGCACCACCGGCATCCCGATAAGGGCAATTATCCCCATTATCTCCAGCGTGTTCTGCGACGAGGCGGCATTGTAGATCGTCAGACTGTTCTCTGCGATGGGATTGGAGAGAATCAGATTGGGGTACATGTTGATTCCGAACAACATCAACATCGCCGCCAACGAGGCACACGACGACAGGAAGGCTCGGAAATACCGACGGTGGTGGATCTCGCGCGGGATATTGGCAATAGCGAGCATGTTCAGCAAAGGAACCACGAACAACCACGGGTTGGCGCGGATATTGACCGCCATGTGAGGAATGTACAGCAGGGTCGCCATGGTCGTGATGGCATAGCAAATGATGAAGAAGATGATCGTGTTGTTGATCCAACCCTGGATCTTCTTCTGCAGCTCCCCCTCGGTTTTCATCACGACATAGATCGATCCATGCATCATGAACAGTGCCACGGTAGTGACACCAACCAGCAGGGCATAAGGATTCAGCAGGCTAAGGAATGATCCCGCGAACACGAACCTTTCGTCCAACGGTATCCCCCACGCGACGTTGCCCAACGCGACACCGACCAGGAATGAACCTAGAATACTCGCGACACTGAATCCGACATCCCAGGCCTGGCGCCAGCGCTTGTTTTCACGCTTGGAGCGGAACTCGATCGCGACCGCGCGGAAAATCAAGGCAAACAGAAGCATCATCATGGCCAGATAGAATCCCGAAAAGGCTGTCGCGTAGACTTCCGGGAAAGCCGCAAAAAGGGCTCCACCGCCTGTCACCAGCCACACCTCGTTGCCGTCCCACACCGGACCGATGGAATTGATCATCAGGCGACGCTCGGTATCGGTCTTGGTGAACAAATGCAGCGCCCCGACACCCAGATCAAAACCATCGAGTATGGCATAACCGGTGAGAAGGATTCCCACCAATGCAAACCAGACTGTATTCAGGTCTAGACTCATGCCTTCCCCCCTTCGGTCGCACGCTCAACTTGAGCCGGACCGTGTTTGATCTTTTCGTTGAGGAGAAACACAAACAGGACAAACAGCAGCGCGTAGATCAAACCAAACATCACCAGCGAGGCCCACACCTCACCACTGGTGACGGACTCGCTGACTCCATCCTTGGTACGAAGTAGCCCATAGACGATCCACGGCTGCCGGCCCACCTCGGCGGTGATCCAACCCAGCTGGTTGGCCGCTTGAGGAAGCAAGACCGACAAGACCAGCACCCATTGCAGCCATCGAAGACTCCACAGTTTCTTTCGCAAGACCATCACCAGCGTAATCAGAGAGATGGCGATCAAGGCCATGCCGATTCCCACCATGGCGTGATACGCCTGAAATACGATGTTGACCGGCGGGCGATCCTCCTCCGGAAACGCCTTCAAGCCTGTAACGGGCGCCTCACTGTCCTGGTACAACATCCAACTGAGCATTCCAGGAATCTCGAGGCCGAGAACTTCTTCGTTTTCCTCATCCACCCAACCGAACAGGTACAAGTCGGCGGGACCGAACTCGTCGTAGTGACCCTCGAACGCCGCCAGTTTGGCCGGTTGAGTCTCACTGACCGTGGTCGCGGAACTATGTCCCGAGGCGAGCTGCAACAACGAGGCCACTACCGCGATACCGACCGCAATCTTGATTGATCCCACCGCGAAATCACGGTGTTTCTTCCGAAGAAGATACCAGGCCGCCACACTCAGGACGAAAAACGCCCCCGCCTGCCAACAACCCATGTAGACATGACTGATTCTATCCAGCGACGACGGGTTGAACACCATCGCCCAGAAATCGGTAATCTCGGCCCGAAATCCAGTGGCCGTCTCGACTATATGAGACCCCGCCGGCGTCTGCTGCCAGGAATTAGCGACGACAATCCATATCGCCGAGAAATGGGCACCGAGAGCGACCAGGATTGTCGCCAGGAAATGCACCCCCGGTTTTACTTTCTCCCATCCAAAGAGAAGAATCGCCAGGAAGCCGGACTCCAGGAAGAAGGCGAAAATCCCCTCGGCAGCCAGGGCACTGCCGAAGACATCGCCGACATAGCGTGAGTAAACCGCCCAGTTAGTTCCGAACTGGAACTCCATCACTATCCCCGAGGCAACTCCCAGGGCAAAAATGAGTCCGAAGACCTTCACCCAGAAACGGGTAATCGATTCCCACAACTTGTTTCTGGTCTTGATATAGATCCCTTCCGAGATCACCAAAAACAGACCCAATCCGATCGATAAAGGGGGGAATATATAGTGAAAAGCGATGGTTAGTGCGAACTGAATTCGCGACAGCAGTACAGGATCATCCACTAGCACAACCTCGCAGCATGTGAAAAAAATAACGTTTCTCACCTAACGATCAAGCATTGAATCCGTTCCCGAAATCGAGTCGATTGTGCAAAAGAGTGAGTCATTGCGAGGCCCGAAGGGCCGCGGCAATCTCAATAGTACCCCGCCCTGAAGGGTGGGCCACCCGAACGGAGCCACATCCCGAGTCATTTCTGCGAACGCAGGAACCTATCTCTTGTAGGGTGGATTGTCTCCAATCCGCCATCTTCGGTCTATCGAAACTGTCCACTGGAAACCCGAGGCAAGCCTCGGGCCACCCGAACCGGCCTCATACATGGTTACGGAGCATCAGCTCCTTCGGATGAGGATTGAGGTAGACCTGATCCTGAATGTATCCGACTTCGTGGAGATTGACATAGTGGCGAATGAGCGTAATCGGCACGATCAACGGAATCATCCCCTTGTGGTAGTCGCCGATCACCTCGTTGATCTCGGATTTCTGCTGAGCCGTCAACTGCTTCTTGAGAAAACCCATGATATGTTGCAGCACGTTGACGTTCTTTTTGACGGTCGTCTTCACCGCCAGGCCTTCCATGAAGGTCGCGCTGTAAACATCGCGGAACTCCGATGGCGTCTGCTCGGCGATTTTGGCCACCAACCGTCCGAGGGAGGTATAGTGCTTGGGCGAGTGGGCTAACATCAGATACTTGTGGATGGTGTGAAAGGCTACCGCCTCTTTCCGGGAGTAGCGCCCGTCGAACAGGTTACGCAGGCGATCGTAGGCGAAGACTCGAACGATGAAATTCTCCCGTAGGTGCGCGTCGTTGAGCCTTCCCTCTTCCTCGACCGGAAGCTGCGGGAACTGTTTGATCAGCTCGTCGGCAAACAGACCGCGTCCTTTGTGGAACGGCATACCTTTGTCGCTAAAAACTTTCACGCGTTCCATACCACACGAGGGCGAACTCTTCTTGAGAATAAATCCCCGTAACCCGGCTATGTCCGGTTTCTTGAGACGTCTACGACTGAAGCGATTCATCCGGTCGGTCCAGTCCTCGCGACTCTTAGTGCCGACCATGCGGGGGGACTCGATCTCCCCTTCCAGATGCACCGACTCGCGCGGCACACCCATGCCGACTTCCATCTCGGGACAGACCTGGACAAACTTGAAGTAAGCCCCGAGCACACCGGTCAGAAAGCGGTCGTGCTTGTGGCCGCCATCGTAGCGCACTTTCTTGCCGACCAGACAACTGCTGATCCCGACTTTGATATCTGTCACCGGTTTGACTTTTGGGCTCACTTGCTTCTTCCGTATGTAAGGATCGTTGTGTGCGAAACATACCGGGACGTCAATGGGTTCGCAACTTACAACGAGGAGTCGGTCCGATGGAGCCCAACCGAAGTAATCTCTCGCATCGTACTGTAGCTTGCTTCGCTTCGCTCGCAATGACTCATGATTTAGGTGGACTTGGTCCCCCGATCCCCACAACCATCCGTCACCATGCGCACCGACATTGCCAGTGAGCGACAAATCGCGTCAGCGTTCGCATTCGACACCTGACAACTTTCTGCAAATCAACCGATTAGGCACCAAAGAAAAGGTCACAAATGTCCATTTTCCCCTTGTTTTGCATTGACAGAATCACGCCTTCGGTCTATAATACAAGAGAGGTGCATACCACACGTCTTTGGGGAGAGGGAACTTTGTTTCTCAAGGTCATCATGCGGGTGCCTCGCTTGAACCGTGTTTTTTGGGCAGAGGAATATCAAACATAGAGGTTGTTCTATGCGGAAGGTGATAATCACGGCAATGATTGGGGTGCTGGGGCTGGCGCTCTTCTATTCACCGGCGCAGGCAAGCAAAAACGATCCTTTGCGCCCCTGGCCCCGGGTAGAGCACGCGGTAACTCCGACAGAAGACTCGGACGATTCGGGTTGGGATGACCCCTCACAGCTTCCCCCTCCCTCGCCGGTCAATCACGGTAAAACACGCGTGTTGATTCTATGGAAGCACATATCGAACTGGACTCTGTTCGATTTCGTCATAGGAATTGTCTTGGATAGTGGCGCTCAGAAAGATGACACAGAAGGTTTCGGAAAAACTCAGCGAGGCCAGTAGATCGGCGCTCGCATTGGTACAATAGAGAACGCAAAAGAAGGTTGAAGAAAACTCTAGTTAGAGGTTGTTCTATGCGGAAGGTGATAATCACGGTAATGATTGGGGTGCTGGGGCTGGCGCTCTTCTATTCACCGGCGCAGGCAAGCAAAAACGATCCTTTGCGCCCCTGGCCCCGGGTAGAACACGCGGTAACACCGACAGAAGACGCAGATGACGGCGGTTGGTCAGATCCATATCAGGTTCCTCCACCAACCGATCTGGGTGAACGTTCCTCAAGCCATGTACCGTTTGGCAAGAAATGGCTACTAGTGCTGGATACCTGGGAAATCATCGACATAGTAGTCAACATCGGAGTTGTAAGTAAGTTAGGTCGAAATCCCTGGTCGGCGACGGCCGGCTCGCGAATCTAGGTTTCGACGGATTGCTCTCAATCTATGGGAATGAGGTGATCATGAAAGGGCTGATCGCTATAGCAGCATTCGTGATAATGCTGTCGGTGCTGTTTACCTCACCAGTCACCGCCACTGACTACGACCCGCGTCGCCCTCCATGGCGACTTGAGCTGCAAGACCGGATTGTCGACAGCGGCGATGATGATCCTCTGGGCGTCGACAAGTTGGGTGTACCAAGGTTTGCACTTTCGGTACCCTTGGGAGTCGGAGATTTTGTTCTTTCCATTATTAGGGTGTTAGGGATTGACAAGCACTATGACAACGGCTGTACGAAGGCAATTACAGAGGATCAGGCAGCTTCTCAAGGATTCTAAGTACCGAGATGCCATAGAGGTCGTGGATTCGCTCGATATCGTCGAGCCGATCGCGTCTGCAGAGCTGTGCATTCTTCGGACCGAAGCGATGCTTGCTCTGGGCAACTTTGATTCTAGCTACCTTGAGGAGGCCCTGGCAATCCTTGGCCCGACAGGGGAGTTGACGTTGTTTGCCTACGGCAAATACCTTCGAGCCAGACAGCTTGCGGTTGAGAGTGACTTATTGGCCGCACATGAATGCCTGCTGGAATCAATGGTGTCCTATAAGCGGGCCGATGATCTTAGGGGAATGGGGAGAACCACAAACCTTATGTCCATTCTCGCATACCAGCGAGGGGATTTTAACAACTTCTTTCGCTATGCCGAGAGAAGCTTCGGGCATTACTGCGAAATTGGCAACCTACCTAAGTCGGGTATGGTGTTATCAAATATGTCGTCGGCTTATGTTCGACTAGGGAAGTTTTCCGAGGCCAAGACGACCTTGACCAGTATTTCCAGCGAATACTTCTCGGAATTCACTGAGGACTTGAAGTATAACTTCTATCACATATCGGCATTGTTGTATGCACAACTTGGTGAGACCGCCAAGGCTCGGCAGAAACTGCAGGAGGCAACTTCACTCCGCAGAGATCTTCGCCGCGAGTTGTTTCGACAATACGAGATTGTGAGCTACGTCAATATCCTCGACGGCAAGTACGACGAAGCCGAAGACGCCCTCAAACAAGGACTCGAAATCTCCCTGGAGATCGCCCCCGAATCCTCACTCATTAGCCAGATAAAACGCCTCTTCGGCGACCTCTATGTCGCCACGAGGCAATGGAATAAAGCCCGCAAGTTCACCGAGGAAGCCTTAGCTGTAGCTGAGAAAATCGGCGAGCGGGTCGAAATCGCCGCCTGTCACCGCATCTATGCCCAACTTGAGACCGAGCACAACAACAACGAGAAGGCGCAAGACTATTACACCCAGGCGATCGACCTGTTCGCTCTGATCGGATCCAACTACGAACTGGCCGTCACCCGTTATCTGGCCGGCAGCTCGGGACTCTATCACGACGGTGAACGTCAGGCTCTTCTCTGGCTGGCGCGACGCTATTTCGAGCAAGAGAAAGTCACTCCGTTCATCGAGAAGACCGAACAAGCCCTGGCAGCGCCAAAATCTCCCCGGGGACCGCGGGTTGATCGCGACGGCGCCCCGATCATAATCGCCAAATCGAAAATAATGACCGACATTGTCGCCCTGGCCGAGAATGTCGCTCCCTCGCACATGTCAATCCTACTCACCGGCGAAACCGGCACGGGTAAGGATCTGCTGGCGAAATATATCCATCACCATTCCGGATGTTCCGGCGAGTTCGTGGCCGTCAACGCCGCCGCCATCCCGACCCCGATGATCGAGGCCGAGCTGTTCGGCCACAAAAAGGGATCGTTTACCGGATCCGACAACGACCGGGTCGGGCTGATGGAAAAAGCCAACGAAGGAACGTTTTATCTTAACGAGATCGGCGACGCGCCCCTCGAATTCCAGGCCAAGCTTCTCGAGGTCCTCGAGACTCGCGAGATCCGCCGCCTGGGCGAAAACGAAGTCCGCCGAGCATCATTCCGCCTCATAGCCGCCACCAATCACGACCCTAAACAGGACATCAACGACGGCAAGTTCCGTCTTGATCTCTTTCACCGCCTGAACGAAATCCCAATTGAATTACCGCCGTTGAGCCAAAGGCGCGAGGATTATACCAGTTTGGTAGAGCACTTTCTGAGCGCCAATGGCTGTGCTCTCAACGGCGATTCTGATCAACTCGAACGACTGGGCATCCTGCTGTCGATTCTCGAACTCCCCGGCAACGTGCGAGAACTCAAGAACTTTGTCGAGAACCTGCAGCACCAAGCCGAGGGCAAAGTCGTTGGGATGATCGACCATGTCCTTAACAGCGGTTCGCTCTCTGAACGAGAGTGGCTTCACCGCGCTCTCGAACGCACCCAATGGAACCGTCGCGAGGCCGGCCGCATTCTCGGCATGAGCGAGTCGACCGTCCGACGGCGTGTCCAGGCCTACCGACTTTTCGATCTAAGCTAGTAGATTGTAATCCCGAAAGTCACGAAACTCCCTTATTGCGTCACAAGAACCCCGTTTTGCGTCACGATTAACGCGGTGCGCGTCACCTACCCCGTCGCGTGCGTCACAAGACGGGGTGATCGCGTCAAACGCGCTATTTCAAGTCCGAGCAACCGCAAAGGACGCAGTCCGGAGCATCAACGTATCTCTTTATATTTACGCCACTTACAACGAACATGAGGCCTCTCTGCCAACTCTGGCACGCCGGTTGTATTACACTCCGGTACGAGCAACCTCCTCAGTTTTCGGAGCTCTCTTCGTAGTCATTTGGGCGCATGTTTCCTCCCCTCGCCCGGGTCAGCCAACTCACCTGGAGTCCCTGGTGTAGGGGAGGGAATGGCCTAAAGGGAGTGGAGTGGGAGCTGACTGGGCTTCCGCTTCGCTCGAGCAAAAACAGAACTCTCTTCGGGATGTGCCACAGGACGCCTCCAATGTAACCTCTCCCCGACCCTGATCGGGAGATTGTGGCGTTCTTCCTCCAATCCCACCCACAAAACAGCCCCGGAGCTGCGGTGACTCCGGGGCTGTCTCTCTTGGATCAAGATTTGGTATCGTGGGCTAACGGCCGAAATCCTGGACGGCTTGACCGTTGCTGACCGTTCCATAGGCGGTCGGGATGAAAATCGCCGTGATGTACGGCTGCTGCATCTCGGCTACGGCGCTGCCCCCGTTGCCGTCAGCCGCCTGGGCCTCAATCCGGAACTCGTAAGTTCCGGCCGGCATGAAGTAGATCCGCTCGACCTGGGCAGAGCGGTAATCCGCGGCCAAATTGGGAAGTCCGACTCGGGCACCGACCGTCGCAAAGAATGGTGCCGTGGTGCTGCCGCCGGCGTACTCGTCGATCTGTACGTAGGTGAGATTCTGACCGAGCGTTCCGCTAGCCCGAACCGTCACTCCACCGCGGACCATGATGTAACCTTCACCCGGAGTCGTAATCGACACCGTGGCGAGATCCTGCATCGCCCCGGCTTCCTGGTCGAGAACGATGGGCATGGCCGACCGGGTAGCGGCCAGGCCGGACTCACCGAATACCTCCGAAGGGCCGATCGAGTTCTCGGGGAGGTTTACCGACTCGTCACCCGGATCACCGACGACATCCAGCGCTCCCTGCGGATTATTGGTGCCGATACCGACACCTCCCCCGGCGCGGATTATGAACTGGTCTTCCGCAGTAGCTGCAAAGTCGTCATCGGTGTGGTCGGCCCACACGAAACTTCCGTCAAAATCGGCCATGGCCCGGCGGCCTCCCGCCCAACTATAGGCGCCCGCAGCGCTGTTGCCGAATCCGCCTGGAACCGTGGAGTAGTCGCCGGTGGCCGAGTTGGTGCTTCCGCCGCCAATAGTCGATCCGGTGCCTTCGGCCGTGTTGCCGAAACCGCCACTGATGGTCGAACTGGTGCCGCTGGCTTCGTTATAGGAACCACCTCCGACCGCGGAGGAGTCACCCGAGGCAATATTGTTTTCACCCAGGACCGTGGTACCATCGCCGTCGGCCGCGTTCTCACCCATCGTGATCTGGCCCAGCCCGCGGATGTCACCGTTGGGATCCATCACCAGCGAGGTATCGAACTCGGTCAGGCCGAACATGAACAGACCTTCTTTGTTGAGCGTCACCTTGGGCGTCTCGACACCGGCCTTGCTGTCGGCGGGGTCGAAAAAGTTCATCGAGGCCTTACCGGCACCGTCGATCGACATCTCGAGTACCTTCAGGCTGGCGACAGCGCCTCTTGCTTTGGAGTCGACCGGATCAAACATCGCGATGACCGGGCGGTTGAACTCATCCAGACGCATCTCGAGAGCTTTGAGGCTGGCCTGGCCAAACTTGGAGTCGACCGGATCAAACATGGTGATGACCGGACGATTGAACTGATCGAGCCTCATCTCCAGCGTTTTGTCGCCGGCCAGATTCTGCCCCCCCTTGGAGTCGACTGGGTCGAACAACGAAATCACCGGGCGATCGAACTCGTCTACGGTCATGGTCAAGGCGGGCGACTCCGACTCACCCAAAATACTAATCCCGGTCCCTTCCAGCGGCTCGTCACTGCCGACAATTTGCAGCTCGCCGGAGATTTGCCCTCCGGCGGCACCGTCGACACTTGCGATCCGATTCGCGAATCCCACCGAGGTAAACTGAGTCCGCGGAGACAAGGCTTGTCCGTTGACACTCACTTCGAGGTAACGCAAATCACCGTCAAAAACACTGTCCGGCAGCGGATTAACCGCTCCGAGCTGAATCGTAAACAGCCCCGCCTTAACCGGCACTGCGAGTTGAGTCTCCGACCATTTCGAATTGCCGGTGGATAAGGCATCCCAGATCGAGAGTGTAAGATCATAGTTTCCATCTTCTACCGGTTCGCCATCGCTATCAGTCAGTCGGCCCTGGTAACTGACCAGTTGAGGGGTACCGGCATCGGCCAGTCCAATTGACAGGATCAGCAATAACATTGCTGCCACAAAGCATTTACCGAACAGTTTCACCACTGCCTCCGGCGGTTAAAGGTAAGGAGACGAGCTCCTGCGTCAATGTTTCTGAATTATCGTTCTAAGGGCAAATCGAGGTGTGAAATCGCGGACTGCTAGTTCAAATTTCGCACTTGCTCTTTACTCAAGTTGTCTGTTTATTATAGAGTATATGAATCTATGTTTAATACAATAATAAAAAGATTCATTACTTCATAACCTTTTCTGAAAAAACTTGTTAGAAAAATGTGCTCAAATGCGACGGGACAGAACCTGATGCTAAGAGGATCGGCCGTGGAACCCCATGAGGACGAGCAAGACAACACCCAGGCGGTGGTGAATCTTACGCCGGGCGCCATAGTCTCTCGCTACGAGTTGATCGACAAGCTCGGCGCCGGAGGCATGGGCGACGTCTATCTGGCTCGCGACTCCCAACTCGAACGCCAGATCGCACTGAAGTTCCTTCCCCAGAACCTGGCCGCCGACCCGATGTTCCGTGAGCGATTTATCCGCGAGGCGAGAGCTGCCGCCACCCTGAACCATCCTAACATCGTTACCGTCTACGAAGTGGCTGAGACCGAGCAACGGGTGTTTATCGCAATGGAGTACGTACCCGGTCAGTCACTCCGGCAACTCATTGACGCCGGCAACCTCTCGCTCGACAACAGTCTCAAGATAATGATCCAGGTGTGCGAAGGGCTCGGCGCTGCCCACGAGGCCGGTCTGGTGCACCGCGATGTGAAGCCGCTGAACGTCATAGTCGACGAGAGCGGGCGGGTGAGGATTCTCGACTTCGGTCTGGCCAAGGTCGAAGGTGTCAGCCAGCTGACTCAGGCCGGCACCACCATCGGAACTATAAACTACATGTCGCCCGAGCAGGGCACCGGTGAGAAGCTGGACCACCGCAGTGACATCTTCGCTGCCGGTGTCGTCCTCTACGAGATGATTACCGGTTCGTTACCCTTCTCTGCCAGCAACATGCCGGCGACGATCCACTCAATCGTGCACGACACGCCGGCTTCTCTGATTTCACACGACCGAAGTCTGCCTCATGAACTGCAACTGGTCATCGACAAAGCTCTGGCCAAGAAGCCTGAGGCCCGTTACGATAACATGGCCGCGATGGCCGATGCGCTCAAGCAGTTGCGTCTGTCACAGTCATCGCCGAGGATATCCGCGCCGGTGATTCCGGTGTCCAAACCGGCCGTTCGAGCTCTGGCAGTTCTATACCTTCGCAATATCGGCTCGCCCGACGACGAGTTCATCTGCTACGGTATCACGGAGGATTTAATTGTCGATCTGACCCGTGTTGGCAAAGTGCGGGTGGCCTCGATGCGATCGATTCTCAAGTACAAGGATTCCGATTCCGAACTGGAAGAGATCGCCGAGAAGCTGAATGTCGGCCTAATACTCGACGGCTCGATTATGAAGACTCCCGACACCGTTCGGGTGTCGGCACAGCTTGTCGATGTTGAAACAGGCGACAATCTATGGGCACAGCGTTGGGAAGAACCGACCGATCGTCTTCCCCAAATCAAGCAGTCTCTGGCCGAAGGGGTCAGCAGCGCCCTGGATATCGGTCACACCACGGTCGTACGGGCCGAACTGGGTAAACCCGAGACAGCCAACGCCGAAGCCTACGAGTACTATCTCAAGGCCAAATACAGTTTCGAGAACAAGCAATCGCGCTCCGACGTCGAAATCGCCATGGGTTTGTATGCTCTGGCGATCAAGGAAGAGCCGACGCTTCTGGCTGCTCGCGCGGGTTTGGCCGAGATCATGATCTACAACGGTGATTTGTCCAGCGCCGGTATTGAACTGCATTCAGCCCTTGCCAGCGCGCAGGAACTGAACCGTCGTGCCGATGAAGCCGAAATCCAGAGGCAACTGGCCAGCTATCACATGAGCAAGTCCGAGTTTGACTCGGCCATAAAACATGTACAGCGAGCCATCACCATCACCAACGAACTGGGCGACCTGGCCGGCGAAGCCAAGGCCAGAGGTTTGCTCATATCGATCCTGCAGCCGCAGGCCAGGTTCGATGACGCGATCCTCGAGTTCGATCGTGTGCTCGAAATCAGCCGCGAACTGGACGACCAGGACGAAATCGCCGAAGCGCTCAAGAACATGGGCGTGACCTTTTCTCGAAAGGGTGAGTATGACCGGGCGCTAGGCCTTTATGAGGAGTCATTGGCTCTCGCCGAACAACGGGGCAATCTGTCGCTACAAGCTTCCTGCCTGTCGAATATCGGCAACATTCATTTCTTCCAGGGAGAACTAACTCAAGCCTATTCCCAATACGAAAGAGCCCTCAAAGTAGCCCAAGAGATCGACAACAAGGATCTCGCTTCGAGGCAGGAGATGAACATGGGCCTGGTGCAACTTATGGAAGGCCAGTACCGTGACGGCGTTCAGCTCCTGGAGTCGGCCGCGGCTTCCTTCAAGAACGCCGGCAACAAAAGTACCTACGCGGTCGCCCTGTCCAACATCAGTCAGGCTCGATTGATGTTGGGCGATGTCGAGGAAGCCATCTCCGCCGCCAACGAATCGCTCGAGATCGCGCACGCCATCGGCCATCCTGGAGGCGAAGCCGACGCCCTCGTCCAGCTGGGCTCGGCTCATTTCTTCAGACGCGAAATAGAGACGGCCACCGAGTACTATCAGCGAGCCCTGGAAGTGTCTCAAGAAGCGGAGATGACTCGCAACACCGCCCACATACACCTGGCGATGGTCAATCTTTGCTTCTATTGCAAGGACTTCAAGAAGTGTCGCAAACACGCCACCAAAGCGCTCTCGATCGCCCGCGAGATTGGCGAGAAGACTGCCTCGATTCTCTCCAAGGCCGGACTGGCCGCGGTTGAGGCATGCGAAGGGCTCTACCATTCCGGTATCAAGCAGTTAGAAGACGCCACACGCGGCGTTGAGAAAATCGGCAATCTGCAAATGACGCTTCAACTGCGATCACTCCTCGGCGAGGTCCTGCTGAAGCACGGAAAGTCAGACAAGGATCGCGCCGACGGTGCCGGTTTGCTCGAAGATGCTCTCAGAATCGCTCGCGAGAAGGGCATGGCGCCCGAGACCAAACTCATAGAAGAAATCAAGGCGGGGCACGATCAGCAATAAGCGGTTGCTGCTCCGGAAAGGACATATCGATGCATATCAAAAGTGCTAAGTGGATGTTGGGAATGGTCGTGTTTGTCGTCGCCCTCTGCGTGTTCGTACCAGAGTTGGCGGCGGCCGAGGAAGATATCAATCTCGAATGGCAAGTTGCCGGTGGTGGTGCTTCGGTTTCAACCTCGACCGACTTCGTGCTAACGGCCACCCTGGGTCAGCCGATTGCCGGCGATGCGACCGGGGGGCCCTTTGAGTTGGGCCAGGGATTCTGGCAAGACTTCTCGACCGAACTGTGTTGCGAGTTGCGAGCCGATGTCAATCACGATGGTCGCGGTCCCGATGTCTCCGATCTCGTAGTTTTCGTGGCCTGGGTCTTTTCCGGAGGTGACGCACCGGTGTGCGAGGCCGAAGTGGATGTCAACGGCGACGGTCTTCCCATTCCCGATATCTCGGACATCGTCTATCTGGTTGCCTACATGTTTGGCGGTGGTCCGGCCCCAATCGAATGCGGTGCCTCTGCGACGTCGGAACTAGCCACGGCTCCCAGCGGCTCCAGCGACGCGGTCGCCTCCCAATAGCTGTACTCCTTGAAGCGGTGATTACTGAGGAGACTCAAGGACTCTCGGTCTCCTAATGCTTCCGAACGATCTCGTCGAAGACCTCTAGAAAGTCGTCGATGTCCTCTTGGGCAACAGTAAGGCTGGGATCAAGCCTCAGTACATCGGTATCCGGACGACGACCTACCACGAATCCCCGATCGAGAAGACTATGATGGATATCAACCGTCAACTGATGGTTGGGACTGGTCTTCAGCTCAACCGCCTGCATAAGACCACGCGAGCGCACCTCAGCGATGAGATCACTGGCCTCAGCGATGGCTCCCAGGCCGGTTGACAGCCGAGCGCCGATCTCACTACTCCGCTCCACGAGCCGATCCTCGTCAATCACTCGAAGAACCTCGCGTGCCACAGCCGCCCCCAGGGGATCGTTTTGATGTGACTGGGCATACTTGACCGGTTCATCCCCCAGCCGTTCGATTACGTGATTGGAGAACGCCGCCACCGCCACGGGATAGCCGTTGCCAATACCTTTTCCCATAGCCACAACATCCGGTTCGAAATCATAGTGCTGGTAACCAAACCACTTACCGGTGCGGCCGATTCCGGTTGTTACTTCGTTGACCAGTATGAGTCCACCTTCCGAGCGGACTCTTCGAACTATCTCGTGCACAAGCTTCCTGGGAGGGAATCTGACCAAACCAGAGGAGCTGCCCGGCTCCAGAAGAAATCCACCGATTCTTTCGAACGGCACCGAATCCAGCAGTTCGCACTCCGGTCCGCATTCGCCATCGTGCGGACAATCGGCGCATGGAAACCAGTCGAACGAATGCCACTCCTCGGAGCTTCGCTGGGCGGCAGATCCGTAGGCACCAAAGTATGAGTCAGCCATAGTGAGAAAAAGGGTTCGGTCTGAAGTCATCCTGGCGACTCTGACGCCGTACTCAACGGCTTCGCTGCCCGAGCACAGGAAGGTACAACGCCCTCCTTTCAAACCGAGGAGCCGGAGGATTTCGTCCGCCACCTCCGCAATCAACGTTGAGGTGTAGTTGAACCCACCGTGGGCGAAGGCACTCGCCTGTTGTTGCATGACCTTCACAATCCGAGGATGACCGTGCCCAATCGAGGTGCACCACACCCCCGACTCCAGGTCGACATACCTCCTCCCCTTCGAATCGTAGAGAGAACAGTTCTCGGTCCGGACTATATCCGGCAACAGCAGTTCGTGTCCCGGATACCAGAAGATACGATCGTGCCCATTGCTCATGCCTCAGTCGGCCCCTGCTCAGCGGCAAGACGTTCCGCCTCGGCCACGGCGCGGGTCACAACCTCCTGCAACTCGGACCTCGAGAAGGGCTTGGCGATATAGGCAAAGGCGCCCATTTGTGTAGCCTGTAACGCCGTGCTAATCGTCGCATAGCCGGTCATCATGATCATCGGAAGACTCGGGCGCTTTTCGTGAGCCATCTTCATGAACTCCATGCCGTCAACCTTAGGCATCATCAAATCGGTCAGCACGAAATCGATCGTCTCCCGATCCAGAATCACCAACCCCTCTTCTGCGGAGGCAGCCGTATGAATGGTCAGATCTTGACCGCGAAGATGCTTCTTGACGCTGTCCAGGACGATTTGCTCGTCGTCGACCACCAGGATATTAATCAGGGGCTCCTTTCCCATTGCGCTCTTCAAAGAAATCGACTCCGTCCTCATAGGACGGGAATATGATACTGAAAGCGGCGCCACCGGACTCCGATTCGCCGATGCGAATGTTGCCCATATGCCGCTCGATAATTCCCCAGCTTACGGCCAGACCCAGACCGTTGGTTCCTTTGGTGGAGAAGAACGGTTCGAAAATCTGGTCCTTGAGGTCCTCGGGAATCCCTGGTCCGTTGTCTTCGACAACTATCACGCACCGGTTGCGGCGGCGATCGAACCGAGTAGTCAGCAGTACCCGCCCCTTGCCTTCCATGGCCTCGGCAGCGTTGAGCATGAAGTTGAGCAGGACCTGCTGGATCTGGTGCGGGTCGCCGTGGATCGGTGGCACTTCCTCGTCCAGCACGGTGTCGATTTGGACGTCGCGAAACTGCGGAAGCTTGGTCACCAGGAGCAACGACTTTTCTACCACATCGTTAGGCGCCAAACGTTCGAACTTGGGGTTCTCCTGGCGTGAGAAATCCAAAAGGTTGCGTACGATCTCGCGACAACGCATGGTCTCCCGGATTATAACCTTGAGGTCCTCGTGTTGGGCACAGTTCTCGGGCGTACTATCGAGAAGATCCTCGGCATAGGCCAGCACGCCGGTTAACGGATTGTTGATCTCGTGCGCGACTCCGGCAGCCAGTTTGCCAATCGCGGCCAACTTCTCAGCTTGTTCCAGCTGCTTGCGAAGAGTGATCTCCGAGGTGACGTTGCGCATGATCGTACACACGCCGATCGTGCTCCCCTTATAGTCCTTGAGCGGAAAGCGATTTGTCAGGAAATGTGTATTGCGACCATCGATTGGTACGATCTCGTTGAATGTACGATAGCTGTCCTCGGCCACCACCTGCTCGTCGTGGGTGGTGACCATCTCAGCCAGGTCAGGCGGAAGAGCTTCCAATGCGGTCTTGCCAATGAAATCCTCGGTCCGCATATGCAGCGACTTGGCCACGATCTTATTGACGATTTGATACCGCCCCTGTAAGTCCTTCACCGAGATCCAGTCATGGGCGGAGTCGATGAACGCGCGGAAGCGTGTCTCGGCGCTGGCCACCTGGTTTTGGAGAATCGCCTTCTCGGTTATCGGATGCCAGGTGAGAAGAAACTCCTGGTCGCGGTCATCCTCGCCGACCATCGGGGTGACATTAATCTCCCAAACCGTTTCGTGCGGCGGCGCCGACTGCCACACCAGTGGCTCGGTCTCGCCGCTCTCCGATACTCGGTCGATCGTGGCGTTGACCTGCGGCACGCTGTCCAGGAGTTCGGTGCTTACCAGAAGCTGATCCAGACTCTTGCCTACGGCGTTGTTGACGGAGAAGCCGCTGAAGCGACTCAGACCGGCATTGACCTTGTTGATCCGTCGTCCGTTGTCGACCACCGCCACCAGCTCAGGCATCTTGTCGAACAACGACTGGAGAAACATCTTCTCCTTTTCGATACGGCTTTCCAGATCGGTGATCTCGAAAATCTGCCGCGCCTGATCCTGCTGGGCGTTGGCCAGATCGACGAACACCTTGGCGAAAGTGTGGTCGAATACCTTCACGTTGCGAGGAATGTGCTGATAGATGCTCTCCAGCACATCGTCCTTGCCGGTGAGTTCGATGACCAAATGTAGATTAGGAACCGAGAGAGCTTCTCTCATGTCGGAAGTGGTTCGTATCCCCTTAAGGCGGGCGAACACCATGCCCGGTGCTTTGCTGTCGGGATCGGCTACGCACAGGATATCAAGCGGCAGTTCTTTCAGGAACGAGCCCCTAGCCAGGCGGATAATAGCCCGGCAGCCGCGACCTCCCCCAACAATAACGGTGCGCATTAGATCCATATCCCCAACCTATCGCGGAGACTCATGTGGTCTGACAGCGGGAGCCGCAAGATCGCAGCTCCCTTTTGTTTTTAGGCGCGAAGCGCAAGAGCCGGCCTAGCCGGCCGCCTAGCCGATCAGCTCTTTGACCTTCTCGACCACCAGCTCCGGATCGATCGGCTTATCGATAAACAGGTCGGGGCGTACCAGCCCTTCCTCTTTCATCTCGGCAATAGTCTTGCGCATCTTCTCCCGGAGTGTGTCATACGGGCGCTCGTGGGTATCGCCGCTTTCGGAATCGAGATCCTCGAGAACTTCGGCCACACCCGTGAGCATGATAACCGGGATATCCTTGAACTCTTCGTCGCGACGAAGCTGCTTAAACAGCACGAATCCGGTCTTCTTGGGCATCATGACATCGAGAATCGCCAGGTCCGGCTTTTCGGACTGGAACTTCTCGAGACCTTCCTTGCCGTCAAAAGCCTGTATCGGTTCATAGCCGTTCTGTTCCAGAGCAGCCGAGAGAAATTTCACCGTGTTGGGATCGTCATCACATACCAGTACTTTCTTGGCCATCGATATGCTCCTTGTTCTTGGCTGTCCCTTCGAGCGGCAAGAGAATGCGGAATCGGGCACCCTTCTCGGGCTCGGACTCGACTTCGATCTTACCGCCGTGGACGTTTATAACTCGTGCGGTCAACGACAGACCCAATCCGGTACCGGCTTTACTCTTCGTGCTGAAGAAAGGATCAAAGATACGCTTCTTCACATCCTCGCTCATACCAATGCCGTTGTCGTTGATCTCTATTATCATATTGTGGTTGTCATTATCGTGACAGGCCGACATAACAATCGCCGGCTGCTCTCCCCCATTATATTCCTTCCAGACACAAGCATCAACAGCGTTTGACACAATATCCATAACCGCCGAATGAATCAACTCTGAGTCACAGCGCACCAGGGGCAGGTCGGGACAGAGCTTAAGATCCATAGCGACTCCCTTGTCGTTGGCCGTCTGCTTGATGACGCCGAATATCCCGTTGAGCATATCGGCTATGTCGACATCGTTCTCACGCGGGACCCAGTCCTTGACATACTTCAACATATCCTTGGACATACGGGTCAGTCGGTCGATTCCCTGCTTGACCATCTCCCAGCCCTCGATGAGCATCTTCTGATCGTCGTTCTGAAGACCGATCTTGACCATGTAGGAGCCGCCCTTCATGGCGTTGAGCATGTTTTTCATGCTGTGCTGGATACCCGTAAACACCTCGCCAATCGTGGCCAGGCGCCTCGACTGCTCCAACTTGACCTGCAGGCGTTTCTCCTCAGTGACGTCCTTACTGATACCGATCGTTCCGATCTCATCGCCGGCAAGGCTGCGAAGTCGCGACAGAGTTAGAAGAACATCACGCCAGTCTCCGGTTTTGGTCTTGAACGTCGTCTCGTAATTGACCACGCTGTCGGTATGTCTGAGCCGCTCGATTGCCCGCGCGCGGTCTTCCGGATTCTCGAACACCATCTCAATCGGTTGGCCGACTACCTCGGCACGTGAATAACCCAGGGCCGACTCGGCACCCGAGTTAAAAGATCGAATTACTCCCGAGGGGCTCACCGTGATTATGATATCGGCCGAGCTCTCAAGGATGCTGTTGAGATAGTCCTGGTTTTTCTTCAGTTCTGTCATCGATGCCGACAACATGTCGGCCATATCGTTAAACGATTCCGCCACGGGTGCGAACTCGTTCGGCTGGTCGTCTTCAAGGCGGAAATCGAGATCGCGGTCAGCCAATCTGTCCATCCCGCGAACCAACTCACGGAAAGGGCGTCTTACTAACGGCTCGGCAATCAACCAGGCGGAAAGGACTCCGAGCACAAGAATAAGTGCGGCTTTGACCAGAATCTGTGTGAAGAGAGAAGAGAAGATGTAGTTTACCGCATAGGATGCGACGACCACCAACAAGACCACAGAGATAATCACGGCGCTCAGGCGCCACAGGGTAGGCATTCGTCGCTGCATCTGTTCTCCGGGCGCGAAAATCGGACCGGGCCGTACCTGTGCTCGCGCTCTACATCAGGCGGCCAACAACGGGGCGAGTTGCCGCCAATCCACCTTCAATCGGCTGCAACAACTCGTTCGGGAGCTTACTTCGAAGCTCCCAATGCTCTGGCTTCGGTCGGAAGAAGCGGGAACGTAGCCAATCCCCACACGAAGAGGAATCCCACTACGCCAAACACTCCTATGGCCTGCAGCACCTCGGGGAAACTGATCGCATACGATGCGATTCCTTCAATCAACGGAGAGTTGGTAATCTCCATCCCCGGGAACATCTCGGCCGGATGCGTCAATCCCGGAAGCACGATCACATAGCGCTCACACAGGACTCCAAACACAACCAGGGCCGAGGCAGTCACGATCCACTTGATCTTCTTGCCCGTCTTCTTCCTGAACAGGATAAAAGCCGGTACCGCCAGACCGGTGATCATCAGCCCGGCCCAGAAGAGTAGTCCGTGAATACCTTCGAATAAATAGTACAATGCCGCCTCGCGTAATTCAACAACATAAGCGCGATAGGCATTCTCCACGGTAAGGAAGTAAATCACGACCAGGACACAAATGGCCAGGAATCGACCGAGCCATACGATCAACTCATCGTCCAGCCTCCGTTTGGTGGCCCGGAACAGTCCCACGATCATCAGAATCATGAAGGCCGTTCCCGAGGCCATCGCGGCGGCCACGAACGAGGCAGGCAAGAGTGGTGACTCGTACAAGACTCGCGCTCCAAAGCCAAAAATGGCGCCCGTGCCCGAGTGGACACAGAAAGCCCAGCCGAAGGCGATAGTAGCCACCACTTTGGTCCAGGTCTTGCGCTCCGTGAACAGCGCCCAGAGATAGACCAGGCATATCATGATATGACCGATATACAAGATCGGATTGATCGAGAACATCGACTGCAAATTGAAGTGCACAAACGGCTGCACAAATACCCGTCCCAATCGGCCCTGGTCGGTCAAGATCGACAGCAAACCGGCGATCAAGAACAACATCGCAATATACACCGCGATACGGGCAAACGGTTTGTACTCGATCTTGCCGAAGACACCGTACAGCCCTGAGATCACCAGAGATCCGGCCGACAATCCGATATAATACACAGCCATAACGATTTGCAGTCCCCACGGGACGCGGTTATACATGCCGGTCACCCACAGCCCCTGTTCGACACAGTACCAGGTGGCCACAAGACCGACCACGGCCAAACTGCCGAAACCGAACATCATCCAGCGTAGTTGCCGGGACTTGTCTTCGATGCGTTCAAACACTATATCCATCGCGACTCCTTCCCGGCTATAAGCCTATGTAATGGACTTTGGGTTCGGTACCGAGATCCTCGCGGATCCGCTTGACGGCACGACTGTTGATTGTGTGCGTGACCGGATCGTTGCTATCGTTCAGATCACCCACGGCCAGAGCATGGAACCCGGCGTTGGCGCAAGCCTCGACACAGGCCGGCGGCTGTCCTCGATCCAACCGGTGGGCGCACAGCGTACACGACTCCGCCACCCCATGCGACCGTTTCGGCTGATCCTTATTGGCCCATTCATGGGCATCCTTGAAGTTGAACTGCCGCGCATTGTAAGGGCAGGCAATCATGCAGTAGCGGCATCCGATACAGCGATGATGGTCGACAATCACGATCCCGTCATCACGCTTATAAGTCGCCCGTACCGGGCAAACCTGGGCACAGGGAGGGTTGTCGCAGTGGTTGCACAGTAGCAAGACATCCTTCGCTTCACCATGTTCACTGTCGATGCTCTTGATCTGCACTTTGCGGATCCAATGGTTATCCCAGCGCTTGTCATGGTGGTACGAGACGTTGTTCTCG
>Ga0180430_10001354_pt1 | contig 24053 bp, 20 predicted proteins | sample SS_ome_9_FD_132999 | JGI IMG/M metagenome (GOLD analysis project Ga0180430, IMG submission 132999) | Hypersaline lake sediment archaeal communities from the Salton Sea, California, USA - SS_1_S_2 metaG | ecosystem: Environmental > Aquatic > Non-marine Saline and Alkaline > Hypersaline >... | reverse complement strand
CTTCTTCACAATCTGTTCCGGACTGTGTCGTTTACGTCTCGTCTTGCTCATCAAAAGTCTCCTTGACCATCGCGGCCTGGTAGACTCTCATAACACATGGATCAGTTTTCGGGGAGCACGCCAGACGAAAACGAGTCATTCGAGGCGTTCTGGAAGACGCGTTGTTACAGCCGATACACGATTATCCTGACGAGCGGCGTGATGCACTGAAACTGACATGTTCCAGCAAGATTGCTTGTGAGACGTTCAAAAGTCCGGACGGCCCAATCAATGAAATCTGCTTTGCCGGATTCTGTGGATTCTTTTTCCTGCTTCCTTGCTGAACTCCGGCGATATGATCTTGATGGGAAATTTGAACAGCCACAAGGCGTTTACTGTGATTGCGGCAATTACACAAGCCAGTCCCCAGGTCCGTCTGTCCTCGGCCGTAAAGCCCCGACCTAATCTGATTGGGATGAACTTCTTAAAGCGGAAGCGCTTATTCTGGCTTGCCTTAAATTCTTGTACATTTTAGGCAGAGAGAATCCGAGTTCATCCTCGAATGTGGAGAGCTCATCAGGAGAAAACCCTATCAAGCGTTGGCGACGTACGAACAGTGGTCTCACAATAGCAACTCTTCGCCGTAACAGCTCACTCCTGAACCGTTGCATTTCCGAACAAACGTCTGTCAGGTCAGATTGACGGGAAATTGCCATCACCTACTGTCCTGTTCACTGTCCCCGGAAGACCATACAAACAAAGCCGTTTCCGATTGTTCAGCATATTCAGCTGGCCGCGCATAAGTCACGACGCACGTGTCTACAATGACAACACTCCCAGCAGCTTTAGGAATTCACGACAGAAGGCCGGGTGGGCGGGCCAGGCGGGGGCGGTGACGAGGTTGTGGTCGACGATTGCTTCGGTCATTTCTGTTGCCTGATACTTGCCTCCTGCCAGAGTCACTTCCGTGCTACATGCCGGGTAGGCGGTGCATTTGCGGCCGTCGATGATTCCGGCCGCCGAGAGAATCTGGGCACCATGACAGATGGCGGCGATGGGCTTCTTTGCGGTGTCGAATTCGCAAACAATTTCCAGAACACGTTCGTTAAGCCGCAGATATTCCGGTGCGCGCCCACCAGGAATCAGAAGACCGTCATACTTTGAACAATCAACGCTGCTGAAATCGGCATTCAGTGCGAAGTTGTGGCCCGGTTTCTCACTGTAGGTCTGGTCGCCTTCGAAATCGTGGATGGCCGTGCGAACGATGTCGCCCACTGATCTGTCCGGACAAACGACATCGACATCGACACCGACTGTCAGCATCGTCTGGAACGGCACCATGATTTCGTAGTCTTCCACGAAATCGCCGGCCAGCATCAAGACACGCTTGTTACTCATGCAGTTCTTTCTTTATTTGAGGCAGGGGTCGAATCAATGGGCATACTGTGCTTCCTGGCCTCGAACATCCGGGTGGACCAGCCCGTCCGAAAAGACCGTTTGTCCCATCACCCATGTTCGCACAGGAAGTCCGGTCAAAGTGACTCCGTCCCAAGGACTCCAGCCGCTCTTTGTGAGCTGGTTTTCATTCCGAATGGTGTGCTCCTGAGCAAGGTCGACCAGTACCAGGTCAGCATCGTAGCCTTCGGCAATCCTCCCCTTGTTGACGATGTCCCACACGCGAGCCGGTGCTTCACACATCCACTGGACGACCTGCTCCAGTGTGCAACGGCCTTCATGGACTGCGTTCAGCATGAGGGCCAGCGAGTTCTCCACGGCGGGCAACCCAGATGGTGAATTGGGGTACGGCTGATCCTTTTCTTCGCGTGTGTGTGGAGCATGGTCGGTGGCCACGACTTCAATCGCCCCGTTGCGCAGAGCCTCCCACAACGCCTCACAGTCTTCGGACGTCTTAATTGATGGGTTCATCTGGACGAGTGATCCCAGTCGTTCGTAGTCGTCAATGTTAAACAGCAGATGATGAGGGCAGGCTTCGGCCGTGACAAGGTCACTTGTGGTTTGCAGGAATTCGGCTTCCTGAGCGGTTGAGACATGCAGCACGTGGAAACGGTGGTTGTGGCGATCAGCCAGATCCACGGCTCGCTTTGTGGCAATTAACGCGGCTTTGTGATCGCGAATTCGGCTGTGATCGGCATGACAGGTTCCACCCCCGAGACGTTCTGAGTTGGCTCTGACGGTCGCTTCATCTTCACAGTGAGCGCAAATGGTCAGACTGGTTTCCGCAAAGATACGTTCCAGTGCTGCCTGCTGGTCGACCAGAAGGTTGCCTGTGCTGGAACCAATGAAGATCTTAATACCTGGCGTCCGTGTGGCCTGACTCAGGACATCAACGTTATCGGGGGTCGCTCCAATGTAGAAGCCGTAGTTAACAACGCACTTTTCTGCAGCCGTGTCCAGTTTTGCGTCGAGCGCATCCAAAGTGATCGTCGCTGGATTGGTGTTCGGCATTTCCAGAAACGTTGTGATGCCTCCTTTCGCGCACGCGTGGCTGCCGGTTCTCAGGTCTTCCTTGTGAGTCAGGCCGGGATCGCGAAAGTGGACCTGGTCGTCAATGACTCCCGGCAGCAGGTGTAGCCCGGCTGCATCAACGATGTCATCGGCTTCTGCATTCAGGTTGGCACCGATCTGGCTGATCTTTTCGTCGTTGAGCAGGACGTCGACCTGTGAGATGCCGTTGGGGAGGACAACGTGAGCGTTTCGAATCAGAGTGCTGGACATGAGTTTTCCGCGAGGCAGAACGGTGAGAGCTGAGCCGGTGATCTTATTGCTGGTCAGGTTTCTTATCTTCGGACTGTTTCTCGATTCGTCCGAACATGTGCCCGCCGACCGGACCATGCTGCCAGGTACCGGCGTAGCGATCTCCGTGAAAGATGACTCGACAGGAAAACCCGTCACCCAGTCCCGGCAGGCTGGCGTCGGTGAGTGTGACCATTGGCGTTTCGCCCGCCCATTCCACCGGTACGGTGATAGGCAGCGTGGCGTCGAACTTCATATACTTCACTCTGGCAGTAAAGACCCATTGGTTGCCTGTCAGCTTCACAACACTACTAATTTCATAGCGTTCTTCTTTGGGAGCAGCATCTGACTTGAGACCGTCGATCGTGAAGACGCCGACAAGGACCGTCTTTTCCATTCGGCTGGAGAAGTCTTTTTCCAGTTGTTCCTGATCGACGTCCGCAGCCTGCAGTATTCCCGACAGGACGATCGGAGTGAGCATGATTGTTAACGTTTTCAGCATCATCGCGTACAACTCCGGATTCCAAGGTGGAAGTGAAGTGACTGGCAGCCGCATCTGTGTCGGTTGTCAGCTGACATCATACTGAAAGTTGGCAGCAATTCCCTGCTGAGTGGATTTGCGATGACATCTGCCGTAACAATTGGCTCGAATTCTCAATGACCACCACTTCTCAGCAAGCCCCACTCATGACCTGGAACTACTCTGATATCTCCAAAATGATCGACCACGCGCTGCTGAAGCCGACTCTGACGGCCGATGAACTGGCAGCCGGCTGCCGGATGGCGTGTGCTTACGACATTGCCAGCGTGTGCATCATGCCGTTTGCTGTAGGACAGTGTGCAGAGATTCTCGAAGGCAGTACGGTTGCTCCCAGTACAACAATCGGGTTTCCTCATGGAGCTTCAGCCACCAGCAGCAAGGTCGAACAGTCTGTCACAGCATTGGCTGACGGCTGCCGGGAACTGGACATGGTCGTCAATATCTCAAAGGTGCTCAGTGGAGACTGGGACTATGTACGAACAGAGATCGCAGCGGTCGTTGAAGTAGCCCATGATCAGGGACAGCGCGTAAAGGTGATCTTTGAGACCTGCTACCTGAGTGATGAACAGAAGATTCGGCTTTGTGAAATCTGTGGTGAGGTGGGTGCCGACTGGGTCAAGACATCCACTGGATTCGGCACGGATGGGGCGACTCCGGAGGATCTGCGATTGATGCGCGAACATTCGCCGGCGGGGGTGCAGGTCAAGGCTTCCGGAGGAATTCGCACGCTGAAAGCTCTCCTGCCGGTCCGCGACATCGGCGTCACGCGAGTTGGGACCAGCAGTACTCAGACAATTCTGGATGAAGCCCGACAGCAACTTGGATTGCCAGCGGTTGAATCGAGCGGTCCGTCAACGCAAGTCGCCGGATACTGATTGGGAACGGTAGACTGCGGTCAGGCCGTATGGTCAACAATCGTGTCCGGTAGTCGCATGGGCGACGGAATATCGGTGCTCTCGTCTTCGGCCACGTCAGTGACCAGAGATGCGCTGATTGCGATGCCCGGCAGAATCATCAGCGCGGCAATGGGGACACCGATGTACTTTGCAAATCGTCTGTCGCTGGTGGAAAACTGCATCAACCCGGCAGCCAGCATGACCACGAGGCTCAGGCTGATTCCTGATGCTGCAACGGTCCATGTGCGTTCGTTCTGTATCGTTTGACGCACATGTTGAAGTGCCTGGAATTCAAGTTCTTCCGGAAATGCGAGCAGTGCAGAGCGCCGTTGCATTGGAACGTGATCGCCGACTCCCAGTGTAACGTTGTCGCTAAACCTTTCCTGGATGCAGGCGTCCACGGCACGAGACGTAAGCTGAAATCTCCGTCGTTCCAGAATCTGTTCATCTGGTTCCTGTTTCGTCACCGACTTCCATGCGTGGTTCAACAGCGCCCTGGTGATATTCTGTTCCAGCTGAGTGTTTGCTTCTTCTTCTGTTGGCTCAAAACCACTGGTAACGACCAAAGAATCCTCATCCACTCGGCTCATCCAGTCCGGAGAAGGACTCGCCGGAGGAGCATCGGCGCGCGGCCCTTCAATCAGTACCTCTGCGATCTCTGACGCAAGGTTGGCTGTGACCTGAGTAGACGTGTCGTTTGTCATTTTCGCGATGGCGGTTGCCAAAGCGTGCAGCCCGGGAACTCCTTCAGCCGGCGTGCCCGAGATCGGTACCATGAAGTAGGCCTGCCTGAGCTCTGTCGGGAGACTGTTGCTGATTCTTTCCAGAGCCGAACTTCCGTCTTCTCCCAGGTATCCTTCCAGGGTCTGTGTCGACAGCGGCATAATCAGCATGTTGCCGTTCTCAGTTTCTTCAATACGAGGACTGAAAGCAGCGGCTTCGGCGCGGAGCGCTTCTTCGATTGGCAGATTACTGAACGGGCCGGATTCTGATATCGATTCTGCGTCGTCCTGTGAGGCTTCAGAAACAGCGTGAGCGTTTTCGCGATGTTCGTGGCCAATCAGCAGGAACACCCCGATCAGGACGCAGATCGGCAGTAGAACGGAAACATGATTGCGCTGCCTCAGCAGGACTCGCAGGGCAATCAGTCCCAGAATCGTGAGTACTACAATTCCCAGCACTGATATGTCGAACGATTCATTGATGGCGACATCCATTAGACTATCCCGTTCCGTTGACTCAAACCTTCACTGTCACGCCGTGATAACAGGTGTGCGTTCCTGGCCAGAAGGCGCCTGAGCCATCTCTACAGGTTGTGTTGAATCGGGCGAGTGTTCCGGAATCATGCGTTCTTCCTGAGGCGTCCAGCCCGCAGACAACTGGACGACGGCAGACAATGCCAAAGCCCAGGTTGCTCCCAGTGCGCCCGGAAACTCGAGTATTCCCGCTACGACGGCTCCAACCAGCAGCGTGACCAGTGTGCTTGAGATGCGAAAACGCGAACGACGGAAGCTGTCCGCCTGCCACCACCAGCGGCGAGCGGCAAACAGCCCTCCGAAGAACAACATAAAGGCTTCCATCGTGGGATACCCGCTTCCGTCAGCGATCTGCAGTCGTCCAACGCGCCAGGGTTCACCAACCGAGTCGGCCGCCAGCAGGAGGCTGTCCTGCGACAGCATCAGATAGTTCTGCAGAGTGTACGCCACATATCCGACACCCAGCCCAACAGCTCCGTGAGTCGCACGACGAAGAAATGCGTCACCCGGTTTCCCTTCACCCAGTTTGCCGGGCACAATCAGTGCCCATGAACCGAGCATTGTGACAGCACCAAAAAACACGGCGTGAGCGGGCTGAGTCAGCAGACTTGTCGTCAGATAGACAGCCAGCGTAACGAGAAACGTTGCGGCCAGTGATACTGACAGTGAATTCGTCAGATCGGTCATCCGATTCCGTTTCGAAATCAGACGCGGTGTTGCAGCCGTGTAACAAACATGCCGTTTTGCAGCGTGATGCTGATGCCGACGAGTCCGTGGACGGGGTGGCTGCGGGGACTGAGCAGCAACCGGAGCTGCTGTGGCCTGTGATTCGGGAGGTCGTTCGTGTGCTTCGGGTGCGGCGTTCAGCGACTGGCTCGTCTGCTTTGTTTCGCTTCTCTTCTTTTCCTTGGCAAAGAAGAACCTGAAGACACAGTAACCAACGTAAACGGACAGCCCGAGAAACGCACCGGATGTAATGTATTGAAGAACACCGGTTCGCAACAGCACCATCGCAGCGACACCACCGACGATCCATTTCACCACAACCGGGAGATCGTTCCATCGTTCAATCAAAGATTCGGGTGTCAGCTTTGTCCCTGGTTTGGCAACAGCAGTAACCGCTGCCACTGTCGTCTTGGGACGACTGTCATTCTTCGATTTTGACGGAGATGGCCTGGGGCCGACGCTGAAGTCGGAAGCCGTTGTTCCGTCCAGTGCGGCTCGAAAACGGCGTTCGAGTTCTTCCACGTCCTGAATACGTTGTTCGGGATCCTTGACCAGTGCCGCATTGATGACATTCCGTAGTTTCTCCGGAACCCCCGACAGATCGGGTTCCGCCGTCATGTGTTTCATCAGGATCTCGGCTGTCGTCTCACCGTCAAACGGAACCTGGCCGGTCATCATTTCGACCAGCATGATTCCCATGGCATAGACGTCGACTTCTTTTCCGTAGCGACCATGACACACTTCCGGTGCCATGTAGTAGACCGTTCCGACACTTTGCGTTTGAGCACTTCGTCGGGATTCAGAAATATACTTGGACAGCCCCACGTCACCGACTTTGACGATGTCCTGATCGCTGAATACGTTGGCCGGTTTCAGGTCACGATGGACGATACCTCGGTCGTGCAGAAAACTGAGTCCCGCTGTCATTCCGGACAACCACATCAGTGTCCGGTCCATCGGCAGGCCGTCCGGGTACTTCTGTAGTTCCTCAAACAGCCCCTGACCGCCGATGTATTCCATAACAATCCAGTGATCGCCGTCCTGATCTTCGCGGATGTCGAAGATGGTGACCAGATTGGGGTGCTTCAGATTCAGACATTGAGATACACCACGCAGTTCGACTTCAAGGTTGTTGTTGAGCAGCTTGAGCGCGACTTCTTTTCCGGAGTCGCTGAGAGCGTAATAGACTTCTCCAAATCCGCCCCGGTGAATGGCGCGCTTGATGGTGTAGCCTTCAAGCGGACTGGCTTCGGGAACAAAGGTGAATTTCATGAGTGTTATTCCGCCGAGCCACAACTGGTGGGCAGGGAGTTTCTCCCGGCATGTCGGGTTACCACGACTGTTAACAACTGATTATGAAGAACTGGTTCTTCTGAATAGGCGTCTGTGAGACCGGGATCGGATCTCAGCAATCTCTCTTCTTCTCCAACGGACACCTGGTCCTATTGGATCTCTTCAATTCGAAATCGCAGATCTTCTGCTTCGACAACAGCACCATGATACAGTGATGCTGAATCTGATACTGTTTTTCCGTTGACTTTCATGGCAAATGACGAACGACAGCGAAGCTGCCCATCCTGATGGTACAGAACCACAACATCCGGCCATTCCGGACAGCAAATATGGTTGTCTCGCCGTGGCCCCATCAGACAGTGGTCCACCATCAGTATGATACCGTCGACAGTATGCGTTGGTCGATGATTGCTTTCAAAGTCGATGACCGCGGAAGAACTCAGGACGCTGGGAATACGAAATCCCAGTCGAACTCGTTCGGCAAGGCACAATTCGTCGCCGCTGCGAATTCCGGCAGACTGAGTCACCGTCCGACCGGAAACACTTGTTGGCTGATCGGCCGTGACTCTCCATTGATCCGATTCGTAATGAAGAGCCGCATGCTGCCGTGAGATATTTGCCAGCAGAGCGATGTCGGCTGACTTTGATTCAAAGGTGGGAGCTCCGATGGAGAACGACTGGCCGATACAAAGCTGCCACGCGCCGACTCCGTCGATCCAGATCATGTAGCTGTTGATCGGGCTGTCCGGCATCACCAGTTCCCTTAACGTGTCGCTTGCCTCAGCAATCGCGTTTCGTGTCCGCTGTTCCGATGAGTCCCATCCGGCCTTCAGCAGACTGAGCCAACTGTTGTTTGTGAATCCCGACATGGTGACGAATCAACTGGCTGGTTACGAATGATTCAGTAGTGTTGACACAAAAAGGCCCCGGAACTCAGACTGAGTGTTGAGTCCGGGGCCGCGTGTGTCCCGGCAGTTGACTTTGCTTCAGCATCCCGCTGAATCAAAGCCCTTCGACTGATGCCAGTTCAGTAGATTGGCTGTCTTCCGTGATCAGACCGAAGTGGGCATCAATTTCACCAATGACATCGGTGGTTGGAACCTCCGGTTCGCCAACCGGAATTCGTCCCAGGACATGGCCTTCGGTTTCCAGCAGAGCTTCCCGAACGTCCAGGTCATGGTTGAGCTGCTGCAGAAGTTCTTCTACGTGGCTCAGTTGAGTGTCATCGACTTCGATGGCATTCACGGTTTCGGTCGCCTGAATCTGCTTCAGTCGAGCTTCCGCCTGAGATACCTTCACCACGAGATCCTGCTTTCGCGACATCATGGCGTCCAGGTTCTTCTGGTTGGCTTTGAGAGTGTCCTTTGTTGCCTGCAGAATCTTGATGTCACGATCCAGTGAGGCTTCGAGTAACTGATAGGCACCGAATCGTTCGGCAAGGTCCGATTCGACTTCCGAGCGAGTGTATGACACCTGGCGGTAGACAAATTCGTTGTCTCCGGAATCCAGGTCAGATCGAAGTGCCAGAATTGATGCTTTCTGGCCGGACAGTTTGCTCTGCTTCTCAGCAATAGTGACCTGCATGTCGCGAACGTCGACAATCTGTTCTGCAACAATCTTCATGTGCTGCCGAATTTCCGGCATGAGACTGCTGACCTGATCACGGATGTGGTCCAGCTCAAATTCCGGATCGATCTCGGCTCGGACCGCTTCTCGAACGTTTCCAAACAAAGTGCGGCTGTAGCTACAGGTGTCCGTTCCAAGTAGAGCCACGGCTCCAACTCCCAGGACAGCTGCGGTTGCGATGGCTTTCTTAATCATGTTTCTTCCCTTCCGTTTCACACGCTGATTTGTTTGCTCATTTGAGCAGCCATAAGTAGTGATTCGTCTGCCACACCGCCTGCCTGGCTGCTTTGGCTCGTTTTTTGACAAAAATCTGTGATGCCTGAACATTCTGTAAAGTGCCTCCTGGCAACGATTTGCAAAGGCCCAAAAAAGCGTCATTCGCCTGCCGAGCCAGATTCCTGGGCGAATTCGTGAACCAATTGCAAAAAACGTCGTTTCCACATGTGTCCATTGGAAACGTCAGGCCACACAGGTCTTCTTAGAAGGATCGAGGCCCGGCAAAGAAAAGGAGACAACACGATGATCGCCACACTCGAAGCAGAAGAAGTTGCGAAAGAGGTGTCGCTACGTTCTGGTAACGCAGGCAATGCAGAACAAACTGTAAAACGATCCGTTCAGGATGAATTGCCTTTTCATCCCCCGCGAACGCAGACGGGCGTTCCACCTGCCGTTATCCCTCCACCGAATGCGATTCGCGCGATGGATAAGGGAAGATTTGCTTCCGGTCTGTTGTTGAGTTCCGTTGGAATTGGCTGCCTGCTGATGATTGCCGTTGGCACCTTGCAGCAATCCGACATTGCAGAACGATTCTCAATGCCAATCGTGGCTTGTGCCGCCATCATGGGGATCATGATGCTTGGTGGTGGATTTGGTCTCATGGCGACCGCTGCTGCCGGGTTTGATGACCGAGAATTCGATCGCCTGCTCGAAGCGGGTAACATCAGCGCAGCGGAAACATCAGAACGTTTCAGTCGGCAGCCCGAACAGACCACGGATGTTGCAGAGGCAGCGAAAGCTCCGGACTCGGCGCCGAGCAGCAGCCTCGACGACGTCGATTCGGTTGATCTCCACTCCAAAGACGTCGTCTGATCGTTCGGCTCGATGACGACTGGTCTGACGAACTCTCGTCTCTCACGCTCACGTTGATCGAGAGTTTGCGTTATCCTGTTCGGCATGGGACGCAAATCACCGGTCAACGACAAGCACTTTGCAAGCGGCGCACAGTTTTCGCGATGCCGCACGTTTCGGTATGCACTCTGGCGCCGCTGGGACTGGCAGGGATACGACAATCAGTTGATGTTCATTGGATTGAATCCGTCCACTGCGGACGAAACTCAGGACGACCCCACCGTGCGTCGCTGCATCCGATTCGCCAAAGACTGGGGCTACAGCGGTCTGGTCATGATGAACGCTTACGGATTTCGAGCGACAGATCCGAAAGTGATGGCGGCGGCCAGTGATCCTGTTGGGCCAGGCACCGACCGAGCCTTCCGAACACAACGATCACAAGTCGGGAAGATCGTTGCTGCATGGGGCAACCATTGCAGTGAGGAACGTGCAGAACGAATCTGCAAAGTCATCGACCGACCGATTCACTGCCTCGCGACGAACAAGTCGGGACAGCCCAGGCATCCTTTGTATATCGCTGCCAGCACGCAGCCAAAATTGTATTGGTCACCCGGTCGATGTTGATAGACGGTGACGCTCGGGTAGTTCTGTTCCGCCATCGTCGTAAAGACCGTGAACACCGGGGGGCCATCGACCAAGAACCTGGCTGTCTCAAGTCTTTGATCGATTCAACACTGCGGGAATTGGCGAACGAACGTTGTGATGCCGAACCATGATTGCGGGAGGCATCGGTCACGCAAAGAAAATGATGCCGGGCTTTGGGGAGCTGATGCGAAAAGTTTCGCTCGATAAAGTCGCGGCCGCTATACTGTTCCGACCGACAGCCTGCCCCTGAGGAGATCGTGATCCCCATCAATCCCACTGCCGGGACACTAGAAGTATTTTGAGGATTGTCCGGTGTGCTGTCAGCCGTGTGCAATGATGTCCATCTTGATCGCGAGGGAGACGTCGCCGTCTCAACCCAGATCGAACAGGATCGTCTGTGATTGAACTGTCGAGCGTGTGTATGTCCCGACGAAAGTTGGAGTCATCGTATTTGTCGTTTGGACGGCAAGTCGGATTGTGCATCTGTCGTCTGGTGATGGCGGTGCTGCTGATCGGCCTGTCGTCGGAAATTCGTTCTGCGACCGCAAGGGACATTAGTTTTAGTCGTGATGTCCGGCCGATTCTGTCGGACCACTGTTTTCAGTGTCACGGCCCTGATTCCGAAGCGCGACATGCTGACCTGCGTCTGGATCAGCCGTCAGATGATCAGCAGGTTCGAGGTGGTCATGCCGTGATTGTCCCAGGAGATGTTGACGGCAGTGAGCTGATTCATCGGCTGCAGACGCGCGATCCGGACCTGATGATGCCGCCAGCCGATTCCTCCCGCCGTCCGAGTGCCGGCCAGATCGAACTGCTGAAACAGTGGGTGACAGAAGGTGCCGAGTACGACAGGCACTGGTCGTGGAGTGTCCTGACGAAACCCGACATACCTACCACAGAAACGTGGCCGGATGATCTGCAGACATGGCCCATGAACTCCATCGATCACTTCGTTCTGGAACGTATGCTCAGTGCGGGACTCCAGCCATCAAAGGAAGCCGATCGTACCACGTTGATTCGTCGGCTGTCACTGGATCTCACCGGCCTGCCGCCCACGCCTCAGGAAGTCGATGCATTTCTGAAGGACTCGGACGACGGAGCTTATGAACGCGTCGTCGATCGGCTCCTGGCGTCGCCTCATTACGGCGAACGCATGGCCGTCGACTGGCTGGATGCTGCTCGCTACGCCGACACTAACGGATACCAGGTGGACCGAGATCGGGAAGCATGGCCGTGGCGCGACTGGGTCATCAGAGCTTTTAACGACAACATGCCGTTCGATCAGTTTACGATCGAACAGATTGCCGGAGACCTGTTGCCGGAACCGACTCTTAATCAGCGGATCGCCACTGGTTTTCATCGCAATCATATGATGAATGAAGAAGGCGGTATCATTCCCGAAGAATTCCTCGTCGAGTACTGCGCAGATCGAGTCGAAACGACGGCGACCATTTGGTTGGGACAGACCTTTATCTGTGCCCGCTGCCACGATCACAAATTCGATCCGTTTACGCAGCGGGACTACTACGGACTGTTTGCCTTCTTTCACAACGTCACGGAATCGGGACTGGGCAACTACGGCAGGAACATACGAGAAAACAATCCTCCTCAGCTAAGGTTGCCCTCTCCAAAACTGGAAGCCACCTGGAAGCAGCGGCAGGACGAGCTGACAAAGCTGGAAGAGCAACTGAAGCAGCTGCAAATGCCCGATCCGCAGCATGGCGAGCTGAAGAAGCAGGTGCAGGAGGCTCGTAAGAAAGTCGACGAAGCAAGGCTGGCGATTCCCACCGCACTGGTGATGGCCGAACGTGAGAAGCCTCGAGAAACCTTCGTGCTGATTCGCGGTGCCTATAACCAGCCGGGCGAACCGGTGAATGCGGCGACTCCGGACATCCTGCCGGACATGACCGACGCGATGCCGCGCAACCGTCTTGGACTGGCACAGTGGCTGGTTAGTGAATCGAATCCGCTGCCGGCGCGCGTCACTGTGAATCGTTTCTGGCAGTCCTTCTTCGGCAAAGGCATCGTTCCGACGTCCGAAGACTTTGGATCGCAGGGGCAGTATCCCAGTCATCCTCGGTTGCTCGACTGGCTGGCAATGGAATTTATGTCATCCGGTTGGGATGTGAAGCATCTGGTGAGATTGATGGTAACCAGCGCCACGTATCGTCAGCAGTCTCATCGTTTACCGGACAGGAATACAATTGATCCCGGCAACCGGCTGTACGCACGCAGTGCACGCTATCGTCTGCCGGCGGAGATGATTCGTGACCAGGCACTGTCTGCCAGTGGATTGCTGGTGACAAAGATTGGAGGTCCGTCGGTGAAACCGTATCACCCGGATGGTCTGTACGAGCAGGTGACGGCCGGTAGCAGCACAAATAAATACGTCCCGGATACGGGGGAGTCACTGTATCGGCGGACAATGTATACGTACTGGAAACGATCGGTGCCCAATCCGGCGATGCTAACGTTCGATGCACCGTTCCGGGAGTCCTGTACGGTGCGTCGCAGTCGCACCAACACGCCGATGCAGGCGCTGAATCTGATGAACGATCCCACGTATGTGGAAAGCGCTCGTTTCCTGGCAGAAAGAGCGATTAAGGACGGTGGACCATCGACTGATTCACGAATCACGTGGGGATTTCGTCAGCTGCTGGCCCGTCCACCCCGGCCAGCTGAACTCAGCGTGCTGACGACTGCTTTGGAGCGTGCTCTGGCAACCTATCGGTCTGATGAGTCAGGAGCCACAGAACTGATCAGCATTGGAGAATCGACTGTCGCGGATGATGTATCCGTGTCGGAACTGGCGGCATATACGGTGGTGATGAGTACTCTGTTGAATCTTGATGAAACGATAACTCGGGAATGAGCAGAACTGGTACGAGCCCGAGGTGATTCAGTGTGCCACTGGCTCTGCCAGTGCAGAATTCTTCAGGCCTTCCGGGCAGGCAATGCACTGCCCGAACATGCGGCATCTTTCAATTTGGTGATCTCAGTGTTCGTGAATCATGACAACCGATCAGCATTGGCGGCCGAATTCGCACGGCGGCAGTTCCTCGCACGTTCCTCCACCGGGATTGGCACTGCAGCGCTGGCCTCGCTGCTGAATCCTGCTCATTCGGTCGCTCAGGATCAGCCGCATTTTGCTCCCAAGGCCAAACGAATTATCTGGCTGACGCAGGCGGGTGCTCCATCTCAGCTGGATCTGTTCGACTACAAGCCACAGCTGAAAGCTCAGTTTGGAGAAGACCTGCCGGATTCTGTTCGAGGAGGCCAGCGGCTCACCGGTATGACAGCGAAACAGGCGTCATTCCCGGTGGCACCGTCTCTGTATCGATTTCGGCAGCACGGAGACAGCGGCACGTGGTTCAGTGAGATCCTGCCGCACACGGCCGCTCTGGCCGACGACCTGTGTGTGATTCGTTCACTACACACCGAAGCCATCAATCATGACCCGGCGATGACGCTGCTGCAAACCGGGCATCAGACATCCGGTCGACCATCACTGGGAGCGTGGGCGTCGTTCGGACTGGGGACGGAGAACTCCGATCTTCCTGCCTTTTGTGTGATGATTTCCCGTCCCAGTGGACCCACGAATGCTCAGCCGCTGCACGAACGCATGTGGGGCGCCGGTTTTCTGCCGACGCAGTATCAGGGCGTGCGGTTCAGTCCGGGTAAAGATCCCGTATTGTTCCTGTCCGACCCGGCCGGGCTGTCGCGTCAGCAGCGTCGAGCCATGGTGGATGATCTGACGGCACTGAATCAGCTGAAGTTCGATGAATACCAGGATCCGGAGATTCAGGCTCGCATCCAGCAATATGAAATGGCGTTTCGCATGCAGGCGTCGGTTCCCGAACTGGCAGATTTGTCGGACGAGCCATCGCATGTGTTCGAACAGTATGGCCCGGAATCAAAGAAGCCGGGCACGTATGCGGCCAACTGTATCCTGGCTCGGCGACTGGCGGAGCGAGGTGTCAGGTTTATTCAGCTGTATCACCGCGGTTGGGATCAGCACAATAATTGTCCGGCTGGTGTGAAGCATCAGTGTTACGACACGGACCAGCCGTCTGCGGCACTGATCACGGAATTGAAAGAGCGAGGCCTGCTGGAAGACACGTTGGTCGTGTGGGGCGGTGAGTTTGGTCGCACGGTGTACTCACAGGGAACGCTGACGGCTGATAACTACGGCCGCGATCATCATCCCCGGTGTTACTCAATCTGGATGGCGGGCGGCGGAATCCAGGGTGGTGTGACATATGGAGAAACGGATGATTTTTCATACAACGTTGTGGCGGATGGAGTACACATTCACGATCTGAACGCCACGATCCTGCAGTTGCTGGGATTTGACCATGAACGTCTGACCTACCGTCATCAGGGCCGCGACTATCGACTCACCGACGTCCACGGCGAAGTCATTCAGGCTGTTCTGTCCTGACGTTTGTGTGGTGTTGGGACCCGTCTTCGCTTTGTTCATCGGTGCTGGCTTCAAAGTAGTCGTCATCCGCAATGTCCGGCACTCCGACCACCAACACTCTCATCCGCCCGACTGCGCCGTGCACAACACCGGGTGGGATATGGACAATAGACCCTTTCCTTACGGGATGGGCCACACCGTCCAGCGAAACGCTGCCTTCGCCATCGAGGACATAGTAGAGTTCCGTTGACCGCCGATGAAAATGAAGTTTCGCGCCATCAATATCCACCGCGTGCGCCCACGCAGCTGGTGACAGCGATGAGTCCTCATGACTAATCAGCCGGTCACGCCAGCCGCACTCACTGCGCTCACGTTCTCTGCCCCCCTCGTGGCGAACCAATGGTTGTGGCGGGTCTGTCTGACGGCCGGTGGAATCGCTCATCGTGTTTCCTTGCATTCAGCCACATTAGAACGGGATCATTCAGGTGACGGTTGAATTGTGCCTTGAGTGACCTCTTCGCGATATGCCGTGACGCACTCTGGGATTCGGCCGTCGACAGAATAGACGAGCTGCCGGAATATGGCGTCTTCATGGGCCGTCAGCAACTGGACCGGTGCCTGTTGGCTATGGATACACCGCGGATTGGACAGTTGATTGTGAACGGATCCGCAGATTCAAGGCCTGAGCCATGTTGTTAGCCACGACAGACCGATCCACATTACCACTAGAGTTGGAGAAAACAGCAGCCACCAATATGCTCCCGGCCGTCGCGCCTTGAGCTGAACAATTGAGATCAGGCAAATTGTTGCGAACAGAGCTGAGAGCGCCCCGGTTTGAACGTACCCGGAGATTCCGGAGGGAGGCGACTTCAGGCATTCGGAAACTGCCATGCCGACGATAGTCAGGTAGACGAGTGCGAGGAGCGCCGCAAACCACATTCCGACGATCGCTGCAGCCGCCAGCGGCCCTTTGTTCTTCAGGGGAACATCTGCTGTCGTCTGTGGTGAATACGGATTGCTGTCCATACCCGGTAGTCTCGATCTCAGTTTGAAAGACGTTCCGACCTGGGTAGATCGCTGTCTGATTTGTCCTCGGCGCATGGCAGGTTCTCGTCAGATGCACGAGTAAGAGTAACCTGTCCCTGTACAAGCGACATTCCCGGGGGTGTATCAGGACGCAACGAAAAGTGGATGGTGTCCCCACCGGGATCATCAATCAGGATTCGGTCTGACCTAAAAAAGGGGGTGGCATGAGATCCCCTGACTCGGTCCCGAACATAACGCCAGAGATGCCTCATTCGCCGAAAAAGGGAGACATTCTCTGAGTAATAGTGATCGTAGGTCAGGATGAGTTCTCCGGCCCGAACCTTCCAGAGTACATCCTGACAGGTATACCTTTCGCATTCCGGCGTATCGGCTTGATACCAATAGAGGTGGCCGTCGGGAACGAATTCATTGATCAAGACACCGATGGAACCGTCCGCACGAACAAACTCCTGCGTCCACTTGCCGATCAGACGTTCCCGGATCGCCTCGGATTGCACGTGTTCGTGAGTTCGTTCAACCGCCACCAGAACGACGACTGCAGCAGCCACATAGCGAAACCGTCGTGACGAACAGACACGTCTCAGCAATGATTTCGTTTGCTCAGGATTGGCGGACATTGGTGCTATCTGGGTGGCAGGCTCCAGCCGAGAGACGCTTCTTAACAGTCAAGGTCACGGACGAAGGACTGGTCGGGGTGAATGTGTTCGTAGGGGATGTCCAACTGGTCTGCGAGGATTCTGCGGATACGGAGAGCCGTGTCACGAGGTATCTCAGGCGAACACTTCGCGACGAATTCGTCGTCTGACAGGCGCGGCCAGCGTTCGGCAAATCGTCGGCGTCTCCGGCGTTCCGTCAGCATCGAAATGAGTATGGCGATTGGAACGACACATATCCCGATAATTGTGAATGGATCCATCCTGTATGCCCTTTCGATTCTCTGGTTGGACCCTGCATCTCCGACGCTGCAGTCAGATGGTCGGTGAGTAGCGAACTCGGTACAAGCAGTAGTGTCAATTGATACCGAGCAACGGACCGATGTACCAGATGGCGGCGATTGTCAGGAGTGGAATGCCGGTGAGATTCAGCAGCACACCGTGACGAGCCATTTGTCCTGGAGTGATGTGGCCGGAACCGAATACAATCGCGTTGGGTGCTGTCGCGATGGGCAACATGAAGGCACAGCTTGTCGCCAGTGTCGCGGGAATCAGCAGTAACCGGGCATCCGTTCCCAGTTGTTCACTGATAATCAGCAACGACGGCAGGACCGTACTGATCGTGGCCACGTTGCTGGTCACTTCGGTCAGGAACGTCATCGTGAAACAGATGACGGCGATGACGAGCCAGGTCGGTTGTCCCTGAAGAGGTCCCTGCAGAGCCTGTCCCATCCAGCTCGCCAGCCCCGAAACGTCATCAGAAAATCCTCCCGCCAGAGCGAGGCCGCCTCCAAACAGCAGGATGATTTCCCAGGGGAGTTTGACGGCGGTTTCCCAGTTCATCAACGGAACAGTTCTTCCGGATTCGTCGTGTGTCCCGGAAGGGATCATGAACATGAGGATGGCGAGGGCGACGGCGACTGTGGAGTCCGTGGCAAATTTCTCCGGCAGCGTCTTGCCGACGAGTTCTTGTGTACGCCCAAGGAACTGGAACCACTCATTCAGCCAAGGCGACCAACCGGGCAGAACGGTATAGCCGCCAAATTCCAGTGGACGGCGGAGTACCCACAGAACGGCAACAGAACAGAAGATGGCCAGCATTCGTTTTTCAGCTGGAGTGATTGGCCCCAGTGCGTGAAGCCGCTGATCCAGTTCAGCGCTCAGGTCTGATTCACTGGCCGGTTCTCGTTTGAGGTTCCAGGTGAGAAACAGCCAAACGATTCCAATGTAGACCGCTCCAATCGGCACGCTGATCATCATCCAATGCGCAACGGATACTTCGGGGTTCTCTGGCAGCTGAGACTGATAGATTCCAACGGCAGCGGCATTCGTTGGCGTGCCTACGATGGTCGTCATTCCGCCGAGGCTGGCGGCATACGCGATTCCAAGCAGCAGCGGAACCATCAACGGCTTCGAAATACTCGCGCTGTTGTTTCCAGCGGTATTGCAGCGGGCGGCGTCGATCGTTTTCAGCAACGCCAGCGCGATGGGCGTCATCATGAGCGTTGTGGCGGTGTTGCTGATCCACATCGACAATGCGGCAGTGGCAATCATCATTCCCAGGACCAGCTGTTTCGGTTGTACACCCACGCGATGCACAATGTTAAGTGCAATGCGTCGATGGACATTCCACCGTTCCAGCCCCAGTGCGATCGTAAACCCGCCGACGAACAGAAACTGCAGATCACTGATGAAGGCTCGGCTGACTTCTTTGGCCGACTGGATTCCCAGAAAGGGAAACAGGACCAGTGGCAGCAAGCTGGTTGCCGCCAACGGGACAATTTGAGTCACCCATAGACCGGCCATCAGAAATGTAATGGCGACCAGTCGATGCGCTTCCGGCGTCATGGGCAGATCAACGCCGTCCGGCGTTGTGATGGATGGAGTGGGCCCGACCAGAATCAAAATGAAACAGGTAAACAGTCCTGCGACAATCCAGCCGAGGGCGAACGGTGATTTTGAACTCGGGCTGCCTGTTTCGGAGCTCATTTTCAGGCCTCCGGCAATCCGACGTTCAGTGGTTGCAGGTCTTCCGGGACGAAACGGCCGTCCAGGCGGATCAGTTCATCGTCGAACCAAATGGTTCCTCCGCCATAGTCAGGACGCTGAACGAGCACCAGATCCCAGTGGACCCGGCTGCGGTTTCCGTTGTCGGCTTCGTCGTACGCATTGCCCGGCGTGAAATGGAATGAGCCACCGATTTTTTCGTCGAACAACGTGTCCAGCATCGGGTGCAGGATGCGGTTGTTCGTGCCGAAAGACCATTCGCCGATGTACCGTGCTCCTTCGTCCGTGTTCAGGATTCGGTTGAGTCGGTCGGGTTCGTTGTTGCAGGTGGCGTCGACAATCTTTCCGTCCTTGAGTTTGAATTCGATACCGTCGAAGACGACTCCCTGGTAACGCGACTTCGTATTAAAGCGAATCGTTCCATTGACGCTCTTTTTGACTGGCGCCGTGAAGCACTCGCCGTCCGGGATGTTGCATTCTCCTGCGCACGAGATCGCGGGGATGTCTTTGATGGAGAACGTCAGATCGGTTCCGGGTGCGGTGATCTTCACCTGATCGGCCGCTTCCATCCGAGCCACCAATGGTTTGAGATCCTGCGCCATTTTTGCGTAGTCGGCTGTGCAGACATCAAAGAAGAAGTTCTCGAACTGCTCGGTCCCCATTTGGGCCGCCTGAGCCATCGAAGGAGTTGGATAGCGCAGGACAACCCAGCAGGTTTCGGGGACTCGAATGCTGATGTGCACCGGCTGCCACCAGTGTTCAGTATACAGTTCCATCTTTTCAGGAGGCACGTCGGACAGTTCGTCGGAGTTGGCACTGCCTCGGACGCCGATGTATGCGTCCATCTGTTTCATGGCATTGGCTTCCAGTTGTCCGGCCAGCTGCATCGATTCAGCGGTTGCTCCGCGATACAGACTTCTCAGAATGGAGTTGTTCTTCCAGATCACCACAGGAATCGCGCCACGCGCGGAAGCAATATCGACCAGACGGCAAACGAGGTTGGGTTCCGGCAGATCGAAGGCCTCAATGAGGACCTTGTCGCCGGGTTTGAGTCGGCAGCTGTGGTCGATGAGCGTTTCGGCGAGCTGAGTGAATCGAGGATCCTGCATGAATGGCTTTCTGTGCTGTCCGGAGCAGTAACGCGGCGGAAATGATAGTCGCGGCGAGGCCGCGAACCAATCGAGGCCAACTGTTCGCTGAGGTATGGCGTACACAGGAATGTCGGTGGACGGTAGTGCGGTGGTGTGCTGCTTTCGATATGGTTCGTTGAATGGTGCGATTCGCACCGTCTCAGCACAAACCTTTGTCCTCTGGGTTCCTCTTGATTCGCATCGTTTTCGTCATCCCCACGCTGGATCAGTCCGGCGCTGAACGCCAACTTACGCTGCTTGCTGGTGGGTTGTCTCGGGATCAGTACGAACCTCATGTGATCGCACTCAATCGAGGCGGACATTATGCGAACGTGCTCGCTAAGCAGGGCATTCCCGTCCATGTTCTTGGCAAACGCTTTCGTTTTGATCCCTTGACATGGTGGCGCCTGCGAAACCTGCTGCATCAACTGCAGCCTCAGATACTGCAGTCGTTCATCTTCGCTGCCAACTCTTACGTGCGATTTCCGGGCATCTGTCCATCGAAAACCAAAGTGATTGTTTCTGAACGGTGTGTGGATGTGTGGAAAAGCGATTGGCAGAAGTCTCTCGACCGCAAACTCGCCGACCGAATGCACATGATGACGGCGAATTCCGACAGCGTGGCTGACTTCTATCGGGATGAAATCGGGATTCCGGATGGGCGGTTGACCGTTATTCCAAACGGAGTTCCAAACATCGATTCAGCCGCCAGTGGGAGGCTGCGTGAGGAACTGGGCCTGTCGCCCGACTGTCGGATCATCGGGTTCGTCGGCCGACTGGCACCTCAGAAGAATCTTCGAGACCTCGTTTGGGGATTCCATCTGCTGAAACAGGCGGCCAAAACACCAGTTGCGCTTGTCATCATCGGTGAGGGACCTCAGCGCGACAGTCTCGCTCAATTTCTCACTGATTTAGGAACACGCGAACTGGTCCATTTTATGGGCCATCGAGACGACGCCAGCGAACTGATGCAGGACTTTAACGTGTTCTGTTTACCAAGTGGTTTTGAAGGAATGTCGAACAGTTTGATGGAAGCGATGGCCTGCGGTATTCCGTCGGTGGTCAGCGATATTGCTCCGAATCTTGAGTTGATCCGTCACGAAGAAAATGGCCTGACTTTCCCGGTCGGCAAGGCACCCGATCTGGGGAAGGCGGTCTTAAGATTACTGGGCGACGATGAACTCAGCCGCAGACTGGGCAGCGCGGCGAAAGACCTGATTGCCACGGCACACAGTGTTGACGCGCTGGTGCAGCAGCACGAAGAACTGTACCAGAGGCTTCTGTCTCCGGCAGGCGCAACACCCGAACTCAAACCCGTTGAACAGAAAGGTTGAGTTTGTGTGTGGCATTGCAGGAGCAGTCTGGTGGGATCCATCGTCGGCAGTTGATCGGTCAATTCTGCAACGCATGACCGATTCGATCCGTCATCGGGGGCCAGATGCAGAAGGCCACTATTTCACCGGAGACGGTAATGCCAGTTCGGTGGGAGTTGCTTTGGGACACCGTCGGTTGTCGATCATCGATGTGGGCGGAAGTGCGCAGCCGATGGGCAATGAAGACGGCAGTATTCAAATTGTCTTCAACGGTGAGATCTATAACTACAGGGAACTTCGGCAACAGCTGACCTCGAATCATCAGTTTCGGACTGATGGCGACACCGAAGTCATTGTTCATCTGTACGAAGAGCACGGTCTGGATTTCGTGCAGCATCTGCGAGGGATGTTTGCTCTGGCGATTTGGGACAGTAACAAGCAACGTCTGGTTGTCGCACGTGACCGCGCTGGGCAGAAGCCGGTGTTTTATCGTTTTGCTGACGATCGGTTTGTGTTTGCCAGTGAGCTGAAAGCTCTGCTGCAGATTCCCGGCATTCCGAGGGAACTCGATCGTCGCAGCGTGCTGGAATTCCTGACGCTGCAGTACGTTCCGGCACCGCATTCGATCCTGAAGGGTTTTCGTCGTCTGCCTCCAGCTCATTTTGCCGTGATCGAAAATGGCCAATACTCCGAACATCAGTACTGGAAACCTCCATACGACGAACCACTCCTGGATCGAACGTCCATGGCCGACTGGAAGGAAGAATTGCGGAGTGAAATGACCGAAGCGGTTGTCCTGAGACTCCGCAGCGACGTTCCGCTGGGGGCGTTTCTATCCGGGGGCGTGGATTCGACCATCGTCTGCGGGCTCATGCAGAGTCAGCTGGATCAGCCTGTGCAGACCTTTTCCATCGGTTTTCCGGTCAAGGCGTTTGACGAGCGTCACTACGCGCGACAAACGGCGGAAATGCTGGGGACCGATCATCGGGAAGCTGTTGTCGATCCCGACGCGCTGAAAATGTTACCCCAGCTGATCTGGCACTATGACGAACCGTTTGGAGACAGCAGTGCCATTCCAACAACCTACCTGTCGCGCATGACCAGAGAACATGTCACGGTTGCGATGACGGGCGATGCCGGCGACGAATTGTTCTGTGGGTATGATCGTTACCGAGCGGTCCGCATCGCCGGGCGTCTGGATCTGATTCCAAAGCCGATTCGAAAACTGATGAGCACGATGGCGTCGGTGCTGCCATCGGATGTGCGGCAGAAGTCGTTTCGGCGGCGGTTGAAGCGGCTGCTGGAAACACTCAGCCAGGATCCGGAACGCCGGTATCTCAACTGGATCAGCATCTTCAATCGGAACGCTTTGCAGGAACTGGTCAGCGATGAGATGTGGGAGTTGACCGAAGAGCAGGATCCCGCTCAGCACATTTTCAATGCGTACGAGCTGTGCCCGAAACGTGATTTCGTCACGCGGACGACGGCGACGGATGTTCTGTCTTATCTGCCGGGGGATTTATTGACCAAGGTCGATATCGCCAGCATGTCCACCAGTCTGGAATGCCGCAGTCCGATGCTGGATCACAAGGTGATGGAATTGGCGGCCAGAATGCCTCTGGATGTGAAGCAGTCCGTGAATCAGGGCAAACGTGTGTTGATAGAAACGTTTGCCGATCTCATCCCACCCGATATTCAGACTCGTAAGAAGATGGGATTCGGCGTGCCCATCGATCACTGGTTCCGCAACGAGCTAAAAGACCTACTGAATGATGTCTTGTTGAGTCAACAGGCGACAGAACGTGGAATCCTGCGCCGTGACGTGGTGGCTCGACTGATTGAAGAGCACACGACCGGCGTGTTCGATCACGCCTATCGTTTGTGGAATCTGCTGTGTCTGGAGCTGTGGCAGCGCATGTACCTGGACGACGTCCCGCCAATGTCAGCTCCTGCGTCCCTGTGACAGAATGGTGCTGGCTGTTGGTATCAAGAAGGAGGGAAGTGATATGCAGACAAGTCACTTCTCGCGACTGCAGAAGGTACTAAAACTGCTGGCATGCGTGCTGATTCTCAAGGTGACCGCCGGCATTGTGATGATCTATCGCGAATATTTGCCTCCTAATTTCGACTCACCATTTCTTCAGGGGCGAGAATCCTACTTCGCAGGTCCGTACCAGTGGGCCTTCTACGCGCACATTGCATCCGGGCCTTGTTCGCTTGTCTGGGGCATGATTCTGTTGAGCGACCGCGTTCGGCAGCGTTATCCAAAGTGGCATCGAGTTCTGGGCCGGATGCAAGTGGCCTGTGTTCTGCTGTTCGTTGTGCCGGGTGGGTTGTGGATGTCATTGTATGCAGAAACAGGTGCCGTCGCCGGAACGGGATTCGCTGCACTCGCGATTGCAACGGGATTGGCCGTGGTGTTTGGCTGGAGGTGCGCCGTCCGTCGACGATTCAAAGAACACCAACGCTGGATGTGGCGATGCTATGTGCTGCTGTGTTCCGCGGTTGTCTTGAGACTAACCCGGAAATCTCACACAGAGAATGCACAAAACCGCCCTTGCGTGCGTAAGTCTTTTGGAAGAAGGATTTACGTCAACAGCAGGAGGCGATTTTGTGGAAACACAGTGTAGCAGACAGAGATTGTTGTTCGAGGATCACGGTCACCGGAAAGTTGTGGCTGCGTTTGATGGAGGAAAGAT
>Ga0180430_10001353_pt1 | contig 24054 bp, 17 predicted proteins | sample SS_ome_9_FD_132999 | JGI IMG/M metagenome (GOLD analysis project Ga0180430, IMG submission 132999) | Hypersaline lake sediment archaeal communities from the Salton Sea, California, USA - SS_1_S_2 metaG | ecosystem: Environmental > Aquatic > Non-marine Saline and Alkaline > Hypersaline >... | reverse complement strand
GTATCAGCTACCGGGGCGGGTGTGTCTGTGGGCGGGGCGGGCGTCTCGGTGGGTGGTTGGGGCGCTGGTACGGCGTCGCCCGCCACCTGTTTCATGCCGATGTCGTCCAGCCAGAACTGATCTTTGCTGGGCGGCACATCGTAGCCGTTTTCCGCGGCCCGCTGCCGCCAGTTATCGTCAATCCGTACAAATACGGTGATGGTATCGGCCCGGGCGGTGACCGTGACATGCTCCACATTGCAGATTTTGCAGTCGTTACGCCAGTTGTCCTCGCTCCAGACCACATTACCGGAGCGAGAGTCGGTGCCGCCGGTGGGGTCTATGCCGATGCGCCGGCCAATGCCGCCGACTGCGCTGTTGATGGCGGGGTCGTTGTTAATAGAATCAAAAGCCAGCCAGACGATGTTGGCGTAATAGCTGTTGCCCGCGGCTACCGGTACTTGCTGGTAAATACCGCCGGTAAAATTACCCTCGGTGGTGATGTGGACAGCCGGGCACAGCGGGGCGTGACATTCACCCCCGCCCTGCTGAATTCCAACATTGGCCGCCCCGGATTCCAGAAAAGGCACCCAACCGGCCATGCCGTTGTCGAAATTACAGTTCGGCATAATATTTTCCGCAGACAGGCACACATCGGGAAAATCTGCCGGTGGTACAGCTCCGGTTTGAATCGCCAAAATCGCAAGAATGGCGATGATAATTGTCAGTTGAATCAGCCGTTTCATTGGAAAATGCCCATCATAAAAATCTCTGGGCAGTATACTCTACTCATCAGGACATTGCAAAACATCGTTGCCCTGCGTAACCAACCAGTCAGCTCAAAATTTTGACTTTTCCCATTATTTTGGTTACACTGATGCGAACTGTTGCAATTGTTATTGGTAGCAATAAGGAGGTGCGATGTGCGACGTTTAATGGCGACAATCATTGGCTTTTTGGTACTAGTTCTCTTTTTATCCGCCTGCAATACCAATTCGGCTCCGGCAGAACCGCTGCGAATCGCCTGCCCGCCCAATCCCAATATGATTCCCCTGTTTGTGGCGATGGACCGGCACCAGGAAAATCTAAATATAGAATTGGTTCCGGTGCCGGGCGTGCCGGAACTGGCCGCCGCGGTGCAGGGCGGGCAAGCCGATGTTGCTCTTTTTTTCAGTGCCGCTGGGGCCAAACAGTTCAATAAAGGCACCCTGACCTCTTTACGCTTGTGGAACGTGAATGTGTGGCGAGCCTTGTATCTGGTGGCTGAACCCCGCTTTGACAGCCTGGAAAGCCTGCGAGGCCAGAAAATATTAGCCAGTTTTCCCGGCGGCGCCCCCGATTTGGTGATGCGGGCGGCCATGCGACAGGCCGGTTATGACCCGGACACCGATTTTGTAATCGAATATTTGCCGGCAGCACAGGCGCGGCAGCTATTGTTGGCCGGGCAGGGTCAGGCCGCTTTGCTGCCGGAGCCGCAAGTAACGGCCTTAATCAGCAAGGCGGCCCAACAGGGACAAACCTTGCAGCCGGCGGTAGATTTACAGGCTGGTTTTTCGGCAGAAAATTGGGAAGCCGATTATATCCCCCTGGGCGGTGTTTTTGTCACGGAGGCGTTGGCCTCAGACGCAGATCGGCGGGCTGCCCTGGAGCAGTTTATCGCCGCCTATGATGAGGCCGCCGCTTATGCGATGTCCCATCCTGCCGAAGCCGGCGAAATCACGGCCCGTGCCTTCAAAGAATATTTTGGCGGTCAACTCCCGGCGGAGGCCGTGATATCCGCGTTAGAAAATGGGCGATTGGTTTTCAACAGCCGTCCCGTCGCGGCGTTGCGTCCCGATTTAGACCAATTTTTGGCCCTGATTGTGGGGCAAGCCCCGGCTGATGAGTTTTATGCTGCGCCGTAACCTGAACCGGGCCGAATGGCTGCTGCCATTGCTGGTTTTGCTGGTCGGCTGGCAGGTGACCTCACTCTTTTTTCCACCGGCTGTATTTCCCGGTCCGCTGGAAACATTATCGGCCTTGATTCTGCTGATCGGCCAGGCCGATTTCTATCGGCAACTGGCAGTGACAGCCTGGCGAGGTGTAGTTGGGTTTACTCTGGCTGTGGCTTTGGGCAGTGGTTTGGGAGTGTGGATGGGCTGGCGCGAGCGAGCACATCATTTTTTTCAACCGTTGCTCTTGCTGGCGACCAATGTGCCACCCATCGCCTGGATTGCCATCTTGCTCATTTGGCTGGGGCTGGGTGATGGCCCTCCCTTGTTTGTGGTGATCGTCACCGCCGCGCCGCTGTTGGCTGTCAACGTGGCCCAGGGTGTGCGCGATCTGGACCCGGATTTGCTGGAAATGGCAGATTTTTACCAGATCAGTCCCCAACATCAATTCCGGCACATCGTTCTGCCCGCCCTCAGCGGGCGGCTATTTGCTGCCATGCTGTTGGCCCTCGGCTTCACATGGCGGGTGCTGGTGATGGCCGAATTTTTGGGCAGCACCGCCGGTTTGGGGTACCGGCTGTCGTGGGCACGCCAAAACCTTGATACCGATCAGGCTTTTGCCTATGTGCTGGTCATTGTCATGCTCAGTTTGTTGATTGAGTACGGGGTGCTGCGCCCGTGGCAGCAGCGCTGGCAGTGGGAGCCGGGCCAGCCAACCCGGGAGCGCTCACATACGCATCGACATGAGGGCGCACTGCACAGCCATCCCCCCTTGCCGAAAACTCCGAAACGAGACCGCTGATGCCATCCATAGTTTCCTTGCAGAATGTTCACAAATCGTTTCATCACCTGGATGTGTTATCTAATGTTAGCTGTGCGGTCAACCCCGGCGAGGTGGTTTCTTTGGTGGGGCCAAGCGGCTGCGGCAAATCAACCGTGCTGCGGCTGATGGCTGGCATCGAGACCCCGGAAGTCGGGCAGATCGAGCGAAATTTTCAGCGAGCAGGTTTTGTTTTTCAGGAGCCGCGCCTGTTGCCGTGGCGAACTGCTTTGGAGAATGTGGTGCTGGTGTTGTTGGATCGTCACCCTGCATCGGTCCAACGAGAAAAGCAAGCCGCGGCCTTGTTGCAGCGGGTCGGGTTGGCCGGATTTGAACACTATTTTCCGTCTCAATTGAGTGGCGGGATGCGGCAACGGGTTGCGATTGCCCGCGCCCTGGCGGTTGACCCCGATTTTGTCCTGCTTGATGAGCCGTTTTCTGCGCTGGATTTTGCCCTGCGTCTGTCGCTGATTGAGTTTTTGCGCTCTTTATTGACCGCAGACAATAAGACCGCCGTCTACGTGACCCACGATGTGCGCGAAGCGTTGCTGCTCAGCGACCGGCTGGTTGTCTTTTCTTCACTGCCGGGCCGCATCAAACAGGTATTCGACGTGCGTCATTTACGTTCGGTCGGCCATACCCTGCCCCCGGCCCTGCAAGCCATCGAGGCCGAAATTGTAGATTTGCTGCTGGCGGATTAATCCATCCTATTCAGTCTTCCCCGTATTTGCCCATTCTTGGGCTTGGCCTTACCATGCTGAAGTGGTTGGTTTGGCTTAGTTACCAACCACCCAACCAACAATCCAATACAAACAAACTAATCAAAGGAGACATCCGATGAAGAACGTCCCCCAAATTACAGCCGCCGAGGCAGCCAAACACGTACCGGATGGGGCCGTTATTATGGCCGGCGGTTTCGGTATGACCGGCAATCCCGTGCATTTGTTGCACGCCCTGGCCGAACTGAATACGGCTAATTTGACCATCATCTCCAACAACGTCGGCGAGCCGGGGTTGGGCGGCGGGCGGTTGTTGCGTAACGGTCAACTGAAAAAGGCGATTGGTTCCTTTTTTACTTCCAATCCCGAAGCGGTGCAGGCGGTGCAATCCGGCAAGCTGGAGGTGCAGTTGATTCCGCAAGGCACCATGGCCGAGGCCATCCGGGCCGGCGGGGCCGGGATCGGCGGCTTTTTTACCCCGACCGGGGCCGGTACGGTTGTTACGGAAAACAGCGAAACTAAAATTATCAACGGCGTGGAGCAGGTTTTTGTCCCGGCGTTGCGGGCCGACGTGGCTTTGGTGCGGGCCTGGAAGGCCGATACCGCCGGTAATCTGGTCTACCGGATGACCGAGCGCAACTTTAACCCGTTGATGGCGACCGCGGCCAGATTGGTGATTGCCGAGGTGGAAGAGATTGTGCCGGTGGGCCAACTCACCCCCGACGAGATTGTCACGCCGGGGATGTTTGTGGATTATCTGGTGCAAGCCCACACGACGCTGGAAGACTTGGGCAGTTCTGCCTCGGTGCAAAGTGGCGGCAAGAAAATACCGGAGAGCCGGTTGAACATCGCCAAACGAGCCTTTGCGGAACTAAACCGGGGCGACGTGGTCAATCTGGGGGTCGGCATCCCCACCCTGGTGGCCGATTTAATCAGTCCGGAGGATGGCATCATCCTGCACACCGAAAACGGAATGGTCGGCGTGGGACCGGCTCCGGAAGCCGGCGGCGCGCTGGACTATCCGGTAAACGCCGGCAAGCAGCCGGTCACCGCTTTGCTCGGCTCAGCCTATTTTGACAGCGCTGTGTCTTTTGCGATGATCCGGGGCCGTCACGTGGATGTGGCCATTATGGGCGGCTTGCAGGTGGACGAAGCAGCCAACCTGGCCAACTGGGCCGTGCCCGGCAAACCGCTGCTGGGTGTCGGCGGGGCAATGGATTTGGCCTCCGGCGCCAAAAAGCTCATCATCACCATGACCCACACCAGCCGCCAGGGTGATTCCAAAATTGTACCGCAGGCCACCCTGCCCCTGACCGCCAAAAACGCGGTAACGATGATTATCACCGACCTGGCCGTATTTGAATTTGTCAAGGGCCGGTTGACCCTGACCGAATTGATGCCGGGCGTTACCCTGGACCAGGTGCGCCAACAGACCTCTGCCTCGTTTGCGGAGGCTCTGCGTTAACCAATCAACCTTGTTGCATTAACCTCATTTGTGGTATACTTTTCTTACATAATTCAAGTTGCCACCTTTGCATCCAAACCGGGGAAGTAAGAAGTGAGGAGCAGGGATTAGGGGGCAAAAATCTCTTACTTCCTACTCCGTAATCCTTACTTCTGGCATATCGGCAAAGATGCTTGATTTTTCCGAATGTGGCCGGCAAAGTAACAACTTGGGTTACATAAATATTTATGGTAAAGGGGATACACTCTTATGCAGCACTTCCTGTCAGTTTCAGATTACTCTGCCGATGAACTGTGGCAAATTATGCACAAAGCCAAAGCGCTCAAAGACGAGTATCAGGCCGGCGGCAACCCGCCTATTTTACAGGGTAAAATTTTAGGGATGATCTTCCAGAAGCCGTCGTTGCGGACCCGTGTATCGTTTGAAGTGGGCATGCTGCACTTGGGCGGCGAAGTCCTGTATCTGTCGCCGGCAGAAATTGGCTTGGGGAAACGTGAGTCCGTGGCCGATGTGGCCCGGGTGATGTCCGGCTACGTCCACGGCATTATGGCCCGTGTGTTTGACCATCAGCATATTCTGGAATTGGCTGAATATGGCAGCGTACCGGTCATCAACGGCCTCAGCGATTATAGCCACCCCTGCCAGGCCCTGACCGATGTCTTTACCATTTGGGAAAAATTTGGCCGGCTGGAAGGGCTGAATGTATCGTACGTGGGCGATGGCAACAACGTAGCCATTTCGCTGGCTGAAGCGGCAGTGTTATTGGGGGCCAACTTTAAGATTGCCACGCCGCCCGGCTACGAACTGCCCGCCGAAGCTCTGGCCCGCATCGAGAGTCTGGCGGCCAAATCCGGCGTATCCGTCTCAACCAGTACCGACCCCGTGGCGGCGGTGACCAACAGCGACGTAATTTATACCGACGTCTGGACCAGCATGGGTCAGGAAGAAGAAACCGCCAAACGGCTGGCTGTGTTCCCCCCGTATCAAATTAATAGCGACCTGGTGGCCAAAGCCAAACCGGATACCATTGTGATGCACTGCCTGCCGGCACATCGCGGCGAAGAAATTACCGATGAAGTAGCCGATGGGCCTCACTCGGTGCTGTTCCCGCAGGCCCACAATCGGCTGCATGCTCAAAAAGGTATTTTGGCCCTATTGTTAAGCTAGCTGTTTAAACGGGCGGCGGACAGACTACGCCAGCCTGCCCGCTGTCTACTGAGTCAAGAGGTAATGCTGTGGCCGGCGATAGAGAAAAATACCAAACGGCAATAACTTACGCCGAACAGATGAGTCAACGGGGAGATTGGGGCAAGGCTATCCGGGCCTACCGGTTTGCCCTGGCTGAATTTCCCAATGACCCCGAGGCCATTGTAGGCTTTGGCGCGGCCAGCTTGAATGTTGGTCAAATGGAGCACGCCCAAAAAGCCTTTCAGCAGGCGCTAAAATTGGACCCCGGCAACTATCACGCCCTCAATTACTGGGGCGATATTCAGGAACGACTGGGGCAGTTGGATAACGCGGCCGAAACCTACCTGCGGGTCGGTAATATTTTGTTTGGTCAAAATGAGTTGGACGCGGCGATGGCCTCCTGGCGGCGGGCCATTGGCCTCTCGCCCGGCCTGGTTGATGCCCATCACAAATTGGCCCAGGCCCTGGTGGAGGCCGACCGGCCCCGGCAGGCAGCCAAACAATACTTTGAACTGGCCGAAACCTACCGTCGGCGCCGCAACCACGCCCAGGCCGCCGCCCAAATAGAGACGGTTCGCCAGATTCTGGGTGATGAACCGGGGATTCAGGCTGCCCTTGAGGCGCTCGAGCAGCAAAGACCGATTCAACCTGATTTTCTCGATATGGTGTCCCCGCCCGCCCCTCCGCAGTCCAGGCCGGCATACGAGACGTTTTCCGAGTCTTTTCTGGCGGATGATGAATTTGGCCTGGAAGAAGACCCATTTGCTGGTTGGGATGAGGTCGAACCGGAACCATCACCCCAGGCCGGGCTGGTCAAGACAGCCCAGCAAAATGCTCTGACGGACCTGGCCAACGTGATTTTTGAAGAGGGACTGGGCGAGAGCAGCGCCTCAATCTCCAATGACGAAATCAATATGCTCATTGTGCAGGCCATTGACCTGCAAAGCCGCAATCAGTTAGAAGAAGCCGCCGGTAATTTTAAGCACATTATTGATGTCAGCCGCGGTACACCGGCGATGTATTACAATTTGGGATTACTCGAAAAGGAGTTGGGCCGACCGGAGCAGGCAGTCGGCCTGCTGCAACAGGCGGCCCAATCCGAAAAATATCATATCCCGGCCCACTTTGCACTGGGCAAAATACTGTACGCCCTGGATAACCTGAAGCAAGCATTGCATCATTACGTCGAAGCCCTCAAACTGATAGACCTGGAAACTGTAGAAAGTTACAAGGTCCCCCAACTGGTTGAATATTACGACACCCTGGCCGATAATTATCTGGTCGGTGATGATACACAACAGGTTCACGAATTTATCGCCTCGCTTGACGGTTTTTTTGCCCGCCCGGATTGGGAAAAGAAAGCGTACGAAGCCCGTCGCCGGATGGACAGCGTGGTTGAAAACGGCAGCATGATGAGCCTGGCCGAATTTCTGGAAACGGCTGAAACCGAAGCCGTAATCACGGCCCTGGCGATGACCAGCGACTATCTGCAACAAAATCTGTTGCTGACTGCTTCCGAAGAATGTTTGCAGGCTATTCAAAAAGCGCCGTTTTCGTTGCTGCTTCACATTCGGTTGGCCGAAATTTTGCTCAAGCAGGACCATCCCGATGTGGCGATTAACAAATATTTGATGGTGGCTAAAACCTACCAAATCCGCAACCAGGTTGATAAAGCCATCGGCATTTACAAAAAAATTCTGCGCTTGGCCCCCATGGATGTCACCATCCGGAGCCGGTTGATTGACCTGTTCATTTCTACCGGAAACCCGGAGGAGGCTCTGGAACAGTACCTCACCCTGGCAAATTCATATTATCAACTGGCCCAGGTTGATCAGGCGATTGAAAAATATAATGAGGCCCTGGACCTGTCTGAACAATTAGATGACCCCACAGAATGGAAGCAGCAGATTCTGGGGCAGATGGGGGACATCTACAAACAGCGATTCGATTGGCAAAAGGCGTTAGATGCCTTCGAAGCGCTCCTGGCGCTCAACCCGCGCAACCGGCAGATGTTGCGGCAGGTAATAGACCTCAACTTTAAACTACGCAGAGCCAATCAGGCCCTCGAATACCTCAATACCCTGATTAAGTTGTATAACGAACGCAACCAGGCTGCCAGAGTGCTGGACCTGTTGCAGGAGCTTTCCGGCAGCTATCCCGATAATATGGAACTTCGGCAGCAATTGGCGATGGCCTATCGTGAAAATGACATGCGAGCCAAAGCCATCGCCGAATATGACGCCCTGGGCGAAATGCAGTTAGAAAAAGGGATGCACCACGACGCGGCCAACACCATTCAGACCATCCTGGATTTAGCACCCGACGACCCGGAAGGCTACCGGCGTTTACTCCAACAGATTAGAAAAGGCTAACCCCCCGGACCATGCAAATTCAATCATCACCTGCTTTCGGCTTAAAACCAATCGTGGCCCTGGTGGGGCGACCCAACGTGGGCAAATCTACCCTCTTTAACCGGCTTGTGTCTCAGCGCAAGGCCATCGTAGAAGATTTTGCCGGCACTACCCGCGACCGGCTGTATGGCGATGCGGACTGGGGCGGTCGTGATTTTATTGTGGTTGATACCGGTGGCCTGGATTTGTCTGATGCGCCGGTAGCCGCCTCTGAAAAAACCGGATTCCAGGCCGGGGCAGAAGGACGTCTCTTTTTAGCAGAAATTCGGACCCAGGTTGAGGTAGCCATTGCCGAAGCCGATGTTATTGTTCTTCTGGTTGATGCCCTGACCGGCCCTACCAGCCCCGACTACGATGTGGCCGCCTTGTTGCGCCGTACCAATAAACCGGTCTTGCTGGCCGTCAACAAAGCTGACAGCAAAGTGCGTCGGGAATCTGCGGTTGACTTTTTCGCTTTGGGGTTAGAAGAACCGATCCCCGTTTCGGCCTTACACGGCATCGGCACCGGCGACCTGCTCGATTTGATTGTCGAAGCCCTGCCGCCCGCGGTTGACCTGGCGGAAGAAGAGGATGATTCAATCAAAATCGCGCTGCTGGGGCGGCCCAACGTTGGCAAATCCTCATTACTCAACAAATTGTTGGGCATCGAGCGGGTGATAGTTTCCGATGTGCCGGGTACCACCCGCGACACCATTGATACCCGTATCACCTTTGCCGGCCTGGACCTGACCCTCATTGACACCGCCGGTATTCGCCGCCGCGGCAAAATTGCCCAGGGCATCGAAAAATACAGCTTTTTGCGTACCCTCAAAGCTGTTAATCGGGCTGACGTGTGCCTCTTATTGCTGGATGCCGGTGATATGGTTACCGCTCAGGATGCGCACATTGCCGGTTTGGTGCTGGAAGAAAACAAAAGTCTGGTGCTTTTGGTTAACAAATGGGATACGGTGGCTGAGAAGCATACCTACACCGTCAACCAATTTACCGATAACATCCGGCACAACCTTAAGTTTTTGGATTATGTCCCCATCCTGTTTATCTCGGCTAAATCCGGACAAAGGGTCAATAAGGTGCTACCGTTGGCCCTGGAAGTGCAAGAAGAGCGTATCCGCCGCATTCCCACCGGCGAGTTAAACCGACTGTTGCGCGATGTGGTGGCCGCCCATCCTCCCAAAGGTGTCCAGCGTCACCGGCTAAAATTTTTCTATGTAACCCAGGCCGGCGTGGCCCCTCCCACGTTTGTCTTTTTTGTAAACAATCGCTCCCTGCTTCATTTTTCTTATGAACGGTATCTTGAAAATGAGCTGCGCCGCCGATATAGCTTCTCCGGCACCCCATTGCGGCTTCTTTTCAAAAACCGGTCAGAATAAATAATTTCCCTCACACCCGCCGGCCTTTTGGCCGGTGGATTTCTTCTAACCAATCCTCTAACTTTTTTATAATTCTTTTCCCACTAACTTCACACTGTTCTGTATTACATTGGAACTATGCGGATTCTATTTCTTTCTAATTTTTACCCGCCGGCCAGCCGGGGGGGATACGAACAGTGGTGTCGGGAAATGGCCGACCAGTTGGCCGGGCGTGGTCATCATATAGCCGTACTGACCAGTCGTCACGGGCGCGACACCGTGAACGGCGCCGACCCGGGCTGGGTTCATCGCGACCTGTACCTGGAAATGGAACTGGCCTCGCTGCGTAACGGCCTGGCCTTTTTTACAGACCGCATCCGGCGCGAGCAGGCTAATCTGGCCCGCCTGCACCAATTGGTCGCCGATTTTACTCCGGACGCGGCCCTGGTGTGGGGGATGTGGAACCTGCCTCGCTCTCTGGCCGCCGAGTTGGAAAAGCTATTGCCGGACCGGGTGGTTTATTATCTGGGGGATTACTGGCCCACCCTGCCCAGCCAGCACCAATTTTATTGGGAGGCTCCGGCTAAAAATTTGGCTACCGCGTTACCCAAACAGATATTGGGCCGCCTGGCCCAACGTCAGCTAACCAACGAAGCTCGGCCCGCTCTCAAATTTGAGCACGCATTATTTCCCACCAACTTTTTAAAATCGGAGTTGGGCCGGCGTGGCGTGGTCGCCCAACACACCGGCCTGGTACCGGGCGCGATTGATACCAGCCGGTACGCGTTTCAAAATGGGGCAGGCCAGACACCTCGCTCAGCGTTATCATTGTTGTATGTGGGCCGGCTGGTGGCCGATAAAGGCGTCCACACCGCGATCGAGGCCGTGGGTCAACTGGCGGGGGCTAACCGGTCGGGCCTGGCCTGGCATTTGACCATTGTGGGCGACGGCGAGCCGGAATACAAGACTCATTTGCAGCAATTGGCCGCCGACTACGGTATCCAATCTAGCCTGACCTTTGCCGGGCCGCAGCCGGAAGCCAACATTCCGGCCTTTTACGCTCAGGCCGATGTGCTGCTCTTTACTTCCATTTGGCCTGAACCCTTTGGCCGGGTCCTGGTCGAGGCGATGGCCTCCGGCGTGGCGGTCGTGGGCGCAGCTGTGGGGGGCGCCGCCGAAATAATGACCCACAATCACAACGCCCTGACCTTTGCCCCCGGCAGCGCTGCCCAACTGGCCGACCGGCTGCGGCAACTGACCTCAGCGCCGGACCGGTATCGCCGGCTAACCCGTAATGCCCGGCAGACCGCCCTTGAAAAATATGATATTCAATCAATGGCGACCGGCATCGAAGATTATCTGCGGCGATGGGTAGTTCACTGATGAATATTCTGTTTCTCTCCCGCTGGTTTCCATACCCGCCGGGTAATGGCTCAAAATTACGCATTTACAATTTACTGCGCGGACTAGCCCGTCAACATACGGTCAATTTACTCAGTTTTGCCGATGAGCCGGTAGCCGCCTCCGACGTGCAGGTGATGCAATCAATTTGCGAATCGGTGCAGGTAGTACCGTGGACGGGCTTCACCCCGACCAGTTCGCGGGCCAGAGCCGGGTTTTTGAGTTTGACGCCGCGCTCTATGTTGGACACCTTTTCTCCGGAAATGGACCATCGTATCCGGCAAACGCTGCTTGATAACCGGATAGACCTGGTGATTGCTTCGCAAATAGATATGGCCGCCTATGCCGACAGTTTTCGCGACTACCCGGCTCTGTTTGAAGAGGTGGAAATCGGGGTGCTGTACGACCAGTTTCAGCAGGCCGGCTCGCTGTTGGGCCGGGCCAGATACGGCCTGACCTGGGCCAAATATCGTCGCTATCTACGCCGGCTGATGCGCAATTTCAGTTATAGCACCGTAGCCTCTGAACAGGAACGACAGCTTTTACACCGGGTTTTGCCGGATACGGGCCGCGTCCAAGTGATGCCGAACTGTATCAATCTGGCTGACTACAGCGCGGTCGCCGAGCTGGAACAGGCGCATACCCTGATTTATACCGGGGCCTTCAGCTATTTTGCCAACTACCAGGCGATGACCTGGTTTGTGGGTCAGGTTTACCCCCGTATCAAGGCCGACGTCCCCGCGGCCCGGTTGGTCATCACCGGCAACCATGCCGACCGCCCTTTGCCTCCGGCCCCGGACGTGACTCTGACCGGGTTTGTAGACGACGTGCGGCCCTATATTGCCTCGGCCGCGGTGAGTCTGGCTCCAATCTGGCACGGGGGAGGGACGCGCCTGAAAATTCTGGAGGCGATGGCTTTGCGGACGCCGGTGGTGGCAACGTCCAAAGGGGCCGAGGGTCTGGATGTTACCCACCGGGAACATCTACTCATCGCCGATAGCCCCACTGAATTTGCCGCAGCGGTGGTGCGGCTGCTGGGTGATGAGTCGTTGCGGGAGCGGCTGGCCGAAAATGCCTTCCAGCGGGTACGCCAGAAATATGATTGGGCGGCGCTGATGCCCGAATTTTTAGAATTGGTGCAAACTTGCGGCAATGGTAATAGTCGTCGAAATGATTAATCAACCGACCCAGACGTCAAAAACACGGCAATTGATAACAACGTTTCAACAATATTGGCTGCCGACGCTGATTGTGGTGGGCACGCTGGTTGCCAGCGCAATTTTGGCCCGCAACCCCTCCCCCCGCCCGATGTTGATGTTGGGCGTATTGCTGGGGGGCAGCGTGGGGGCTGGCCTGTTTATCAAATGGCCGGAACTGGGTCTGCTGGCAATTATCCCCGGCGCGCTGGTGGTCGCGTTTTCAGTGGCGGCCGGTTCTGAATACTCCACATTAAACCCGGTTTTTATGCTGGTGATGATGCTGCTGGGGTTGTGGATCGTCAAAATGATTGTTCGCCGCCGGCTGGAACTTGTTAACTCCAGAACCTTTTGGCCGTTGTATCTGTTTGTCATTGTGAACTTGTTGTCATTCGGGTTTGGGCAATTGCCGTGGTACACCTTTAGCGGCGCGCCCTTGTTTCCGCAGTTGGGCGGCGTGATGATTGCGGTGGTGTCGGTGGGAGCCTATATTTTGATGGCCCATCACATTCGCGACCAACGCTGGCTGGAATGGATCACCTGGACCTTTTTGTTTTTGGGTGGGTTGTTATTGCTTGAAACACTCTTTCCGCAGCAAATTCTTCCCTTGACCGACCGTATTTCACAGCCGGGCATCAACGGCCGCATGGAAGTTGGCCTGTTTCAGCGGGGAGTGCCCAATGGCAGTATGTTTTGGCTATGGCTAATTGTGCATGCTTTCAGTCAGGCCCTGTTCAACCGGCACTTGCACCCGGTGGGGCGGGGCGCCCTGGGCCTGATTGTGGTGGGCGCTTTGTATTACAATCTTTTCCCAAACCGGGGGTGGGTTTCCGGCTATGGTCCGTCGCTGGCGGCTCTGGTGGTAGCATTTTTGGTCGGCGCTCCCCAAATGATTGTGCCGACTATTGTCGCCGGGGTGGGGGTGGTCTGGTGGCGGCTGCGAACCATTATCAACGAGGTGGTGATGGTGGGGGATAACGCCTACAGCCTGTCAACCCGGCTGGAGGCCTGGGCCATTGTCTGGAAAATTGCCAGTATCAACCCAATTTTAGGAGTTGGCCCCGCCAACTACTATTTTTACTCGGAGCGATTTCCGATTCGAGGGTATTACGTTCGATTTAATTCGCATAGTAATTATATTGATTTGATAGCCCAGACCGGCCTGCTGGGGCTGGCCTGTATCCTTTGGTTTTTTGTGGAGGTGGGGCGGCTGGGATTCAAGTTGATTCGGTTGGTGCCGCCCGGCGGATTTGCTCAGGCTTATGTGTTTGGCTCGCTCGGTGGCCTGACCGGGATGGTCGTAGCTGCCGGATTGGGAGACTGGGTGTTGCCTTTTGTATATAACGTGGGCTTTTCCGGGATGCGAGCCAGTATCCTGGGCTGGTTGTTTTTGGGCGGCCTGGTGGCCCTGGAGCAAATATACCGACCTGTCGATCAAGCGGCCAACGAACCGTCTCGCCAATGAAACTTTCAATCATCATCATCAGTTGGAATACCGCAGACTTACTGGCCCAATGCCTGGCGTCGATTTACGCCCATCCGCCGCAAGAGCCATTTGAGGTGTTGGTCGTTGATAACGCCTCGACCGATGACTCCGTGGCGATGGTGCATCGTCGGTTTTCCCAGGTTCAAGTGCTGGAAAATCAGGAAAATACCGGCTTTGCCAGAGCCAACAATCAGGCTATTCGCCGCAGCCGGGGTGAATACCTGCTATTGCTTAATCCCGATACCAACGTGGCGCCGAATGCTCTGCAAACGTTGGTTGAGTGGTTGGAGAATCATCCCCAAACCGGCGCGGTTGGCCCCCGCACCCTCAACCCGGATGGCACTTTGCAAATTTCGGCCTATCCCGCCCCCACGCTGATGGGCGAATTGTGGCGCTTGCTGCACCTGGACCAGTTTCATCCTTACGGCGTGTACGCAATGGATACGTGGCCGCTCGACGCCCCCCGGCAGGTAGATGCGCTGTTGGGGGCCTGCCTGCTGTTGCGCCGGCAGGTCATCGAGCAGATTGGCCTGCTGGATGAGGCTTATTTTATCTATTCCGAAGAAATAGATTTGTGTTACCGGCTGCAAACGGCCGGTTGGCAACTTTACTGGCTGCCGACGGCCACAATTGTGCATTATGGCGGCCAGAGCACCCAGCAAGTGGCCGCCGAGATGTTTTTGCGGCTGTATCAGGGCAAACTATTCTTTTTTCGCAAGCATCACGGCCGCTGGGCCGGCACGGTTTACAAATTGGTGTTAATGTTGATTACGCTCCTCCGGCTGTTGCTAACGCCGCTGGCCTGGTTTGAGCCGACGGCCCGGCGCCGGGAGCATCTGTCTCTGGCGGCCAATTACCGGCGACTGCTCCTCGCCCTGCCCGGCCTGTAATCAGTTTGAGTTGGTTGGTAGCAGATAGTCAACTCTGACTTACGAAAGGATGATTTTTAATGCGGATTTTGTTTCTTAGCCAGGTTTTGCCCTGGCCACTGGATGCCGGACCAAAAATGCGCAGCTACTATGTGTTGCGACATCTGGCACAACAGCATCAGGTTACGCTGCTGACGTTTGTCCGGGATACTGACCGCCCGGCAGACATCGCCCATCTTGCCGAATTTTGTGAGGCAGTTTACACGGTGCCGATGACCCGCCCTGTCTGGCGAGACCTGGCTTTCTTGGGGCGCAGCCTGGTTACCGGCCAGCCGTTTTTGATTGCCCGCGATCAGGTGCGCCAGATGAATGAAATCATTGAACGCCTGTTAGCCGACCATTATTTTGATGCGGTACACGCCGATCAACTCTGGATGGCCCAATATGCGCTCACCGTCGCTCAGGCTGCCCGCCAGACCCCGCCGCGCCTGATTTTAGATCAGCATAACGCCGTTCAGTTGATACCGCAGCGAATGGCCGCGGGGGAGCCAAATCCGTTCAAGCGGTTGTTCCTGGCCCGCGAAGCCAAACTGCTGGCCCGCTACGAAAGCGAGGTCTGCCGCTTGTTTGACCACGTGGTTTGGGTTACGGCTGAAGACCGGCAGGCCGTGCAGAACGGCCACGCCTCGGCCAATGGCTTTGCCCCGTCAACCGTCATCCCCATTTGCACCGATCCCGGTCAGGTTGCGCCGCTGCCGGAGTCAACCGGGCCGCGCCGTATCACGTTTTTGGGCGGATTACACTGGCCGCCCAATGCCCAGGGTATCCGCTGGTTTGCTGATGAGGTTTTTCCTCGCATCAGGGCGGCCCATCCGCAGGCCGTGCTGACCATTATCGGCAAAAACCCGCCGCCTGGTCTGGACGGGTCGCAAGTGGAAGTAACCGGCTACGTAGCCGACCCGCAACCCTGGCTGGCCGAAACCGCGGTTTTTATTGTACCGTTGCACGCCGGAGGCGGGATGCGAGTGAAAATTCTGGATGCCTGGGGCTGGGGCCTGCCGATTGTGTCTACCACCATCGGCGCTGAGGGAATCGCCATTGAGCCGGGCCAAAATATTCTTCTGGCCGATACAGCTCCGGCCTTTGCCCAGGCCGTGTCAACTTTACTCAGCCGGCCCGATACAGCCCGCCAAATTGCTGCCGCCGGACGACAAACCGTTCTGGAGCAGTACAACTGGCAAACGGTGTATCGAATCTGGGATGATATTTATCAATTTGAGTTATCGGTTTGAATATCAACCGCCAACCCCAACTAACCCTGGAGACTTGAATATGCTTCACCTGAAAAAGAACAAGTGGATCCTCATCATCCTGGTGCTTTCTGTGGGATTGCGCCTGGCAACGGCCCTGTATCTGGGGGATACTGTAGATGCTTTACCCGGCACCCAGGATCAGATTTCTTACAATGCTCTGGCCGAGCGGGTGCTGGCCGGGTATGGATTCTCTTTTGGCTGGTTTTGGTGGCCTGCCACCCCGGCCGGCGAACCGACCGCCCATTGGTCGTATCTTTACACTCTATACCTGGCCGGAATTTATGGCCTGGTCGGGTATCATCCCCTGGTGCCCCGGCTTTTGCAGGCGGTGCTGGTCGGGTTGCTGATGCCCTGGCTGGTATACCGGCTGGGCTATCTCCATTTTGACCGCCGGGTGGGATTAGTGGCAGCCGGGATGGTGGCGATTTACAGTTATTTCATCTATTACGCCGCAACCTTGATGACCGAGTCATTTTATATTACCGGTATTTTGTGGGTGCTGGAGCGGAGCAGCAAGTTGGGCCAGGAAAAGCCGCGGTTGTCGCTTGATTGGGTATATTTGGGGCTGGCTCTGGCCGTTACCATTTTATTACGACAGGTCTTTTTATTATTTATCCCGATTTTATCTGCCTGGTTGCTGTGGCTCAGTTGGCGACACTATCGTTGGGCTATCTGGCGTACTCTGGCCGGGCTGACCGTGGCGACCATTATTTTGATTGCGTCCATTGTACCGTGGACGGTACGTAATTATCGGGCCTTTGATACGTTTGTTTTATTGAATACCAATGCCGGTTTTGCGTTTTTCTGGGGCAATCATCCCATTCACGGCTATAACTTTGTCTCCATTTTGGGCGATGACCAGCCGGCTTATCTGGATTTGATTCCCGATGAATTGCGCCCGCTTAATGAGGCGGAAATGGACCGCGCCCTTTTAAAACGAGGGTTGGGCTTTATCCGGGATGATCCGGCCCGCTACCTGATTTTATCGGCCAGCCGGCTCAAAGATTATTTCAAATTTTGGCCGTCAACCGATTCCGGGCTGCTCAGTAACCTGGCCCGTTTGACGTCCTTTGGCCTTCTGTGGCCGTTTATGGCCATAGGTTTTTTCATTACCCTGTCCAGAGCCTGGCAAAGTTCAGCGTTGTTGCTCCATTTATTTGTGCTATTCTATACCGGCATCCATTTATTAACCTGGGCCTTGATTCGCTATCGCCTGCCGGTTGACGCCATTACCTTGATTATGGCCGGGGCGGCTCTGTTGGAGCTTTATCCCCGTCTGGTTCCGCGCCAATTTTGGCTGCGGCGATTGTGGTCGTCAAGCGGTTCTTGATGATGTTCGAACCAAATAACGGTTAGATTGCTCTAACCTTTTTCCAATTATTCTCTAGCGGATTTATCACTAATTGCACCTATACTAATGAATGAGAGTACCGGGCAAATAGGGTAACTGTTTGCCTGGGTAAAGCCAGGCTCAGAGAATTGGGGATGCTCTTTTTTGCCCTCAATTATTCGCAATAAGCGCAGAGAGATTATGTTTAAGAAAAAATTTACGGAGTCTTTACCAGACCCGGTTGATAATAAAGATGGAGCTGTAACGGGGCGACAGTTGCTGGTGTGGGGCGGGGTGGGCTTATTATTGGGCTTGCTGATTATGGTAGGCCTGGCATACTACGCCGGCTCCCCTGCGGATCAGGCTGCCGACGGCACGCAAACCGAAACAGCCATCTCCGCCGCTACCGATTCACCGATCACGGGCACTGCTACCCCCGCCGCAGCCACCACACCATCTCCGGCAGAGACCGGCACGCCAGACCGCGACGTTGCGCCGGTCATTTTTCGCGAGCCGACGGCGACCGGCACGCCCCAACCCGGCGACACCATTTTTACCCTGTCGCCGGCAACGGGAGATGTCGGCTGGTTAACCAGCACCGACGAGCGGGGCAATCATCTGGGTGATTCTTTTATTTACAGCGGTATTTTCGATGGGCAAATTTACGTCGGCGCCATCCAGTTCGACCTGAGCGCAGTGCCGCGCGGCGCGTCGATCAGCCAGGCTTTCATTCGGCTGACCGGTTTGCGCGAAGACCGGCTGGGCCGCAAAATTGACCAGCCCGGCGGAGCCTGGTTGTTGCGCTGGCTTGAATCCGATATAGATACCGGCTGGCGACGACACGGATTTCAGGATATTTTTAATGCCTCGGTGCAAGAAACGCTCAGCCCGGCGGTTAACGACCAGGATTTAGCCGTAAACAAAACCAATACCTTTTCGTTTTCCCCGGCTCAATTACAGACATTGGAACAGTTTTTGATTGACAGCCAGCAACCTGTCCTGTCCTTTCGGCTTGATGGCCCGCTGGTGGGCAGTGATAACCTGTTTGCCTGGGATAGCGGCTATGGCGCGGAAAGTCAAGGAAACGGGGTTGAGTTGGTGCTGCACGTGGGCGAACCGCCTGCGACCCCGCCCGCTTACAGCTATGTCGTGGTAACCAGTACCCCCACCCCAGAAAACGTGGTGACGGCTGCGGCTGTCTCAGCCCAAATGACCGCCGATGCTCAACAGTATGGCACCGCTACGCCGGTTCCGGCCAATGTGGTAACGCCCACGCCTATTCCAGACTACTTGGTTTTGGTCCCCACGCCCACGCCGTTGAACGAGGCGACGATCCAGGCTGCTTCAATCCAGGCCACCGCCGAGGCCGTGACAACCGGCACCCCGACTCCACTCCCCACCAACGCGGTCACGGCCACGCCGACGGTTACCCCCACACCCACCCAAACCCCCAGCCCTGTTGTTTTTGTGATGATTACCAGCACTCCCACCCCGGAATCTGTGTTTGTCGCGGCCACCCTGTCGGCCAGAGCGACGGCGCAGGCCGCGGTCAATGGTACCGCCACGCCTTTGCCGGCCAATTGGGCCACACCTTTGGTAGTCACTGCCACCCCTACGCCGCAAAATGGGGCCACAGCTCAATACATTGCCCAGGTCGCCACGGCTCAGGCCTATACCACCGGTACACCCACCCCCTTCCCCTCCAATTTGGTCACCGCCACTCCCACCCCGGTGTTCGATGTGCTGCCATTAATCCTGACCCCCACGCCCACCGCCACCGCTACGCCCGCGGCCCGCGAAATGCCGCCGGCTCTCGTCGGCAAAATCATGTTCCGTTCTGATCGGGAAACCGGCCCCAACCCCCAATATCTGGTTGATGGCCCCAATGCCCAAACGCCGGTCTACGTGTACGACCCCGCTGCTGGGACGGTAGGCCGCCTGACCAACCCCTGGCCTTATCAGACTGCGCTGGAACGTAACACCTATTCTGCCGACACAACCTATCGTACCTACATCAAACAACTGTTGTGGACCAATGTAGAAGATGACAACGGCAACCCTGGTGGCCCTACTACTCGCATTGCCACCACCGAGTTCGCCGTGCACGTATACGATTACAAATACAATGTAGAATCCGCGATAACCAAGATGGGAGCCGGTATTGTGTACGACCCGGCCTGGTCGCCGGTGAGTAATGAAATTGTCTTTGTCTCCACAGAAAGTGGCAACGACGAAATCTGGGTAATGAATCACCAGGGCGATAATCTGCGCCAACTTACCCGTAACGAATGGGAATGGGATAAATTCCCCTCCTGGTCGCCTGATGGCAAGCAGATTGTCTTCACCTCAAACCGTACAGATAACCAACAGTTGTGGATTATGAATGCCGATGGTTCTGACCAGCGGTTGTTGATGGGCTGGGATAACTGGACGCCTTACAATGATTGGGCACCGGTGTGGGTCAGCCATTTAGACTTGCCGCCAACCCGATAATTTATTATTCCGACCCTGTTATTCAAGTAAGAGGAACACGTTTATGGATTTTATGGATATTCGCCGTTTCAAAACTATCATTCGCTGGTGGTGGCTGGCGGTGCTCAGTATGGTGATTGCGGCCGGCATTAGTTACTATTTCAGCATGCAGGAGCCGCGTATTTACCAGACCAGCACCACCCTGATGGTGGGGCAGGCTATTCAAAAGGTAAATCCCGGCAACCAGGATTTTTATATGGCTGAACAACTGGGCAAGGCCTACGCTCAAATGGCTACCCGTGAGCCAATTTTGCAGGCAACAATTGACAGCCTGGAATTGGAGATGGATTGGCGGGCGCTCGGCTGGCAGGTTTCGGCCTGGCAGGTACCGCAAACCCAACTGCTGCAAATCAGCGTCACCGACACCTGGCCGGAGCGGGCCGCGCTTATTGCTGATGAGGTGGCCTACCAACTTGTGCTGCAAACGCCCACCTCTCCGCAGAATATGGCTCGCCAGCAGCGGGGCCAGTTTGTCCAGGACCAGCTCGACGACCTGGAATCTCGGATTCAGGCCGCTCAAAATAAAATGTTGGAACTTGAAGCCGAACTGGATGTAGCTCTGAGCGCGAGCCAGATTAACACGCTGCAAAGCGAAATCAACAATCTGCAAAATTTGATCAACGGCTGGCAGGCAACTTATACCAATCTGTTGGGTTTTCTTGATGGCGGCGGCAGCCCCAACACCCTGACCATCATTGAACCGGCCATCGTGCCCACCAATCCCATCAGCCCCAATGTCAGGATGAACGTTATTCTGGCGGCGATGACCGGCTTTTTGCTGGCCTTTGGCGCGGCGGTGGTACTGGAACTGCTGGATAACAGCATCAAATCGCTCGATGAGTTGAGCCTGTTTCCGGGCCTGATGCCCCTGGGCGGCGTCGGGCGTCTGCCCGGCAAAGCCGATAGCGACCGCTTAATAAATTCGATTAACCCTTTTGCCTCTGTGGCGGAGGCCTACCGGCTGGTACGCAGCAACATCCAGTTTGCCGCCGCTGACCAGCCGCCCCGCACTATGATGCTGACCAGTCCCGGTATTGGTGAGGGTAAAAGCGTCACTGTGGCTAATTTGGGCATTGTGATGGCCCAGGCTGATTTCAAAACCATTCTGGTTGATGCCGATTTGCGCCGTCCGGCTTTACACAAACTGTTTAAATTGTCTAACAAGCAGGGCCTGTCTACATTGCTTGACACTGGCACATCGCTGGCTGTTGCGGATGTTTTACAATCAACCGGAACAGAAAACCTGTCCGTTATTCCCAGCGGCTCTTTGCCCGTTAACCCTGCAGAACGGTTGAGTTCTCAAAATATGGTCAAACTCATTGACCAATTGCAGGAAATGGCTGATGTGGTTATTTTTGATACGCCGCCAATTCTGGCTGTTACCGACGCGGCTGTTTTGGCTAATCGCCTGGATGGGGTAATTTTGGTTATTCAATCCAGACATACCCCGCGTCCGGCCATCAAAAAAGCCATTCAACGGCTTTCTCAAATGCGAGCCAATTTGCTGGGCGGTATCTTAAATCAAACGTCAGGTAAAAGCGGGGGCTATTACGATTACGCCCAGAGCCAGCGTCATCGTCAAGCCACTACTGCTCAACCTGCGGAAAAAAAGTTGCAGCAAAAAGCTGTGAGTTAAATCGGCTAAATCAGCGTTCCACAAGGATTGGCGCGTCTGGGGATCACAAACCAACCCGTAAAATTTCTTATGCTCACCCTGCACTTGATACGCAAACATCTGCCCGCTGTTTTTCGAGAATTTATCTGGCTGATACCTCTCCTCCTGGTGGGGGTATTCCGTTTTATGGATTATCCCTTGTTGGTAGAAGCCTTTATTTTGGCGGCGTTCATACCCTGGCTGGCCGGTCTATTTGTTTTTAACCGGCCTTTTCAGCGGACGCCGCTTGATGGCCCCCTGCTGTTGTTGCTGATGGCGGCGGTACTGGGCCTGACCGTCAGCTACAGTTTTATGCTCAGCGCGCCTGCTTTTTTGACGTTGTTGGGAAGTTTGGGCGTATATTACGGGGTGGTTAACGGTACGCTGACACCCCGGCAAGGGGTGCAGGTGGTAGTCGGAGGGGCGACATTGGTGGCAGCCTACTTTTTGGCCCGGCAATTTTTGCCAGGGCCTTCTTTTTTGTTGAATTTGCAAGCTAATGCTGTAGCCGGCTTTGTAGAAATGGCCTTACTGCCCGCGCTCTGGCTGACGTGGCAGGCCCGGCGTCCGGTGAGGCCCGTGTGGGTCGCGGCAGTTGTGGTCATCGGCCTGGCACTTCTGGCCTCCGGTTCCCGTGGCGCCTGGCTGGGATTGTTGTTGGCCGGCAGCCTGGCCGGTGTGTTGTTTACTTCCGGTCGAATGAGGCAGGTGGTGGCGATTGTGTTGGGAATGTCCGGTGGTTTGCTGGCGGGATTGGTTGTTCTGGCTTTGTTGATGCCGACCCACCGCTTGCCGATGCTGCTGTATTCGAGCATCGAAGGGGTTGATACCCGCCTGGCCTTGTACCAAAACAGCCTGTATCTTCTGGCGGAATATCCGTTAACGGGCGTAGGGCTGGGCGATGTCTTTGCTCAGGTCTATTCTCGCTATCGTTTACTGATAATGCCCGACTATCTGTACTATCCGCACAACCTGTGGTTGTCAATCTGGTTGGGGATGGGGCTTATCGGCCTGGCCGCGCTGCTATGGTTAATCATCAACCTGTACCGTTTTGTAATTCAGGTTGAAACAAACGGGCGCGGGGCGGTGTCTGAGCGGTATCTGTTTCGGGCGGTTTGGCTGTCTTCTTTGGTGCCGTTAGGCCACGGGTTTATCGATTCTCCCCATTTTTCTAATCATTTGTGGGTAATGCCGATGCTGTTTGCCGGGTGGGGATTGGTCATCTCGGTCGGGCGGTTGTTGGAGAGGCCGCCTCGCCGCCGCTCCCGGCCTGGTCGCCAGACTGTTTGGACGGCGGTTGCTGTCGGCGCGGGTCTGTTGTTGGTGGGATGGTTTGCCCGACATTCCTTGTTAACGGTCTGGCATCTTAACCGGGGGGCGCTATCCCAGACCAAAGTCGAGTTGTCCGGTCAGGATAACAGCATTCCGGCTCAGGCCCGGTATCATTTTGACCGGATTCTGGAGCTGGACCCGGAAAATCCGGCTGCTCATTATCGGTTGGGGATTATGGCGTTGGATCAAGATAATGTTGAGGTTGCGATCACCCATCTGCAAACTGCCTACCACCGGCAGCCTGAAAATGAGTCGATCAGTAAAGCTCTGGCGTTAGCGTATCGGGCCAACGGGCAAGCAGACCGGGCTGAGGCTTTGTTTGCCCGGCTTAATCCCCGGAGCGGCATCACCACCGGCCCCAATTTGTGGTCGTATTAACCGGGCCAGACACCCTCTGGAATGGTCACTACTTCCCCGCAGGCGGGACAGCGAGCCAAATTACCGTCTGTGGCTGCCGTTTCTTTTGGGAGCGGGGTGCCACACGGGCACATAAAGCCGTGCAGCCGGGCCGGATTGCCCATAACCAGGCCGTAATCCGGCACATCCTGCGTTACCACGGCTCCGGCTCCAATCATTGCCCAGCGACCAATGGTGACACCGCATACGATCACCGCGTTGGCCCCAATTGAGGCCCCTTGCCGCACCAGGGTGGGGGTGATGGTCCAGTCGTCGGCGCCTTTTAGCTTGCCGTTGGGTTTGATAGCGCGGGGGCTTTTGTCATTGGTAAAGACGCAGTGCGGCCCACAGAAAACCCCATCTTCAAGCGTTACTCCCTGATAGAGTGATACGTAATTTTGAATTTTTACGTTGTTGCCAATGACGACGCCGGTATCAACGTAAACCCCCTTGGAAATGACGCAATTTTCCCCAATTACTGCGCCAATGCGAACCTGGGCCTGATTCCAGATTGAAGTGCCGGTGCCGATATCTGCCTCGGGGGGAACCTCGGCAGTCGGATGAATGCGTATTGTCGGGTTGCTGTTCATTATTCGGCTTCTATTTGTTTGGGATTTTTATGGTTAAAGACAGAAATACAAAATGGATTAAGTCAAAAGGCTTAATCCACTCTGTGTTTACAG
>Ga0180430_10001352_pt1 | contig 24070 bp, 22 predicted proteins | sample SS_ome_9_FD_132999 | JGI IMG/M metagenome (GOLD analysis project Ga0180430, IMG submission 132999) | Hypersaline lake sediment archaeal communities from the Salton Sea, California, USA - SS_1_S_2 metaG | ecosystem: Environmental > Aquatic > Non-marine Saline and Alkaline > Hypersaline >... | reverse complement strand
GCCAAAAAATATTCATGAAATGTTCGGGCTAGTGCGCTTCGGCCCAGTTCGGGCCGGTCGCCACATTCACCTTGAGCGGCACGGCCAAATCCCAGATGCCTTCCATGACATCCTCCACAAGGTCGGTCACCGTCTGGATCTCTTCCGGTGGAACTTCAAGAACAATTTCATCGTGGACGCTGAGCAGCATCGCCGATCGAAACCCCTTGCGGCGCAGCAGGCCGTCCACTTCGATCATAGCGACTTTGATCAGATCCGCCGCGGAGCCCTGGATCGGGGTATTGATCGCGGTGCGCTCGGCCGCGGAACGAATGGTGGCATTCCGTGAGCCGATGTCGCGAAGATGGCGGCGCCGGCCCGTGATGGTCTCGACATAGCCCTTTTCCTCGGCGGTTGCGATCGTCGTTTCCTGGAATTCCTTCACCTTCGGATACTGCCGGAAATACTCGGCGATGATGTCCGATGCCTCCGACCGCGACACCTCGCCCCCGAGACGTTGCGACAGTCCGAAGGCCGAGATGCCGTAGATGATCCCGAAATTCACCATCTTCGCGGTGCGCCGCATCTCGGAAATGACGTCTCCCGGGGCGACACCGAAGACCCGCGCGGCGGTCGAGGTGTGAATATCCTCGTCGTTGCGAAATGCCTCGATCATCGCGGGGTCGCCGCACATCGAGGCGAGGACCCGCAGTTCGATCTGTGAGTAGTCCGCCGACAGGAGTAGGAAGTCCTCGTCCCGGGGTACGAAGGCCTTGCGAATCTCGCGCCCGAGCTCGGAACGGACCGGGATGTTCTGCAGGTTCGGATTCTGCGAGGCGAAACGTCCTGTCGCGGTCAGGAGCTGGTGGAAGGTCGTGTGGATCCGTCCCGTCCCCGCGAAGATCGTCTCCGGCAGGGCGTCGACATAGGTGCTTTTCAACTTGGCCGCCTCGCGATGATCGAGAAGATCGCGCACGACGGGATGCTCGGCGGCCAGCGAGGTCAGTGTCTGCTCATCGGTCTTGTATTGACCCGTCTTCGTCTTCTTCGGCTTCTCGACCAGTTTCAGGGTATCGAAGAAGACCTCGCCGACCTGCTTCGGGGAATTGATGTTGAACTCCCTCCCCGCCGCCTCGAAGACCCGCTCCCGCAGCTCCGCCATCTTGCGGTCCAGTTCCTGGCCCGTCTCGGCGAGCGCGTCCGGGTCGAGACGAATTCCCTCGCGCTCCATCCCGACGATGACGGGAACCAGCGGGCACTCGATCCCGTGAAACACCCTCCCCTGGCCGTAGTCGTCGAGTTTCTCCCGGAGTATCGCGGCCAGCTGCCAGGTCACGTCGGCGTCCTCGCAGGCATACCGCGCGATATCCTCGAACGCGGGACCGGAGTCCGATACCTCCGACGTGGAGAAGAGCTGAAGTTGACCGCTGCCCGCCTCCTCGGTGCCGAACACGCTCGCATAGGAAATGGGCGTGTAACCCAGGAGCGACTCGGCGAGGTAGTCCATCTTGTGGCGCTGGTCCGGCTCGACCAGGGTGTGCGCCAGCATGGTGTCGAAGATGCGCCCTTTTACCTCCCACCCCTGCCAACGGAGAACGCCGATGTCGAACTTGAGATTGTGGCCCACTTTCTCGGTGTCGGGACAGGCCCAGACGGGAACGAACTCACCCAGGATCGCCCTGCCCTCTTCGCCCTCGGGCACCTCGACGTAGGTGGCGCGTCCTTTCTCCCAGGAAAAGGCGATGCCGATGATCCGCGCGGTCTTCTCATCGAGGCGATCGGTCTCGAGGTCGAAACAGAAACTCTCCCTTTCTCCGAGCTCGGCGAGAAGGGCGGCCCGGGTTTCGTCCTCGTCCGCCCGGATGAAACGATAGTCCGTCTCGACATCGTCGATCGTCTTGAGTTCCGCCGTCTTTTCGCCGCCCTCCGCCGACGTCGCCACCGAGTGGCCGCGGCCTGCCTTGAAATCCTCCCCGAAGAGCCGCTTCCCGATCGCGTTGAACTCGAATTCGACGAGCAGGCTGCGAAGCGAATCATCGTCGCGCTCCTCGATCTCCAGCGTCGCAAAATCGACGTCTACAGGGACATCGGTCAGGATGGTTGCGAGTTCCTTCGACAGCAGGGCCTGCTCGCGATGGTTCTCCACGTTCTCCTTCTGCTTCCCCTTCAATTCGCCCGACTGCTCGAGCAGGGACTCGACACTCCCGAACCGAGCGATCAATTTCTTGGCCGTCTTCTCCCCGATTCCCGGCACCCCGGGAATGTTGTCGGAGGAGTCCCCCCAGAGACCGAGCACATCGATGACCTGCTTCGGATCCTCCACCTGCCACTGGTCGCAAATCGTGGCCCGATCCAGGATCTCGACCTCGCTGCCCTGCCGCCCGGGCTTGTAGACGCAGGCCCGGTCCGTCACGAGTTGGGAGAAATCCTTGTCCGGCGTGACCATGAAAATCTCGTAGTCTCCTTCCTCCTCGGCGCGCCGGGCCAGGGTGCCGATGATGTCGTCGGCCTCGTATCCGGGACACTCGATCACGGGAATGCGAAACGCCTCGATCATTCGCTTCACATGGGGAATCTGCAGGGCGAGGTCCTCGGGCATCTCGTCGCGGTTCGCCTTGTACTCCGGGTAGATCTTGTGGCGGGGGGTCGGGTCCTCCGTGTCGAAAGCGACCGCGAGATGGGTCGGCCGACGATTCTCGATCAATTCCAGCAGGGTGTTCGTGAAACCGAAAAGCGCCGAGGTGTTGACGCGATTCGAGGTGTAGATCGGACTGCGGATCAACGCGAAGTGGGCGCGGTAGACCAGGGCCATCCCGTCGAGGAGGAAGAGCCGCTTCGGGGTGTCGGGCATGACACAAGAGAGCGGCGGTGCCGCAGGCAGGCAAGCGCGATTTCCCCACCGTTCGCGTGGTCCCGAAAAGGCCTCCCTCACGCCCGCGTCCGGATCGCTCCACTCGTTTTCCTGCCCCGTGGCGCCGGGCCTCGAGTCGGGCCGGGGATCCAGCCGGGGCGAATCGATCGAAAGATGTTCTTGCCGGGAGTAGGCCATTCCCCGGATGCTCCACGAAGTATCCCAGCCTCTCCTCTCACTCCGAACCCAGGAAATGAGTTTCTCTCCGAATCCCGTGCCCGACACCCCTGCCGATGGGGCGACATGTGACGTCATCCGGAAACGCAGACGCGGCTGGCTGATCACGATCTGGGTCCTCGTCGGGCTCGTGATCGCCCCACCGCTGGCCGGACTGGCGGGAACCGCGTTGGCCATGATCGAGGCCTTTGCCCGGCTGTCGGAGTCCGGAGAAACCGATCCCGAACTACTCGCCGGCGCCATTTCCACGGCTCTTCGCACCACCGCATGGGGCCTGGCCTTCTCCGCCGTCGCTTTCACCGGGCTGGTCGCCGCGATGATCCGGTTCTTCACGCTACCCCGTCTTCCCACCCATTCCCTTACCCCCTCCGGATCCGGGTCCGCCGATTCTCCCTGATCCCGAATTTCCAGTCACCTCTCGACCGCGCTCCCGATACAGCGGTACCACGCCCCTTCCCCCACCCGCTCTTCTGGCCCGCTCCCTGCCAGTCTCCCCTCCCATTCCCCTTCGCTTCCGTCAGGCGCCTCCCCCCTGTACCCGGCATGACTCTCCTTCGTCCACTTCTACTCATTTTCACCACCACCCTCCTCGTGCCCGCAACAATCGCCGCCATGGAAGACAAGCCGGGTCCTCTCGGGTACACCTTTCCCGACGAGTGGGACGACCGCCAGGGGACGATGATGATCTTCCCGGCCCGCCACCAGTATGGACACCGGGTGACGGGATTGCGGAAGGAGTTCGTCGCGATCGCGCAGGCCATCGCAAAGAACGAGCCGGTGCACGTCTTCTGCCTCGACCGGGAGAAAACAGATTGTGAGGAACTTTTCTCAGGTGTGCCCGGCGTCACGATCCATCCCGGTGATTTCCGCATCGACTGGGCACGGGACAACGCGCCCATGGTCCTACGGGGAAAGAACGGAGACCTTGCCGTAGCCGGCTTTCGCTTCAATGACTGGGGAAGGAAATACCGCGGTTGGCAGAAGGACGCCGATACCCAGGACAACATCGCGAAGGCAATGGGGTGGCCGGTGTTTCCCTCCGATCTCGTCCTCGAAGGAGGCGCCATCGAGATCGCCGGAGGCGTCGGTATCGTCACCGAGTCCTGCGTGCTTCACCCGAACCGCACCGATTGGCCCAAGGCGAAGGTCGAGGCCGAACTCAAGGCCATGCTCGGTCTCGAGGTGGTGATCTGGATCGGGAGCGGCTTGATGCCGGATCCCATGACCGACGGTCATGTCGATGGTCTCCTGAAGTTCGTCGCGCCCGACACGGTCCTGCTCCACACCACCGATCTGCGTTCCGACGTCAACTTTCGGATCTGCAGGGAGGCCAGGCGCGTTCTCCTCGAACGCGGTCTGAAGGTGATCGAACTGCCCTTGATGGACGATATCGTCCACATGAACTTCTACATCGGGAGTGGCGGCGTCATCGCCTACGTGCCCGTCTGCGGTGATCCGAAACAGGACGAACCCGCCCTCGCTGTGATCCGGACGCTGTTCCCGGATGTCGTTCCGGTCGTCGCGACCGGATCGCCGAGGCGGGGGGAGGAATCCACTGCTACACGCAGCCGATTCCCCGCTGACGGTCTCTCACCCAGCGCGGGAGAATTCGCCGTTCACCTCCGCACCCGCAAGAGCACCTCGTTTCGGCGCATCAATTCCGGCGTCCACGGAGGATCGTAATAGGCGAAGACGGGATTCCCCGTCACGGCCCAGCCCTTCTCGCGACAAAGCCGGCGCAACTCGGCGAGGGCCTCTCGCTGTTTCTCGCTCGAGCGATGCCCCTTGAACCGCAGAGCAGCGAACAGGCCGCCACGCACAGTCTTGACGCTCACCGCGCCCGAGTCGGGACGGGGCGTCCCCTCCTTCGCCACGCCCGCGGGAACGACGAACTGCATCTCCGTGGTGCGCGCCTCGTCTGTCGCGGGCATGAACACGGGCGTCGTCATTGCAATCTTCTCACCGGACTCGTTCGCTCCGGAGATGAAGCGGAAGAGACGGTTGAAGGCGGATCCGTCCCCGCCTTTCATCGCGGTAGCGGCGACAGGCATGTCGTCGTAGCGCCGCAGTTCGAGTTTCCCTTCCCTTTCCACGACTTCATAGGCCGCCGATTCATAGCCGGCGCGGGATGACTTCACGGCGAGGAACCCGAATCCCACGACGCCCAGTAACACGACACCGATGATGATCTTCATGCGCAGCGTTACGCGTCGTCCCGGTTTTGTGGCACTCATTTCGACCGTCGCACGCAGACGGAGACGCTGTCGCAGTCCGGGATGATGAACTTTTCCACCTCCACCTCCACGGAGGAGGCCACGTCGAAAGCGAGAACCGCCGCCGCCACGTCCTCGGCGAGGGTTTCGATCAAATGCCGCTCGCCACGTCCTGCCACGGCACGGATTTCCCGGCAGAGAAGATCGTAGTCGAGTGCCCCGGTGATGTCATCCTCGAGAAGGGAGAAGGGCCTGGCGATCTCGATCAGGACCGAGATCGCCACCGTCTGGGGAGCGGCCCTCTCCTCTTCCGGCACCCCGATGGTGGTCACGGTGCGGAGCCGCCGGATGCGCACCGAGTCGCTCATCCGAGCCGAAAACGCACGTCCCGAATCCTGTCGCGACCGAATTCGTTCTGCATGCGCTCGAGAATCGTGCCCTTCATCCGATCCAACTCGTAGCGCACCGTGGAATGGAGACACTGGATGTGAAGGACCTTGCGCTCCAATGCCACCGGTCGCGCATTTTGCGCGACGAAGCCGTCTACCATGGTGAGCCAGGCCTCGAAAACCTGCTCCTCGTGGAAGCGGTTCTCGAGACCGAGTTTCTTCATCGCCGCCGAGACCGCACCATCGATTGGCTTGGTGTGGTGGGAAATATCCTGCGGTTCCCAGTATCCCCGCAACTCGGCGAGCATCCGCTCGCGGGCGGTTCGGCGCGGTCGACGGCGCATCACGAAGCCTCTATCCGCTCTGGCGAAGCCGCCCTCACCCGTCTTTGCCGTCGTTGCCGATGGCCTCGACCGGACAGCCCTCCATCGCCTCCTCCGAGAGAGCCCGCTCCTCGTCGGTTTCGGGCTGCTTGTAGACGTACGAATACCCGCCATCCTCGTTGCGGGTGAAGTTGTCGGGAGCGGTCTCCCGGCAGAGATCGCAGTCGATGCACTGATCGTCCACGTAATACTCGCCGGCGACGTTGTCTTCGTACTTATTCTCGAGATCGGCCATGTTGACGGTGGGTTGAGGGGCGAGAGGACTCGCGTCAAAATCGGGGGGAAGCTAGGTTTGTTTTCGAACCGGCGCAAGACAATTCCAGCGGAGCGGACGAAGCCGTCTCCTCTCCCGTTCACTCTCAGCCAGCCGCGGCGGTCAGTGCATTCTCGAGATCGGCGAGAATGTCGTCGATGTGCTCGATCCCCACCGACAGCCGAATCAGTTCCGGCGTGATCCCGCCGGCCCGCTGTTGCTCCTCGTTGAGTTGGGAATGGGTCGTCGTGGCGGGGTGAATCGCGAGCGACTTGGCATCGCCGACATTCGCCAGGTGGGAAAACAGCTCGAGGCTCTCGATGAACTTCTTTCCGGCCCCGGCACCGCCGCGAATGCCGAACACGACCATGGAGCCGCCCTTGCCACGCAGGTATTTTTCGTTCTTCGCGAACCCGGGATCACCGGCGAGACCGGGAAAGCGCACCCACTCGACATCGTCGCGGGCCTGGAGAAACTCGGCCACGGCGCGAGCGTTCTCGCAGTGGCGCTCCATGCGCAGGGGAAGGGTCTCGATCCCCTGGAGGAAAAGCCACGAATTGTCGGGTGCGATACAGGCTCCCAGGTTGCGGAGCGGCACCGTGCGCATGCGGAGGATGTAGGCGAGCGGCGCGAGTGGCTCGGGGAGGTCGTGCCCCCAGCGCAACCCGTGATAGGACGTGTCGGGCTGGTCGAAGAGAGGGTGCTTCCCGGCGCCCCAGGCGAACCGGCCCGAATCGACCACCACGCCACCGATGCCGGTTCCGTGCCCACCGAACCACTTGGTGAGGGAGTGGACCACGATGTCGGCTCCGTGGTCGAGCGGCTTGGTCAGGTAGGGAGTGGAAAAGGTGGAGTCGACCACGAGCGGCAGAGCGGCACCGTGAGCGACTTGCGCCACCGCCTCGAGATCGGTCACTTCGAGGGCGGGATTCGACACCGTCTCGCAGAAGAGCGCGCGCGTCTTGTCGTCGATCGCGTTCGCGAACTGCTGCGGGTCCTGCGAGTCGACGAAGCGCACCTCGATCCCGAGCGCGGGCAGGATGTCGTTGAACTGCGTGTAGGTGCCGCCATAGAGATTCCGCGCCGAGACGATGTTGTCACCGGCTTGAGCGAGATTGATGATCGCGTAGAACACACCCGAAGTGCCCGACGCCACCCCGAGACCTCCCATCTCCGGTGCTCCCTCGAGCAGGGCGACGCGCTTCTCGAGCACATCGGTGGTCGGATTCATCAGGCGCGTGTAGATGTTCCCGAGTTCCCGGAGCGCGAAGAGATTCGCTGCGTGCTCGGTCGAGTCGAACACGTAGGAGGAGGTGCGGTAGACGGGCACGGCCCGCGAATTCGTTGTGGGATCCGGGACTTGGCCGCCGTGCAGGCAGAGGGTTTCGGTCTTCATGAAGCTGAAAGGAGGGACTGTGGCAAAACGGTACGATCCCCGCAAGGAAAACGGTTCGCGGAAAGTGCCTTCGGGTTCCGCAATTCTCCGCGGGATTTCCGGGACGAACCGCCGATTGGCCGGTATGATCAGGGCATGAACCTCTCCAGACGTGCCCTTCTCGCGGGAGCCTCTACCGTTCCCGCGGGATTCCTCGGCCTCGGCCGGTTTCTCGAGGCAAGTGAATCCACGGCGGAGTCGTTTTCCTACGGCCCCCTCATCGATGATCCGAAGCGCATTCTCGACCTGCCTTCCGGGTTTCGCTATCGCGTTATTTCCCGGCTCGGGCAGCGGATGAGCGACGGGTTCAAGGTCCCGGGCCAACCCGACGGGATGGCGGCTTTCCCCGCCGGTCGGGACAGGGTCGTGCTCGTCCGCAATCACGAGATCGGGCACAACATGTTTCGCCGCGGCCCCTTCGATGACAATTCGCGGCTCCCGGACGGGTTCGACGAGCGCCTCTGCTACGATCCCGGCCGCTTCGGCGCACAACCCTTCGTCGGGGGAACCACGAATCTCGTCTACCGTCTTTCGACGGGCCAGGTCGAATCCCAGTTCCTCAGTCTGGTCGGCACCGACCGGAACTGTGCCGGTGGCCCGACCCCGTGGAACTCGTGGATCACCTGCGAGGAGCCCGGCGACCTGACGAGCCGGTGGGGCCGCTTCCACGGCTATTGTTTCGAGGTGCCCGCGGCGACCGAGGGTGGTCCGTTCGAGCCTGTTCCTCTCCGTGGTATGGGCCGCTTCCGGCACGAGGCGGTCGCGGTCGATCCGGGAACGGGGATCGTCTACCTCACAGAAGACCGGTCCGACGGCGTACTGTATCGGTTTGTCCCGGACAAACCCGGACGGCAGGTCGAGGAAGCGGACGGCACGGGGCGGTTTGAGCCGGCCGATCTCGCCGCGGGGGGAACGTTGCAGGCGCTCGTGGTCCGGGAGCGGCCCAGGGCCGACACCCGCAACTGGGCGACTTCATCGGGTTCCTTCCCTCTCCGGCAGCGCCTTGCGGTGGACTGGATCGACCTCGAGGACGTCGAGTCGCCCGGCGACACGCTCCGCCTCGATGCGGCGAAACGCGGCGCCGCTCTCTTCGCACGGGCCGAAGGCATGTGGTACGGCGAGCCCGGCGCGGTGGGTGAGAGTTCGATCTACTGGGCCTGCACCAACGGCGGGCGCAAGCAGCTGGGGCAGATCTTCCGCTATTTCCCGAGACCCGACGGAAGCGGGGGAGAGCTCGAACTCTACCTGGAGCCGAACGACGCCGGTATTCTGCGGAACGCCGACAACATCACCTTCTCCGCGGGCGGACATCTCTTCATCTGCGAGGACACCGCGGGAAGAAATCGCATCCATGGCGTCACACCGGGCGGGGAATTCTATCCCTTCGCCCGCCACCGGGCCACGCCATCCGAATTCGCGGGCGCCTGTTTCAGTCCGGACGGATCGACACTCTTCGTGAATATCCAGTTCCCGGGTCTGACCCTCGCGGTGACAGGGCCCTTCGCCTGACGGTCATCGCGCGGCGGGAGCCATCGCGACCTCCCGGGGCCGGCACTGTCCTGCACGGGTTTCGCCGTCCCCGCCATCCGGATCGAAGCTGTGCCACACGGTTCTCAGGACACGACCCGAGAGGGCCGAGATGTAGAGAACGCCCACGGAGACCTGGTTCCGGTCGACGAGGCTGATCATCCAGACCGGTTCTCTCTTCTCTTCCCGGCAACGCAGCTGGTAGTGGGCGGTATCGAAGGCGATTCCCCTCTTCCCGGCGAGACCAGCCGCGATCTCGTGCGCCTCGATCGAGTCGACCTGCATCACGTCCGCCGGCAGCGGTATGGTGGGGTAGTCCTCGTTCTTGCGACGGCGAAAGTCGCGATGGGACCGGACGCGCCCGTGGCTCACGACGTATTCCCGCATGGACATCTCCCTCGCGGCGCGCCGCGTCAACAGCAGCCACTGGGCGGGTTCCGGCTCCCCGTAGAATCCCACCATGCCCACGATCCGGTCTCCATCCGCCAGCACGCCGGACTCGTCCAGCGCCCGCAACGCGGAAAAGGCGGTCTCGGACGACAATGCCACGGTGGAGCCCATGAAAATGAGCGCCGCAACGAGGACAGGGCCAGGAATCTTCAGGGGTGGGTGGCGATGGATCATGATGGTAGGGTTGCCCTCCCGGTGCGCATCGTATCACTTTTTGTTAAGAAAGGCGAATTGTTTAGGTAGATTAACAAATTACCGGCCAACCCGACAAGATGACCTCTCTCTCCTTCGCTCCCTCGCGTCCTGATTGTGCGGTAATCCTCCTCGCCCACGGTTCGGCGCGGGTTCCCGGATCATCCGATTCCGCCTGGGCCTGCCGGGACCGACTCCGCGCCGCGGGGTGTTTCGGTGGGGTGCATTGCGCCTTCTGGCGGGAGGAGCCAAGCCTGCGATCCTTCTGGCCCATGGTGGAGCACGACGATGTCCGGCTCGTCCCTTTCTTTCTCGCGGAGGGCTGGTTCACGAAGCACATCCTGCCCCGCGAACTCGAGCTCGATGGCCCGCTCACGCACCGGGGAAACCGGACGATGCGCCTCTGTTCGCCGGTCGGCACCCATCCCGGCCTCACGGAGCTGCTCCGCAAGAAGGCACTCGCCGCGCTGGAGGCGGGCGAGGGAGACTCCGGCGATTGCGCTCTCATCCTTGCCGGACACGGCACCCGGCGCAACCGCGACTCGACCCACACGGCCCGACATCACGTCGACGCTCTGCAGGCGAAGGAGACGCCCTTCCACGAGATCACGGCCGCTTTCCTCGACGACGAGCCCAACCTGCGCGACTGGCCCGCCCTGGTCTCCGCCCGGACGATCGTGGTGGTGCCCTTCCTCATCGCGGACGGCCTCCACGGATCCGTCGATATCCCCGAGATCCTCGGATTCGATCGCACCGGGATCTGCCCTTTTCCCATGGAAGTCCGCCAGAGCGGCGATCGAACGATCATTCGAACCGGCGCGATCGGCAGCGACCCGGGCATGGCGCAGCTCGTCATTGACCAGGTCGCTTCTCGTGGCCATCATGATCCCAATCGATGAGTTCTCTCTCCCAACAACTCGACGCGATGATTCCCGACGAGAAGCCTGTCGCCTTCGGTGAGACAGTGATCGTGCGATCGAGCGACGGGAGCGGATATCTTGTCCATCATCGTGACGATTCGCCGGACGATTCCGGCCTCCATCGACTCGCGACGGCCGCAGAAGCAAGAGACATGGCCAGCACGAGCGAATCGGGCGAGTTCCGTCCTCTCCGCACCGCTCCCACCCTGCGGCGGGGATGGTTGGCGGAACCGGCGACAAGCGAGAACCTCCTCGAGATCCTCGATGCGATCTACCCGGCCTCGGCCGCCAACTGGATCGCCTACGAGTCGGGGGAGAGAGACCCGGTTCCGTTTCGCGAGACGGTGGCACGCCAGACGAAGTCACGAGCGACTCCGGCGGAATTGCCCGACTCGGTCATCAACCGCATCATGCGCGACCTCTGCGCTCGCGGATGCCTGAGGCGCATCGGATGGGCGATCGACGATTCCTGTCCGACCGCTCGCATTCGGCGGGGCTCCCGCGAGATCCCCCTGGTCTGTCTCGAGGCCTGCCCGTTCGCGATCGCTGCCGCCGAAGAGTCGCAGGAATCCCCCGAGAGCTCCCCGCCCTCCGAAGCCCCGGAATCGTGACGCCTCCGTCCGAACCGGGACAAGCCCGGCTCGCCTTCCCGTCGACTCTTCGTCAGGATTAGAGGTCTCGCCGGCGGGGACTGCCGGGCACTCGAGGAAGGACGGCCCCCTGACTGCGAGGCGAAACGCTCAATCGATGATGTCGACTCCGCGCCAGAAGCGGCTCGACTGGCGGTCCGAATCGGGATCTCCGTCGGGAATCTCTTCGGCTCGGCGGCGCTCGACGTGTCCATCGAGAAAACCGACGATTGCTTTTCCCCCGTCCCAACGCTCGTCGATCGTCTCGATGATCATGTCCCGGTCGTCGTAGGAGACGATGTTCTGCTCGATGCAGTCGATGTAGATCATCGCCTGGTTCGCGAAAATGAGATTCGAGAGAGTCTTCTCCGTGAGCCACGGGTCGCTCGAGCCGCTCGTCTCGTGAAGGCGGTCATACTGGAGGTTCTTGTTCATCGCGTAGCTGTGCCGGTGCCAGTCCGTCTCGAGCGGATTCTTCTTTACCGACTGACTGCTCTCGAAAATGGTGCCTTTCAGGTGGGTCCCGTTTTCGTCGACGGGATACCCACCGGTCGACCCCTCGTCGCCTCCTCCTCCTTCGCCCTGGGCCTCGGCACGCAGTTCGGCCTCCTCGATGTAGATCGAGGCAAAGACCACCCCGTCCAGCCATTGCGTGCCGCCGTCGAGGAGATCCCAGTATTTCGGAAAAACGGCATCCTCATCCATGCCGTTGGGCACCACCATGCCACCCGGATACTCCGGCGAGGGGACCTTGCCGCCGCGATCCATGCCCCAGGTCAAGGTGCCCTGCACGATCTGCTTGACGTTCTGCACGTTCTTCGCCGCTTCGGCCAGCTTTCGCATCGTACCGAAACCGGGAATCATGATCGCCATGAGAATCGCGATGATCGCGATCACGATGAGGAGTTCGATCAGGGTCAATCCGGATCGTGACGAGAAAGACCGGTGAGTGGGGAAGTGAGAAATCATGGAATCGTAGGCTGCGAGTCGCTGGAATCCCGGTGCGTATCGCCGGGCCGCACTTTTGCGGAATGTAAGGATACCAGTTCGGGGAATCCGGGGTCAATACCGTTTCCCGACTTTCTACCGTTCTCGGTCGATCCCACCTTTGCGAAGGCACGGTCGGGCAACATTTGCGGAATTGGCACTTGAAAACTGTTCGTTCCCTTGACACTAACCCCTGGTGTTTCGTTACCCCCGATCATCTGATGAACTCTACCCGAACCCGCATCCTGCTCGCGGCAGCCTCCATCTCGTGCTGCCTCGTTTCGTGCGGTGAAAACTCCGAAAAGGTCGCCGTCATGGAGGTCGAATTGGAACGCCTGCGCGCCGAAGTGGAGCGCCTCAAGGAAGAGGTCGTGACTGTATCGAGCGAGACTTCGGACGTGCGAAAGGAAATCGCCGAAGCGAACAGCGAAGCCGATCAGTTCAAGAGCCACCAGAGAATCGAGTTGGAGACCGCCAAGAATTTTTCCGAGATCGAGACCTACCACTCCGACCTCGTGGCGTCGCGGGAATTCCTCGAGGAACGCATCGGAGTCTGGAAAAAGGCGACGAGAGAGTCGCTCGTGGGCCGGGCACTCGAGAATATCCGGCTCACGAGCGGACGCGTCATCGCGAAAGCCCGCCTCGCCGCCATCGACGACGATACCGTCACCCTCGAACTCCCCACCGGCACGGAAGCTTTCGCCTACGACGAGTTGCCGATCGACTTGCGCCGAAACCTCGTTCACGAAGAGACCATCCGTGTCCACAACCGCCTCCAGGGAACCGCACCATGATCACCCGCCCACCCCTTTTCTTGAGCGTCCTCTGCGGCGCAATCACGCTCAATGCCCTCCTCCCCGAGCCGGCGCATGCCAGCAGCAGGGAAAAGGAACTCGAGGGCCTCATCAAGCATTTCCAGGGAACCGTGGAGCGGTATGAAGACCGGGTCATGGAACGGAAGGTGGACCTGGAAAAGGCCAAGACCGAGCTGGAGGAGGCGAAAGAGCGAGCGCAACCCGCGATCGAATCACTGGCGTCCACCAAGAAGATGATCGAGTCCGAGCGGAAGCTGGTCGAGGAGATCGGAGGTCTCGAGACCGAGATCCGGGAAAAGAGCGCCCTCCTCGAGGCCTACAAGGCAGCCTTCCGGCCCCGTTTTCTCGCCGAAAACCGGAATCTGGGCAATATCACCCTCAAGAACGGGCAGAGTCTCCAGGGTGCGGTGATTGCCGAACTCCAGGGGGACCGGGTTCGTCTCGCCCACCAGGGCGGATTTGCCGTCGTCACGGTCGCCGACCTGCCCGATGCCGTGCAGAATCTGTTCACGCCGTCCCCCGCTCCCGTCGCATCTGACTTGGAGCCGACCGCGGTCCTCTCGCGGAAGCCGGAACGGCTCAAGTCGAAGTCCGAGCTCGAAGCCGATTACGAGCGACAGAGCAAGAGCGCCGAAGAACGGCGGGAGATGGAGTTGGCCGCGGAGAAGGAGGCACGCAAGCGCGCGCTCGCCGAGCGCCAGGCCGCCGAAGAGGCCGAAGCGCAGAAGAAGGCGGCGGAGTTGAAGGCGCGGGAAGAACAACTCGCGGCTTATCGGAGGCGGGCGAACGAGCTGCGCAATCAGATCGTCGAGCTGGAGAAGTCCCTCTACAAGATGAGGGCGGCGAAGGAGGAAAAGCGCCGGTCCATGACGAGCGGAATCTCCGCCTCGGCCTCCGACCTCGACAAGGCTCTGCAACCCTACACCCAGCGGATCGCCGCGATCGAGAAGCAGATCCAGGAGTCCGCCCAGGAACTCCGGGTGCTCGTCCGGCCCTGAGGGCTTCTGCCATACCGGCAAACTCCGGCGGCTTTCCTCGAACCCGCCGGATTGGAGTCTTGCTCCGCTCGTGCGTATCGTCCACGATGCCCACCCTGATCCGTGCCGACATGCCACGGCCCGGGCCCTTTTCATGAAAGCCTCATCGACATTGCTCCCCCTTCTCACCGTCCTCGTGATCTCCCTGGCCGGGCTCGCCTCCGTCGCCGCGGACCAGCCCAACGTGATCCTGATCATCACCGACGACCAGGGGTATGGAGACATTTCCAGCCACGGAAACCCCGTCCTGAAAACGCCTCATCTCGATGCCCTCGCCGCCGAGTCGGTCCGGCTCGACGACTATCATGTCGCACCCACCTGCTCCCCGACACGCAGCGCCCTGCTGACGGGACACTGGACGAATCGCACGGGAGTCTGGCACACGATCCAGGGACGCTCGATGCTGCGGAAGAACGAGATCACGGTGGGGACGATCTTTCGCGACAGCGGCTACGCCACCGGCATGTTCGGAAAATGGCACCTGGGTGACAACTACCCGTTCCGTCCCGAGGACCGGGGCTTCACCGAGGTTCTCCGGCATGGTGGCGGAGGCGTGGGGCAGACTCCCGACTACTGGGACAACGCCTATTTCGACGGCTCCTACTTTCACAACTCCGATCCCGTCCCGGTGAAAGGCTTCTGCACCGACGTGTTCTTCGACTACGCCAGGGAGTTCATGGAGCGCGAGGCCGCCGCGGGAAAACCGTTCTTCGCCTACATTTCCACCAACGCCCCCCACGGCCCGATGCATGCTCCCCCGGAATTCGCCGCGCCCTACGAGGCGCAGGGCCTCCAGACGCACCTGGCACACTTCTACGGCATGATCGCGAACATCGACCACAATGTCGGGGAACTCCGGGCATGGCTCGCCGAGAAAGGGCTCGCCGAGAACACGATCTTCATCTTCACGACCGACAACGGCACCGCAGCCGGCGCCAAGGTCCACAACTCCGGGATGCGGGGCCAGAAGGGGAGCCAGTATGACGGAGGTCACCGCGTTCCCTTCTTCCTCCATTGGCCGGGTGGCGGGCTCGCGAACGAACGGCGCGTCGACACCATCACGGCCCACGTCGATGTCGTGCCGACGCTGATCGATCTCTGCGGGGTGGAAGCTCCCGCCGAGGTGAAGTTCGACGGCGTGTCGATCCGTCCCCTCATCGAGAACGATGTCGCCCCGAAGGATTGGCCCGACCGCATTCTCGTGACCGACAGCCAGCGGGTCAAGGACCCCATCAAATGGCGCAAGTCGTCGGTGATGACCAACGACTGGCGGCTTGTCAGCGACATGGGCCGGAACGACATCCCGCGCCACGAGCTTTATGCCATCAACGACGACCCCGGCCAGGAGAAGAACGTGATCGACGCCCACCCCGAGGTGGCGGAACGACTCAAGGCATTCTACGAGGATTGGTGGGCCGACATCGCTCCCAGTTTCGGCGATCCCGCCCGCATCATCGTCGGCCACCCCGCCGAGAATCCCAGCCGCCTCACGAGTCACGACTGGATCACCGACGGGGCGACTCCCTGGAATCAACAACACATCCGGAACGGTGAGAACAAACCGCAGAATCTCGGTTTCTGGTACCTGGATGTGGCGGAATCCGGTGACTACACGATCGAGTTGCGGCGCTGGCCGAAGGAGGGCGACGTGGTCGATACGCCGATCACCGCCGCCATTCCGGCCGGAAAGGACGTTCCGGGGACCCAGGCCTTTCGCGCCCGTCCCGGCGTCGCCGTCCCCGCTCAATCGGCCCGGATCGAGATCGGGGGACAGAAGCATCAGACCTCCGTCCCGCAGGATGCCCCGTCCGTTCGCTTCGACGTGACTCTCGAGAAGGGTCCGACCCGGCTGCATGCCGTCTTCGAGGGACCCGGGGGGGAAATCACGGGTGCCTACTACGCCTACCTGACGAAACACTGACCCGGCGCGGGAGCCGGGCGCGGAACACGAGGGCGTGTGTCTTCGTTTGCACTTGATGCGCCGCCCTTTCCCCCCCACATTCGGGAAATCATGGCAGACTCCTTATTCGCGGCCGTGGCCGCGGGTGCAGCCGATCCGTCGGCGACCGGTTCCTGGACCGCCCTGGTCCTCTTTTTCGTCTTCGCGATCGGCGTCTCCTTCTTCTGCTCGGTCTGGGAGGCGGTCCTCTTGAGCGTCACCAATCCCTACATCGCGAACCTGAAGAACCAGAGTCCGAAGCGAGGCGCCACACTGGAGGATCTCAAGACGCGAATCAACCGTCCGCTCACATCGATCCTCACGCTCAACACCGTCTCGCACACGGTCGGGGCAATGGGGGTGGCGGCGCAGGTTTCGGCTCTCGGGGGCGGCGCCTGGGATGCCGTGGCCGGTTTCCTCATGACCCTCGCGATCCTGATCGCGTCGGAGATCGTGCCAAAGAATCTCGGCGCCCGGCACTGGCGGGCCTGGGCTCCGTGGGTCGCGATCTGCCTGAAGTATCTCTCGATCGTGATGGCCCCGATCGTCTGGTTCATTGAACTCTTCAGCAAGGGACACCAGCGCGAAGCCTCCTTCAGCCGCGACGAATTACGCGTCATGGCGCAGATGGGCTGGCGGCAGGGCCATCTCAAGGAAGACGAGTCGCGCATCCTCGAGAACCTGCTCCGTCTCGGTGAAATCTCGGTGCGGGAGGTGATGACTCCGCGTATCGTGGTCTTCGCCCTCGACCAGGAAACGACCGTTCGCCACTACCTCGACGAGCACGAAGCTTCGCCGTTTTCGCGCATCCCGATTTTCGGGAAGAACCGGGATGACATCAAGGGCTTCGTCCTCACCCACGATATCCTTCTTGCCGCCGCGCGGGATGATTACGACCGCCGCCTCTCCGAGATGATGAGGGAGATACCCGCGTTGCCGGAAATCACCAAGCTCTCGGCCGCCTTCGAGACCCTCGTCGCGAACCGGCATCATGTCGCGATCGTCCTCGACGAATACGGTGGACTGAGCGGACTCGTCACGATGGAAGATGTGGTCGAGACCCTCCTGGGACTGGAAATCGTGGATGAGGCCGACACCCGGGAAGACATGCAGGAGTTTGCCCGCGACCTCTGGAAAAAGCGGGCCTCGAAAATGGGAATCGAAGTCGAGGCGTGACCGCCTCCCGGCGCAGAACCCACCGCGTCCGGTCGCCGCGAACGGACCGATCGAGTCAATCAGGTCAATCCGTGGACGCCCTCCGCATCTTCGTCCTCCCGCAGCGAAGGATAGCTGTCCATGAGAGCGCGCATCTCGCGCACGGCACGACCGATTCCGAGGAAGACCCCCCGGGAGACGAGGTGGTGGCCGACGTTCAACTCCGCGAGGTGCGGGGCCCGCATCAGGCGCGGCAGATTCGCGATCGTGATGCCGTGACCCGCATTGACCTGGAGCCCCAGTGAGTGACCGAGGAGGGCGGCCTCCCGGATCGCTTGAAACTCCGTCTCGCCGCCCTCGACCGCCGCGTTGGCGAACGCACCGGTGTGAAGCTCGATCATCTCGGCACCGGTGCGAGCCGCCGCCTCGACCTGGGCCGTCTCGGGGTCGATGAATAGGCTGACGCGGGTTCCATTTGCCTGCAGGGCCTCGATCGTGCGGCGCAGGGAGGTATCGGCGTTCGCCACCTCGAGCCCCCCCTCGGTCGTGATCTCCCGTCGATTCTCCGGCACGAGACAGACGAAATCCGGCCGCACCCGCAGGGCGATGTCGAGGATCTCGGGACTGTTCCCCATCTCGAGATTGAGCTTCGTGTGAATCTTCTCCCGCAACTCGAAGACGTCGCGATCCTGGATGTGGCGGCGATCGAGCCTCAGGTGAACGGTGATCGAGTCCGCCCCGGCCGCCTCGACTTCGTGCGCCGCCGCGAGCAGGGACGGCTCGGCCTGGGGAGCGTCGAGCATGGGAGCGTAGCGGGCCTGCCGCAGCGTGGCGACATGGTCGATGTTGACTCCGAGTTGAAGAGGAGAAGACGAGGGACGGTCCATTTCGGGGATGACAGAGCGTCAGGGTTGTTTCTCCCGTCTACGCTCATCGAACACCGAAAAGCAACCCCGAATCTGCCCCACACCCGTTCACGGGGTCACCTCGCCCCGGCATCACCCCCTCGTCACCGGCCGGCTTTCCGCTCCTCGCTCAGGGCGCGAAACGCCTCCATCTTCGCCTTCATCTCCTCGGAGATGGCACGGAACTCTTCACTCCCCCGGTCGTGGGCGTCCCGTCTCGCCCGCAGTGCCTGAATCGCGCCCGCCAGCTCCCGCCGCCTCGTTTCCTTTTCGAGCGCGGCGAGTGCGCGCGGATCGGTCACATCGTTCCAGTCGTCGGTGCGGAACACCGAGGCGGGCAGACCGGCACTGTTGACGAGATTGGCTCCCTCGGGATTCGCCGCCCAGGCATAGCGGACCGCCACCGGGTCGGGCACGTCCTCGCACGACACCCGAACCGTGTGCTTCCCCTCGATCGCGGCCTCGGCCCAGTGCCAGACCTTGTCCGGACCCGCGATCTCGAACCGCTGCAGGGGCCCGCCGTCGCGGCTCTTCAATCCCTCGCCCGCATGATCGAAGGAAACGAGAATCGCACCGCCCTGCTTCTCGTGCCCGGCGAAAAGGGGGCCGCTGTAGACGAGTTCATCCCTGCCGTAATCGCGGGCGAGGGCCCAGAGGGCGAGCCGTTCGCCCACGTCCTTCTTGTTCTTCGGGTGAATGTCGTCGGCCTCCCCGATGTCGTTCGTCACCGCCATTCCCGTCTTCGGCGTGGTCTCGAGGATGAGGCGCATGCGATCCTGCAGGAGGGGCCAGGGATCCCGGTCACCCGGATCGGTCGTGGGCGCCCGGAAATTGGCCAACTGGACGAAGTAGAAGGAAAATGCGTCGCCCCACCTGTCCCGCCAGTCATGGATGAGGAGAGGCAGGGTCTGGTCGTAGGGAACGGCTCCAACCTTGGCGTTGCCCTCACCCTGATACCAGATCGCTCCCTGGATGTCGTAGCCGGCGAAGGGATGAATCATCGAATTGAAAAGGACCCCCGGTTGTCCCTCCGTATCGAGGGCCCGCTTCGGCACCGCCGGTCGCCGTGGGGGACGCTTCTTCTCCTTCTCCGCTGCCGTCAACTCGCGCCAGCCGGCGATCGCTTCCTTCCAGCGCGAGAGGTTTTCCTCGTAGGCGGCCATGGCCGATGCCTCGTCGAACGCCTCGTCTCTCGCGATCGCCGCCTCGACGAGAGCCTTCGTGCCCGGCAGGGTCAGCAGGGCCTCGCGACTGGTGAAAGTCTCGACCGGTTTGCCGCCCCACGCCGACTTGATCACCCCGACCGGCACGCCGAGATCGAGGTGAAGTTTCCGGGCGAAGAAAAAGGCCACCGCGGAGTAGCCCGGAACCGTCTCCGGACTTGCCGCGGTCCAGCTCCCCTCGATGTCATCCCGTGGATCGACCGCGGTCACCTGCGGGGCATTGAACATGCGCAGGGCGGGATGATCCGATTCGGCGACGAGGCCGGCGTACTCCTCGACCCGGTTCATCGTGAACACCATGTTCGACTGGCCGGAGGCGAACCATACCTCCCCGACGAGAACGTCCGAGATCACGACCTCCTCCTCGCCGGACGAAACGACGAGGGGAGCCCCCGCGGCATCGGCTTCACCCGTCGGAACCTTCGCCCGCCACGTGCCGTCCGGCCCGGCTTCCACCACGACCGTGGCACCCTTGAAGGTGACCGTCACGCCCGCACCCGGCGCCGCCTCGCCCCAGATCGCGGCGTCGCGATCCCTCTGCAGCACCATGTGATCACTGAAAAAATGAGGCAGGCTCAGGTCCGCCCGCAACAACGGGGCGATGAACAGAACGGCGAGGACGAGCGGCAGAGACAATCGTGTCATGGAGGAAATATGCCACACCGGGCCGAATCGAGTCGAACACTTCCCGCCCCAGGCGATGCCGGCCCCTCACGTCATTCGATCTTCTTCCGCCAGCGGTAGCTCTCGATCGCGGTCTCGAGGGTCTTGATCTCCTTCTCGATGTCGACCAACTGGCGGCTGCGCGTGGATTGCACCATCGAATTGAGAGTGCCGGAATTCACCTCGATCCGCAGGACCTCCGCCTTTCGGCGAAGCTCGGCGATCTCCGCCTCGCGCCGTGCGATGTAGAAGTCTTTCGGTTTGACGACCTCGTCGGGTTCCGGCGGCGGCGGTGGCGGCGGGGGATCGCGAAGGGGGAGACGCTTCAGGAAGAGCCGGTCGCCCCGGGAGAGATCCTCGACCGGGATCGCGAAACGCTGCTCGTCCTCCGCCCGGACAACGGTCACTTCCTGACGGGTACGCCCGATCACTTCGGCCTCGATCGACCTGCCGTCGCGCGCCTCGAGCGTCTTCGTCACGGGGAAATCGAGGCGTGTCAGGCGCCACGCGCCCAGGCCTGACGCCAGCAACACGATCAACAGCCAGAAGATTCGGGACATGGAAAGAGTACGGATTTGTTCCAGAATGAATCGACGCAATCGCTTGTCAATACCCGATCGGGAGAGATGGCCGGGTGCGATTCTCCCGGCTTCGAGTCCAAGATCGCGTACGGTCGCGTTTTTGACAGAGGGCGAATTGCATCGACCTTGTAACAGGCAGGGCCGGATTGCCTTCGTCCCTGTTTCATTCCCGAATCACATGAGCGAAGCAAAAGACATCCCCGGAATCGAATCCACCCGCAGAACCTTCGTCAAGGCCGGCGCCGCGACCGTCGCGACCGGTGCCGCCGCCGGTTTTCCCTCGGTCACCTTCGGCAAGAAAAACGACAAGAAGCTCAAGGTCGGTGTCGTCGGATGCGGCGGACGCGGGGGAGGCGCCATGATGAACTCGATGAACTCCGATGACAACATCGAGTTGTGGGCGATGGGCGATCTCTACATCGAGGAGGCCGAGAAGAAGCTCGCCATGGTGCGAAAGTACGCGTCCGTTCGCGACAAGGTCGCGCCGGACATCGACGGGCGGGTCTTCGGCGGACTCGACTGCTTCGAGAAGGTGATGGACAGCGGCATCGACATCGTCCTTCTCACGACTCCGCCGGCCTTTCGTCCGCAACATTTCAAGGCGGCCATCGAGCGGGACCTCCATGCCTTCGTGGAAAAGCCGTGTGCGACCGACGTGGCGGGCGTGTTCGACTTTCTCGATACGGCGAAGCTCGCCAAGGACAAGGGGCTCTCCGTTCTCTGCGGCTTCTGCTACCGCTACAGCGAGCACGGACGTCCGCTCTTCCAGCGCATCCACGACGGCGCGATCGGAGACGTGGTCAGCATTCACTCCACCTACTACGCCTCGCCGGTCAAGGCGATGCCGGATCCCTCGAGCCGGCCCGACGGCATGGGCGATACCGAGTGGCAGGTGCGGAACTGGTACAACTTCACCTGGCTGGCCGGCGACGGGATCGTCGAGCAGGGCTGCCACAACGTCGATCGCATCGCCTGGGCCTTCAACGACGCCACCCCGGTCGGTGCCTACGGAAGCGGCGGCCGCCAGCGTCCCAACAACGAGGGCAACATCTACGACCACTTCGGTATCACCTACGAGTATCCGAACGATGTGAAGGCGCACGTCGAGTGGCGCCAATTCCTGACGCCGTCCTACCAGTTCACCGGCGACACCATCGTCGGCACCAAGGGTGTCGCGAAATTCGGAACCAGTTCCGCCGAGGTCACCGGAGAAAATCCGTGGCGCTGGAGGAAACCTCGCACTCCGAAGAACATGTACGACATCGAGCACGAGGAGTTCGTCGCCGCGATCCGTTCCGGCGAGCGAAAGGACGACGCGGAGTGGGTCGCGCACTCGACCACGATGGCCATCCTCGGGCGCGAGGCGTGCTACACCGGAAAGCGTCTCACCTGGGACCAGTTGGAGGAGAGCCGGCAGAAGCTCGTCCCCGACAACGTCGATCTCGCCGCCGATCTTCCGATTCGCCCGATGCGCATCCCCGGCGTGATGGAGACCCAGGGCCCCCTCGGTCAGAAGAGCACGGCGTAATCTCCCCCGCCCCGGGCCTGTCCGCGAGGAACCCCGCCGCCCGGCGGGGTTTTTTCGTCTTCGCCATTTTGTCTTCTCCCCTCCCACCGTGTCACCGCTCCTGTCAGCCCGACGTCCCCGGACCGTCGCGACCGTTACCCGGGCCGAGGATCTCGATGTCCTGACGCTGGATCGCGATCCCGATACCGACATCCTCGAGTACCGGATCGACAACCTCCTGCCCGTCCTGGACGAAGCGGAGCGTTCCTGCATCGAAACGACGCCACCCGCCCTGGTGACAGTCCGGGCTCCTGCGGAGGGAGGCGCGCACGCTCTCGGATCCGGCCAGAGACGCGAACTCTACGAACGATTCCTCCCGGTCGCGGCGTTGGTCGATACCGAGATCGCTTCTCTCGAATCGCGCGAGTTTCGGAACTTCGCCAGCACCACCCGCGCGCACGATGTGCCCCTCGTCGCCTCGTTTCACGATTTTGCCGGCTATCCGGGACTCCCCGCTCTGGAAGAACGCATCGAACGCGCCCGGTCGCTCGGTGCCGATCTGCCCAAACTCGCGGTGGTCGTGTCGACGATGAAGCAGCTGGGCGAGCTGGCGGTTCTGGTGGAGCGGGAAGCATCCGAGGGCCGGCTCGTTTCCGCGATGGGAATGGGTCCGCTCGGCAAAGTCTCGCGGCTCGTGCTGGCCCGGGCCGGTTCCTGCCTCAACTACGGCTTTCTCCGCGAACCGAACGCACCCGGTCAATGGCCGGCCGCCGACCTCCGGCGATTGATTGCCGCCCTGTAGCAAGCTCGACCCGGTCGAGTCGATTGTTCGACCCTGTTGGGTTCAACACCCCACCCTGTTCGATTGTCGACCCGACCCTGTTGGATCCACCACCCCACCCTGCGGGATTGTCGGCCCGACCCTGTTGGATCCACCACCCCACCCTGTCGCCTCGGCGGCTGGCTCAGTGGGTCGGCGCCGGAACGGTCGCGTCGCTCAGTTCCCTCCGCCTCGTCTCGACGATGCGATCGGCGATCGACAGGATGATCTCCTCCAGCAGGAGACGCAGGTGACTGCCCGGACGGTAGTCGGCGGGGGCGATATACTTGATGCGATTGGCCGGACCGGAGAGCTGGAAGGCCTTCCGAAAACTGACCCGCGACTCGTCCTCGGGATTGTAGACCGCGATCGAGTGGCCCCCGAACCGTTTCATGACCGTGAAACAGGGCACGTCGGTGGGGCCGTCGCCGAGGTAGATCATGTTGGGAAAGGGGATCGGACGCAATTGGTCCGGCATGTGATCGTTGACATCCTCGTACGGCTCCAGGAGCCCCTTGTTGATCCGAAAGAGATACTGCGTCTTCGCGGTGTGTGAGATCACTCGCTTCGGGAACGCGATGCGACCCGATCCGTCTTCGGCGAACTCGCATCCGAAGATTTCCCTCACATGCGGACGCAGTTGGCTTCCCTCGATGAGACTCTTGATTCCGCTCGACACGATGTAGTGCTCGATGCGCACCCCCATCGCCCTGTGTTCGTCGCGCAGGATGCCTTCGATCTCCTCGAACATCCCGGGCAGGCCCTTGAAGAACTGGAGTCCCTCACCGAGGTCGCGGAGGTCGTCATTGCTCGGGCCGTCGATGTCGAGATAATCGAGCATCGCCTTGAGGTAGGCGAGTTCCGACTCGAAGCCGTCCTTTTCCACCAGATCGCGACACCGTTTCCAGAACTCCGACGGGTTGATGCCGAAGCGGGGAAAGATCACCTCGTCCTGCATGTAGGTCGGACTCAGTGTCTGG
>Ga0180430_10001350_pt1 | contig 24099 bp, 18 predicted proteins | sample SS_ome_9_FD_132999 | JGI IMG/M metagenome (GOLD analysis project Ga0180430, IMG submission 132999) | Hypersaline lake sediment archaeal communities from the Salton Sea, California, USA - SS_1_S_2 metaG | ecosystem: Environmental > Aquatic > Non-marine Saline and Alkaline > Hypersaline >... | reverse complement strand
GCACGAGCAGACCATAACGGTTCGAAGCAAGGTAAACGAGGGAACCACCTTTATTTTCTCCCTGGAAAAAAGTCAGAAGCCTGCTTAAAATCAGGGATCGACCCAGTCCCCTTCGCTTTTCACCAGTTCAATCAGAGCCTCAAGGGCCTCTTTTTCGGGAATGTTCCGGATCCTGGGTTCCCTTCCCTTATAGATACTGACCCGACCCGGCCCGGCTCCCACGTATCCATAGTCGGCATCGGCCATTTCACCTGGGCCGTTAACGATACAACCCATTACCCCTATCTTCAATGTGGTAAGATGAGAGCTTGCTGCACGGATCTCCTTCAATCTGCTGAGAATATCAAAATGAGTGCGTCCGCAGGAGGGGCAGGCGATATATTCGGTTTTAGTGATACGCGCACCAGCCGCCTGAAGGATATTAAGGACAGTTTCGTTGATCATGGATTGAGCCAGGTGTCTGTTTTCCACCCAAACTCCATCCAGAACACCATCCACCAGAAGGGAACCCAGCTCTCCAGCTAGCTGTATTTGAAAACGATCAGGATCCAGGGTCTCTGTGCTAATTTTGAATAGAACAGGGGCTGTTTTATTAACAGTACAAAAGTGACTTAAGCGGGATTTTATCTCCTGGATACTGTGCTTACCCTTTTCAAGCAGCAAGAATTTCTGGCCCGATTCCAGCAGACCGGAGTCCTTCTTCCAGTCATCATATGTAACAGTCAGGCCATTAAGCATTTCAGGATGCAGGTCCAAAAGCGGATCGGGAGGTTCAGGGGAAATAAGTTTTACCCTGCTTGCATTGCCTACCCCGCTTACAGAGAGGGCTTTTCTTCTGACAAAACTAAAAGGATCCCAGGCCAGGCCCTGGAACGGATGGTAGGGCAACTGATCCGGTTTTGGAAAAAGAGATACAATCCGGGAAGCTACCGGGAGCTCTAATTCCGGAGCTTCGGTGAGTGAAACCCGGAGAGTATCGCCCATGGACTCCAAAAGCAGAGGTGCCATTCCAACGGCAGACTTGATTCTTGCCTCGGGCCCATCTCCGGCTTCGGTAACCCCCAGGTGAATAGGGTAGGCCATACCTTCCTCTCTCATCCTGTAAACCAGAAGGCGAACTGATTGAACCATTACCCTGGGATTGCTGGATTTCATGGATACAACTACATTTGGAAAGGACTCGGCTTTACAGATACGCAGAAAGACCATGGCCGATTCCACCATTCCCTCAGGACTGTTTCCATAACGCTTTAGTATGCTTTCATCCAGCGAACCATGATTCACACCAATACGAATGGCTGTACCCTCTTTCTTGCACCTTAGCAGGAGCTCAGGAAGCAGGAGGTTCACCGACCGGCCTTTCAGGTAATTACCGGGATTGATGCGTATTTTGTCGCATACTTTGGCAGCCTCTTTTGCCAGCTCAGGTTTGAAATGAATATCCGCAACCACCGGCACAAAGTATCCGGATTTATGCAATGAATTACGAATCTTTCCCAGGTTCTCCACCTCCCGTCTTCCCTGAGTCGTAAGTCTTACCAGCTCTGCCCCGGCCTTTATCATCCGAATACATTGATCTGTTGATGCATTCACATCATTGGTATCGGTATTGGTCATGGATTGAATCCTGACTGGATGATCACCTCCCATTCCAAGAGAGCCAATGGTGATGGCCTTAGAGCGATATGCTTTCATTTTCTTAAGAGATTTCCCAGTCGGCACCGTCTTTCCGGTCTTTCACAGTAATGCCCAGACTGGTCAGCATGTTGCGGATGCGATCGGCAGTTTCAAAATCGCGCTTCGATTTAGCATCAGTTCGCAATTGAAGTATCATATCAATCAGTTTGCCGGTAATCTCACCGGTCTTTCCGGTGGCAGACAAAGGCTCCAGACCCAGTACGAAGAAGGTCCAGGAACGGTAGAGGGTAAGCAATTTATCCAGGTCCTTTTCTGAAATGCTGTCTTTTCCTTCAGCCAGCTTGTTGATCCGGGGGATTTCTCCCAGGAGGTGACCCACCAGTTTTGCCGTATTCATATCGTCCTCCATGGCCTTATTACAACGATCCGCAAAAGCATCCACATCCCAGGATCCGGCATGTGATGCTTTGATTTTATCCAGGGTAGCCAAAGCACTCATTAAGCGCATTAGTCCTTTTTCGGAAGCCTGTAAGGCTTCATTGGAAAAGTCTAGGGTACTTCGGTAGTGGGCCTGCAGGATAAAGAAACGAATCACCATGGGGCCATAGGCCTGCTCCAGTATTTCATGATCTCCTTCAAACAGCTGGTCCAGGGTGATAAAATTGCCCAGAGACCTGCCCATTTTTTGCCCATTAATGGTGATCATGTTATTATGCATCCAATAACGGACCGAGGGTTTACCATAACCTGCTACATTCTGGGCAATTTCGCATTCGTGGTGTGGAAAAAGCAGATCCATTCCCCCTCCATGAATATCAAACTGCATTCCGAGGTACTTGGTACTCATGGCTGAACACTCCAGATGCCAGCCGGGATAGCCTTCGCTCCATTGAGAGGACCATCGCATGATATGGGTGGGATCGGCCTTTTTCCACAAGGCAAAATCCAGCGCATTTCTCTTTTCCGATTGCCCGTCCAGTTCCCGGGTATTGGAAAGCAGATCTTCCACCTTTCTGCCGGAAAGCTGGCCATAGGGATGACTGGCATTGTAGGTCTTAACATCAAAGTAAACCGAACCGTTTACCTCATAGGCGTAACCTGCAGCCATGATTTTTTCAATCAGCTCCTGTTGCTCAATGATATGTCCGCTTGCTCTTGGTTCAATGCTGGGATGAAGAACATTTAAAGCATCCATGTTCAGGCGATAGCGGTTCATATAGTGCTGGACAACCTCCATAGGCTCAAGAGATTCGAGCTGTGCCTTCTTGAGGATCTTATCTTCTCCTTCGTCGGCATCATTTTCAAGGTGTCCCACATCTGTGATATTGCGTACATATCTTACTTTATAACCAAGGTGAAGGAGGTATCTGTAAAGCACATCAAAAGTGATGGCCTGGCGTGCATGACCAAGGTGAGCATCGCCATAAACGGTAGGCCCGCATGCATAAAGACCAACAAAAGGGGGATTTAAAGGTTCAAAGCGCTCCTTCTTCCTGGTCAGGGTATTGTATACAAATAGATTGTTGGTCATAACTATTGGCGGATAATCACATTGATGGAAACAAAATTAGTAAATTTAACTCTTACCGGAAATGCAGAAATTATGGGAAAGAACAAAAGACCAGGCAAACAGAAATTTTCGCGCGTTCAGGCAGCAGCACTGATTATGGGTGTTTTTGGAAGAAACCCCAAACAAGTTTATAACTATAAGCAAATATCAAAGCTGCTTTTCATAACAGATAAACAGCGCAAAGCAATAGTGAATACTACCCTGGACGAATTGGTAGCAAAGAAACAACTTGAACAGATCGGTCCCGGAAGGTACCGCCTTCTGAGTAGGGCCGGGTACAGGACAGGAACCCTCGATATGACCCAGCACGGTTATGCTTTCCTGGTATCTGAAAATGCTGAAGATGATGTGTTTATTGCCAGGAACAATCTAAAAACAGCCCTGGACGGCGACCTGGTTAAGGTCATTGTGTACCCGGCACGAAAACGAAATTCCCGTATCGAGGGTGAGGTGGTTGAAATACTGGAACGGGCAAGGGATACCTTCGTTGGCACCGTGGAAATCTCACGCAACTACGCCTTCCTCCTTCCGGATAGCCGTAAAATGCCCTTTGATATTTTTATTCCCCTGGAAAAACTGAAGGGAGTGGAGCATGGTCAGAAGGCCATTGCCAGAATTATAGACTGGCCCGAAAAGGTTAAAAATCCATTTGGAGAAATTGTTGATATCCTGGGTTATCCAGGTGAGAATGATACAGAAATGCACTCCATCCTGGCCGAATTTGATCTTCCTATAAAGTTTTCACCCGAGGTGGAAGCCTATGCAGAAAAAATACCGGATGGAATTTCCGAAGCGGAAATTAAAAAAAGAAGGGATTTCCGCAAGGTACCCACCTTTACAATAGACCCCGCCGATGCGAAGGATTTTGACGATGCCTTGTCGCTCCAATCCCTTGAAGGGGGCTTGTGGGAGGTGGGTGTGCATATTGCAGATGTATCCTATTATGTAAAGACTAAAACCATACTTGATAATGAGGCCTATGACCGGGCAACCTCGGTATACCTGGTGGACCGGGTAGTTCCCATGCTTCCCGAGAAACTCTCCAATGGAGTGTGCTCACTTCGCCCCAATGAGGATAAGCTAACTTTTTCAGCGGTATTTAAGATGAATGAACAGGGCGAAGTTTTAGATGAGTGGTTTGGCCGGACTGTTATTCATTCAGTAAGACGATTCGATTACGCGGAGGCACAAGAGATTATAGAAACAGGCAAGGGGGATATGAAAGCAGAGGTGTTGAAGCTTTATGAGATTTCAAAAGTATTAAAGGACAAGCGCTTTGAGAATGGTTCCGTGAACTTCGAAAGGGAAGAAGTGAAATTTCACCTGGAGAAGGATGGCACCCCCACGGGAATCTACTTCAAGGTTCAGAAAGAAGCCAACTGGCTGATCGAAGAGTTCATGTTACTGGCCAATAAGAGGGTGGCGGCCTATGCCAGCCGGGGAGGTAAGTATGAAAAAGAACTGGGTTCTGTCCAAAGCAAGGGGCCGGCTAAAAAGAAGGAAACAGGAAAAACCTTTGTTTACCGGATTCACGATTTGCCGGACCCGGAGAAAATGGATTCATTCACGCGTTTTATTGGAAAGTTTGGCCACAATCTGAACCCCCAACAGTCGGCGCGGCGTCTCTCTGCCGCATTAAATAAATTACTGGATCAGGTCCAGGGTAAGAAGGAACAAAATGTGGTTGAGATGATGGCCCTGCGCTCTATGGCCAAGGCTCGTTATTCCACCCAGAACATAGGGCACTATGGCCTGGCATTTAAGGACTATGCCCACTTTACTTCACCCATCAGGCGTTATCCGGATTTAATGGTGCATAGGCTGCTGGCCCATTATCTTGAAGGTGGTGAGTCGAAAAATGCTGAAACTTACGAAAAGCGTTGCCAACATGCTTCTGAGATGGAGCGCAAAGCCGTTGAGGCCGAAAGAGCTTCTACCAAGTACAAGCAGGTGGAATTTATGCAGGATAAGCTTGGAAAGCAGTTCGACGGAGTGGTTTCCGGTCTTACTGACTGGGGGATCTATGTGGAGATTGTAGAAAACAAGTGCGAAGGAATGGTTTCCATTAAAAGCATTGTGGATGATTTCTATGAGTTTAATGAAGAGGAATACATGATTGTGGGCAGGCAGTCGGGAAGAAAATTTGAGATAGGTGATGAGGTGAAAATTGAGGTGATGAATGCCAACCTGTCCCGGAGGCAACTCGACTACAAACTTGTGGAACTGGATGAAGAGGCGTAAATTTGATGGGGGTATAAAAAGATTGACAGATGGTTGTTGTCAAGGAGGAGGTCAGATCACATATTGTGGGAGTCGCCCGCAGGATCTTCACCAGGTATGGTTTCAGAAGGTCCACCATGGAGGAGATCGCCAGCACCTCACAGATGGGGAAGAGCTCCATATATTATTATTTTAAAAGCAAAGAAGAGATTTTCCAGGCGGTTGTAGAGTTTGAAGCCACGATGCTGAAGGAGCGGCTAAACCGGGTGATAGGCAAAAACAATTCTCCGCCGGAAAGGCTAAAAGCGTATATACTCTTTCGCCTGCACTCTGTCAGAACCCTTGAAAATTTCTATGCCGCATTAAATGAGGAAGCGCTTTCTCATATGGACTTTATCCTGGAGATCAGAAGGAATTTTGAAATAAAGGAACAGGAGCTGGTAGGGGAAATCCTGGAGGAAGGAATGGATCAGGGCATTTTTCAAATGAGTAGTTCAAAAATTGGGGCCATTGCCATTTCTACCATGATGAAAGGACTGGAGCTCCCACTCATACTGGATGAGGCCCATAAAACTGACCGCGAAGAACTGCTTGTAGACTTGATTCGCGTACTCCTCTATGGCATCTTGAAGAGGTAGGCTTTCCTCAGAGGATATTATTCAAGCTCAATAGTCACCGTATCCTTATTTCCGGGGAATCCATTATTTGATACAGATATTATCGTGAGCTTAAAAGATCTTTGCTCGTGATCTTCAGCAAGCTTGAGCTTTGAGATCCCCAGAGCAGACTCGGAGCTCCCCAAGGGGAAAGCGACCTCTATCGTATCGTTCACTGCCTGTGGATTGGTAATATAATCCACCCCATAGGCCGTACCAGCGGCATCTGTCAATGTTACACTTACGATCGTTGGAAGAATCGGAATTCTGTTTAGTTCAATACTCAGCGATCTTTCATACTCTGATGGTTCAATACCAACGAGTGTACTTGCAAAATTTGCAGTTAGCTGAGGTATAGGTTCTTCATCTTTGCTACATCCGGCCAATAATAGGACTATAACAATGAAGTGCAAGAATTTCACTCTCTTCTTATTGAGCTTCGACAAGAGCTTTCATTTTATGGTTGATCTCGGTGTTCTTGTAGATGCCTTTAAATTGATCGGCTCCGGGACCATAGGCAAAAACAGGGATCAAAGTAGCTGTATGTCCACCTGTGGCAAAAACGGGTTCAACGCCATTATAATCCGAATAAGAGGATTGCCCCTCTTTAGGAAGAACAGGCCCCAGGGCATAGCCACCGGTTTCATGGTCAGCCGTTACTACCACCAGAGTGCTTCCATCTTTCTCGGCAAAATCGAGGGCGGCTGCAATAACCTGTTCAAAATCAAGCATTTCACCCACCATGTACTCGGGGTCGTTGGCATGGCCAGCCCAGTCAATCTGGGAACCCTCAACCATCAGGAAGAATCCTTTCTGGTTTTGTGAGAGGTGACTGATCGCAAGACTGGTAGCTTCGGGAAGGAAAGGTCCTCTTCCATCGACCATAGTAGGCATACCTCCGGCTTCGGGCAGATAACCGTATTTCTTATCTGCGCTCAACGATCCCGGTGCTGCCAGGGCTGATGTATCAATTATAAAACCTTTTTCGGCCGCAAGAGCTAAGAGATCAAGGCTGTCCGTTCGTTTAATAAATCTATCTCGTCCTCCGCCTGCAAAAAAATCAATCTCCGAATCAAGCAGCTGGGCTGCGATTTCCTCTTCCATGCCACGCTGCTCTACATGGGCATAAAACGAGGCAGGAGTTGCATGTGAGATGGTGGAGGTAGCCACCACGCCGGTACTCCACCCCAGGGATGCGAGCAATTCAGCGATATTTTGAAGGCTGGCTTTGGTGGTGTCAACACCTACGGCACCATTATAGGTAAGTATGCCAGTGGCCAGAGCCGTACCGCTGGCAGCAGAATCAGTTATTTTATGGGAAGCGGAGGAGGTTTGCTGTAGGCCAATTTCAGTGAAACGCTTGAAGACAGATGGCTGATCGCCAAAATAGAATCCTGTGGAAACAGCGGAGAGTCCCATGCCATCGCCAATCAGGAAAATGATATTCGTCGGTTTTTTAGGTTCAGCTTCTTGTTTGTCTGAAGCGGTGCAGGCAAAGGTTAATGTGGCCAGCATTACTATAAGAATATTTTTCATGCTTGTTATTTTTTTGGAAACTACAAAGTAAATAAAACTTACTTAGAAAAGGACTGGTTCTTTGTCACTAAACTCTTTTTTAACCAGGCTGGCCTGTCTGTGGTGACGGCACTTACACCCAGTTGTTTCATTTTTATGGCTGTTTCGGGATCATTCACGGTCCAGCACCACACATCCAGTCCCGCTGCCCGGCACCGATTCATCAGGTCTTTATCAATGATGTTGTGTCGCAGGTCAAACCCATCAAGACCGCTTTCAATAGCAGCCTCGAAATGCTTGTTAAAATCCGGCTTAAGCATGGAAAGATAATAACAGGGGACCTCAGGATAAAGAAGCTTTGCCTGCCGGATGGTTTCAAAATCAAAGGCAATAAAGCTGATCTTGCCACTCTTCCAGTGCTCTGTAATCACTTTCTGGAGATGGGGCAGAATTTCAGGACCGGTTTTAATCTCGATCACCAGCATACGATCTTCAGGTATCGTGCCCAGCACATCCTCCAGAAGGGGAATGGTTTCATTGGTATATTCAGGACGATTGCTTTCCCGGGGAATAATAACAAGCGTTTTCAACTGTTCCCAGGTGCTCTCTTTGATGTTGAGGTTTTCACCGGTCAGCTTTCTGGTCGACTTATCATGGAAGAGCACGACTCTGTCATCGGCAGTCAGCAGAACATCGCATTCTGCGCCATCGGCTCCAAGTTCCCAGGCTAATTTGATAGAGGCAAGGGTGTTTTCAGGAGCCAGGTATGAGGCCCCACGATGAGCCACATAGGCAAATGGATGAGCTGCACCCTGATCCTGTGCCTTTAAAGCCGGGCACAACAGCATAATAATTATTACAATTGGCATGATTCTCATTTCTCTCTTACTTTTGTAATGATATAAGCTTCAATATAACACTTTCAAGCCATGCAGATAAATATCTTTAAGCGTATCCGGAATTTTCTTCGCACCACATTGATCGGGGGTGTGGTGGCCCTTGCTCCGCTGACTCTGATTGTTTTACTTTTCAGGTGGATGATTAACCTGATTGGCCGTACCCTGACCCCGCTGGTAGATACACTCTTGCAGGATCCCGATCCCAATCCATATTTTAAATTTGCCCTCTACCTTATTTCTTTCACGGCAATTTTACTATTCTTTTTTATCATCGGATTAATCATCCGCACCAGGTTATTCAGGTTTTTGAACAGAGCAGAGGATCGCTACCTGCTTAAAATACCAGGTTACAAACTGGCCAAAGAAACAATACAGCAGTTTTTTGGAAAGAACCGTTCCTTTTTCAAGGAGGTAGTGCTGGTGGATATTTTCAATACCGGAGCCCTGATGACTGGTTTTATCACCGATGATCAGGGGGAGGTTATATCCGTATTTGTTCCCACCGGCCCGAACCCCACCTCGGGGAATATCTATCATTTGCAAAAAGAAAAAGTAATCAGGACAAAGGCTAGCGTCGATGTGGGAATGAAAACAATTATCAGTTGTGGGGCAGGCTCCGCAGAGGTGTTTGCTTCGCAAATAAATGAATAGATCAGGAAGCACTCTCCACATGCCTGAAGAAGCGCCTCTGATTAAACAGGATAATAGCAACCGCAACGGAGATGCTGGAATCTGCGATGTTAAAAACCGGCCTGAAAAAGATAAAGGTGGATCCTCCACGGAACCAATCAGGGTAATTGCCTTTAAGAACAGGAAAGTAAAACATATCGACCACTTTACCCTGCATAAAAGGAGCATAGCCACCCCCCCCAGGGAACATGGAGGCGATTTCAACAGGACTGCTGTTGCTGAAAATCATTCCGTAAAAAACAGAATCTATAATATTTCCCAGAGCTCCCGCCATGACCATGGAGAGAGTAATTATTAGACCCGAATGTGCTTTGATGCGGATCAGGTGGCGCAGATAGAATGTAATGGCAACAACGGCCAGAATACGGAAGGAGCTTAGCAGAATTTTCCCGAGGCTTCCTGGCAAAGCCATTCCGAAGGCCATCCCGTTGTTTTCCACGAAATGCAGGATGCCCCAGTTTCCAAGAATGGGGATCTGCTGATACAGGGTCATGTTGGTTTTTACCAGAATCTTCAGGGTCTGGTCGGCCAAAAGAATCAGCAGGATAATCAGTATGGATTTCCTGGTGATGGACATTAATTTAAAGTAGATCTGAATGGATTATTGCCTTGATTTAGCTTCAATAGAAAGAGTGGCATGAGGAACTGCACGCAGACGCTCTTTTGAGATTAGTTTACCAGTCTCCCTGCAGATTCCATAAGTTTTATTTTCAATTCTCACCAATGCTCCCTGAAGGTGCTGGATAAATTTCGCCTGACGGGTAGCTAACCTGCCGGCCTCCTCCTTGGAAAGAGTTGCAGCCCCCTCTTCAAGAACTTTAAATGTAGGTGAAGTATCTTGTGTATCGTTACTTTCGCTCTGAGTAATAGCCGATTTCAGTATTTCATAATCCTCTGTGGCTTTATCAAGCTTGTGCTGGATGAGCTCTTTGAACTCCTTCAGCTCCGCATCTGTATATCTGTTCTTCTCAGCCATAATAATCTCTTCTTTAGTTTGCTAAATATACAATATTTTATGGATTCACAAGCTTGTTTTATAACCTGCTCACGCGGATATTAATGTAGGTATTTTCATCGATATCAATGCGCTTGCTGCCATTGTTTTCAAGGCTATCAGCCAGTGAAACAGATTCCGCAAGAGTCTGGGAACCAATATATTTACCGTGTATTTCCACGGCACTGCTGATCATTTCATGTTTTTCGATCAAGACCTGAATTTTATCCGTAACATCAAACCCACTCTCCTTGCGGATGTTCTGGATCCGGTTAATTAGTTCACGAGCTACGCCTTCCTGCCTGAGCTCCTCTGTAATGTTGATATCGAGGGCAACAGTAATGGCACCTTCATTAGCCACCAGCCATCCGGGAATATCCTCCGAGATAATCTCCACATCTTCTGTTGAAATCTGAACCCGTTCACCGCCAAGCTCAATTTCGTAAACCTGAGCTTTTTCAAAGGCGGCAATCTGCTCCTGATCCAAAGCATTGATGGCAGCGCTAACCTCCTTCATCAGCTTCCCGAACCTGGGACCCAGTGTTTTGAAATTGGGTTTAATGCGCTTGACCAAAATGCCGGCGGTATCAGTGATGTACTCAATATCTTTCACGTTGACCTCGTTAAGCACCAGCATTTTCACTGCTTCCACCTGCTCTTTGAAATCCGGGTCAGAAACGGGCAGCATCATTTTATTCAGAGGCTGGCGCACCTTTATATTAACCTTCCGGCGCAAACCCAGGACCATGGAGGATAGCTTCTGAGCCACGGCCATTCGTTTTTCCAGGGCAGTATCAATCAGTGCCTTATTGAAAATGGGGAACGAGCTAAGATGTACAGATTCAGCATCGTGCCTGCCGGTAACACGATTCAGGTCAGTAAACAGCTTATCCATATAAAAAGGAGCCACCGGTGCTGCCAGCATGGAGATTGTTTCCAGGCAGGTATACAGGGTCTGATAAGCGGCTCGTTTGTCCAGGTCAAAATCTCCTCCCCAGTATCTCTTTCTGTTCAGGCGTACATACCAGTTACTCAGGTTTTCGCTTACAAAGTCCTGTATCAGCCTGGCAGCTCTGGTGGGTTCATAGTTTTCATATTCAGCCTTCACATCTTTAATCAGGGTATTGAGCAGTGAGATAATCCAGCGGTCTATTTCCGGTCGTTCCTCAACCGGCACTTCCTCGGCCTCATAGGTAAATCCATCCACATTGGCATATAGAGCAAAAAACGAATAGGTATTGTACAGGGTTCCAAAGAATTTCCGCACCACCTCATCCACTCCAGCCACATCGAATTTCAGATTGTCCCATGGTTGAGCATTGGTAATCATATACCAGCGCAAGGGGTCAGATCCATATTTTTCAATGGCGTTGAAAGGATCCACTGCATTGCCCAATCGTTTGGACATTTTATTTCCACTTTTATCCAGTACCAGTCCGTTGGAAATAATGTTCTTAAAGGCTACACTATCGAAGAGCATAGTGGCTATGGCATGCAGGGTAAAGAACCAGCCACGGGTCTGATCGACTCCTTCAGCAATAAAATCGGCAGGGAATAGCTGGTCAAAATCCTCCTTATGTTCGAAGGGGTAGTGGTACTGTGCATAAGGCATGGAACCCGAATCGAACCATACATCGATCAGCACCGGTTCGCGGAACATTTTTTGTCCGCTTGCACTTACCAGGACCAGCTCATCCACAAATGGGCGGTGCAGGTCAAAAATATTGTAATTATCTTCCGAATTATCACCTTCAGTAAAATTCTTCAGCGGATTTGAAGGCATTATACCAGCCGTAACAGATTTTTCAACCTCCAGTTTCAGTTCAGCCACAGAACCGATGCAAATCTGCTCTTTTCGGTCCTCTGTAACCCATATGGGCAGTGGGGTTCCCCAGTAACGCGAGCGGCTCAGGTTCCAGTCCACCAGATTTTCCAGCCATTTCCCAAAGCGGCCGGTACCGGTAGATTCAGGTTTCCAGTTGATGGTATTATTCAGCTCCATCATTCTTTCCTTCATGGCTGTTGTACGCACAAACCAGCTATCCAGCGGGTAGTAAAGAACCGGTTTGTCGGTACGCCAGCAATGAGGGTAATTGTGTACATGCTTTTCAATGCGAAAAGCCCTGTTGTCCAGTTTGAGCTGAACGGCAATATCCACATCGATGGTGTTATCCTTTTCAGTTTTGCTGTCGTCATACTCATTTTTGACATACTTGCCCTCGAAAGCACTGTATGATTCCAGCCTGACCTGATCCCTGACAAAGTTTTCATCCAGGTCCCTGATCCTGAAGAATCTCCCCTTTTTATCAACCAGGGGCTGGATAAGCCCATCCTTATCAAGCACGGTAAGAGCTGATATATCATTGGCCATGGCCACCCTGAAGTCATCCGCACCAAAGGTTGGCGCTGTATGTACAATTCCGGTTCCATCCTCAGTGGTTACGAAGTCGCCTGTCACCACCTTAAAGGCTTTACCCTGGGGGCGTACCCAGTCGAGCAATTGCTCGTAGGAGAGTCCTTCCAGCTCCTTCCCTTTTACAGCCTTAAGCACTTTGTAGGGAAGTAGTTTGTTGCCGGCTTCGTAGTCTTCCAGGGATAGTTCGGCATCCTTTTCGGGGAAGTATTGTCCCATCAGGTTCTTGGCCACCACCACAGTAATGGGTATGCCGGTATAGGGATTAAAAGTACGAACCAGCACATAGTCAATTTTTTCCCCAACCGACAATGCAGTATTAGAAGGCAGGGTCCATGGAGTGGTGGTCCAGGCCATGATATAAAGATCGGTATCAAGGTTTTTAAAAAGAGGTTCCGAGTGCCTGTCCCGAATCACCTTAAACTGGGCTACAACGGTGGTGTCCTTTACATCGCGGTAGCAACCCGGCTGGTTAAGCTCATGAGTACTTAATCCGGTTCCGGCAGCCGGAGAGAAAGGCTGGATGGAATAACCTTTATAAAGGAGCTCTTTTTTGTGAAGTTCCTTAAGCAGGTACCAGACGGTTTCGATGTATTTGTTTTCGTAGGTAATGTAGGGATCATCCATATTGATCCAATAGCCCATAGATTCAGTGAGCTCTTCCCACATACTTGTGTATTTCAGGACATCCTTGCGACATGCTGCATTGAAATCCTCAATGGAAATTTTGCTGCCGATATCCTCCTTGGTAATATTTTTTGCATTTTCAACAGCGAGCTCAACGGGAAGTCCGTGGGTATCCCAGCCAGCTTTGCGTTTTACCAGGTATCCCTGTTGGGTTTTATAACGGCAGAAAACATCTTTGATAGTCCGGGCCATCACGTGATGAATGCCCGGTTTTCCATTCGCCGAAGGAGGTCCCTCATTAAAAACAAAAGTGGGTTGGCCCTTACGGGTATCAACTGATTTTTCAAAGATCTTCTGTTCCTTCCAGAACGCAGAGATCTCCTTGTTGATATCTGAAAGGTCAAACTTCTTATACTCAGGGAATAGCTTGCTCATTAAATCGCCTCCGTTTGCGGGAAATATTAAAATTGCACAAAGATAGACGAGCGGGTTGTATTATGCAAGAACTCAGGAAAAAACACACGTCCCCGCTATTTCCGGATCACTTTGGCATATTGAAAGGTATTCCTTCCGCTTTGACGCTTTAAAATATAAAGACCGGGCGGAAGGAAAGAGAGATTCACCTGCTCCTGCCTTCCTTCTATCTCCAGGGTCCTGACTACCTGGCCGGTATTGTTAATAATGCTTAGCCTGGAGCTCTCAGAAACAGGTTCCAGGTAGAGCATTCCACTTACCGGATTGGGATACACATGAAAAGATTCCCGTTCTGCCCGGGATTCATGGAACCCGGCTGTAATATCAGGTTTGCTAAGTCTCTTACTTGTATATATCCGGTATTCGCCCGGCTCTAGGGAGATGGGATCCTGCATATCACTGATGTTGATACTGTCTCCCCTGAAGAAACCGTACCACCAGCCTTCCCGGCTAAAGGAGGGATTTACAGGGAGCGCTTCCACATCGAAATTTCCGATAATGCGAACATCCATATCCGCATGATTGATTTCAATACGTTTGGCAGCATCGGAAACATACAGGGTAAAATCATCGCTGCTAAAGGCCGGCTCATTCAGCTTCAGGCCTATCAGGGCAGACCAGATCTGATATATCCTGAGTCGCCCCCCGGTTTTATAATAATTCCATTGAATGGGTTTGTTGCAAACCCTGCAATCGTAATCAATGCTGTAGTCGTATCCCAGCTCTCCAAACTGCCAGATCATTTTAGGTCCCGGTACAGTAAAGAAGAAGGCCCCTGCCAGTTCCATTCTCTCCAGAGCGACATCACGCTCCTGGATATTATATGATCCGTCCGAAGCTCCATACTCCATGTTTTTATACATAAGGCGTTCTTCGTCGTGACTTTCCATATATCCCACCAGCAAAGGGAGGTTCCAGAACCGTTCTTTATAAGAAACCTGACTGAAGTCCGATCCTTCCTCGTAGCCCATGCTGCTCTGATTATAGGCATAATTCAAATTCCCCCACAACATCATGGCTTCTTCAGAAAGCTCAAACTCTTCCGCATTTGCGGCGAAGTGTTCCAGAATTACATAAGCATCCTTCTTAACTTCCCGGATCCGGGTGGCCATTCGTTTCAGAATATTGATCCGTGCCAGATCGTAGCCACCACCATCACCAGGAGTATTGGTAAAACCCTTTGTGAAATCGAAGCGAAATCCATCCACATTAAACTCTGATAACCAGTAGTGATTTACACTATCAATGAAACTTTGGGTTTCCGGACTTTGATGATCGAAGTCATAACCCCAGGAGAATACCGGATTGGGCGAGTCAACATTGTACCATGGATTGTCGGCTGTCACTTTTCCAGAGCCTTCATCAAAATACATTTGAACCAGGGGAGATTGTCCATAGGAATGATTCAGCACCATATCCATAATTACTGCGATACCCCTTCCGTGACAGGAATCAATAAAGATTTTCAGGTCTTCGGCCGGACCGTAGAATTTATCCGCGGCGAAATAGAAGGATGGATTATAGCCCCAGCTTTGATTGCCTTCAAATTCGCTGAAAGGCATCAGTTCGATTGCATTGACCCCCAGCCTGGAGAAGTAGTTAAGCGTATCGCTTAATGTCTTCCAGTCGTGCGCCTCAAGGAAATCCCGCAATAACAATTCATAGATCACCAGGTTTTGGGCTTCGGGGGCTTTAAAATCGCTGTGTTCCCACTCGTAGGCCTCCTGTCCGCACTGCAGTACCGATGTAATCCCGGTAGTAAGTCCGGAGGGATAGGCCTTTAGTCCAGGATAAGTGCTTTCATCAATCCATTTGTCGTCGGGGTCCAGGGTCATCTGAGTATAGGGATCAGCAATAAGCAGGACACCATCAACCAGGTACTGGAAGCCATAGATTTCACCAGGAGTCAGGTTGTCCAGCCTAATCCAGAAACGATCCCCGTCCTTAATCATCCTGGAAGATGAGTTGGGTGTCCATGCGTTAAAATCGCCAATCACAAATACATCCTCTTTCATAGGGGCATAAAACACCAGGGTAGCTGTTTGCCCGTCCAAATAATTGATTCCATCTATAAGTCCGGCAGGAACAGCTCCCGTAGGCTGGCTATCTTTTACATGAACAAATACCGAATCGGCAACTGTTTCATCCTCTGCCTCTGCAATTACTTTCACCCAGTAGTCACCTGCCATATTGAAGTCAAAAGTATGACTGATGCTTTTAGCACTGAGCGACTTTATCTCATCATCGTTGAGGTAAAGAAGCAGGTCGGCCACCTGTGAGGCTGCTGCCTCAAAATTGATACTGGCGCCCGGATCAACAATGGAATTGCGATCGGGATTGATCACCACAACCGAAAGTCCTTCCTGAAAGACTTCCACAAAAATATCTGCACCCCCCAAATCTTTACCTTCCAGTTGAGAGTCCGAGCTTCTGAATACAAAGGCCAAATGTGTAATGGTCTCAGTAAGCGGAACCCCGTAGTATTCTCTTATGGAAGGATCCAGCTCGAGGGAGTAGTAGTCGGTGGAAATCCGCGTCAGTTTTGTGGCACTGGTATTTACCCCCCAGTCAGTCATCACATACTTCCAGTCTCCACTTCCTGTACTCAGGTTGGTCAGCACCCCGGTATGGGCATATACATCCCCGGAATAGCCTTCCAGTCCCCCGCTCCCCTCTGTGGCATCGAAGTAAATGGTCACAGCTTCTCCGGCAAGGGGGATGGCGGGATCGGTGGTAATGATTTGCGAGTATGACAGCAGAGGAAAAAGGATGATTAGTAATATAGCGGGCAAACGGAAAGAAGGTTTCATAGGGAACAAATTAAAGTTATTTTCCATGAAAAACGGGAGAGTGGCACAGGTTTTTAATATTTTAGTCCTCTGACACTAAGCGGATCATAAAAAGATGAAAAAACCAAAACTAAGTTTCTGGCAAATATGGAATATGAGTTTCGGATTCCTGGGGATCCAGTTCGGATTTGCTCTTCAAAATGGTAATGTGAGCCGGATTTTCCAGACCCTGGGAGCAGAAATTGATCAGATCCCCATCCTGTGGATTGCTGCCCCGGTAACAGGCTTGATTATCCAACCCATCATAGGTTATATGAGCGACAAGACCTGGGGAAGGCTGGGGCGCAGGCGTCCATTCTTCCTGGTAGGAGCCATTCTTGCTTCGATTGCCCTTTTCCTGATGCCCAACTCACCCGGTCTTTGGATTGCCGTGGGAATGCTCTGGATTATGGATGCTTCCATCAATATTACCATGGAGCCCTTCCGGGCCTTTGTGGGAGATATGCTGCCCGATGAACAGCGAACAAAGGGATTTACCATGCAGAGCTTTTTTATCGGCATTGGTGCCTTCGTTGCTTCATGGCTTCCTTATGCACTTTCCGAATGGTTTCATATTTCCAACACAGCACCCGAGGGACAAATTCCAATGACTGTCAGACTATCCTTCTACCTTGGAGGTGGGGTGTTTTTGCTGGCTGTATTATGGACCGTAATCAGGACCAGGGAATACAGTCCGGAAGAGTTGAAGAGCTTTGCCGAAAGCTCCGATTCAGAGGCTGAACAGCATGATGATACAACTGATCCCGTGGGTAAATATCTGCGCAGGGGTGTGATCTGGACCCTGGTGGGAATTGTTTTTGCTCTGCCCGTTTACTATCTGAAACTGGAAAAGGAATTATATATCCTGGCTGGTGGTTTAGGTGTTTTCGGACTTTTACAAGTGCTGAGTGCAGGGATGATAAAAAGTAAGAAAGAACAAAACGGTCTGGTATCTATTATCACCGACCTGTATCACATGCCCCTGACTATGAAACAGCTGGCCATTGTGCAATTCTTCTCCTGGTTTGCCCTTTTCAGCATGTGGATCTATACCACCCCGGCCGTCACCAGTCACCTTTATCACTCCGTCGATACCACTACCGAAGCCTACAATGAAGGAGCCAACCTGGTAAGCGGGATGTTTGGATGGTATAATTTATTTGCGGCAGCCTTCGGACTGGTATTGCTACCCTTCCTGGCCAGGCTAACCAACCGTAAGATTACCCATGCGATAGCACTGGTTGTGGGTGGCCTTGGACTTGCCTCCATTATGATACTGAATAATCCCCAGCATATGATTTTCTCCATGATCGGAATCGGACTGGCCTGGGCCAGCATCCTGGCCATGCCCTATGCTATCCTCACCGGCTCGCTTCCCTCACATAAAATGGGGGTCTATATGGGCATTTTTAATTTCTTTATTGTAATACCACAGATTCTGGCCGCTACCATTCTGGGATTTATGGTAAAATCACTCTTCGGAGGAGACAGCATCTATGCTTTACTTACTGGTGGAATTTCCATGCTGGTGGCCGCGGTGCTTATTTTATTTGTAAAGGATACGAACTCTAAATAGGAAATTATTATCGCTATGAAAGGATATTACAAAGCCGATCCATGGAGTATTGTTGAGGAGGGATTTGATCCTGCCATGCAGCAGGCTTCAGAAAGCATTTTCAGCCTGGGGAACGGGAGGATGGGCCAGCGGGCAAATTTTGAAGAACATTATTCGGGCGAAACATTGCAGGGAACTTACCTGGCCGGGGTCTATTACCCGGATAAAACCAGGGTGGGCTGGTGGAAGAACGGATACCCGGAGTATTTTGCCAAGGTGCTAAATGCTCCCAACTGGACCGGTATCGATGTGGAGATTAACGGGGAACAACTGGATCTTCATACACACAAACCGATTGAATTCAGGCGTGAGCTGAATATGAAGAAGGGTTACCTGGAACGCTCCTTTGCAATCTATGCAGGGGATAGCAGGCTGGAGATCGCGGCCCGGCGCTTTTTGAGTATGAAACGTGATGAGATCGGAGCGATTCGTTATGCCATTCGTTCGGTGGATTTTCAGGGTAGGATATCCTTTACCCCATTCATCGATGGGAATGTGGTGAACCAGGATTCAAACTACGATGAAAAATTCTGGGACATGGAAAGCACCAAAGCGGTTCCGGGATCGGCCTACCTCATGGCCCGTACCCGGAAGACAGGTTTTGTCAGCTGCATGACCATGTGTTATACCCTGGAACTTAATGGAGAATTCTTGCAGCCAGAGCCGGATGTGGTTCAGAAAGAGGATTTTGTATCTAACCGGCTGCAGCTTGAGCTGGGACAGGGAGAAGAAGCTATCCTTTACAAATATGTGTCGGTGCTTACTTCTATGAATCACAAGGCCGAAGTAATGGTCGATCAGGGGATCGGGATACTTATTGAGGCCATTGGGTTGGGATTTGACAAACTCCTTGAAGAGCACGCAGCTGTCTGGGAGGACAACTGGGCCCATTCTGATATTATTATTGAAGGAGACACCCTGGCGCAGCAGGGAATCCGCTTTAATATCTTTCAGCTGAACCAGACCTACACAGGAAAAGATGAACGACTGAATATTGGACCCAAAGGCTTTACCGGGGAAAAGTACGGGGGAAGTACTTACTGGGATACCGAAGCCTATATGATTCCTTTTTACCTCAGCACAGCCAAGGAAGAGGTGGCTCGAAATCTATTGGTATACAGGTATAAGCACCTGGAGAAAGCCATCGAAAATGCAGAGAAACTTGGTTTTTCAGGAGGGGCTGCCCTCTATCCCATGGTGACTATGAATGGGGAGGAGTGTCACAACGAATGGGAAATTACCTTCGAAGAAATCCACCGGAACGGGGCCATAGCTTTTGCCATATATAACTACATCAGGTATACGGGCGACAGGTCTTACCTCGCTTCGCACGGATTGGAAGTGTTGATTGCAATTTCGCGCTTCTGGCGCCAGCGTATTAGCTGGTCGGAAGAAAAAAAGAAGTATGTGATGCTGGGCGTGACCGGACCCAACGAGTATGAGAACAATGTGAACAACAACTGGTACACCAATAAAATGGCCAGCTGGACCCTATCCTATACCAGGGAGGAATTAGAGAATTTAAGAACGGAGGACCAGGAAGCCTTTGATCTCCTGGCAAAGAAGACAGGACTGAAACTGGAGGAGGAGACTGATGCCTGGGAGGATATTGTGGAGAGGCTCCATTTCCCCTACCAGGAGGACTTGAAGGTATTCCTTCAGCAGGATGGATTTATGGATAAGGAGCAATTGATGGCAGCAGATCTGGATCCTGAGCATCGACCCATCAATCAGCACTGGTCGTGGGACCGTATTCTGCGCTCCTGTTTTATTAAACAGGCAGATGTTTTGCAGGGGATCTATGTTTTCGAAGATGAATTTGACAGGGAGACTATCCTAAGGAATTTCGAATTTTATGAAGCCCGCACTGTGCATGAAAGCTCCCTGTCGCCCTGTGTTCATGCCATCCTTGCTAACCGGATTGGCAGCTACGAAAAGGCTTATGAAATGTATTTACGGACCTCTCGACTCGACCTTGATGATTATAACCATGAGGTGGATGAAGGACTGCATATCACCAGTATGGGCGGCACCTGGATGTCGGTCGTTCATGGATTCGGAGGGATGATGATCAAAGACGAAGTACTTAGTTTCGAGCCACATCTTCCGGAAGGCTGGAAAATCCTTTCCTTTAAGATTCTCTACCGTGGCCGCACCCTGAAGGTTCATATAGAAAAGAAGAAAGTAAGCATTACAAACCTGGAAGGTGATGGGCTGGATTTTTATCTGGCAGGAAGCAAGATGCACCTGGATCAACAGGGGACTGTGTTTGCAGAATTTTGAAAAAGCACTAATTTTGCAGGTGCAAATCAAAAACAATGAAAGGTTTATTTGACAAGGGCAATAACATGATCATGGCCGGAACTTTATCTAAGGGTGCCGATTGTGAAGATGTATTGCTATGCCTGATAACCTGACAGAGAAGATACGCTATATGCATATTACAAGGCCGGGTTCATCCCGGCCTTTTTTTTGCTCTTTTTTGCAGCATGGCAGGCCGCTTTTTAGAATCGCCACATCCACTGCCATTGGACGGGCACAATAGAAAAACAATGGAAAATTTAACAAGTATTGTGAAAGGGACCATGGCAAATATGGTCCATGTATGTAATGGTAAAGTTATTTACCAGATTCAAAACCTTAATAACCTCTACCAGCTGGAAATCGATTCTACTCAAAAGGAGTGGGAAAGCACCTACCTGCTACCCTCATTTAAGTCCATCACCCTAATGCGGTGGATCAGGAAGGGTCTTGAGGCCAATGATGGAACCTTTATTAAGCTGAAGTAAGATGAAAGAGGAGGAGGATGATCAGACTGGGGTTTACAGGTCGAAACCCAGGTTCATGAGATTCGTACGCTCGTGGATATGGATGGCCTTGAACCCCAGTTCCTGTGATGCTTTAATATTATGAATGCTGTCGTCAAGAAAGAGTGTTTCTTCAGCTTTTATACCGGCATCCCTTATCACATATTCCCAGGCTTCCCGGTCCGGTTTGTGCCAGCCGATCACATGGGAGTAATATATTTCTTTAAAAACTTTCTGAATAGACTCACCAGCTGTATCGAGATACATCTTCTCAAAGACCTTCACATGTAATTCAGAGGTATTGCTTAGCATATAAAGATTATAACGCTTTGACAGCACCTTCAGCAATTCAATTCGCTCTTTTGGAAAGCGCACCAGCATTGCGTTCCATGCATCATCAAAAACATGATCGCTCATTTCCACCCCTGAAGCCTGCCGGATCTGATTCCGGAATTCTTCTGTACTGAGCTTCCCTGTTCCATACTTAAAATACAGATCAGTAGTCATGGAGTCAGGAAAATTCATGAGCTCTGAAGGGAATCCTAATTCATAAAAAATCTTTAGCGTTGCCTGGATATTGATATCAAGAAGCACACCACCCAGGTCAAAAAGGATATTTTTAAAATTCGGCTGTTTTGTCATCCATTTTGTATATTCGTAATGACCCAAAGATAAAGAAAAACCAAAGCGCCATGCGTATTGACGGAACACATTACCGGGCTATCTGGATGGATAAGAATCCCGGAATTGTGAAAGTGATAGACCAGCGAGTCCTCCCATTTGAGCTTCAGATCCTTGAATTGAAAAGCTCTGATGAAGCTTTTGATGCTATTGCGGAAATGGTTGTACGTGGTGCGCCGCTGATTGGGGCAACAGCTGCATTCGGACTTTACCTGGCGGCATTCAGAAGCGATCCGGAAAAATGGTGTGAAGAGGTGCAGGCTGCAGCAGAAAAACTTGTCTCAGCCAGGCCTACTGCCGTAAATCTAAAATATGCAGTGGATCTTTTAATGGAAAAGGTCATTTGTGCCGGGTCACGAGAAGCCATGATAAAAGAACTTTTTCACCTTTCTATTCGCTTTTGCGAGGATGAAGTAATCCGAAGTAAAAAAATCGGGGAGTTTGGGGCTTCGCTGATCAGGGAGATCAGCAAAAGGAAGGCCCGTCCAGTTAACATTCTGACCCACTGCAATGCGGGATGGCTGGCCTGTATTGATTATGGAACAGCTCTGGCACCCATCTATCTTGCCCATGATCAGGGCATAGCTGTTCATGTTTGGGTGGACGAGACCCGCCCAAGAAATCAGGGTGCCCGCCTCACTGCCTATGAATTAAGTCAGCATGGTGTCCCTCATACAGTAATTGTTGACAATGCAGGTGGACATCTCATGCAGCAGGGGGAGGTCGACCTGGTGATTGTTGGAAGCGACCGGACAACCCGCACCGGCGATGTCGCCAATAAGATTGGCACTTATCAGAAAGCATTGGCAGCAAGGGATAACCGAATTCCCTTCTATGTTGCCCTGCCCTCCAGCACCATAGATTTTGAGCTGAGCAGTGGTCGGCAAATTGAAATTGAAAGCAGGGACGCCCGGGAAGTCACTCATATGGAAGGGATAGACGAGGAGACGGGCGCAAGCATTAAGATCAGAATTCTACCGGAAGGGTCCCCGGTCGCTAATCCAGGCTTTGATGTAACACCTGCCGGACTGGTCACAGCTCTTATCACAGACAAAGGAATCTGTGAGGCATCTGAGGAGGGTATTATTGCCTTATTTGAAAGCTAGCCTGTTGATACATAAAACGGTCAATATCATCATCCTTCTATGCTTAACCTTAGCCGGCTTTTCTCAGGAAAATCTATTGAAAAAAAAACAGCGATACCCCTATCTCCAGCTGAATTACCGTAGCGGATCTTTTTGGTCGCGTTCTGACTATCTGGACAAGCAATTCAGTGCTCCTTATAAGGCCGTTGAGGCACGTTTTGTATACCAGTTGATCGGCAAAAAACAATGGCAACAATACCACCGCTACCCGAAATACGGCTTTGGTATTCACTATTCTGACCTGGTAAAAGACAGATCTGATACCGTTGTAGGGAATCCCATCAGCTTTTTTAGCTATTACAGTTCGCCCCTTGCCAGGTTCGGTCGCTTCACCCTGGCCGCTGATATGTCGGTTGGATTAAGTTATACCGGATTGATATACGATCCTGTGGAGAATCCCTACAATGATGTCATCGCCTCTCATATCAATCTCTATTTTGATATGAATCTGAACCTGAATGTGGACTTGAGTCGCCGCATTGGTCTTAATGCGGCTTATGGCCTTACCCATTATTCCAACGGAAGAATTCATATGCCACAGAAAGGAGTAAACAATTGGGGGTGGATCGTAGGAGCAAACTATTTATTGAAGAAGCCGGCCAGGGAATTTATTTACATGGAACTACCTGAATTTATGTCCAGCGAGTCCGTTCAATTGATGTTGGGTGCGGGCTCTGTGGAAGGGAGGCCCAGGGGAACCAATATGGAAATGCGATTCTTCACCTTTTCATTTACAGCAGATTATGCCTATCAGTTCAGCCCGAAAGGGGCGCTTACCTTCGGCCTGGATGTGCTCTATGACGGTTCTCTGGAGAGGGCTATTAAAGGGATGCATCCCGAGGATGTGACTATGTGGCAACAGATGTATCTGGGGTCTCACCTGGGCTATCATTTCATAGTTGACCGCTTTACTGTGCTGTTAAATGTGGGAACTTACTTCAGGCAAAGTTCTTTCGACCGGGGTTACTATTTTGCACGAGCGGGCGGAAGATACCGCATTACGGATCACTTCTCCGTCCAGGTCAGTATTAAATCTAAAAACGGTATACGATCGGACTGGATCGAATGGGGGTTTGCTTATTCCTTTAAGATCAGGTAAACTCTTGCCAGATATTTGTAAATTGTGTAATATTGCATCCCCCAAACAGGGAAAAACACCAGTTGAATATAAGCAGGGCCCATAGCTCAGCTGGTTAGAGCACCTGACTCATAATCAGGGGGTCGCTGGTTCGAGCCCAGCTGGGCCCACGAAGCCTTCAAGGTTCAACAACTTTGAAGGCTTTTTTACATTAATGCAGTCCTACAACCTGTCCAAACATCAATCACG
>Ga0180430_10001348_pt1 | contig 24109 bp, 21 predicted proteins | sample SS_ome_9_FD_132999 | JGI IMG/M metagenome (GOLD analysis project Ga0180430, IMG submission 132999) | Hypersaline lake sediment archaeal communities from the Salton Sea, California, USA - SS_1_S_2 metaG | ecosystem: Environmental > Aquatic > Non-marine Saline and Alkaline > Hypersaline >... | reverse complement strand
TTCAAAAATTTTACTCTGAATTAATACTTCTAATCGGACTATATCAGCGAGGATATCATTCAAATCACTGAATTGTTATATCTTTTGGGTTTAATTCAATACAATGAACATCGAAGAAATTCGAGAATACTGCCTGGCTAAACCTGCCGTTAGCGAAGGCTTCCCCTTCGATGAGTCCACCCTGGTGTTCAAGGTTATGAACAAGATGTTTGCCCTGGTGGGCCTGGAACGGCTCCCCCTGTTTATCAATCTGAAATGTGATCCGGAAAGGGCCATTGAACTTCGCGAGCAGTATGAAGATATTCAGCCCGGATATCATATGCACAAGGCACAGTGGAATTCAGTGTATTTTACAGCTGGACTTCCAAGGGACCTGGTCCTTGAGCTTATAGATCATTCCTATGAGCTGGTGGTACAGGGATTGAAAAAGAAAGACCGGGATGAACTGGATGCTATTCAACCACAAAACTGATCACATTAGAAGCTAAGCCCAGTGATTCAGGATAATAATCATAATATCCCTGTCCCCATGCCTGGGGATATACACGCAGGTAGATGGTGTCGGAATTCAATTGATCAAATCCATGATCCCATATTTCTACACTTATCTCTGTCAGCACACCATCAAGCTCAGGAGACCACATCCATCCACTATTTCTTCCGATGAACTGTTCAGCTGACACATCCGGACTATCGCCGAAGAAGCACCAGAAGGTATAAGCAATCTTTGGTATGCCGGAAAGCTCCTGGAGCTTCACATAAATATAGGATCTTTCATATATTCCATTGAAATTGATGCTGTCTATTTGAGTCTCAAATTTGGGGACTTCATAAAGCCTGTAATCCATCAGGGTGGGGCTGTAGCCTCCCAGATGGTGAATGGGTTTATCACCATATGTTTTGATATACCCCTCCAAAACCAGGTCAGCCTGGTAGTTTCCATAGTCTATATCTTCGAAAAGGAATTTGCCGGACTGATCCGTACTGCTTTGGAATGTTAATGTTCCGTCGGTCAGACTCAGCTGAACGCCCGACATATCTTCCAGGAGATATTGGTTTTCATCATATACTTCCACAATTCCGGCAATATCTCCACTAAGAAGCTCCGGATCTGACTTCTCGCAGGATGCAGCCAGAACGCAAAGCATTAAGATGGTCCATATGTAGGAGATGTTGGCCATGGTCAGGGCATTGTAAAACTCATTACTGATGAACGTTCGTCTTTTTCCAGGGTTGAAAAGGTCAGTATTCCCTCCTTCTTATTAAAGTACCCAAAGTATTCATCAGGGTTGCATATATAGACTCTCAGATAAATCGTTTTCCCGCTTTCAAAAGGTGGAATATCAACGAACAATAGAATTTTATCAAATCCTCCCCGGCTTACTGATCGGGCCATTTGGGTGCTCTGGAAATTCTGATAACTCACATCATCGTCCTCTGATAGAAATACCCGGGCAGGTATCTCACCCTGGCTCTTGTTGGTGGTTATAACGATCGTTGATTCATCCAGGAAATCATAATAATCTGAGGTACGTACTTCATAAAGCGTGGGCAGTTTTATCCCGGTCATTCTAAGGTATAATTCATCCCTGACTCGAACTGTATCATTGCCGAAGAGCTGAATGCCATAGTGGTATTTGGTTCCGTATCCCTCCTTGCTGATTTCCAGTTGGTAGGTACCGTTCCCTAATCCGGCTATCTCGTAGTCCCCGGTACTATTGGTAAGGGTTTCATTTTTTCCGTAGGGGCCCCGGGCGATAATACTGATATTTTCCGGTGCTTCATAGTCCTCATAAAAGACATCAATGTTCCCATTAATCACAGCATTGGTGAACAAGGGTTCAGGCAACTCTTCGCACGAGCTTGCCAGGATCCATAAGACGATCCCTGTCAGAAGGATGACTCTATTCCGGAAAAGTAAAAGAATACTGCTCAGATTCATCGCCCAGGTTGGGATATATGGTTTCATTGAGTTCATAATCAAAATAAGTGCTCACACCAGATACATTCCAGTTCTGATAGAGTGGCGGGACATAAACTTGAAGTGTATAGCGGCAGGCCTTATAGTAAACAGTTTCACCGGGATCGAACGGGGTTCTTTCAAAGTGGAACCTGCTCCAATACTTTCCATCCGTATACCAGATTCTGGCATTTTCAATATATTCGGCATCTTGCCTTATGAAGTTGTCCTCGCTGGAAAAATAGACTTTCAGATGAAAGGTAGAGGTAGGATTCGGAATAATAGCAAATCTAAATGCACATGTCATACTATCATTAACGATGTGGAGATCCTCAATGATTGATGCAGGCATTTTGTATAGAAAATAGGCTTGCTCCTCATTCGAAGTATTTAAAAGTATGGTTGGCTTTCCTCCCAGGTGTTTTACCCCAAATTGCTTCATTGTTCCAAAGCCTTCTTTTTTTAAGTGCAATTCATAGGTGCCGGTGGGAACATCTTCCAAAACAAATCTTCCACTGGAATTGGAACTTGCACTGTAGTTTTGATCCAAACCAATGGCGGTAACTTTAACCTGGCTACGGTCATCCAGTAAAGTACCAAACTCATCAAATGTATAAACAAAGCCCACCATATTTCCTGCCAGTCCGGGCAAGTATTCTTCCTTGCTGCAGCCATGGTACAAGAGAGGAAGCAGGAGAGCTAATAAGGGCCATATTTGCAGCCGGGACCTCATAGGCTCCAGCCATCTCTGTACTGGCGCAGTACAAATTTGTTGGCCGGATCAAAATTGGTAATCTTCATGTTTTTTGCATCCCAGAGCAACTTCTTCCGGCCGGGGTAGGATGAATCTCCTCCCTCACTGACCTCAAGCTGGTAACTCCGGATGGCCAGGTTGCCCATCAGTACGGCTTCCGTAAAGGGTCCGGCATATTCAAACCTGGAGCTTAGCTCAGAATCACCCTGTCCTTTCATACAGGCTTCCACCCAGGCCACGTAATGTCCTTCGGGTACCCGTTTTTCTGTTTTAGGAACAGAGGCAATCTGATCGTTCAGGGAAAGGGGTAGAAGGAGTGGCTCCGTACCCTGGTTCCCAATGAGTTTTCCTTTGCTGCCTTCGAAGATCACCCCATTGGTCAACTGGGCCATCTCATGGTCAGCTGGAAGTTCCTCTGGCATCTGTGGCCGAAGGCCGCCATCCATCCAGGTCAGAAGGATGTCCCCCTTGCCATCGGTTCGTGGGAATGTTAAATGCGTTATGGAGGAAGACGGACAGCTTTCTGTGTACCTGGCCACCCGGAAAAAACCTTCGTAGGCTGCTGTGGCACTGCATTCCACATCGGTGGGATAGTCAATCGGAAGGATTCTGAATACGGGATCCATTATGTGGCAACCCATATCGCCCAGGGCACCGGTTCCAAATCGCCACCAGCCCCGCCAGTTGAAGGGGAGGTAGGCCGGATTGAAGTCTATGGCCTGTGCGGGCCCCAGCCAGAGGTCCCAGTCCAGCTCCCTGGGAATCTCGTGTTTACCTGTGGGGGCGGCAATCCCCTGGGGCCATACAGGTCTGTCGGTCCATGCATAAACCCGATGTACTTCACCTATCAGTCCGGCATCAACAATCTCCTTCATCCTTCTGACGGGCTCCTCGGAAGCCCCCTGGTTCCCCATCTGGGTGACCACCTTGTATTTTTTTGCAGCTTCTGTAAGTGCTCGCGCCTCACCTATGCTGTGTGTAAGGGGTTTTTGAACATACACATGCTTGCCCAGTTGCATGGCTGCCATGGCTGCTGCAGCATGGGTATGGTCGGGAGTGGATACAATCACTGCATCCATATGCTTGTGTTCCTTATCCAGCAGTTCCCTGAAATCCCTGTAATATCCGGCATCTGGAAAATTCTTTTTGGATTGAACCGCCATGCGGTCATCCACATCACAAAGGAAAGACACTTTTGCATGCTTGCTTTCGGCACAGGAGGTAAGATCAGAAGTCCCTTTACCACCAGCTCCGATTCCGGCGATATACACGGTGTCGCTGGGAGCCACATAGCCTGGCCCTCCCATTACATAACGTGGCACAATTGTAAATGCGGTGGCCGCAGCTGTTGTTTTCAGGAAATCTCTTCGCTTGACTTTTTGCATGGGGTGGAGTTTTGAGATAAACTATGATTCGAAATATGGTTTTACAATTTCAAAAATCTAATCCTCAAAACCAAGCAGCAGACCTGAAAACAAAAACGACCTGATTTCTCAGGCCGCTTCAGATCTTTGCTAGTCGTCTTTCCGGGAGAATATGACCCGACCATCGATCACATCAATAATTGTATGTGACCCTGGCTGGACTTTCCCTTCCAGCATGGCAATGGATAACTGATCCAGGATCTTTTTTTGGATCAGTCGTTTCAATGGTCGTGCTCCAAACTGCAGATCATAGCCTTCATTCTTCAGGTAGGAAATGCAGGGCTCAGTTACCTCGATGGTAATCTCCTGTTTCTCCAGTTTCCTCTGCAGCAAATTCAACTGGATATTTAAAATCCCCTCCACATCATCCATGCTTAATGGGCGGAACATCACCAGTTCGTCGATCCGGTTCAGAAATTCGGGTCGGAGGTTTCGCTTCAGCAGCTCGAATACCTGGAACCTTGATTTTTCAAATATCTTTTCCAGATCCGATTCGGCCACATTAGAGAAATTCTCCTGCAGGATTTCTGAGCCCAGGTTGGAGGTCATAATGATGATTGTATTTTTGAAGTTGGCCAGGCGTCCCTTATTATCCGTTAAACGTCCATCCTCCAGGACCTGGAGCAGGATGTTAAAGGTGTCGGGGTGCGCCTTTTCAATCTCGTCCAGCAGAACCACCGAATAAGGTTTTCTTCGAACCGCCTCGGTGAGCTGCCCCCCTTCTTCATAGCCCACATAGCCCGGAGGGGCCCCCACCAGCCGGGAAACCGCGTGCCTCTCCTGGTATTCACTCATATCAATGCGTGTCATTAAGCTTTCATCGTTGAACAGGTATTCGGCAAGTGCCCGGGCCAGTTCTGTTTTCCCCACACCGGTGGTACCCAGAAAAAGAAAGGATCCTATGGGTCTTTGCTCGTCTGAGAGTCCAGTCCTGCTTCTGCGGATGGCCGCGGAAACAGCCTGAATAGCTTCGTCCTGTCCCACAACTCTTTTCCGGAGCTCATCTTCAATGTGCAGGAGCTTTTCTTTATCACTTTGCAGCATCCGGTTCACCGGCACACCGGTCCAGCGTGAAACAACCTCTGCGATGTCCTCCGCAGTGATTTCTTCTCTGACCAAACGTTGCCCTTCTTCCTCATACGCCTGAAGCTTGCCTATGGTGAGGATCAGCTCCTCTTCAGCAGCCGGCAATTGTCCATAGCGAATTTCAGCTACCGCACCCAGGTCGCTTTCTCTTTCAGCTTTCTCAGCCTGGTAGCGGAGCTGCTCGATATTCTGTTTAATCTTCTGGATCTTTTCAACGATGCTTTTCTCTTCCACCCAGGTGGCCATTAATTGTTTATGTTCGTCTTCCAGGTCGGCAATCTGCCTGGCGATCTGTTCCACCCGGCCTTTGTCTTTTTCCCTTTTAAAGGCTTCCCTTTCAATCTCCAGCTGTTGAATCTTTCGCTCCAGGGTATCGATGGACACCGGTTTGGAGTTCATTTCAAGCCTGAGATGCGAGGCAGATTCATCAATCAGGTCAATGGCCTTGTCGGGAAGAAAGCGATCAGTAATATACCGGACCGATAATTGTACGGCAGAGATGATGGCTTCGTCCCTGATCCTGATCTTATGGAAATTCTCATATTTTTCCTTGATACCCCGGAGGATGGAAATGGCATCTTCTTCACCGGGTTCATCAATGAACACTTTCTGAAAGCGTCTCTCAAGGGCTTTGTCCTTTTCGAAGTATTTCTGGAACTCATTGAGGGTGGTTGCTCCGATGGCCCTGAGCTCTCCCCGGGCCAGGGCAGGTTTCAGGATATTGGCAGCATCCATGGCACCTTCCCCTCCTCCTCCTGCGCCCACCAGGGTATGAATCTCATCTATAAAAAGTACAATTTCGCCTTCGGAAGCAATGACTTCCTTCACCACTGATTTCAGTCGTTCTTCAAATTCACCCTTATACTTGGCCCCGGCTATCAGGGCTCCCATATCGAGCGAGTAGATTTGCTTGGACAAAAGATCATCAGGCACATCACCATTCACAATCCTCAGGGCAATGCCTTCGGCAATGGCTGTTTTTCCCACCCCCGGTTCACCCACCAGGATGGGATTGTTTTTTGTACGCCGGGTCAATATCTGAAGTACCCGGCGGATCTCTTCATCCCTGCCGATCACCGGATCCAGGTTGCCCGATTCAGCTCTCTCATTCAAATGTATGGCATATTTGTCCAGTGCCTGGTAGGAGTCTTCGGATGACCTGCTTTGCACCTTTCCTCCTTTGCGGAGATCCCTGATGGATTCAAGGAGATCTTTTTCATTCATGCCGGCATCTTTCAGCATACGGCTGACCTGGTTTCCCGATCTGAGAATACCCAGAAGCAAGTGTTCCAGAGCGATGTATTCATCTCCCAGCTCTTTCAGGGATGATTGAGCCTTCTGAAGAGCCGTTACGGCTTCCCTGGAAAAATAGCTTTCCCCGCCAGATACTTTTGGATGCTGAGTCATCATCTGATCCAGGATGGACTCCACCTGAGATCCATTCATGGAAAGTTTCTTCAGAATATAGGGAAGTACGTTTTCATCCACCTGAAGTATCCCTTTCAGCAGGTGGGTGCATTCAATGGACTGATTCTCGAGCTCCTGAGCAATTTGCTGGGCCCGCTGAACAGCCTCCTGTGCTTTTATGGTAAATTTTTCTGTATCCATGTATGTGGTTTTTTCTGTATGCGTAAGCTTCTGCACCAGATGATCAAAAGCTGCGCCACACACACATTAATGACATAATGACATTATAATCATGCAGTTAGCCTGACAAAATGACAAAGAGAAATGTGTTTTTCACGCGAGCTATTTCGTTTCAAACGATTGGGGCTATAAGATTTCCCAATATTCAATTTCCCCGTCAATAACTTGAAAGAGGGGATGAGAGTCGATAGCTGGCTCCCGGGATATACCTTCAAATTTTCCCGGATCTCTTTTCTTTAGCTTGTTGAGCAGGTGATTAAGTTCGTAGTTTAACTGTCCTTCTGTTACCTGAAGGCTTTGGGGGCGGAATTCCCAATCGATTTTACTTTTGTCAAAATGATATCCACGTTCCTGTGAGTTTTGGTAAACCACTGACAGGTATTGGTTTATTGCATCCAATGCAGATTCTGATTGAATGAATCGCAGCAATTGGGGATGATTCCTATACCCCTTTGTCTTTCCTTCCAGAACTTTTTTGGCTAATAGGGTCTCTCGCCACAGCGCTACAATCCCCTTTGGATCCAGATATTTCGGATGAAGCGACCAGATTCTCATGGGTCAGTATCTATTTGGAATATAGTTCTTTAAATGCACCGTCAAGATCAGGATACTGAAGACTGAAGCCTGCAGTTTCAATTTTCTCAGAGGAAACCCGGCTTCCTTCCAGAAGCATTATCGCCATTTTACCAAACACGAGCTTCATTGCAAAAGCAGGAATATCCGGGAACCAGAAGGGTTTCCCCAGGACCTGAGCGAGTTTCCTGGTGAATGCCTTATTGCTTACATGCTCAGGGGCCACAGCATTGTAAGCCCCTTCCATCTGTGAGTTCTCCAAAGCATGAATATACATGGCACATAAATCATCCAGATGGATCCAGGGCATATATTGTTTACCCGATCCGATGGCTGAGGCAAGACCCCACCGAACGGGTTTTTGAAGCTTTGACAGAGCTCCTCCCTGTTTCGATAGTACCACTCCTGTTCTAAGTTTTACTGTCCTTATCCCCATGGAAGTAAATCTATCCGCGGCATCTTCCCATTTTTTGCAGACCTGCCCCAGGAAGTCTCCGGCGGCGGGATCTGTTTCCTTAAAAATGTGCTCAGAAGTCAGGGTCCCGTAATATCCAATGGCTGAAGCTGAAATAAAGGCTTTCAGTTTTGGATCTTTCTTATCTAAGCTCTTAAAAATCAAGTCGATTGATTTGATCCTGCTGCTTATAATCTCCTCTCTTCTTTTTCTGCTCCACCTCTTTGCACCAATGTTTGCCCCGGCTAAATGAATGATATAATCGCTGCTGTTGATGGCATCTGAATCTATTTTATTCTCCTCCAGGTTCCAGGCATAGGATAGCGCATTTGCAGCTGAGCTTTTGCTTCTGCCCAGCAAGGCCACCTCATATCCCTTTCGCTGTAGAAGTTTACAAAGTTGTTGGCCAATCAGGCCGCTTCCGCCGGTGATAAGAACGCGTGACTTTTGTTCCGGCGTTTTCATTTACATTTCTGATTTATCATAATGACCTTCTGAATATCAAAGCCATTGACCTCAGCTTGATTCATCAATTCGGTGTAGATCGAAGCATCCAGCGTTTTGGTTCTGGCCAGCACCCAGAGGTATTTCCTGGAAGGATCACCCACCAGGGCATATTGATAATTTTCATCCAGTGCCATGATGTAATAGTTGCCGGAGAAAGGCCAGAAAAAAGTCACTTTCAATCTGCCGGGATACTTTCCATCGGGAATCCAGGCAGTGCCTTTGGCGGTCTTATAGTTTCCTTTCTCAGATGAGTAGCCCTTGTTGAGCACCTGAATCTTCCCATTGCTCTTTTGGGTGTAGGTGGCTGTGACGCATTCCAGACCTTTTTCAAAGCTGTTGGGCAATCTGGCGATTTCATACCAAACTCCCGCATATTTGGGAATATCTACTTGTTCAACCGTTTGAAGGTCCTGGGTTGTTTTACAGGAAAATAATGCAGCCATACACAGGAGTATTAATATTTTGTTTGTCATCGTTTTATTAGTGTTGAACATACCAGTAAGGGAAATGTTTAGTTACTAATATACGGATCCATATCAATGATACAATGCGTATATTTACATAATGAACAGAGGTAAAACAGAACGATTATGACACGAAGAACAATTTGGACCGCTTTATTGCTTTTCAGCTTTGCTATGGCAACTTATGCCCAGGGAGAAGGTACGACAGCAAAAATCACCGACCTGAAGAAGGTGACCACCACAGTTACCGACTTATCTTCCTCATCTTCTTCTTCCTGTGGAACTGCTGATTTTCCTGTCTACCAGGGAAGCGAGACCCGGGATGTGGATATCGCCGATCTCACCTGGATCAGCGTACGTCATGACCTTACGCCCAGCGACCCAAACTATATTAAACTTGAACTGACATTCAAAAATGGCAGCACCGGGATCTATGAAATGGTCAGGTATATCCGATTTACAGGAAAAAGTGATGAAGGAAACTTTAGTATGATGGTGAAGGATATCAATACTGTACAGATTATTCAAAAGATCTGATATCCCGGAACTAGAGAGAGAACCAGAAGTTTGCCTTGACCATAAACACATGGTTTCCCTGTACACCAAATAAATCGCCTGCGATATCTGCAATGGGATTGTATTGAGGCTCCCATCCGGAACGATCGTGTGACCATACAAAATAGAGGGTAGAGCCCAGTTTATATTCCCACCGGAAAACCAGGTTGGATCTGAATTGCATAAAACTGAAATCCGGATTTATAAACTCGTAGCTTTCAGAATCCTGAATATATGAGTAAGTGTTTGTTTCCGGATAATAGCTGACATCCAATTCCTCCAGCCGATCATCAATGTTGCGGGCATGTGCCTGCTCAACTCGTCTGAAATCATCGAAATCACCCACGGAGTAGTATGGGCTTCCATAATACTGGATGGATAACTCAGGTGTAATGTAAAGCTCGCCTCGTAAGGTGAAGGCAGTGGTCTGACGATCAATGTGGCCAACCACATATTCCGTAGAGCTGGTTCCGGGAATGCTTGATACATATTGCTGGTGGTACTTCCAATACCACAGATGTACCAGGCCGCTGATCTTAAATCTTTTTACCGGCATCCAGGTTAAGTCTAGCATCAGGGAGTTTTCATAGGAGTTTTCAATGCTGGTGGATGAATAATCGTAGGAAATACCCACATAAAGCTTTTTTGTTGTATTGCTTTGCACCGACAGGCCCAGCAGGTAATAGGGATCATTACGCAGTGCAGGCCCTCCTCTTAATTCCCGGGTATTCAGAATGGAGAACTCGTATTTGGAGTTCATGTTGAAACTCCACAAACTATTGTTACGAAGCAAAAAAGATGCACGGAGCTGATTGCCCGTGTTTTCTCCCCCAAAGCTCCATTCGGCCTTCTGGGAAAGCTTGATGGAGTAAGATCTGATCCACTTTTTTGGTTCGTTCATTTCATAGGAGCCTTGTATCTCTTCTCCCAGAAAGTCGGCCTGCCTGATATATCCCATATCATTCAGATTTAATCCCGGACTGCGATACTGGCCCTGCAGGTGAAAATTCCAGTTTCCACCGTTCTTTCCAAGCCTGGCCAGGGCTCCATGGCCGCCCAGGCGCTCCCGGAGGCTATCCACTTCCAGGTAGTCGGCATCGGGACGCTGGAAGCGGTGTGTATGTGAGAGCTGCTTCTGAAGGATGGATTCAGCAGACCCATTCATCTGGCTGGCAATGCTTTTTACTTCCATGTAATAATTTTTATTCTTCCAGTAATGCAGCAGGTCCAGCCCTCCGCTTATGGCACTGGATGGAAGTAAGAGCTCGCTTACGGAATCGGAGGAGAATCTGTTCACCAGGCTGAAGACACCCCCCACAACGGTATTGCCATCATCAAAATCCCTTTTAATGCGGGATGCCAGGTAATTTGACAGGGGGGATACAACTGCCTCCTTTCTCGTACCCTCTTCATTATATGCGGTCCCGTAGGCTGAAGCAGTTAATCCATCAATCAGGCCCACCGATAAACCATTTTTGTTTTTTCCACTTAGTTTTGCTGCACCCAGTATGGTGGTCCTGTCGGGCAGATCCGTAAAAGTCCAGTCCTTGTAAGAATTTGAAAAATAGGGCGCACTTCCAATCCTTCTGGAGTAGTAAGGGATGTCTCCGGCAAGTTCAAAGTCAAATACGTCGTTGCCCTCCAAAAAGAAGGGCCTCTTTTCTTCATAGAAGGTTTCAAAAGAAGAGAGGTTAAGAACAGAAGGGTCGGCCTCCACCTGCCCGAAATCGGGATTTACGGTGAGGTCCAGGGTAAAATCACTGCTGATCCCTACTTTGGCATCCAGTCCCGCATTAAAACCAAATTCACCCCATTGATCCGCCTCCTGCAGGAGGGAATAGGAACCAAGTGCATAAGGCAGGAATTCCACCTGGCGTGAACTCCTGATGTTCTCAATCCCCTGTAACTCTCCAAACAGGTAGACTGTGGCGGGTGCTTCCCGTGGGATGGGATCCCAGCTGTTGGCCTCCTGTTTTCTGGAAATCACCCTGTAAAAATGCAGGCCCCAGATATGTTCCGCCTGATTGGAGTAGCGGATCTGGCTGAAAGGCAACTTGATCTCTGCGATCCAACCGGTATCAGTTCTGGAAGTGGCTCCGTCCCAAACGGCATTCCAGTTATAATCAAAATCCCAGTCCCCCAGGTGCTTCACATCCATCTTCTGACCGGCCACGGTAATACTGAATTCAAAAGCAGTCCTTTTATCAAAATAGCTGTCAATGGCAATTCCAGCGATATCTCCTGCACGAGAATCCCTCGGACCCAGTCTCTCAATAATTTTGTCAGGTTCACTGTCCTTGCACACAAGGGCCACGTAAAGGTTGGAATGATCATAGAGGATCTTAAACCAGGAAGCTTCACTGGCCGGACGTCCGCTGTGGGGAAATTGCTGTACAAAATCACCCTTCCATTCTCCCAGACTCCAGATCTCATCATCCAATTGCCCATTGATTCTGGGTACGGAAAGCTCACCTATGTTTACAGACTGGTAAACCCGCTTGTTATTGAGTAGTGAATCCAGGTCCCTGGCAGTCAGTTCCTGTGCATGCAGATTGAACCAGTTCAATGGCAGGCCTATCAGAATAAAAGTCAGAATTATTTTATTGCTAGCTTCCAGAGGCATGGAGTTCCAATTTACAAAAACCTATGAAACGATGGGAGAGAGATCATTTTTCTTAAATTGCTACAGATCTTAACAAATGTTTGATATGAAAACGATCCATTTCCTGGCAGCTCTGTCTATTATGATCCTGGCTGCTTCCTGCACTCACGAGTATCATGTTTCCAATCAGGGAGATGATCAGAACAAAGGCAATTCATCAAGTCCATTCAGAACCATTTCAAAGGCGGCTGAAATAGCCAGACCCGGTGACCAGATCATTGTGCATGAAGGCATCTACAGGGAACAGGTCAATCCTCTTTTCGGCGGGGATTCGGATTCTAAACGCATTGTATACCGGGCAGCAGCAGGTGAACAAGTAGAGATTAAAGGCTCGGAGGTAGTGCAGGGATGGGAAGCTCTGGGTGATGGAGTCTGGAAAGTAACCCTTCCCAATTCCCTGTTCGGGGATCACAATCCTTTTGCAACAAATATTGCAGGAGACTGGCTGGTGGACGGAGGCTGGAACCACACCGGGGAAGTCTATCTGAATGGGAAGTCATTGTATGAGGTTGATTCCCTGAAGGGGGTTCTTCATCCAAGGCCCTTTGAGCGGGCCCTGGATCAGGAAGCTTCACTGTCTACCTGGTTCGCCCGCGTGGAGGAGGAGCACACCATACTCTGGGCCAATTTTCAGGACTCGGACCCCAATGCTGAATTGGTGGAAGTACATGTGCGGGAGAGCTGTTTTTACCCCCAGTCCCCTGGCAGGAACTTTATCACCGTGGATGGATTTCACATGAGTCAGGCCGCGACCCAGTGGGCCCCACCTTCTGCCGAGCAAGTGGGCATTATTGGTACCAACTGGAGCAAGGGCTGGATCATTCAGAATTGCACCATTCATGATTCCAAGTGTTCCGGGATCACCCTGGGGAAGGACCGGAAGAGTGGACACAATGGCTGGGAACCCGGGACCAGCGGAGCGGATCATTACAACCGGATTGTACGCAAAGCCCTGGAGGGCTCGGGATGGTCCATGGAGAACATCGGTGGCCACCTGGTCGCCAACAATCACATTTACAACTGCGAACAAACCGGGATCTGTGGCAGTCTGGGACCCATCCGGAGTGTGGTAGAAGGAAACCACATTCATCACATCTGGACCAGGCGTCTCTTTTTTGGTTATGAGATTGGAGCCATTAAGTTCCATGCTCCCATCGATGTGCTGATCCGGAACAACAGGCTTCACGATGCCCACAAGGGCCTGTGGATGGACTGGATGACACAGGGCACCCGTATCACCGGGAATATCTGCTACAACAATGAGCTGGCCGATCTTTTTGCCGAAGTGAACCATGGTCCCTACCTGGTGGACAACAACATCTTCCTTTCGGGCATAGAGAACTGGTCCGAAGGAGGGGCATACATCCACAACCTGATTGCCGGAGAGGTCATACTAAGGAAGGTACTCGACCGGTCCACTCCCTATCATCCTCCTCATAGTACAGACATTAGCGGTTTAAGCAACACCACCCTGGGGGATGACCGCTTCTACAATAACCTGTTTCTGGCTCCTGTCGATTCAACAGTTTCGGAACAGTGGATTGGGCTCAATGCCTACAACCATGTGGACTATGAATTCCCTGTTCACATCAGCCACAACGTATACTTTGATGGGACTATCCCCTTTGAAGGGGAAGAAGGATCTCTGATTTCGGATGCTCAGCCCACCAGGTGGGAACTGGAAGAACAGGATGGCAGGCTGTATTTGCACCTGTCACTGAATACCGAAGAATGGGAGATGAGGCGTCCGATGATCAATACAGAGTATCTTGGAAAAGCAATACGCACCGGTCAGGCCTGGGAAAACCCGGATGGTTCTGCCCTGCAGATCGATATGGACTTTTTTGGTCAGGAGCGCAATGTGGATAATCTCACTGCCGGGCCTTTTGACGATCCGGGAAGCGGGGAGATAAGGCTTTTAGTCTGGGAAGGGAACTAGGTAAGCAGCAAATTGCATCCCCTGATATCGGAGTGGTCGTAGCGACCCAGAACTTCAAAACTGCCATCTTCATACACTTTGCCCAGATCACCTGTGGCAACAAAGGAGCAGCTATGGATGTTGGCAAGGTCAATGATGTTGAGGCCTCCCGATTGTCCTTCCGGAGCAAGGGTAAGCGGATCGTTGGGATCGCGCACCAGGATCTTCATCCAGGGTGGAGCATGGAATAGTCCTTCACCTGCCGAATAGGCCTGGGATAATAATTCCGTCATACCATACTCTGAATGAATGGTCCGGAGATCAAAGGCCGCTTGAAGCTGCTCGTGCAATTCACTTCGGACCATCTCCTTCCTGCGCCCTTTCATCCCGCCTGTCTCCATTAAGCTGATGTTGCTCCAGAATTCCATGGGATGTTGCTCGGCCAGGTCCAGGAGGGCAAAGCTGACCCCTACCAGCAAAGTGGCTTGCTGATCGTTGTTCCGTTTTTGCAGGATGGCTGAGAGATCTCCGAGGTTGTCCAGGTAAAATCCGCTGTCGGGATGTTTCGACCAGCGGATCAGGTGATCCATCATATATACCAGGGAGGATGTCTCACGTTCCAGGTAGGAGGGTAAGAGGGCCAGGATACAGAGTTTCTCGGGTGATCCGTAAAATGCATTGAAAGTCCTCAGGAAACTCTCCCGATAGAGCCCGGCATCGGCCACGTGGTGTCTGGATGGCTCCGTTCCTGTGGTCCCACTGCTATCAAAGACAAGCTCAGCTTTCAGGCCCTCCTCAAGTACGGCATGCGATTTAAAAAATTCAATGGGTAGAAAGGGAATCTGTTCGATTTCTTTAACTGAGTCGGGATCTTTTCGCAGTGCAGCCAGGTAGTCCCTGTAAACAGGTACATGTAAGGCCTGAAAATGAAAAACCTCCAGGGTTGCAGCCCTGAAGGTATCTTCATCTTTAATCTTAAATATGTTCCCAATAAAAGCCTGATCCATATCCGTTCCTTCTCTATTATTACAGGCTAGCTATTGTTCCCGGTTGTTTTTAAAGCAAACTAGGATATTATAACGAGTATCCTATTTCTCCAGGTGTTTTTGAAGCAACCTGGGATTTTTTCCGCAGGAAATAACCACGTTGCGAAAAAATACCCTGGAGAAATTATATTAACCCCTGATTGCTTTAATACCGGGCAATACTTTGCCTTCAATGTATTCCAGCATGGCACCGCCGCCGGTGGAAACATAACTCACCTTGTCAGCCAGTCCGAATTTATTTACAGCAGCCACAGAGTCGCCTCCGCCCACCAGGCTGAAACAACCTTTGGCAGTGGATTCGGCAATGGCCTGAGCAATGCTTACTGTTCCTTTCTGAAAATTCGGCATCTCAAAAACACCCATGGGACCATTCCAGAGGATGGTTTTGGAGTTCATGATTACCTCGCTCAGCAATTCAATGGATTTTGGTCCGATATCGAGTCCCATGAATCCTGCTTTTCCATTGTCAATGTCAGCCGCTTCCGTATTGGCCTCATTGTCAAACTTATCGGCCAGCACCTGATCCACAGGGAGGATGAGCTTCACTCCTTTGGCTTCTGCCTTTTTCACAAGATCAGTGGCCACATCCAGTTTGTCTTCTTCGCATAGTGAATTTCCTATTTCACCTCCACGTGCTTTGATAAAGGTGTAGGTCATACCCCCACCGATAATCAGGTTATCCACTTTGTCCAGCAGGTTTTCAATCACCTGGATCTTATCACTTACCTTGGCACCACCCATAATAGCTGTCATGGGTTTTTCGCTTTGATGAAGCACCTTATCCATGGCTTCGATCTCTTTGTTGATCAGGAAGCCAAACATTTTTGAATCTTCCGCGAAAAAGTCAGCAATCACTGCAGTGGAGGCGTGTGCACGATGTGCAGTTCCGAATGCATCATTGACATAGACATCGGCATAGGCAGAAAGCTTCTCTGCAAAAACCCTGGTGGCAGCTTTTTCATCGTCGGTCTTCACCTTGTTTTCCGCGGTATAGAAACGAAGGTTTTCCAGTAATAAAACTTCACCGGGCTGTAGAGCGGCAGATTTGTTCACAGCCTCTTCTCCGATACAATCATTTGCAAACTGGACGTCAACTCCAAGGAGTTTTGAAAGTTCAGGAATCACATGCTTCAGAGAGAACTTTTCTTCCGGTCCGGATTTCGGACGACCCAGATGTGACATAAGGATCGCTGATCCGCCATCCTGCAGTACTTTCTTAATGGAGGGAAGAGCCCCACGTATGCGCGTATTATCGCTCACCTCGTACTGTGCTCCAAGGGGCACATTAAAATCAACCCTGATGATCGCCTTTTTTCCTGCAAAGCTATAATTATCAATCATTTGCATATTTATAATTTTTAAGTAATAATGTTATGATGCGGTAAGGAATCCCAAAGGTAAAAAAGAAATTCTACATTTACAGTTTGGAAGGACAATGTTGTTTAAAGAGATCATAGGACAACGGGAGGTAAAAGAGAAACTCCGGAGATTGGTTCGGGATAATCGAACTCCCCATGCAATGATGTTGTTTGGACCGGAGGGAACAGGGAAGCTGTCACTTGCGGTGGCCATGGCCCAGTATCTGGCATGCAGCGACAGGCAGGAGGATGATTCCTGCGGGACCTGTCCATCTTGCATTAAGTTTGGGAAGCTGGTTCACCCCGACCTCCATTTCGTGGTTCCTGTGATGAAAACAGGTAGCAGCTCGGCTCCTCCGGTTAGTGATGATTATGCTGAAGCATGGAGAGAAGCCTTGCTGGCCGATTTTTATCTGACCGAGAGTCAGTGGTATGAAACCCTTGGAGCTGAAAACAAGCAGGGGATCATTAATGTAAAGGAGAGTGAAACCATCATCCGGAAGCTGGGCTTTAAACCTTATGAATCGGATTATCGAATGCTTGTGATCTGGCTTCCGGAGAAGATGAACCAGGCTGCAGCCAACAAGTTATTGAAGTTGATTGAAGAGCCACCTGAAAAAACCTTAATCCTGATGGTGTCGGAACATACCGACCGGATTCTGCCTACCATTATGAGCCGGACCCAGTTGCTTCATGTCCCCCCCATTGCAGAAGCAGACATCAGGGAGGGCCTGATGCAAATGAATGAAGCAGATCCTCAGCTTATTGAAGATGCTGTACTCAGGGCAAACGGTAATATAAGTACGGCCTTTCAGACCCTGCGTCAGGATGAACTTGAAGCGCAGTATTTCGAATATTTTACCGAGTTGATGCGGCTCTGTTATGCCAGGGATATTATTCAAATAAACGGATGGGTAGAGCGCATGGCAGGATTGGGACGCGAACGGCAAAAGCAGCTTATCGATTATTCCCTGAGGCTGCTACGGGAGAATTTCATGCTGCATATGAAACATGAACGCCTGAATTATATGTCGGTAAAGGAGTCGGGTTTCTCACAGAAGTTCAGCCCCTTTATTCACAATGGGAACGTGCATGCCCTGGCAGAAGCCTTTACTTTGGCCGGAAATCACATTGAGGCCAATGGCAATCCCAGGATCGTTTTGATGGATATGTCCATCGGCGTGATTAAACTATTGATGCAAAAAGCTCCGGCAGCTGGCTGACCTGGTTTTATTTTAAGAACTGAATCTCTATTTTTGTACTATGGAAAGCTTGAAAGCGAGAGGTTGTTGTAAGGAAAAGCAGTTGGAGTCAAATGAGGACAACCAGGAAAGGGTCGATTCCTATTTCGGAAGCTGTTCCAAGCTGGAATCCTATGATTGGTTAAGGGAGCTTACAGACCGGGATATTCCGGAAGTGCTGGAGGTACGTTTTAAAAACACCCGGAAGGGCTTTTACCGGAATGTAAATGAACTCAGGCTGAAGCGCGGGGACATCATTGCAGTGGAAGCATCTCCGGGACATGATATTGGCATCGTTTCACTTGCAGGGGAGATTGTGGAAAAGCAACGTGAGAAAGCGAACTATCGTGGTGCCAATGAAGAACTGAAAAAGGTCTACCGAAAAGCAAAGCAGGTGGACATTGATAAGTGGAAGGAGGCCATCGATAAGGAAGAGGATACAATGCTTCGCAGCAGGAAGATAGCCTCCGACCTGGGATTGAATATGAAAATTGGGGATGTGGAATACCAGGGAGATGGTACCAAGGCCATCTTCTATTATATCGCCGATGAACGGGTCGATTTCAGGGAATTGATCAAGGTGCTGGCCGAATCCTTCAGGATCCGCATCGAAATGAAACAAATAGGAGCCAGGCAGGAGGCCGGAAGAATAGGGGGGATTGGTACCTGTGGAAGGGAACTCTGTTGCTCTACCTTTGTCACCAATTTTGTTTCTGTCAGCACCAACTCTGCCCGGGTACAGGAAGTTGCCCTGAATCCGCAAAAACTGGCCGGACAGTGTGGCAAACTTAAGTGTTGCCTGAACTACGAACTGGCCGGATACGAAGATGCACGAAAGCATTTTCCGGATACCGGCATCAACCTGAAAATAAAACAGGGGGAGGCCTATCATCTGAAAACAGATGTGTATCGTGGCATTATGTGGTATGGAACAACAGCCGGCGGTGGCCAGGCATTAATACCGGTTTCAGCCGAACGGGTAAAAGAGATCCAGGCGATGAACAGAAAAGGGAAAGAGCCGGATGAACTGAATGAGTTCGTGATCCCGGAGAAGATTGAAAAGCTTGAATATACCAATGGGGCCGGCCAGGGTTCTCTTACCCGCTTTGAAAAGGAAAAGTCCAAAAGGAAAAAGAAGAAACCAAGACATCACAGAAATCACCGTAAGAACAGATGAAATACCCAATATTACTGGCTCTGATTGCGATCCTGCTGCATGTACAATCCTGCGATTCAGGCATGGTATATGATCAGTATGTCGGAACGGAAGATGGGATGTGGAGCTGGCGCGATGCCTTAGAATTCAGGACCGATATTACCGACACCACATCCTTGCACAATATCTACCTGCAGGTACGGCATACGGTTGACTATCCCCTGAGCAACCTTTATATGTTTGTTCACGTGAAATCACCCACCGGACAGCACCGGAAAGATACCATCAACATGATTCTGGCCGAACCGGATGGGAAGTGGACAGGCAAGGGGAACGGCAATATCAGGGAACTGATGCTCTTGTACAGGAAACAGACCAAATTCAGGATCCCGGGCACCTATGTCTTTACTCTTGAACAGGCCATGAGAAAACCAGAACTTCCGGTGACCGACCTGGGGGTCCGAATCGAACGTGTGAATCCATAAGCATTTTGGGAAAGAAAAAATTATCCAGATTCAAGGAGTTGGAAAACCTTGAGAAGGTTTTTCAACCTCCCTTTGAAGAAGTATTCAGGCAGGATTATCATCTGAAAGGTCAATGGTGTTCATCAGTTTTTGGGAACAAGCAGGAATTGGTCCTGGAACTGGGTTGTGGAAAGGGAGAGTATACGGTGGGCCTGGCCAGGCTTAACCCGCACAAGAACTACATGGGTCTGGATATAAAAGGAGCCCGTATCTGGACCGGGGCTAAAGCTGCCCAGAATGAAAGTCTTTCAAATGTGGCTTTCCTGAGAACCAGAATTGATTTTGTGAATTCTTTTTTTGCTCAGAATGAAGTCAGCGAGATCTGGATTACCTTTCCCGATCCACAGGGGAAGAGGCGGAGATTGAAGAAGCGTCTTCCCGGGGCCCACTTTCTGAACATGTACAGGGCATTTCTCAAAGATGGTGGCAGAATTCACCTGAAAACTGATAATCTGCAGCTTTACAAGGATACCCTGGAACTGGTTCTCTACAACAAACTGGATGTGGAACATCGTTCCACAGATGTTTACAGCGAAGGCTGGAACGATGAGCGGGATTCTATCCAGACCTATTATGAAAAACGCTTTCTGTCCGAAGGCATGAAAATCAACTATCTCTGTTTCAGGCTCCCGGCGGGAAAGGAGATCAGGGAACTCCCCAATGAATCAGCATAAGGGCTTTTTTCAGCGTGTTTATGATGTGGCCAGACTGGTTCCGTATGGCCGGGTTACCACCTATGGAGCCATTGCAAGTTACCTGGGTTCACCGGGAGCTGCACGTATGGTCGGATGGGCAATGAATCAATGTCATACCTCACCCCAGTTTGTCCCTGCCCACCGGGTAGTGAACCGGGTGGGACTGCTCACAGGAAAGCACCATTTTGAAGGTAGCAGGCAGATGCAGGAATTGCTTGAAAATGAAGGGGCCATTATCGAGGATAATCGCATCGTAAATTTCAACAATATGTTCTGGGATCCAATAGAGGAACTGGGGCTATAGCTACTTAATCTAAATAAAAAAAGCTATCTTTGGGCATCTAATTTTTGAGTGAATTATGGAGATACAGAAGGAAAAAATCCTGGAAGTCCTGGAGAAAATACGACACCCTGAAACGAAAGAAGGGATCGTAAGTTCCGGTATGGTCAGTGATGTGAGCTACCGGGAGGGTGAATTGTGGATTGCCTTGCAGTTTAACAAGGCCAATGACCCCTTTATACAATCCATTAAGAAAGCCTGTATGCGGACCGTAAATGGGGCATTTGGGGAAGAGACCCTTCAAAAAGGTCATATCCAGGTGCTGGTTCCTGAACCGCCGCCGGAACGGGAAGTTCTTCCCCAGGTAAAGAATATTGTGGCCGTGGCATCTGGTAAAGGCGGTGTAGGTAAATCAACCGTGGCAGCCAATCTCGCCGTGGCACTGGCTCAATCAGGAAAGCGGGTGGGATTGATCGATGCCGATGTATACGGACCCTCTGTGCCCAAGATGTTTGATGTGGAGGGCATTCGCCCCTCTGCCCGTTCAGAGGATGGAGTGGAATGGATCATCCCCATTGAAAAATACGGGGTGAAGTTATTATCGGTCGGGTTCTTTATTAAACCGGAAGATGCCGTCGTCTGGCGTGGTCCCATGGCCACCAGCGCATTGAAGCAGTTGATTACCCAGGGCGACTGGGGAGAACTGGACTACCTGCTGATCGATTTGCCCCCGGGTACAGGTGATGTACACCTGACCATGGTGCAGGAGGTTCCGGTGACAGGTGTGGTCATTGTCAGCACCCCGCAGGAGGTGGCACTGGCCGATGTGATCAAGGGAATTAATATGTTCACCGGAGAAAAGATCAATGTGCCGGTGCTGGGTCTTGTGGAGAATATGTCGTGGTTTACTCCCGAAGAACTTCCTGATAACAAGTACTACATTTTCGGGAAAGAAGGTTGCAAAAAATTGGCGGAAAAAATGGGAATTCCCTTGCTTGCCCAGGTGCCTATTGTGCAGGGGATCAGAGAATCAGGCGATTCAGGCAAGCCCGTGGCACTTTCAGCGGATAGTCAGTCCGGCAGGGCATTTGGCATTCTAGCACAGGGGGTTGAAGAGGCCTTAAACCTTAGGAATGCGGAACAAGCACCAACCAGGAAAGTAGAGATCACAACAAAATAGGAGAAAAGAGATATGGAAGCGATAAAAGAACGCGTTGAGAAAGCACTGGAAAAAATCCGTCCTTACCTTGTTGCAGATGGTGGGGATATAGCCCTGGTTGATATCACAGACGATATGGTGGTGAAGGTAGAAATGAAGGGAGCATGCAATGGATGTCCTTTCAGTATGCAGACTCTGAAAGCAGGTGTGGAGATCGCTGTAAAAAAAGAAGTTCCAGAAATAAAAGAGGTGGTAGATGTGAATGCATAGGAGCTTTTTTTCCAGCTATATAAAATAACTTATTTCAAAATCTGTTAATATTTGTAGGAACCTGACATAAACTTGTCATAACTGGACAGATTTGCACTCCCGGAAAACCATATATTGGGTGGTAGCCACCCTCTCTTTTATCATGGGTCTTGTATCATGTTCCGTGGAAAAGAACACCTCACTTTCACGGAATTTCCATAACCTTACTTCTCATTACAACATCTATTTCAACGGTAAGGAAAGCTATAAGAAGGGAATAGCGAAAGCCAACAACACCATCAGGAACGACTATAACCGCATCCTGTATGTGTTTCTTTATGAGGACGAAGACGTAAACTCATCGGTCTCCGGCGATATGCAGCGCGCCATTGACAAAGCCACCAAAGTGATCACCCTTCATTCCATCACCGCCAAACCCAAGGTCAAGGAAGGCAACCAGACTGCCAAGGACAAGGCCTTTTATGAAAAGAATGAGTACAATAAATGGGTCGATGATTCGTACATGCTGATGGGCATGGCATATATGTATCAGGGAGAGTTTTTCCTGGCCTCCGAAACCTTCAAACATGTACTGGTTACCTTTCCCAAAGAAGATATTCGTTATCTGGCCATGATCTGGCTGAGTCGCGCCTATATAATGATTGGCGAAGACAGGGAAGCCGGAAGGATTCTTATGACCCTGTCGGATGAGGTGTCACTCCCGGATGAGTACCTCGCTGCCTACCACAGCACCCTGACACAACTCCATTTGCTGGATCAGGACTATCAGGACGCTGCTGAGCAGCTGGAACTGGCTATGGATCAGAAGGGGGTAAAGGAGAATGACAGAATCAGGTTTACCTACATTCTTGCACAACTCTATGAAGAATCGGGCCAGAACAGCCTGGCACTTGAAAAATACAAGCGTGTTACCAGGTATAACCCACCCTATGAGATGGCGTTTAATGCCCGTGTGAGCATGGCAGAAGTTTTCGAATCGGGAGAGACAAGCAGCGAAGACCTGAAAAAGTTGCTCCGAAAAATGTTGAAAGACAGCAAGAACAAGGAGTATAAGGATCAAATATACTTTGCTCTGGGGAACATTGCCATGGAAGAAGGGGAACGGGAACAGGCCATTGAGTATTACCAGCAGTCGGTCTCAGCCAGCATGCAGAATCAGTATCAAAAAGGATACTCATCTCTTACTCTGGCTGAAATATACTACGACACTCCCGACTATATCATGTCGGCTGCTTATTACGATTCTGCCGTCTCTTTCCTTGACATAAACTATCCGGGCTATGCAGGACTGGCGTCTCTTTCAGCAAGTCTTGACGACCTGGTATATAATGTCAACACCTATGAACTGGAAGACAGCGTTCAAATGCTTGCCGCCTTGCCCGAAGAGCAACGTCTGGCCATCATTGATGGTATTATTGATGGGGTGAGACAGGAGGAGGAGGAAGCACGGCTTGCCGAGCAACAGGCCATGCAGGATCAGGCCTTTAACCAGTCCATGCTCTATGGCGATAACCAGAGCTCGGGAAGCAGAGGAGAGCAGACAGGCGGAACATGGTATTTCTATAACCTGAATGCAAAAAGCTTTGGTCAGCCCGAATTCAGAATGAAATGGGGAGAGCGGGTTCTGGAGGACAACTGGAGGAGAAAAAGCAAGCGCACCCTCTCCCAGATGTCGCAGGATGATGAAATGGAGGGGGATAGCCTGAACGGAGGGGAAGGTGTTCCGGTTCTGGACAATAAATCGAGGGAGTATTACCTGGTCACCATACCATTGACCGATTCGGCCATGGCATTGTCAAATAGCAGACTGGAAGATGCACTCTTTAATATGGGAGTGATTTACAAGGAGAATCTGTTTGATTATCAGGAGTCCATCATAGCTTTCAAAGAATTGAGTACTCGTTATCCTGAATCGGAACACGGGCCATCGGTCTACTACTACCTGTATGAATTATGTAACAACATCCAGAAGCCATCAGAGGCACAGTATTATGCCGGCGAGCTCACCGTCCGCTATCCGGAATCCCATTATGCAAAGCTCTTGAATAATCCAAACTACCTGGCGGAATTACAGGAAGAGGAGATGAAGGTGGTTCGTTATTATGAAGGAGTTTACGAACTCTACAAACAGCAAAGCTATACGGAGGTTATTGCAAGATCCGAAAATGCCTTCGAACTGTATGCAGACGATCCCCTGATCCCGAAGTTTCAGTATATCCGCGCCCTGTCCCTGGGGGCCCTGGAAGGCAGAGAGGCGATGAAAGTGGCACTCGATACCCTGATCGTTCAGTACCCAACAACAGAGGAGAGCCTGCAGGCACAGGAGATTATCGCCTATATGTATGTGGAGTTTCCTGAAATCAAAGAGGCCGACCT
>Ga0180430_10001347_pt1 | contig 24120 bp, 36 predicted proteins | sample SS_ome_9_FD_132999 | JGI IMG/M metagenome (GOLD analysis project Ga0180430, IMG submission 132999) | Hypersaline lake sediment archaeal communities from the Salton Sea, California, USA - SS_1_S_2 metaG | ecosystem: Environmental > Aquatic > Non-marine Saline and Alkaline > Hypersaline >... | reverse complement strand
TACTGATGGAGCAAGCAGGCTCGGGTTGTTTACAATCACCGATTCGCCGGAGTCATTTACCGCTGGGGACTTGCGGACAGCAATGACGCAGGTATACGGTCACCTGAATGATCGCACAGAGCGTGCCACCAAAGAGATCATTTCTGAAGGTTGGCAGTTCCGAACATTGTCTGGTGTTGAAGAAGATCAGACGATGTTTCAAGAGGCACCGTGGCTTACGACTTTGAATGGAGGCGGCTTGAATGTCGCAACACAAAAGTCGACTGTTTGTGCAAAGGGATGGACAACAGATAGCGGCGTTGGAATGCCCAATGCTGATGTTTCAAAAATTGTTACCGGTGAAGCAATCGCAGACATTGTAATGGTTGCAGCAGAGCAGTCAGGGGCCACAACTAGGCGCCCAAGAAAAGTTTGTGTTGTTGATGCAAAGGTTGATTCTGGCCAAGCATCAACCGGCATTGCAGGCGGTTACATCCGAGAATATGATCCAAACACCCATGCGGTTACTACTTACTCGATGGGAAGTTTGCCGACGACTGCCGGTGTTTATTATGCCGCGATTTCTGCATGTAGCGACGGGAACAATCTGTACGTTTTGTTCTTTGGGTATGATGCAAGTTCGAATTATTACAAGCGTGTTCAGGCATATGACGTGGCCAATGGTTATGCGAGGGTTTCAGCATGGCCATCAACCGGAATCGACCCGACCCCTGGAGAGAGTGATGCTATTCATCCTTCGGAAGAAATGGCTTCATCAATTATCGTTGCTTCGCCTTCGAAGATAGCGACTTGCAATGGCTGGGTACATTGCAACGGCTCTGGCAATTCTGCTATTTCGATTTTTGATGCATCAGATGGCGGCTCGCTTGCAACCGGTGACGGCGATCTTGTTGGCGCAACAAACTTATACCCACTCGGCGGCATTTGTTCGGACGGTGTGAACCTCTACTATCTTGCATATGTTCAGCCCACTGGGACTCTTTATTGTGCCAGCATTCAAATACTCGTGCCTGCATCTGGGTCTGGGAAGAGTGGATTCCCGTTAAATGCAGGTTCTGTCATTTCAAAGCAAATCATAAACACAGGGACAGCCCTTGTTTTCGGTACGACAACTTCGATCATGAGAGTGTACGATTTGGTCGATGAGGCGTGGGCTGACTTTACTGCTGCCGGAACGTTTGCAGATCAACTACGAACAATCCTGTCTGATGGTCACAACCTGTGGCTCACTGGAGATACAGGCTTCGACTTCATGTATTTGCACAATATGCCCATAGCGTCATTGATGTTTCCGAATTCTGTTGCATGGGATCAATATCGTAAAATGCGCATTCCAATGATGACAGCAACAGAGGCCGGTGCTGGCGGCGTTGATGGGAGTGATTTCGGTCGGATGTGTTTCGATGGCACGAATCTTTGGGTGCCTTTGAATGGCGGGCAATCCACGTCAAATACCAGGCACCTTGGCGAGATCAGGAAGATTGCACATTGTTGGATTAAATAAACACAGGCTGAACGCAAAGGAGCCGCAAGGCAATGACGTACAAGGATCGATTGATGTCAATACGACGGAGCACAAAACAAGATACGGCTGAAGTATGTGCACCGTTGGAATGCGGGCAGATGTTTGGGATCATTGCCGAGGGCCTAGATGATTTGCGAATTGAAGTTAGCGAATCAAGAAAAGACATCAGCGCAGTAAACGAACGGATAGCTGCGCAGGAGGCCAAGACGCATAGTGCGTGGCATTCGATCGCTCGCATCGAAGAGCGCATGAATAAACTTCCTCGAGAGATTGCAGAATCTATTTCTCGTCATGAGTCATCGTGCCCAGGCCGCGACTATGCTCGCCAAAAACTTGTATCGTCAACAACGTCGTCGACGATTCCCCGCCCTGGGAACCTTGTCGGCGCCGATGACACTATGAGAATCATTCGCAAACCGGCAACGGACTTGCTTGACGATGTGGGACTTGGTGGGCTGCCTGCCCCCAAGTGGGTCGTCTATGTCGGCGTGATACTCGGTGTCGCTGTTGTTGTCGGCGGGTACTGCCTTCATTCCCTCGGTATCATCGGGGGTTGAACCCCTGACCACTACAAGATTTAGCAAGATAGTTATCCCCGGTGCAATTCCGGGTGTTAATGTGTACATACATGCATCAATAACACTAAGTAGTTTTGCTGTTAGGCTATAATACGCTGCTGCCACACGGTTGTCCTGTGTAAATTTCTCGTGTAATTACGCTGCCTTGGGAAATAGTTACAGTTTTTCCTTCTTTTTGCTTGTCATAGTAAGCCCTGGGAGCTAAGTTTTAAGGGTGAGGCGGGTTCTTTGAAAAGGAAAAGCAAACGCAAGGCAAGGCAAGCCGAGTTTTTAGCAGGGAATGATGGGGCATTAAAGGGAACGCCAAAAGCACTATTTGCTCCACCCTCCTGGAAAACAAGGCCCAACTGCAAGCGCCGGGACTAAACCCCAATTTTGCTTTTTAGCTCTTTGAAAATTGAAACAAACAAACAAAAGGGAAATCGCTCACAATGTGTTTTGGGATGGAACCATTTCACTGCGTGAAACTACACAATTTCATTAATTCAACCCCGGGGCAGGACTTTTTGTCTTGCCCCGTATTGAGCAAATGAAAACAACAACGAGGAAATTGAAGATGAAAAAAACACAAAAAAGAGCAGTGGACATGCTGGACCATTTTGAGCAAAGCGATAATGCGATGGATGTTTTCCCTCTGATTCGCCCAATAATTGTTGACGCGATAAAACAATACGAGATTGATACTGGAAAAAAAGAGAATGCAAGGGCCGCGCTTCTGTGTGTAGGGAGATTTTTATGCCTGATGTCAGAAGAGCTGTCCGATGAAGAAATCGAGCTTGACATTAGCTAGAAACATTAATCTGGCCGGCATTGTCCGGCCAATGTGCCAGATCCATTTCTGACATATTGGCGGGCCAACAATGGCCTCGAACAATCCAAGGAGCAAAGCAATGGCCTCAAAGAAAACGACAAAAAAACCCCTCGACAAAAAAATTCAAGATTCAGCCGCAGAAAATGAAAAACAAAGCGCGGAGGCAAAAACAGAAATCACAAAGCCAGATGGCGACCCGGTCTGCCCGTTTCTTCATCTTCTGGGGAATGCAAAGCTGACGGGGCCATTCCGGTGCAACATGCAACCAATCGAGCGCATTGCAGAAGTGCAAACAGCAAGCGGTACATTTTCAATCCCGGTGTCATTGTTCGCTGTTGAATGGGATGGCGAGATCAAGGAAGTCAGCACACGTAAAGAGGCTACGTTGTGGCTGAGAGATCGCAGACGGGATTCAAGGGGCGACACCGTTTCGCTCAGCAAGGTCGCGCTGTTCGTGAAACGCACCAGAGCTGTCCAAACAAAATTGGCGAAGCTAAAGGCAACAGCGCAGTCTGACGAGACATATGACAAGGTTGCGATTGCGCTGTCAAAAGTTAACGACATCTTGTCAGATTTTGATGACGAGTAAATTTTGGTGGGCCGCATTGCGGCCCCACTGGAGCTGATGAATTTTTTGTCGGTTCCAGTGGGGGCACAAACAATAACAAAACACAGTTTGGAGGGCGCGATGAAGTCAATCGAAGCGAGGCATTTGTCCGACAGGTGTGATTCTGCAATTTCGGCATTGACAACAAAAAACCAGATGGCATCGGCAAGGAATGCTGCCTGGAAAAACAAAAACAAATTTTCAGAGAAGACATTGTCAGGCCTGGATAATGCTCCGAGCGGGTTTGTCCGGATGGAACAGACAGTCGGCACATTGCCAACTGGAAAGCGTGTGAAAATGACAATTTTTCACGCACTATATGGGACCGAACGAAAGATCTGCACGACAAATGATCAAGCACAGGAATGGGTTGCAAAGCGCCGGAAGGAATGGGCCGACACAGCAGCAAAACGCAATGCTGTGATAAAGGCGCAGGCAGCGGCAAGGGTTGCAAGTGCACGGCTCACAGCAGCAGCAATTGAATCTAGCTGGGCCTTGACATCTGGGCAGATGGCGCTGGTCCAACGGGCGCTGGCGGCAATCACTGACGCCACTGATGCATTACGACAAGAGGACAAAAATGGTTGATTCAAAGTTGGGAAAAAGACTTGAGCGGAGAAAAGATAAAAAGCCGCTCGGCCCCGGAGCTTGCGGCATAGGAGAAATCGAAGGGGGTTATTTGGAAATGAAAACACGGTGTAGAGTGGCAGAAAAAAATAAAGAAAGCGCAGTGGCATTTGTCATCGCAGTTGCAGAAGAAAAGGGGAAGCATGGTTGAGTATGAAACAGAGGAGATTGCCATACGACTTCCGCGCGGTGTTTTGCCGCGCCAACAATTGACTGATGTCATTGAGGCATTCGAGATAATGGATGACAGGTCAATGTGGTTCCCGAATTCGTTCGGGCAAAAAAATAATTTCTTGCCGGGCTCGAAAGGAAAGGAAAGAAATGACAACTGAAAAAATTTTAGGGGCGCTGCTTGCCCCCAAAGAGGGTAAGCATCTCGGCGACATGTGCGGTTGGTCGCTTCGTGGCCACTTTGATCGACAGCGTGTTACAGAATCGGCAAAAGAATTCGATTTGGAAGGTGACTTTCAGTTCCCAAACATTACTCCAATAAGTGCCTACCGCCGAGCCGCGGTTGATTCCTGTCGCGATGCTGCGCGGAATGACGAGCGCGGGTGGTCTGCCGAGTTAGTACAAAATGACGAGGCATTCATTGTTCACGAACTTGTCCGCAAGCAGATCAAGCAAGGCGGTGTTTCATCGCTGACTGACAAGACAACAGAGTTCGAATCTGAGACAAGAATTCGGTTCGACAAAACCGGCTATCACAATAGTCGTACAATCGAAACATTGATGGAGCTGGAGCACGATGCGCACCCGATGGCACAACGCGCAGCAGCTCTCTATACAGAATACCTCACGACTTTCAAAACTTCTGACATTCGAGCTGGGTTTCAACGAGCTTTTTCCGAATGGAAAGGGATGAGGATCTTGGATCACGGAGGTCTGTGGCTTATACCGAGCCCGTATGCTGAAAAAGTTCGAGCGTGGAAAGGATGGCTCGAACGCCTTGGGTGCACAGCATTGATCATTCCAGTGTTTGACACCGAGGAAACGATCGACGCGATGCAGGAAATGGCCAAGACGAGTCTGGAAGGGCAACTGAAATCGATAGTAGATGAACTTGAATCATTTACCCACAAAGATAATACGAGGCTTTCCACTTTGGAATCACGCCTCGATGCCTTTGACAATCTCCGTTCCAAGACGGAAATGTATGAACGCCTCCTCGGGATGAAAATGGACGAACTGAAAACCCGCCTTGGTTCGGCAGCTTCATCTCTCAAGACATCACTGTCTGCAATCGTGTAGCAGTGACCTTTCACAGCGCCGCTCGTGGGCGCCCTTGGTTTTCCGAGCACAGTCGGCGCACCAAGGGTTTCCACGAACAAAGGAGAAAATGATGCGAACAGACATCAGAATAATAACGACTGCACCGAAGTGTATGTGTGATGAACACGGTCGTGTGCAGAGAGCGTTGGATGCAAGTCGCCGAAAAATTGGCGGTGGCCAATGCACAAATGAAGAAGAACGCCGGCACCGCGCACGGTGGGAGCAAATCGCAAGGTTGATAGAGCACTGGGGGATCGGATAACAACAATGGACATCGATTTACTTGTGACAACAATGCGTGAGATTGCCGAGAAAGAAATCAAGGAAATTGGAGGGGAATTTGTTTTTGAAGATCTACCGGTTCCAGACCGGTGGTTTCGCGAAACAGGCCTTGGTCACCCGTTGATGCGATGCACAAACAATCACGTTTCTGCATCAGGATTACAACAAGACGAAGGCGGCATTGTTTGTCTTGAGTGCTTTGGAGAAACTGTTTGGACTTTTCCAGAAGATAAAGACGGACCATTGAAATGGCACGAATGAAAGGGCACGAAAATGGTTGAATCAAAAAACAATAAAGCGGTACAAATCACAACAGCAAAGGAGGCACACGCAAGGTTGGCGGCAGGGCGTGCCGAACTCCAATCGATGTTCAAGGAGCGAGAACCGGAAATCCGAGGCCTCCTTGTGGCCGCATTAGCCGGGGAGCACCCGTTGTTGCTTGGACCTCCAGGCACAGGAAAGTCAGCTTTGGTAAACGCCTTTTCGGAGTTACTTGGCCTCGACACTTTTTCGTTGCTTCTCACGAAGTTTACAACACCGGAAGAAGTGTTCGGCCCTGTAGATATTCAAGCGATGAAAAAGGGGAGTTATCGTCGGCGCGTGAACGGTCGGGCATGGGATACACCGGTTGTGTTCCTCGATGAGATTTTCAAGGCATCGTCTTCGATCTTGAACTCGTTGCTGACACTCATGCAGGAGCGCGTAGCTGACAATGACGGGCGAGTTCCGGCTCCTCTTGAGATTCTCATAGGGGCATCAAATGAATACCCAGCAGACGCCTCCCTGGACGCCATGTTTGATCGGTTTTCATGTCGATTTTGGGTCGATTACATCGGTCAGCAAAAAAACATGCGGGATCTTTTGCTTGCCGGTGGCACTGGTGGGCTCACGGTGAAGCTGGGTGCACAGGATTTAGAAATGCTCCGTGATGCAGTAAAGGCGGTGCCATTTAATGATCGTGAAGTTGACCTGTTGCTCTCCGTGAAGGCAGCGGTTCAGGATGCCGGGTTCGCCCCGAGTGATCGGACATGGGTCAAGGCAATCCGTTTGTTGCAAGCCAGTGCAGTACTTGACGGAAGAGACACAATTGCAACAAGTGACTTCCGATTCTTGGCAGATGTGTTGTGGAAAAAACATGACGAGCGTCCAAAGTTGTTGTCAATCATCGGCAACGCGGCTGACCCATACGGTGCCCGCTCCGAGGCAATCATTGACGGGATCGCGATTGCGATGAGGGAGTTGCCTTCCTGGCTTCTTGTTGAGTCAGGCCAAATGTCAAAAGTCAAAGCACAAGAAATCATGGTCGGAGTAAACAACAAAATAATGAAAGAGGTTGACAAGATTGGAAAGCTCGAGGACGAAGCAGAAGGGCACCCCGATGTCGTTACTGTTCGGACCAGGGCCAAGGCCGCGATCAAAGTGTTCGACGAGTTCAACGAAAAACTTCTCTGGCATAGAGGATAGGGGGCCGCAATGCCGCTTTACAATGTAAGTGAATACGAGCGCCATCAATGGCGCTACCAGCAACTTGTTAATAAATCACACGAACACGTTGTAAACTCCGGCGAGATACGCTTCCAGGGGTTTAGCGGGTTCAGCGACGAAGTGTTTCATAAATTTGTTTCACCAGAACCGAGCCCTGTTTTAGATCCGAATCCTGGGCAAGATGTTTTTCGGCGCCTACATTCAGCGATGGACGAGATCCCAGAGGTGCAAGACTTACGCGACAGGTGTGTGCACGATGAGTACTGGAGCGCTCAATCAACAAATACAATTCTGCAAACGTTGCTCGGCAAAACAGCCGTTCCCTCTACGCAGGTTAAAAGCAGCGAAAGGGATCTCGGTGCAATAAAAGCGATGGAACGGTTGCTGAAAAACAAGGAGGAAGAAAACGCAGGAGAGGAAACTGTTGGAAAGATCAGAGATGAAATTGAACGTCTTTCTGTGCAAGCAGCACAGAAGGCAATCGATAATAAAGCGTATGCAAAGGACATGGATATAACAGACATCAGATCAGCAATTCGGGAAGGTGTGATCGAGGCAAACAAAGAAATTGATAATGAAGTGAACGCCTTTGATGCCTTCCCTGGCACTGAAGGGCACACTGGCAAGCGAGCCCGTAGGGAAGTAGCAGCAAGTGTTGCTGCTGTGTTGAAAAACAACGATCGCCTAAAGCGAATTATGGATCTGGCTGGGCGATTGCGCCGCATTGCCATCCACGAGCAACGAAAGAAACCGCGGAAGGGCGTTGACGAGTACTGTGGAATTGAACCTGGGGCCGAGCTTGAACGACTCGTGCCGTCCGAGTGGGCAACGCTGGACGATCAAGATCTGGAACCTCTTTTCATGCGGAGAATGACTGAGCGGTCGTTGTCTCAGTTTGAGATCACAGCGCGTGAAACAGAGCAACAAGGTCCCATAGTTTTTTTGCTGGATTCATCTGGGTCGATGGAATATTACAACTGCGATGCCTGGGCTGCCGCAGTGGCCATGGCATTTATGCAGATTGCAATTCTCCAAAAGAGATCGTTCGCAATTGTTCACTTCGGAAGCGAGGTGCTTCGCACAGATCGATTCAACAAAAATGAAAACATCGACCATGTGAAAATAGCAGATTCGGTTTCGTTTTTTGCTTCTGCAGGCGGGACGAATTTCATGGCCCCGCTGGACCGTGCTGTTGAAATAATAAGCAGAGAAGGTGGTTTCAAAAAAGCAGATATTATCATGTGCACCGATGGCAAGGCTTCGATCGAACGAAGCTGGCTGGAACAGTACAAGGAATATAAAGACACTTTTGACTTTTCAACTTTCAGCATAATGGTGGGGCCAGAATCAGACGCCTCTATAAACGAAAAGTTTTCTGACGATGTTGTGCACCTGAAAGAAATGCTCGTCGGCGATGATGCAATGCACAGATTTTTCCAAGCTGTCTGAGGGAATTTAGCCTGTGGCTTGTATTATGGTTTTTTTGCTTTGTTTTTAGTGCAAAGCAGTATAAAAGTAGCTGCATGAGCAGTTTAATTGGAGGTATCAATGGTCAGGCGGAATAGCCGAATCAACAACTTCGGCGCAAATGTCAGCATGTTGCTGGCAAAACACGGAATGCGCATGGTTGATCTCGCAAGGGAACTCGACATCGCATCCTCTACATTGAAAGGGATCGTCAGTCGTGGTCGGCCCAGGGAGTCAACACTTTATCGATTTGCAAAAGTGTTCGATGTTGACGTTGTCGATTTGGTCAAATCGGTAACTCCTGAAGAATACGGGATGGCAATGATTCCCAGGATGGAATAAGCAAACCACAGTCGGTCATAGTCGCAAAGGGAGGACAGATGGATGAGCAAAAGTGGTTAAAATGGCGGAAGGAAGGGATCGGGGCAAGCGAAGCACCGGTCATATATCTTGGGCAAGTCTTCGGCACAACGAAGATGAAGCTCTACGTGAAAAAGCTCGATACCAAAATCGAGACTCGCACAAACGACAATCCGGATTTTCGAAGGGGTCACACTTACGAGCCGCTTGCAGCAAGGCGGTTCGGTGAGAAGACCGGGATCGTCACCCATTACCCAGTAGATGACGCCGAGCGCTATGGGGCACGCTATTGCCTTACAGACCCAGACAAGCCGCACAGGCGCGTCTCACTGGATGCCATTTGTGATGACGGATGGCTGCTCGAGATCAAGTCGCCAAGGCAGATGTCTTGTGATCAAATCAAGGCAGAGGGTCTTCGTGATTACTACATCATTCAATCCGCATACCAAATGGCTGTCGCACAAAAGACAGGGACCTTTGCCTGGGGCCCTGGTCAGTGCAAAGGTGTTCGGCTTTGCATTTGGGAACCTGAGTCGGCAGAAATCATCACATTTGAAATTCCATGGGACGAATCTTTAAGCGAATTGATTTGTGAATCTGTAGATGATTTTTGGAACAACCATATCGTTTCGAAATTGCCTCCGTTCACCACACCGGCACCGCAGCCAATTTCTCGCAAAGGTGGAAAGTACAAACAAGTCGACAGTGATGCTTGGAAAGTTGCGTCGCAGCAATATGCAGTTGCAAAAGATTCACTCGACGCTGCAACCGCTCGGCTTGAAATTGTAAAAGAGCAAATCATTGATGCGATGGAAGACGCAAAGCTGGAACGGATTCAACTGCCTAGCGGAATAAAATTCATGAGGTCCGAGCAGCAAGGCCGAAAAGGTTTCGACATGGATCTTCTGAAACACGAACATCCATATATTGACTTCGATCGATACAACAAACAGGGCAATCCATTTAAAACATTCAGAGTGTATGGCGTGAGAAAAGTTGAACGTGATGCATCTGATGAAGAAGAGAATCGAACGCTCGGTCTTGCTGTTGAGCTGGCCCACTTTACCAAAGACAAGATTGACCCAGAACTCGTTTTTGAAGCATTTGAAGATCTGCGAAGCAGGACAGAAATGTACACTCGCGCTTTGGAAAATGAGGCTGAGACATTGAAAGAACAACTGAAACAGGCCGCGTCGTCTTGCACCGGCAAAATGTTTGGAGACAAATAATGCAACGCAGCGAATCGATCAACGAGTATTCCGCGGCACTGTCAGCCGCGCAAGGTGAATTTAAAGACGCATCAAAATCGAAAGAAGGATTCGGTTACAGCTATGCTGATCTTGCGGATGTTCTGGAAATTGTTCGCCCTGTGATTTCAAAGCACGGGTTGTCGTTGATGCAATTTGTCATCGATGCACCTCCGCGCAATGTTGGAGATGCTGATGCACAGGGGCTGTACGTCTCTGTCGAGACGATGCTTTCGCACAAAAGCGGGCAATGGGTCTCGAGTGTTTTCACGATGCCAGTTGAAATCAAAACATCAAAACAAGGAAAACAGACACTCAGCGTCGCACAATGCATCGGGATGACAATCACCTACGCCCGTCGATATGCAGCAACAGCACTTCTCGGGATCGCACAAACCGACAACGATGCTTCTGTTGTTGATTTTGTGACGGGGTCAGAGCTCAAAGAGCTCAAAGAATTGATTGCGAAAACAAATTCAAACACTCAGAAGATATGCGAACACTGCCAGATTGATACACTCGATGACATTAGCCACGAAAACTTTGTTCGTGTGAGGCAAATGCTGCATAGGAAAGCAAGCAAACCAACGCCGGCCGAAAAGAAAACATCCGACAAAACAGCAGCGCTCAAAGAAAAGGGGCGTGGCCTGAGCAAGAAAATGGCAGAAGACGCGAAGGCATCAAACAAGGGTTAGGAAGAAAAATGAGCCTTTACGTGAATATACATCGGCTGATCTGGAACGATGACAAATTCCCTTTTGTGTCTGACGATTGCCAGCTTGTGTTTTTTCACCTTTTGACCACGCCAATGGCGACACAATTTGGGTTATTCAAGGCAGGGATTGCTGGACTTGCCGAAGACAAGCGATGGGAAGTGGGCAGATACAGGAAAGCCTTTAACGAAGCCTTGGCCGAAGGCTTTGTCGAATATGATGAAAAGGCTTTGCTGGTTCGCATCCCGCATTTCCTTGACTACAACAAACCAAACAATCCAAACGTGCTGAAGTCCTGGGGGGTCAACTTTAACGGGTTGCCACACGGCGAACTGAAACACATGCATTATCAACAGTTTAAAGCCTTCGTGGAATCCTTGCCTGAAGCCTTTAGCAAAGCCTTTAGCAAAGCCTTCGAGGAAGTCTTACCGAAAGGCTTCGCGAAGCCTTCGGGGAAGGATTGCCGAAAGGACCCTGAATATAGTTCAGATTCAGATTCAGATTCAGATTCAGATTCAAGTTCAGATCAAAGACAAGAAGAGGGCGGACCTAGCGGCAAGCGCGGCAAGCGCACTCACCGCCCAGTCAATAGCAAGAAGTTTGTAGTTGATGGAAAGCCAGAGGAACCGCCGGATGGGTTCAATCATCGTCAGAGGCAGGCGTGGGACGCCCTTAGGGCTGCGACATTCTATATCCCCGGCAAGGGCATCATGACAGCTTGGCAAGCCGTAGAGGACCCTGTTGTGCTCGCAGGGCAGTTGGGTGGCGATGCCTATCCAGCGGTTGACATTGCCCTGGTTCATCGACTTGGCAATTGGACAATGGAAAACCGTCAAAAATCAAAAAAGGAAATTGCCCGTTTCTTGACAGGGCGGTTTGCAGCTTCACAAGAACGAGGAGGGGTGAGAAATAGCAGTGGTCAAAATGCACAAACCAACACAGGCGCGGGTGATCTTGAGGCAAAAGTCAATCGCATGAAAGGCACGACAAAATGATTGATCATGTTCCTCCGAACGATGCTGCTGCTGAGCAGGCAATTCTTGGGGCGGTCATGTTGGACAATCGAGTCCTGTCTAGAATTGGCGGTGGTATTCGGGACGAAGATTTTTACTACGAATCGAACCGGCGCATATATCAAGCGATGCAGCAACTGAAAAATAAAATGACGCCGATTGACCCCGTCACCCTTGGCACGCACCTCCGCGATTCAGGAATGTTGGAAAGCATCGGGGGTGCAATGGCAATCAATAAGCTGGTCGATGATATTGCGACAGTCGCCAATGTCGAGCACTATGCAAAGATTGTCAGCAATAAAGCTGTCGTTCGAAAAATGTTGTATGCAGCAAAGGAAATTGTTGCCAACGCATATATCGGCACGATGGACTTTGACGAATATATCGCACAATCTAGGACAGCAATCGTAAAAGCGGCTGCATCAAGTATTCGGAAAGAAGGAGGGCCGAGAAGAATAGATGAAGATTTGAAAGATGCGATTCGCGATATTATGGAGGGGAAAGAACCACCGGGGCTCGTGAAGACTGGGATAAACAATATAGATCTGACTGTCGGAGGATTGTTTGCAGGGCTGTTAACCGTGTTGGCCGCTCGGCCGGCAATGGGGAAATCTTGCCTTGCTTTGAATGTCGGGATCAATGTTGCACTCTCTGGAAAAAAAGTTCTCGTGATTACGCTGGAAGACACTCGGTATTTTTTGACACTGAGACTTTTGTCAAGGTTTGCCGATGTCGACTTGCAAGCGCTGACGCTTCGGTCTGTTCACCCTGACAGCTATCCGCGGTTAATCCAAGGAGTGACAAAGTTGTCAGGGTTGCCGTTTTGGGTTGATGACACATCTGGGATGTCAGTTGATCAAATACGAACACTTGTCCACGCTCACAAAGAAGAGCATGGATTAGATCTTTTGATTGTTGATCATATTTTGGAAATCGGTGCTGATGCAGAAAATGAAACTGCAAGGGTGTCTAAGGTTGCAGCCGGTTCAAGGGATCTCGTGAAGGAATTAAACATACCTGGGCTGTATTTGCATCAGCTCAACAGGGAAGTTGAGAAGCGCCCAGGAAAGCGCCCTGTGTTAGCTGATTTGAAACAAGCAGGGAAGGTCGAAGAGGTCGCTCGTTCTGGCTGGATGCTTTATCGCCCAGCATATTACGAGGACGACGAAGATGATACTCGGCGCGATGTCCAGTTGATTGTTGCAAAATCATCGCATGGAAAAACAGGGAATATTCGCCTTTGGGGGGATTTGTCTAGGATGCATATGCGCGGCTGGGATCGGGAAACAGACGGGATGTTTCCAGGGCTTGATCCTGACAGTGGCGGATTTGGAGTAGACAGTGCTAACCAGAAGCCGTGGACGCCAGTTGCGGCGTCACACCAGGAGGATTATTGATGCCAGGTCCAGATCTTTCGAAAGGGAAGCCGACAGAACAAACGACAATGATCGTATGTCAATGCGGGAGCGTTGGTTTTGTGGAGGAAAAGAAAACCAGAACTGCTGTTGTGTTCCGGTGTGCAAAATGTAAAGAGCGGACATCTGTTCAAGGCCGGGCAGCGATCGCTCGAGTGCCATTTGACGAAGTCACTCATGCTGTGAAAAATGTTTTGATACCAGAGACAGTTTCAAAGCAAAAACCTGTGCCGGTTGCAGAAGTGGAAGCGGAACACTTAGTCCATTTCGACCCGAGGCGCATTTGCCCATCTGACATAGATACGCGTTCTGATTTGGATGAAAACCAGATTGAGCTATTGAAAGAAATGTCAGAGGAACAAATGGATACGTTGAAACGATTCTTGAACAAACGAGAACCGTGGCGATTTAGTTCCTTGGTCAAACACAAAGCGTTTATCACAAAGGCGATGGATGGAGTACGGCTGTTAAACCATGGAAGCCCAGGCTTTGCCGAGCAAACATGGCAAGGCGAGGCATTGTACTTCATGGCGCTAGATGTTTTCGCAGGATTTCCTCCTGAGGTGATAGCGTGCCTTGATGCAATCGATGCCGCCAGTGATCAACTTGCAGATGAAGCGCGGGCAAAAGGCAAAACGTGGTCAAGGCGCAAGGACACAAAAGTCCGCAATGACACGCGGGATGCGCTCGCAAAAAAATTCAATTTCGGAATTTACAAAGACACAGAATATACCCCGCCAGCAGATCCGGTTGTCCAGGAAGCATTGGACTTTGAAGAACAGCGCCGCGATGAACGGGAAGACAAGGCAGAACAGAATTTCATTGTTGACAATGGCCACCTTGCAAGGGCGTTGGCTGCTGTGCGAGAGGAGTTGGAGTTAGACGGAAAGATGCTAATCGGCGGCCCGACATTGTTGCAAGATTTCTTGCGATTATCGGAGGAAAAAGGCGGGTATGTCTTGCGCGTCGATGGTGACAAGAGAACAAAGACAGAAGCAGGGCAACCTGTTTTGCGATATGTTTGGCTCGCATATGAAGATCAGGAAGATCCGTTCGACTTTCTTGTCGCATACCTCGACGAGATTGATGGCATTTTGCCTGATGCAGAGCTGGAAGTTGTTGAATTATTGCCAGCAAATTTCGATGAAATTGATCAATGGGAGCAACCGTTGATCGCAGACAAAAGGGAAAAGATACAATGAGCGATCAAAACCAAATTGACAACAGAGACACAACTGAGAGCGAGAATCCTTTTTACAAGCTTGTTACAGAAGAGTGCAAATCGGAGGTCATGGCCGTAACTGTGATGCTTCGCGATGCCATGGAAAACAAAGACGTCGAAGGCGTGTGCAAGGCGTCTGAAACACTTGCACGGATCAAGCAGAATGCAATCATCACAGCAGCGAATACACAGGCAATTCTTATGCGGGCAACTTCTGCCACAACAGGTAAGCTGTCAGCGGCTGACATGGAAAAGCTCTCAAACCACCTTGCTGCAACCGGAAATGATAAGTCCGAGAAACGTTAGGCTTCGCAAATAGTGTGGCGCAGATTCGATGGTCCTAGTGAACACTGTTGTTATTGAATAGAATTTCCCTGCTACAATACAACCGAAAGGAATGGCAAGAATGGAAATAAAGCACCATCATTTTCTGGAGCCCAGTTCTCCACCGAGTAGTGACGGCACAAGCTTTATGCTTGGCCAGCGCGCATTTCACATCGGCACAGAGATTGTGAAATGGAATGACCCAGGTGGATTCAACGGATATGATCGCAATGTGTCTTATCTTGAAGAAGTCGAAGACAGAAAAACAGGCAGGGTTAAAAGTGAAAAGATCGACGGGAAGCGTTATGGTGCGAGGTCAAAAGGCATAGATGGCATTTCACAAATAATGATTCACCACACTGGCGGCGACGGAAATGGTGCTGGTAGAGTGTTCAATACGTTGCATAATGAGCGCGGATTGTCTGTTCATTTTGCAATCGACGATGACGGTATGATTTGGCAATTCCTGGATTGCAAAGATCGCGCATGGCACGGAGGGAAGCACAATAACGTTTCAGTTGGTATCGAGTGCAATTTGTATCCATCGGCAGATAAAAAACCGTGGTATTACAACAAAGACCGCTGTGAACGGTTTGGGAATCTTCCGCATGCGATCGGAAAAGATGTCATCCACGGTAAGCCAATGAATGTTTTTCAATTCACAGCACCGCAAACAGAGGCCCTTGCTAGATTGAGCGCTGGGATATGGGTTGCGCTTGCTCTTCTTTGCCCGACGCCAATAGATGCGAAGGCAGCAAGTAGGTTCAAGGCACTCGGCAAAGCACCAGTTTTTCCTCGTACACACGGAAGGCATATTGCAAAGACGGCGATTTCAAAGCCATTAAAACACATCGGATTGATCGGCCACTTGCAAGCAACACGGAGAAAATGGGACCCAGCGGGGTTTCCGTGGGATTACTTCGAACATCGTGTGGAAGAATTGCATAAAGTTTTCGTTCAAAACCTATAAGGAGGACTCGATGAAATTCAAGATTTTGAAAACCATTTTTGTTTTGATGACGTTTCTGCTTTTGAGCTTTCAGTGTTTCGCGGAGCAGTCATCAGAAACGCTCATGGCCATGGAAGCTGGCCAGGACGCAGCCGTAGAAATTGACAGGCCGATTCCGAGGTTGAGCTGGACTGCTGAGAACAAAGTTTGGCTTGCAAGAAGTTGCGTCGGTGAGGCCGGATTCTGGTCTGTTGAAGAGTGTTTTGCGATCGCATGGGTTTACGCAAAGCGCTCGAAGGAAACAGGCCGTTCGTTCAGCAAAATAATGCGCAAATATTCATCGGCGATCAAGGCGCATGAAATGCACCGAAGACCGTGGTTGTTTGGGCTCAATATAGACGGTTCAAAACCAAGGGCATGGCCAAAAAACTTATCGTGGAAAAGATATAAAACAGCATGGATCGATCTGCTTGCTGCTCTTGACCGGTGGGCGGACGGGGAGGCTGAGAACAAGTTTCCAAATGCGAATCATTACGGGAGCAGGCAGGACGCACGCCGGGCCTATTATGTGACCAAATGGAAGCGTATTGATGTCCCACCGGAATTCAGCAACTGGTTTTTTGACTCGACTAAAAAAACAAACTTCAATGTTGCGAGAAAACGTAAAGGAGGGAATGGATGAAATTCGGTGGGCACCAGGATACAGAGGAATTGTTTTTGGAGTTGTTGAAATACGCACGCCCTGGAGGGCAAGCACACACGCAACTGACGAAATATTTGGACATGACTAGACGGAACGTATTCATCGGTCCACGTGCTCACCAGGTTATCCAGAAGCTTATTGATCTGTATGACAGGGTCCAGTGTGATAGTCTTCGCAAGGCAGGGCACATTTGCAGGAAGACTGGTCAGAGGTGCCCGCATTCAGATGTATTTCGTTCATGTGAAGATTATGCGCCGCTGAGGCGCGGGAACGATCAAGGAGGAGACGATGACTATTAGCGAGATAAAAGTGGGAATAATGGATCGCTCTGTCGACCCGCCAAAGTGGCGTGGCGCAATCATTATCAAGGCCGATGTCGCCGCAATGAAACGCGGAAACAAGCAAGAGATGGCGAAGGTTCGCAAATTGATTGCGACAGAATGTACGACAAAAAAATGGCATATCGAAGCTGTAAACATCGTACACAAAATGCCGGAAGGCTTGCCGCCATGCGATATCGTTGCAACGATTTTGCCGCATGAAGTGTCGAAGGCATTTGCCGCAAAGCGAACGAAGTCGCGGCCTGTTCTCCGCGGAGGGAAGCAGATAGAGCGTGGCAGTGACGTAGGGGCAAAAACGCGGAGGCAATAGGAGGGGGAGATGTCAGATCACAAGTCGCTCGATGGAGGGTTGAGCCCGTATCAGGCAATGTTGTCAGACGCGGATGCACCGCACCCGTTTGAGCTTGGAATCAAAGAAGGAGTGTGTTTGCTTGGAAACCCTCCGTTTCCAGATGTCACAGTTCTCGAAAGCAAGCTGGTTCATATTCGGTCGCTCAAATATCAAATTTTGACACTGGATGCGACCGATGAAAACCAAAACAGAAATGAAGTTGTACGCATTGGAAGATTGGTTGCAGAGCTCGAGGGCGATGGCGAAGTTGAAATCCAAAGATTTTTATTGCCGATGGAGGATGCAGAAGTGTTCGTTGACGAGACGAGATGCGCTGCTTGCCTGATGTCAATCCCAGAGGGCGAGGCAAAGATCGTTGGTTGTGAGGCATACCATCAGCATTGTTACTTGGAGGATTAAATGATCGAGGTGATTTTTTTGTCAGTTGTTTTCCTGGCAGCATTTATCCAAATTGTCGGTGGCGGCCTTGTTTTTGTGTTTTTTTTACGAGAAGCAATCGCGGAGTTTTTTGTTGCAAAATCATTTGGGGAAACATATCGGCCGACAGTAGCATCACTCATGACGTCATCGATAGGGTTTGTCATGGTTGCATGCGGGGCAGCATTGATCATTGGGGAGGTGGTGTTTTGAGTACGAAAACAGCAATCATCGAGGCAATTCAAAACGCCGCTGATTCATATTACGCAGACATCACAATCGATGAAGTGCAACGGTCCGCAGTTGCACTTGCACTCGGGACACCTGGGCAACGGATCACGATTGCAGATCAAACCAACGACAGCAATGCAGCGTTGACACCTGAGCCCACAGTGTTTTCTACTGTGATTGAAGGAATAGCATCATCGTTGGACGCAAGCGGTGTCGGGGAAGTTGCAGCAATAAAGGCAAAGCTGAATCAAGTAATCGGTCAATACAATCAACTGCTGAGCGACCACAACAGCTCGACTGTTCCGTCAACAGCGACCGTTGTTTCTGTGCTGCCTTGATTGGTTCACAAAAAAGGATTCGCGATCCTGAATTTCTTCGATTTGCAAAGGAACAGGGTGGAATTTGTTGTGTGTGCCGAAGAACAACAGGGGTTTCGCGGCAAGCAGAAGAGCTTCATCATTTTGGCGAAAAAGGTATGGGGCAGAAGTGCCACGACTACGAAATTGCAAGAGTTTGCCGCCGGTGCCATGGAGAGATTCAAGGTAAGAGGCGCATGGCGTTTATACGTGCAGACAGGATGGACATTCTGGAAGCAATGGCAACAGACGCACTCGAATTGCTTATTGCATATGTCCAAGGTATAAAAACAAGAAGAAGTGACGGGAAAAGAAAAAGTATTCGATAGGTAAACAGTCAACAGGAGGAGACTACGATGGGAAAAAGATTTGTGGTTATGATGTTCGCGGTTGTGCTTTTCATGTGTTTGTCGTTCGTAGCTTATGCGCAGGACGAGGACGAAGACGGCATCCAGGATGAAGAATGTACCTGTGTCCAGATCGACAACTGCCCAGGTGTTTACAATCCAGAACAGGGAGACTGTGACGATGACGGGATAGGTGACGAGTGTGACCCTACCCCGGGGTGCCCGGACACCGAAACCGATGTCGATACCAGCACCGATGCCGATACTGACACCGGTGCTGATACTGAAACCGATGAATATATTTTGGAAAATTGTACGCCTGTGGCCGATGACGTGTTTGAGCCTGTAACAGGTGGTGTATTGGATAACATTAGATCGATTATCAATGACCCAGCTTTCCAGAGAACGCCAAATTCGTTCATGACAGTTGGAGATTCACTGTCCCATGGAGGTGGCGAATACGCTGGGTTCCTCGGAAATTGTACTTGGCCCCAAGGGAATGCAGATGAAGAATATTTTTGGATCAAAGTAAAAGATCTAAGATGTTTCCCTGAGCTTTCAAATGCTGTCGAATTTTTCAACGGAATAACATTTGAAAACGGAGACAATCCATATACACGGGAAAGTATTGCTGACTACCCATCCAGGACAGCTCCGTGGGCGCTAACGGGGTCTCCGACATATTTGCAGCAAGAAATCGATTACACAAATGCTCAGTATGCATTGATCACTTTTGGGACAAATAATCTCGGTGTGATTGATGATGGTGACCAGGCGGCGATCGATGTTGTTGTCGATGATATAATGATTCTGTGCGATGAACTTTCTGCACAAGGAGTTGTTCCGGTTGTCATTTCACCACCGCCGAGGGCTGACGGGAGATTTGCACAAAGCGAAATGTTGTCTGATAGTTTGCGGGAAGCAGCAATGATTCGTGAACTGCCGTTTGCAGACTGGTTCAAAGCAGCGCTGCCACTGGACAACTACGGGGCGGGCAGCGATGGAGTGCACCCATTATCATATACGTATAGTAGAACGTGCACGTTTGACTCTGTAGCAATGACCAAAGGAATGGTAATGCACAATTATGTTGCACTTAAGATTCTAGATAATATCTACGAAGCAGTCGTTGCACCAACGATTGCAGATTGAAGCCTGAAATCATAAGTGACAAGTCCTGGGCATGACGAAAAACTGTTCTACTCCCAAGTGCCGAGGTCGGTCGGCGCTGTAGGGTTAACTGTCCGAACGATGGACGAATTACCCTGTTCAGCAAGCAGGTTCGATGCCTGACTTGGGAGCGAGACGCCTGTTGTTCTTTACTGCTGAAAACAAAATGTGAAGTATTTTCAAAACTGAGCCAAACGCAAGTCAACTCATTCTCCAGGCCAACCCCTGTGGACAGGCGTCTTTTTTATTAAAAAATCACCACCGAATTTTTCAGTGTTATTTGCGACATATTTATGGCAACGTCGATAAAGGAGGGTGCAAAAGTGGAACAAGATAATTCGATAGATGATTGTGCAGTTGAACAAATCGATCGCTGGATGGCGTCTTGGGACGTGCCCGTTGCTGAGCGTGATTGGCTTTTGCGGTGGGCCAATTTGCGCGCTAAAAATGTGATTCGTTTTTTGTCAGAGCCAATGTCGGAAATCGCAAACATGAAAAAAACAAACGACTCGTATGAAGTGTATGTCCAGAGGGATGACATGAGAAGGATTGCAAATCGTGCATTGAAAACATGTGCACTGGAAAAGGAGGTGTGATGAACACGTTGGAAGAGATACTGTTGACACCGCAAGTTTTGGTGCTTGCCGCAGGAATCTTTGTTTTCCTATGGTGGATTGGAAAGACACCCATTGGGAAAACGCCCACTGGGAAAACGGCCAGGCTCGCCTCCCACTGGCTTTGGCGAACTATGTTGCCCATGTTGCCAATTGCCATTGGCGGGGCAGCAGCGTTCCTCCCAGGCGCAGTGTGTGCAGATGAGCCATGCCAGTGGGGTGCAAAGCTTTTGGTCGGCATCTGGGCTGGCTTCATTGCTGCTCATGGGCGCAAGATTGCAAAACGCTTATTCAAAGATGATCTAAAAGGAACACAATGAACCCGTACTCGGTGATTGAGTTTTACCGAGGGTTGCCGGCGTGGGCACGCTGGCTAGGCTTCGGTGTATTTATCGGTGCGTTGCTTGTCGCTGCTGTTTGGTATTTCGTGACAATTCCAAAACACTTATCGAATGAAACACCTGGCAAAGATGGGCTCGATGTAATCTTAGAAGAAGAGCGACGCCAAGATCTCGCAGACATCGTTCACGCCACAGTTGGACAGTTAGAAGAGGAGCGCAATGAATATGAAAATGAAGCAAAGGCGGCTTTGCCAATCGCAATTGATGCTGCAACGACTGCGGATGAAATGCACAGGTTTATTGATGATGCTGCCAACGGTGATGCTGTTGACGATGTCATATACGGCAACCGCACAGACGACAATTCCCCGACGACCGGATAGGGAATATCAATTTCCAGTTGCACAAGAGCACACGGTGGACGGTGTTGTGCTGAAGTGTTTTGAAAAAGATGGGCAAGGGTGGAAAACTGTCGGGCACATGGTTGTTGACTATCGAGCATTTTTCCCTTGGGCAGAGTGGGCGGATTCACAAATTGGACAAGTGGAAAATCTTGTTCACCAAAGGGCAATGTGGATGGCGATTGCCAAAAGTGCGGAGCAAGCGAATTCAATTTCATCGAATGCACTGTTAGAGGAAAGAGAGTTGCGGCTGTCTGTTGAGCGAGAAAAGCGGGTTGTGCCGTGGTTGCTCGGCGGCGCTGCATTTTTTGAAATGATTGCAATTGCTGGGTTGTCGATCTGGGGGGCAGCGAAATAACGAAAGAGAGGGAAACTGTGAACAAAGAATGGGTCAGTGTCGAGCGGAAACTCAAAGACGGCGCGATTGATTGCAGGACTGTGAAACTCACAATTTCTGGACATGATCTGTATTTCAAGATCGGATATGAATCCAGGCGTCCGGTGTATGTCGATATTACACTCGGTCAAGATGCGGTGTTTATCCGAAACCACGAAGTAAGGTGCCCTGGGTGTGACAAAGAATATTTGAATCCAGAGGCAAATGATCTCGCCACGCAAATTGTCACAGGAACCAGAGCGCATCTTGAGGTAACGGGAAGAATGGCGACTTCGATGTTGCAGTCAAATGTGTGGACATTGGACAACTTGATTGACATGTGGAAAGCAACACGGTTCGAGCCGTCCGGTCTTTGCTTGCAGGTTCAAGCAGTTGACCCGGAAACAGGCAAAGAGATTGACGGGAGTGCATCAATCGTTAGCTCTCCATTGGATGCATTTGCTCGCTATGCTGAGGTGCACAGAGAAGAGTGGGACAAGAAGCTGAGTGTTCCGCCGCCGCCGCTTCAATAAGGAAGGTGCTGATATGGGTGAATTTATCGACCCTGAAGAAGTGGAATCCATTGTCGAAAAATGTATACAAGCGATGTTTGAAGATGATCGTTTGTTCACTGCTTGGGAAGTGACCTTTCTCGAGCAAGTTGAATGCGACATTGAGGAGAAACCAATCACGCCAAAGCAATGGGAAAAGCTTCAGGAAATCTACGAGGAAAAAGTTTCATGACAGACGAACGGTTTGTACAAATCACACCGACGCAGGTTGCCCGTGCATTGATGGGGAAAGACCTCAGTTTTGCTACAGGCAAGAATGTGCGATTCAGGTGTGATGATTTGAACATTTTCAAGGTTGATGACAACGGGACACTTTTTCAGGCGTGCACAAGGGCCGGACATGGCATCCACAAGCGGTTCAAGGACGCCGAGGTGGCAATGGCCTTGCTTGTAAGTAGGACGCCACAGGAGCTCGATGAAGTGTGCCCAGAGTGCGGTGGATCTGGTTGGGTGGATTTCGGGAGTTACCAAGCGATTCAGAGTAGGGTGCTTTCTGTGTTGTGCAAGATTTTCAGGGGGATCGAATTGCCGATAAAACAAGAAGAGTTGACGACTGAGATCTTGCAGGATACTCTTGAATCCTGTTTCACGGGCACCCTCCCAAGCGAGCCTGTGACCGACCCCCCTAACCCGGCCGGGACAAGCGACCCCGGCCGGGTTATCTTACCCAAAGAAGAAAAATAAAATCGTGTGCTGCCAATGGCTTGCAGTGCAGAGGAGAAGAAACATGCAGACGATGAAAGTGGTTTGTCAGCAGGAATCAAAGGTGATTGCAACGATGTCGCTTCCTGGTCCGAACAGGAAGGTCGATGCAAACTGGGTATGGAGGGAATACCGCCCAGTTTCGAATGAATATGTTCTGCAACAGCGCCGTTCAAAGGACGGTGAATATCTGCTTTGCCCGCATTGTTTTGGGAAGGTGGAGCTCGTTTCAGACAATGTCGAGCAAGTACTCACGGAGCGTGCAGACAAAGTGCTGCCGAAGGTTCCGTCTACATCGAGAACGGTTGCGCGCGGGAAGGTCCTCTCCGATCTTTCGGGTGCGTATCATGAGCATGTCAAATCTGACGATCGCGTAGAAGTACAGGGCAGCCCGTTTGTGCTCGGTTCATTGCGTGTGAAAAAGTAGTCCAGCCACGCCCTTTATGGCCAATTCCCTGGCGCAAGCATTGGCTAATTTTTTTCTTTGTAGTATATGATGCTTTGGGTATACTTGCGCAATGGGGACACCATGATTGAAAAAAACATACTGAATATTCAATGGGTGGAGTACGAGGCTTCGATCCCTGGGATCGCAATGCGATTCAAGGAGGATGCATGGTACTGGAGGGTTTTGCCGTCCAGTCTCAGGCGTTGTGCTACGACAATAGGGAAGACGGTCTGGTTCCCATCGAGGGAAAAATATTGGGATGACACACAGATCACCTTCTCGATAATCGCCCATGAATTCCAGCATGTTTTTGACTGGGTTCGCTATGGGGCGATTGGTTTTTTGTTTAGATATTTGTTTCCTCAAATACTCGGTTTGTCGGCGCTTGTTTTTGCAATTTTGATGCTGTGCTTTGGGTGGTATGCCACCGCAGTCAGTTTGTTCGGATTAACATTATTCATTGCGGCCCCATGGCCATCAAACCAAAGAACAAAAATAGAGCAATGCGGATACAGTATGAACCTCGCCACACAATATTTGATTGAAGGCGAGGTGACAGAAGAGCACGCAGCATATGTCGAGGGAAAATTCAATAATTGGTTTTACTACAAAATGTATCGTGGTGATTGCCAGGCATTGGTTGACAACATGATCGAAAATATTTCTGGGCCACGATGGCCGAGTGGGCTCAGTGCGTTTGCTCCGACAGTCGGGGCGCTTTTAGAGGCTGGCTTGGTCAGCGATCGCGCCCGTGTGGCGTACCGGTGGCCGAAGCGATAACATTGTGCGTGCGGTGTTCTGCCGTGCAGGGAGAAAGACAAAAATGAACAAGTGCATTATCTGTGGGAACCT
>Ga0180430_10001345_pt1 | contig 24151 bp, 17 predicted proteins | sample SS_ome_9_FD_132999 | JGI IMG/M metagenome (GOLD analysis project Ga0180430, IMG submission 132999) | Hypersaline lake sediment archaeal communities from the Salton Sea, California, USA - SS_1_S_2 metaG | ecosystem: Environmental > Aquatic > Non-marine Saline and Alkaline > Hypersaline >... | reverse complement strand
TTGCGGCGCCCCATGGCCCGTGCCGCCAACACCGGCGTGAGCGGCTTCATCGACGAACGCGGCAGCACCTGGGATCGCCACAACGAGAACGGCTTCGAGCGTGTCCTTCGAGACGTCGAGACGGGCGATACCGAGATCCGCGGCAGCCTGCCAGCCACTCTTCACCTCGCCACCGATCCCCCGATCACAATCTATGCCCGCATCGGCGACGCATTCTCCATCGGGATGGGGCTGCTGGCCCTGTTCGCGACGGGATTGTGGGGCTGGAAGCAGAGTCGCGACCGCACCGGATAACGGCGACGTTCGCCCGGTGGAGGAACAACCCGCCGTGCGGTTCCCGCCTCCGGAAAGACCTGCGAGAGCCCAGGGGCAAGTCGCTCGCGATCACTTCTCGGTCTCGTCGACCGAAGTTTCTGCGGGCATGCCCCGGAGAAGAGGGAACCGCCAGCCAACGATCCGGATCCGGAGGTTACCGGAGATTGCCACACCACATCGCTCGTCGATACAACGAATCAAGGGATTCCGCCGGTCCCAAAAGGTTCGCCACCCCACCTCCGCTCGGGGACCCCAAAAATGGTGCGCGGTACTGGATTTGAACCAGTGACCCCATGCGTGTGAAGCATGTGCTCTACCCCTGAGCTAACCGCGCGTCGGTGAAGAGCGCGGACCATAGGCGACTCCGGCACCGATTTCAAGCCAATCCTGAGCGAGATGGGACCGAAAGGACAGGATTTCGCACAAACAATGCGTTTTTTCTTGCGCAAAATATTATAAATATCATAATATTTGTATTTCCTTCTGTTTTCCCTCGCTACGGCCGGTTGCCAGGACTGATGCGAAACACCAAGCCATCTCTCGGATTCCGCCTCGTCATGATCAGCCTGATCATGGCCGCGATCGGAATGGGGATCGGTCTGACCCTTTCCTACGTGCAGGAGTTGAAGAGCCTGCGCGCCCGCATCGAGAGCGAATTCGTGTCGCGCTCGAGCCATTTCGCCCTGGGTGCTGCCGATCTCTTTCAGACCCGAAACCGGGAGTTGAGTGAACAGGAACAGGCCCGCATGCTCAGCCAGCTCAGCACGATCGGTGACGGCACCTGCTACGACGCTTTCGTGCGCGCCCGCATGTTCCAGAAGGAGACGGGCCACATCGCTCCCCCCGTTTTCCTGCTCTCGACCCCGGGGTTCCAGGACGAGTCCGACGACATCCTGCAGCGTCTCGCTCCGGAAGAACTGATGACGCTGGGCGGGACGGTTCTACTCCGATTCCGCAACCCCCAGGATTCGAGGTCCCTGCTCCAGCGCAGCCTCGCCGGATTCTTCGGGCGGGCCGAGGACACGACGATCGCAGTGGCCATTCCCATCACCCTGCGCAACGAGCAGGTCGTCCCGTTGGTCATCGACGGCCAATTTCCCTCGACCCAGTTTTCCGCTCTCTCCGTTCTCGGCCATCGCCACCTCGTTCCCCTCGCCGGCGTCGTTCCCCTGTTCCTCTCTCTCGTCTTCGTCGGATTCTGGATGTCGAGCCGGCTCACCGAGCTCTCGCAGGCGATGAACACCGTGACCCAGGGACGGTTCGACTTCCGCATCGACGAGAAGGGCCCTCCGGAGATCGAGGCGGTCCGCTGTTCGTTCAACGACATGGCGGAAAGCCTCCAGGCCACCACCGGCCAATTCGAGGAGACGATCCAGAAACTGAAGGTGGCCCAGCGACAGGCGGAGATCGCGCGCGAGGCGAAGTCGGACTTTCTCGCCAACATGAGCCACGAGATCCGGACGCCGATGAACGGCATCATCGGCACGACCAGTCTTCTCCTCGAAACGGGCCTGACCGCCGAGCAGGAGGAACTCGCCCAGATCATGAAGAGCAGCGGACAGTCGCTGGTCCACCTGATCAACGACGTCCTCGATTTCTCGAAGCTGGAGTCGGAGAAGATGGAGGTGGAGAATGCCCCCTTCGATCTGCATGAACTCTTCGACGAAACGATCGAGATGTTCGCCTACTATGCGGCGAATTCCCACCTGGAGCTCCTCTACCACATCGCTCCCCGTGTTCCCCCTTCGCTCTTCGGAGACCGCGAACGCGTCAAGCAGGTCCTCGTCATTCTGCTCGGCAACGCCATGAAGTTCACCGAGGAAGGCGAAGTGATCCTGACGGCTCGGATCGGAGCCAGCCAGTCGGGTCAGGGGCACGGTGAGGACGCAGTGATTCGAATCGGCGTCCGGGACACGGGGATCGGGATCGCCCCGGAGAACCATGAACGCATTTTCGAGGCATTCACCCAGGCCGACGCCTCGACCACCCGCCAATTCGGCGGTACCGGACTCGGACTCGCCATCAGCCGCAAGCTGGCCCGGCTCCTGGGTGGGGATCTGTCAGTCCAGTCGGAGTTGGGCAAGGGATCCGAGTTCATCTTCGAGCTCCCCCTCACGGAGGTCCCCTCGCACGGTTCCAACCGGCTCCAGGACGCACCCGAGAACACGGCTTCCCTCGCCGGGCTCACCGCGGTGGTATTCGCCCTCGGCCCGACACCCGCCGGCCTGATGCAGAATTGCCTGCAATCCTGGCGCATGACCGCCCACGTCGCCCCGGGCTTCACCCGTGAATCCGCACGCCAGGCGGTTTCCTTCGGCCCCGACTGCATCATCTTCGACGCGGCGACTACCGAGGACGAGAACCTGCGCAACTCCTTCCTCCAGGCTCTCGCGGAACGCCGCATACCGGCCGTCGTGCTCAACTCCGTCGGCGACAAGAAGATCACGATCGAACTGGATCCGTGTCCGGTTCGGCGCACGCTCTACAAGCCTCTCTCCGAGGAGAAACTGCTCCGCGCCCTCGTACCGGTGTTGCACGGGGGTGGGAAGATCGAAACGCTTCCCGACGCATTCGCCGAGAACCGCGAGAACGACACCTCGGAGGGCTCGACCTTTGCCGAGCGCTTCCCGGCCCGCATCCTCATCGTGGAGGATGTCCTGATGAACCAGAAGATCGCCTCGAAGGTCCTGGAGAAACTCGGATACAGCAACATCGAGTTCGCCAACAACGGTCGAATCGGTGCGGACCGGGTCGCGCGAGGCGGGATCGATCTCATCTTCATGGATCTGCAGATGCCCGTGCTCGGAGGCATCGCGGCAACCGAGGAGATTCGCCGCAACTTTTCCCTCGAACGGCAGCCCGTGATCGTCGCGATGACGGGTCACGCACTGGCCGGTGTGCGCGAGCAGTGCCTAGCCGCCGGCATGCAGGGCTACCTCACCAAGCCGATCAGCGTCGAGGCGGTGCGCTCCGCCATCGCCGAATCGATGGAAGCGGCGGGAGATCTCACCGCGGTGTAGGCGCAGAAAGATCGCCCTCCAGGTCGCCGCCGTGTCCCTCAGCGTCCCAGGGCGAGGCCGGGTGTGCCGGGAAGCGGTCCCGTCTTCTCGATCGCGAAAGACCAGTCGAGGAGCTTCTGGCTGTCGGTCCAGACCGAATCGCCGCCACTCTTGATCACGACGGCGATGCGATGCTCCCCATCGACTTCGGCACTGCTCACGAGGCACTTTCCGGCGGCATGGGTGTAACCGGTCTTCATCCCGTTGCACCCGGGAAAACGGCCAAGCACGCGATTCGTGTTGTAGAGGATGCGCTCCTCCCCGTCGTTGAACCGGAAGGTATAGGTCCGCATCTGGATGATTTCCCGAATATCGGGAACGTGATAGGCCTCGAACGCCGCGATCGCGATGTCGCGTGCGGTGGAATACTGTCCGTCGGCCGGCAGCCCGTGCGGCGTGCGGAAGTTCGAGTCGGTCATCCCGATGGAACGGGCGAAGGCGTTCATCTTGTCGATGAAGCGCTCGACACTGCCGGCGTTGTCGACCGCGAGGGTCGCCGCGATGTCGTTTCCGCTCCGGACGAGGAGCGCGGTCAACAACTCCCGCCGGGTGTATTTTTCACCGGGCTCGACCCCGATCTTGGTGGGCTCGACATCGTTCACCAGCTCCGGGACCGTGGCGTAGCCGTCGAGGTCGCCCTCATTGCAGACGATCAGCGCCGTCACCAGCTTCTGCGTGCTGGCCACCGGGGTGCGCGCGTCGGCGGCCTTCTTGTGGTAAAACTGCATCGTCTTCCCGTCGAGCACCGCCGCAAACTGTCCGTAGATGCTGGGGACACCCTCGGGCGCATTCCACGACTGGGGCGGGGGCAGATTCTCCCGGCGTTTCACGACTTCCTCCCGCAGCTGCATCAGTTCCTCGATATCCCCGAGGCTGCGTTCGCGTTCCTCCGCCTCCTTCTCTCTCTCGGTCAGGGCGGACTCACGTGCCGCGAGGGCCTCTTCCCGTTCACGCAGAGCCCGCATCCGCCGGGACAGCTGGTCGGCGAGGCGTTCCAGCATTTCCTCGCGCAGCTGTTCCTGCGACTTTTCCTTCGGCTGCCCTTCGGGGGGACGAGCTCCCTCGCTCCCGCCTTCGCCGGTCGCGGTCACGGCTGCGCCGTCGCCTGACTCTTCTTCCGAGTTCTCTCCCGCTCCCTCCGAGTTCTCCTCGTCTCCCTCGATGACCGCTCCCTGCGGACCATACAGCTTTTCCGGGGACGGAACCGTGCCCCCGCTCTCCGGCCCTTCCTGCGCCGGCAAAGCAAAGGGAAGGGCCCCTCCCCCCGTGAGCAGTAGCGCGAATACGATGCGAACAATCTTCATGCAGTCCTGTGCGATGGCCGCCCGGGCAGGAGAAGGATCCGGCGCCCCGTCGGCGACGCCCCTCATCTTTGCCACAGGTGGGCACCGCAACGCAAGCCCGGACCCTCACGATTCGCCAATCCCGTACCAATCTTCCAAAATTCTCACTTTTTGCCCTTTCCCCCGGGCAAGGATTTGGCAAGTTCTCCCGAATTCGACCTCCACGGCGATGCCTCGCCGGCGGATCGTCTCGCCATTGCATGAAGACAATCGCCATCGCCAACCAAAAAGGCGGAGTGGGAAAAACCACGACGTCGGTGAATCTGGGCGCGGCCCTCGCCGAGCGGGATCTTCGCATCATTGTGCTCGATCTCGATCCCCAGGCGAACTCGACGAGTGCACTCGATTTCCAACCGGGCGATCACCCCAGCATCTACCAGATGCTCATCCACGGCGGCGACATCGCCGAGCTCGTCCTTCCGACGAAATACGCCAATCTCTCCATCATTCCCTGCGACATGGATCTCGCCGGCTGCGAGATCGAGATGGCCCAGGAGGATGACCATCTCACCCGCCTGAGAAAACTCATCGCACCGTTCAAGGAGCAGCACTTCGACGACTACGATTACATGCTCATCGACTGTCCCCCGTCGCTGGGGGTGCTCATGACGTCCGCCCTCGCCGCGGCCGACGAGCTGATCGTTCCCCTCCAGTGTGAATACTTCGGCCTCGAGGGGCTGTCCAAGATCGTCGGTGTCCACCAACGGATCAAGGAGAGCGGAGCCAATCCCGAAGTCATCCTCGAAGGAATCGTGATGACCATGGCCGACAGCCGGACGAATCTCTCCACCATGGTGATCAACGATGTCCGGGAGTATTTCCCCGAAGTGACCTACCAGACCGTGGTGCCGCGCAACATCCGTCTCGGCGAAGCGCCCAGCTACGGACAGGCCATTCTCGAATACGCCCCGACTTCCTCCGGTGCGGTCGCCTATCGCAACCTCGCCGACGAGTTCATCCGGCGGCATTCGTGATTCGAACCACCGCCCGTGGTTCCCGTCGCCCCGGATCCCGCTTTCCGGCGGATGGAGTTCCTACCGTGATTCCCGCTGGCGTGGCCGGGAAAATTCGCGAAACTCCCTGAAAATCGCGGGGAATGCCGTATCCTTTCCCCTTTTCCCGTAGCTCCCGACTCGTACACAATCATGGTGAAGTGGATCCTCAAACTGATCGTCGGCAACCGGAACCACCGGGTTCTCAAGAAGCTTTACCCGGTGGTCGAGCGCATCAAGGAGATCGAGAATGAGCTGCAATCGCAGCCCGAGGAAGTCCTGCAGGAGAAGACCCGAGCCTGGAAGGAGCACCTGTCCCGCTACGCTCTCGACGTGGAGACGTTCAGCGAGCGTGTCCTCAGGGCCCGCGAGCTCGAGGCGAACCGCGAACTGCTGCACTCCTGGGCACAGCGATTCGACAAGCTGCGGGACGATTTTCCCAGGGTCCGGGCCTTGGCGGATACCGAAGCCGCGACCTCCTTCGACGAGGAAGAAACTGTCGAGAAGATCCTCGAGGCCCAGTCCCTGTTTCATGAGATCAAGGACGACTTCAAGCCGAAGCGGGCCGCCTACCTCGACGAGATCCTGCCCGAGGCCTACGCGGTCGTGAAGAATGCCGCACGCCGGCTCTGTGGGCGTGAGTGGATCGTCTGCGACCACCCGGTCGAGTGGCAGATGGTCCACTTCGATGTGCAGCTCATCGGGGGTATCGGCCTCCACAAGGGCATGATCGCCGAAATGGCGACCGGCGAAGGCAAGACTCTCGTTGCCACCCTTCCCGTCTACCTCAATGCCCTCGCCGGACTCGGGGTCCACGTCGTGACCGTGAACGACTACCTCGCCCGGCGCGACTCCGAGTGGATGGGATATCTCTTCGAGTATCTCGGCCTCACCGTTGGCTGCATCCAGAACGAACAAAGGGGCGACAACCGGCGCGAGCAATATCAGAGGGACATCACCTACGGTACCGCCAGCGAATTCGGTTTCGACTACCTGCGCGACAACGGGATGGCCGACCGCAAGGAGAACCAGGTTCAACGCCATCACTTTTTCGCTCTCATCGACGAGGTCGATTCGGTCCTGATCGATGAAGCGCGAACGCCCCTCATCATCTCCGGGCCGGTCGCGAAGCGTGAGGAGGACCAACTTTTCGACCGCTACAAGCCCCAGATCCAGTCGATCCACCGCAAGCAGACCCAACTCTGCAACGACCTCGCACAGGAGGCGAAGAAGGCGCTCGAGGGCGGCGACGAAGTCGAGGCGGGCCGGCTCTACTACAAGCTCAAGCTGGGGATGCCCCGGAACCGGGCCCTGATGCGGGCGATGGAGGATCCGGCGGTGCGCCGGCTGGTCGAGAAGTCCGAACTCGACTTCTATCGCGATCCGCAGAAGACGGCCCTGTTCGAACTCAAGGAGGAACTCTACTTCACCCTCGACCCGAAGGCGCACGAAGCGGAATTGACGGAGAAGGGACGCGAGTTTCTCAGCCCGGGCGACCCGACCGCCTTCATCATTCCCGATCTCTCGGAAGCCTTTTCCCAGATCGACGGGGACGCATCGACCGATGATGTCACCAAGGCCAAGAAAAAGGCCGACCTCCAGCAGGAGATGGCGGAGCAGGCGGAGAAGATGCACACCATCTCCCAGCTCCTCAAAGCCTACACCCTCTACGAGAAGGACGTGAGCTACGTGGTCGAGGACAACCGCGTCGTGATCGTCGACGAGAACACGGGCCGGAAGATGCCGGGACGGCGGTGGTCGGACGGTCTCCACCAGGCCGTCGAGGCGAAGGAAGGTGCCACGATCGAGGGCGAGACCCAGACCTACGCGACGATCACGATCCAGAACTACTTCCGTCTCTACGAGAAACTCGGAGGGATGACCGGAACGGCCGAGACGGAGGCGGCGGAGTTTCACGACATCTACAAGCTCGACGTGCTCGTCGTCCCGACGAATCGCCCCGTGCAGCGCATCGACCAGAATGACAGGATCTACAAGACCCAGCGAGAGAAGCTGAAGGCGGTCATCGATCTCGTGAAGGAGAGGCACCTCGACGGGCAGCCCGTCCTGCTCGGGACCGCGAGCGTGGAATCCTCGGAAGTGCTGTCGCGGATGCTGAAGCGCGAGAAGATCGCCCACCAGGTCCTCAATGCGAAGTATCACCTCCAGGAGGCCGAGATCGTCGCGCGGGCCGGCCAGGAGGGCGCGGTCACGGTCGCCACCAACATGGCGGGACGCGGAACCGACATCAAGCTGGGCGAGGGCATTTCCGAAAAGGGAGGTCTCTTCGTCATCGCCACCGAGCGCCACCGCAGCCGCCGGGTCGATCGCCAGTTGCGGGGGCGCTGCGCCCGCCAGGGTGATCCCGGGAAATCCGTCTTCTACGTGAGTTTCGAGGACGATCTCATGCTCCAGTTCGGCGCCGCCGAGCGCATGACGAAGATGATGGAGCGTTTCGGGCTCGAGGAGGGCCAGGAACTCGAGCACCCCTGGCTGAACAAGTCGGTCGAGAACGCGCAGAAGAAGGTCGAGGAACGCGACTACCTCGCGCGGAAACACATCCTCGAGTACGACGACGTGATGAACAACCAGCGGAAGGTCGTCTACGGCTACCGCAACGACGTTCTCCAGACCGAGGATCCCCACGCCCTCGTCCTGGCCACGATCGAGGAGGCGGTCCCCGCCGCACTCGAGCAGTACCTTGATCCCGAGACCGACGATCTCGACTACGACCTCGCGCTCAACTGGGTGAACAGCACCTTCCCTCTCGGACTCACCCCGGAAGACGCCGAGTTCGACACCCGGACGCTGGAGCAGAATGTCGATTTCCTCATCGCCCGGGTGAAGGATGCCTACGAGTTCAAGTGCCGGCACGAGAATCCCGACGCGCTCGAATCGCTCGAGAGATTCATCATTCTTCACAGCATCGACCAGCTCTGGCAGGAGCATCTCTACGAGATGGACAACCTGCGCGACTCGATCGGCAACTACCGCTACGCGCAGAAGGATCCGCTCGTCGAATACAAGCACTCCGCCTACGAGCTCTTCGTGGGGTTGATGGACCGGATCAAGGGAGAGGTCGCGAGTCACCTCTTCCGCGCCACCACGGCACGTCCCGAGGACTACAACAACGTCCTGCGCAGCCTGCAGACCTCGCGGAACAATCCGCTCACCGAACTCGCGGGAGGAGCGTCGCAGGGATCGGAACAGTCCACCGCCCCGGAAGCCCAGAGCCAGCGAATTCCCGGAACCAGCCCCGGTCAGCGCCCGACGCGGCCCGTCCGCCGCGATCAACCCAAGGTCGGACGCAACGATCCCTGCCCCTGCGGCAGCGGGAAGAAATACAAGCAGTGCTGCGGCAAGACGGGGGCACCAGCGTAACCCTCACTGTCTCATTCATGATCACGACGATCATCGCGCTCAGCGTCACCGGCATCATCCTGGTTATCGCCGAACTGGTTCTCCCGGGAGGAATCCTGGGAATCATCGGCGCTCTTTGCATGGTCGCGGCGGTGGTTGTCACCTTCCTCGAACACGGGGTCCTCGCCGGGCTGATCGCGACCATCGCCCTCGGGCTGATCGGATTCGGGGCCCTGGCCTTCTGGATGAAGAATTTTCACCGGCTTCCGGTCACGAAGAGATTCGTTCTCAACGACGAGGTCGGGGAAGATGCACAACTGGAGGAACGGCAGGCCTGGACCGGCAAGACGGGCGTGGCACTCACCGACCTCGTGCCCTCGGGCCGCGCCCGGATCGACGAGGAACCCGTCGACGTGATGGCGGAGTCGGGCTACATCGAGAAGGACAGTCCGATCATCGTCGTGTCCACCAGCGGACCCAGTATTTTCGTGCGGGTGCAGGAGAGTTAGCCGGAAACCCGTGGCAGACGCCCCGCGCCGTTCGGGGTTGATGGTCCATCGCCCTAACTCCGCTTCCGGTTCCCCTTCACGACGTCCTCGTGCATCTCTACGTTCACATCCCCTTCTGTCATCACATCTGTCCCTACTGTGCGTTCTACAAGCACACGCCGGGACGCCTGGCGAACCGGGCCTTCGTCGATGCGCTTCTCCGGGAGGCGCGCCTGTTTACCTCCGGCAGACGGCCCTCCCCGGAGACGATCTATTTCGGGGGAGGAACCCCCACCCTTCTCTCCGCCGCGCACCTCGACCACCTCTGCACCGGTCTCGGGGAAGTCTTCGACCTGTCCCGCCTCACCGAGTGGACCGTGGAGGCCAATCCCGCGACTTTCGATCTCGCCAAGGCACGACTTCTCCGCGAGCACGGGGTGACGCGGGTCAGTCTCGGCACCCAGTCCTTTCAACGCGACACCCTCGCGACTTTGGGCCGGGATCACTCGCCCGAGGACGCGGTGGCGGGTTTCCGCGTTCTGAGGGAGGCGGGATTCACCAACCTGAACATCGATCTCATGTTCTCGGTCCCCGGCCAGAGTCTCGAGTCCTGGCAGTCGGACATCGAGACGGCCCTCGCCCTCGAGCCCGAGCACGTCTCCGCCTACAACCTCACCTACGAGGAGGACACGGCGTTTCTCGCACGCCACCTCCGGGGGGAGCTCGACGCCGACGAAAACCGCGATGCCGATCTTTTCTACGCCGGCGTCGACGCCTTCGAGGGAGCCGGCTTCGCTCACTACGAGATCTCGAACTACGCGAGGCCCGGATTCGAGTCGCGACACAACCGTGCCTACTGGGGCGGGGAGGACTATCTCGGTCTGGGTCCGGGTGCGGTCTCGACGCTCGAGGGTCGTCGCTGGACCAACGTGCCCGACACCGCACGCTACGTCGCGGCGGCGGAGTCCGGTGCTTCGGTCCGAACCGCCGAGGAGCGACTTTCGGAGGAAGATCGCCGTCTCGAGGCGATCGGTCTTCGGCTTCGCACCGCCGAGGGGCTGCCCGTCCGGTTCATCCGCGATGAGGAGCGCCTCGCCTCGCTTTCCCGGGAGGGCCTCGTCGCCGAGTCGGGAGGCCATCTCGTGCTGACGCGCGCCGGGAAGGCACTTGCCGATCCGATCGCGGGTATGCTAGCCTGACGGTTTAGTGTTTCCGCCCCATGTCCCTCATCGACCTCTCCACTCACCCGTTTCGCATCCATCCCGGGGCCACCCTCGATCTGGGAGCGTTTCCCACCCGCGACGAATCGCTCTTTCCCCTCGAGAAGGACGAAGGCAAGGAGCGGATGGAGGAGTTCGAGGATCGCATCGACGAGCTGCAGACACTCTTCTATGCCGAGGGCAAGCATCGCCTTCTCGTCGTCTTCCAGGCAATGGACACGGGCGGCAAGGACGGCACGATCCGGAAGGTGTTCGAAAAGATGGATCCACAGGGTGTGCGCGTCGCTTCCTTCAAGCGCCCGAACTCGGCGGAACTCGCCCACGACTTCCTCTGGCGTGTCCACCGGCAGGTTCCCGGCGATGGCGAAGTCGTGATCTTCAACCGCAGTCACTACGAGGATGTCGTCGCCGTCCGTGTCCGCGAGATCTTCCCCGAGTCCGTCTGGTCGAAACGCTTCAAGCACATCGTCGACTTCGAGCAGATGCTGGCCGACGAGGGGACGACGATCCTGAAATTTTTCCTCCATATCTCGAAGGACGAGCAGAAGGAACGCCTCCAGGCGCGACTCGACGAACCCGAAAAGAACTGGAAGTTCAATCCGGGTGACCTCGACGATCGCGCTCTCTGGCCCCGCTACATGGAGGCCTATGGCGACGCGATCGCCCGCACCAGCTCCGCCCACGCGCCCTGGTACGTCATACCGGCCGACCGGAAGTGGTACCGGAATCTCCTCGTCGCACAGATTCTCATCGCCACGCTCGAGGGACTCGAGATGCAGTATCCCTCCGTCGATTTCGACCCGGACGAGATCGTCATCGGAGACTGATCACCGGCTTTCGGCATCCTGCTCCGGCCCCGGCACGGCGGGTTCGTGGACGATGAAGCCCAGCAACTCGGCGTCACCCGAAACGCGACGCACCCGGAGCTCGTGCTCGGTGAAGGGGAGCTGATCGGCGAGGGAAACCGAGACGCGTCCCCTTCCCGGCGGCACACGGGCTTCGGACGTCACCGCACGCTTCACGGTCCAGGTGAAGGTGTCCCCCTCGCCGTTGGAATGGCTTCCATCGGATTCGAGCCTGCGTCGCCAGAGGGCGGCCGGGACCGTGATCTGCCCGGAGTCGCTGGTGAAGTCCTCCGCGTTGTTCCCCTTGCCGTCCGGGCCGGTGACCGAGCCGGTGAGTTCGTAGTCTCCCACGTCACTCGTCATGCGGATCGTCCACTCCTGGGGAACGATCGTCTCCGGGTCGCCGAGGCGAATCATGTGAGGAGACCGGTCCGCCGTCATTCCCCGCTCAGGACGCCTGTTGTTCCGTCCGGGCTTGATCAAGGTGGTGTGAAACGCGGGAAACGACCCGAGGGGTTTTCCGTCCTTTTCGCAGGCGAAACGCGACGCCTCACTCCGGATGCGCCACACACCCTCGACCCGGATTCCCCGGAAAGCGAAGGTCCACTCGTCGCCGTCGCCACCATCCACCGGGACGAATCGCTCCGCCCGGGCCTCCCGGTCCGCCTCTCCCGTTTCGACGATGTGCCGCACGATGTTCTCGTTGATCACCAGGGCACCGTGATCGTTCTGGTGCACGGCGTCTTTCAGCAGCCACTCGATCGGCTTCCCGTGCCTGGTCAGATAGGCCGACCATTCACGGCGGGAATCGACCCACTCGCACGCGTATTTCTCCGCCACCGTCCGGATCTCGTCCCAGACCGGATCGTTCGCCGCCTCAGGCGTGTTGCCCCCGGAGCGCTCCCGGAGATGCAGGCTCGCGACGATCACGTCGGCGGACGAGTGCGCGCGAAAATCGGAGAGCAGCAATTCGAGATCCTCCGCGGTGCCGCCCGAATAGAGAATGACGAGATCGGGTTGCTGTTCGAGGACGTGCTGGCGCATCCATCCCCGGGTGAAGTCGTAGTTCACCGCCGACCCGACGTGCTTCCGGTACTCGACCGGCGGCGCACCGGGGAATGTCTCGCGCACCCACTGCACGATCCTCTCACCGTTGCCGAGCATGTTCGTGTAGCTCGATCCGATCCCCATCACGAGCAGTGGATCTCCCGGAACGACCGGTTCGGTCAGCTTTTCCACGAAGCCCTGCAGGTTTCTCCCGAATCCCGGCTGCGGCGAAAGATCCCGCTCGGGGTATTGGGAACGCCACTGGTTCCACGCCTGCGAAAACTCCTCCTCGGTCGCCTCACGGAACCGGATATCATCGATCGCCCAGGCCGCATCCGCATCCTCGGGCTTGAGGGAAACCGATACCGCCGTGGCGCCGGGAGCCGTGCGAAAGAAAAGTCCCACCCGGCGCCAGGTTCCGCCCGTCGAGGGAGCCGCGAGTGGCGTGTGCTTCCCGAAGTAGACGAAGGCCGTTTCGCTCGTGGCCCGGCCCGCCAGCGGCGAATCACTGCGAAGCCAGAACGAGAGCAGGTAGGGGCGCCATCCCCTCACCCTGAGATGCAGAGACGCTCCGCCCCCCGGCCGCGCCTGTCCGAAGGCCGTCCCCTCGGGGGCATCGCCCTCGACTCGCTCGAAGCGCTGGGCACGAAGTGAGGCACCCAGGGGAACCCCTCGTTCGAAGCCGGCATCGGCCAGCCGCGTTTCTCTCAGGCCATCAGGGGCCGGAAACGGAGCATCGGAAACCAGGGTCATGCCGACCTGTTCGGGTTCCTCCGCCTTCTCCATCTCCTGGGAACGCACCGGGCAGAGCGCCAGGCAACTCGAGACGAACAGGGCGGTGGTGAATCTCATGCTCCGATGCTACGCAGTTTCCCCTGCTGCGGCAAGTTTCCGCAACTCGCCTCGGTCGACCTTTCCGACGCCCGTCCGGGGCAACCGGTCGAGTCGAACGACCGACGAGACCCGCTCCACGGCCGGTTGAATCGTCCGGAACGCCTCCGCCCTTCTACGCGTCGTCTCGCCTCCCTCCACGAATGCCACCAACGCGTGGCCCCGGCGCGCCTCGGGAATCGCCACGACCGCTCCAATGCCGCCAACCGCCTCCAAATCCTCGTTCAGCTCGCTTTCCACCCGCGATACCGAGACGAGTTCCCCGAGAATCTTGACCGTGTCATCCGCCCGCGCCACGAAGCGCAGACCTCTCTCCTGCGCCACGCAGAGATCGCCGGTCGTGAACCAGCCCCCCTCATCGACCGGATTGTCCAGCCGCCAGGCACCGTCAGGATCACGCACCGCGTAGCCCGAGAAAAGGGCCGGTCCACGGATTCGCAGGGGAGCGGTCCGGCTTCCCCTCCCCGCCTCGAATTCCCAGTGATCCAGGACCGGCAGCCATCCGGTCTCGCCGTGCGAGGAGGTCGCGATCTGGGAAGCCGCCTCGGTCATCCCGTAGGAAACCCAGAGTGGCCAACCCAGCCCATGCGCCCGGGCGGCAAGCGAGGGGGAAAGGGCTCCGCCCCCGATGAAGACGACCCGGAGCGATTCCGGAGCCCGCACCCGTCGCGCGACGAGATCATAGAGATGAACCGGCGTGAGGGAGGTGACGGCGATCCAGTGCGCGAGGCAGGCTTCCACGAAGCGTGTCCCGTCGGGTTCCCACTCGTCCCAGGGCAGGCGGATCACATTCGCTCCCGACAGGTGCGCACGCGCGAAGATGCCGAGTCCGCCGGCATGAAAGGTCGCCAAAGGACAGAGCCAGCTGTCGTGACGCGTGAGGCGGGCGTGGGCGTTCACGGCGGCGGCGGAGGCGAGCAGGGCCCTCTTCTCGAGGAGGACGAATTTCGGCACCCCACCCGAGCCCGACGTCGGGAGGACGACGAGCGATGCGAAGCCCTCGGCCAGCAGGAAATTCTCCAGTCCCTCGGTGTCGAGGGGAAGCCTCGGGTTCACCCGGATGTCGATGCCCGGATCGTTCCAGTAGGCCGGCGCTGTCAGGTCAGGACTTTCCACGGCAGTTTTTCCAGGAGATCGTCGAATCCGAGTCCGGTCCCGGGCGGTGGAACGAGGCGTGGACCATCGCAACGGATCTGCTCGAAAAAGGGATCATTCTCGAAGCACCGGTGCGTGAGAAGTCCGCAGGTGAGAAACTCCTCGCTCTCGCCACCCTGTGCATGGCTCGCCGCCGTCGCGGCCGCAAAGAGCTGCCCGACGGCATGATCCATGTAGGAGGTCACGAAGCATCGCATGCCCGGACTCGATCCCCAATCGGGACGAGCCGGTTTCATCACGACGATATCGCCCGGCACGGCCCGCGTCCAGCAATCCCGGTCGACCGCGATCGGGACCCCTTCCTTTCGCAAGGCCCACCACCCGTCTTCGTCATACACCTCGGGATCCTCGACGCAATCGATCGCGGCCCGTTCCTCGGGTCCCAGCTCCTTCCAGAAGGCGAGAAACGCGCCGACGCCCAGCGACTCGTTCGCATCGAGCCGGATCCCCAAACCCGCCGCCCGCCACCGGTTCATCTCTTCGCGGAGGGACGCCAGGTCGGGTGTCACCTTCAACTTCGCGAGGGAGAATCCATCCGACTTTGCGAACGCGGGATCATCTCCCGGGCGCACCAGCCAGTGACTCTCCGGGACGGGAGCCTCGAACAGCGACGCCTCTTCCCGCCGGGCCGCCCCGTCGAGTTGCGCGCAGTGTTTCGCCGCGCTGATCAGGAGCGTTTCCCCCCCGTTCTTCAGGAGGGCCAGCTGTTGCTCGAGCGGAGCATCCCCCAGTTCGGGCCAGGGGTGAATGCAGCCGAACCCGTCGCCGATCCGGACGAGCGCCCCCGCGTGCTCACTCCGCGCCGATCGTGCATTGAGAGCCGCCCTCGAGCGAAGCGCATACCGCCAGACATAGATCCTGCCCCCGCTCATGTCGCGAAGACCCAGGTCGCGAATCCCCCGAAAAGCAGGAGCTGCACCGAACCGAGGGCGAGATACAGGTTGTAGACGCGGGAGGGCTCGGTGTGAAAGATCTTCCTCTTGATGTGCCCGGCGATGGGGAGGAAAACCGCGAGGAGAACGATCGTCTCGGTCACGCTCAGGACGGTCGGACCGATGATCCAGATCATCACGGGAACGAAGCAGAAAAGTGCGATCTCCCAGCGCGCAAAGGTCTTGCCGAGCCGCACCGCGACGGTGCGCTTGCCGCTGAGACGGTCCTCCTCCAGATCGCGGAGGTTGTTCACCGCGATCAGCACGCTCGAGTAGAGTCCGCACTGGAGCCCGAGCAACCAGATCGGCATTCCCCCGAGGGTTCCGCTCTGCACGAAGTAGGAACCGAGCACGGCGACGAAACCGAAGAAGAGGATCACGAAGAGCTCGCCCATGCCGCGGTAGGCGAGGGGAAACGGTCCCCCGGTGTAGCCGTACGAAAAGAAAAGCGAAACCAGTCCGATCGCGACGATGATCCACCCTCGTTCGGCGATCAGCGGGAGGGCCACGACCGCGGCGAGGACACAGAAGACCAATGCGCCGATCAGGACGGTGCCCGGCTCGAGAGCTCCGGAGGCGGTCATCCGGCGGGGTCCGAGCCGATCCCCGGTATCTGCGCCCTTCTCGTGATCGATCGCGTCGTTGAAGAGATTCGTCGCCACCTGGATGCACAAGCAACTCGCGAGCGTGCAGGCGAAGAGAAACCCCGATCCCGTGGAGGGATTCCCGTCGACGAGCAACGGCATCGATCCCACCCAGACCGGCACGAAGGCGGCGGGCAATGTCTTGGGCCGGGCGGCGAGGATCCAGGGGTTCATCACGGAATCGAAATCACGCGCCACCAGGATCGCTCCGACGGCGGGCTCGGCCTCCACCGGCGTCACGGAACGCGCGGGAACTTCGAGAAATCGGGCTTCCGCTTTTCCACGAAGGCATTTTTGCCCTCCTTCGCCTCCTCGCTCATGTAGTAGAGAAGCGTGGCATTCCCGGCGAGGTCGAGCAGACCCATCTGGCCGTCGCAGTCCGCGTTGAGGGCCGTTTTCAGGCAGCGAATCGCGAGGGGCGAATGCTCGAGGATCTCCCGGCACCACTGCACCGTTTCCTCCTCCAGTTGCTCCAACGGGACCACCGTGTTCACGAGTCCCATCTCGAGGGCCTGCCGGGCATCGTACTGTCGGCAGAGATACCAGATCTCGCGGGCCTTCTTCTGTCCCACGATGCGGGCGAGGTAACTCGAACCGAGGCCCCCGTCGAAGGATCCCACCTTCGGGCCGGTCTGCCCGAACCGGGCGTTTTCCGCCGCGATCGTCAGGTCGCAGACCACGTGGAGGACATGCCCCCCACCGATCGCATAGCCCGCCACCATCGCAATGACCGGCTTCGGTATGCCTCGGATCTTTTTCTGCACGTCGAGGATGTTGAGGCGTGGAACCCCGTCGTCGCCGACATAGCCGGCATGTCCCCGCACCTTCTGATCGCCACCGGAGCAGAAAGCGAGTTCGCCCTCGCCGGTCAGGATGACCACACCGACACCCGGGTCCTCGTGAGCGAGATCGAAGGCATGGAGCATCTCTCGCACCGTGAGCGGACGGAACGCATTGCGCACCTCGGGACGATTGATCGTGATCTTGGCGATCTGACCATCTTCCGAGGTCTCGTAACGGATGTCTTCGAATTCGTGGGCGGAAATCCAGTTCATGGTCGTGGTCGAGATTCCTTCGGCCGGTTCGGGGAGGCGTTCAATACCAAATATCCCGGCGAGTGTGTTCACCCCGCCGTCATAGCCAATACGCTCCGCGCGACCGGCGAGGCGACCTCGTGAAGGAGCCGGTGTCCCGCGCCGGGAACCACCTCGTGGCGGCACCGCGGAAGGACGGACGCCATCTCCTCGCCGAGCGCGGTGAACTTCCGGTCCCGCTCGCCCGTGAGCCACGAGACCGGAACGCGACAATCTCGCAGGGCCGGTCGCAGGTCCTCCTGCCGCCCGAGCGACCAGTTTTCGAAGGCCGCGGCCACGGAATGCCGAAACGGATCGAGAGCCTTGCGTCCCTCCGGTGCCGTCCCGCCGAGAACACCCTGGGAATCCCATCGCCGGAGAAACTCGATCCAGGGAAGCTCGCGCGCCCACCGGGACCACTCCCCGTCTCGGGCGCGACGGTCCGTTCGTTCCGCCTCGCTCTGGAGACCGGGATGCGCCGAGACGATCACCGCTCCCGACCACATGTCGGGGTGAAGCGCGATCGCATGAAGGGCCAGGCGTCCCCCGAGCGAATACCCGGCGAGCACGGGCCTCTCGTCTCCGGCCCTCCGCGCGAGCCAGCGAGCCATTTCTTCGAAACCCTTCTCCGAGTGATCCCACAGGTCGACCGCCTCGAGCCCCGGAATGCCGAGGTTCTCCCAATCCCCGGGGGAACCCAGGTTGCCGTGCAACGCGAGCACCCGCTTCATCCTGCCCGCTCGGCCCAGAACTTCTCCGTTTCCTCCCCGTCGACCTCGATTTCGACGAGGGCACGGTCGCCATCGATGTCGGGAAAGGGAAATTCCCCGTTCCAGCGCACGTGGTTCCAGCCCCAGAGGCCGGCCCAGTGCTCGAAAGTCAGGTCATGCCGGTTCTCCGAAACCCGCTTCCGCTCCTCCGCGAGATCACGCATCGAGGGCAGGCGGGAGAAGATTCGGCCCCCGCCGTTGTTGAGCACGACGATGCGGCGCCGTCCTCCGTCGAACTGGCGATCGATCCACGGCGCGTTCAGGTCGTAGAGCGCGGTGAGATCGCCGAAGATTCCCCAGGATTCTCCGCCGTCGGCCGCCAGTCCGAGGAAGGTGGAGACCTCGCCGTCGATCCCGTTCGCCCCGCGGTTGGCGAAGCACCGGGGATGCGGCACATCGACTGTCGCCGCGGAGTTCCACTCGCGAATCGGCAGGCTGTTTCCCAGGAAGACGATCGCCTCCGCCGGAATCACCTCCGAGAGCCGACGCACCAGGCCGGGCTCCGATCGCGGATGACGGGAAAGACACGCCTCGAGTTCTTCGCTTCGCCGGGGAAAACGGCCATCCGCCCCGACGGGAGGAACGTCTCTCAGGCATCCCGGCTCGAGCGGGAACACGTCCGAATCCCGGGCCAGGCCGGAAAACCCGGTCGGGGTCAGGGAAAGGACGGGAAGACCGGGGCGGCTCTCGAGATCGCGCCAGAAACGGAGGCTCGGCACTCCCCCGAATCGAAGAACGGACCCGACATTCCACGCGGCGAGATCCCGCTCATCGAGGGCCGCCCGGTTTCGCCACCCCCTCTCCTCCCGGAGTCCGCTCGTCGCCTCGCACCACACCGGTGCCCGGCAGTCGCGGATCCAGTCGCACACCTCGCCCCGGAGGGATTCGTCCAGTTCACCGACGAGGATCACCGGGTCGGGGAGATCCGGCCAGGCCGGTTTCGGCTGCGCCGGAGATGTCGAGGGTTCGCCTCGAGTCCATGCCGGAATGTCCAGGTGATCGGTCTCACCCGCGACGGGCTCGTCGAAACAGACATTGAGATGGAGGGGGCTTCGGCCGCCCCATCCGAGCGCGTCCTGTCCACTCGATGCGCAGGCCGCATAGCACCCGAAGATCTGCTCCTGCTCGATCGCCTGCGGTGCACCCGATCCTCGAAAGGAAGCGGGCCGGTCGGCGGTCAGAAGAACCAGGGGCAGTCCGGCGTAGTGCGCCTCCACCGTGGCCGGCAAGAGCTCGGCGACAGCCGTGCCCGAGGTCGTCACCACCGCTACGGGAGCGCGGGTTCGCCGGATCCGGCCCAGGGCGAAGAATGCCGCAGCCCGTTCGTCGAAGTGATGCCAGACCCGCAGCTCGCCCCGGTCCCGCAGTTCGAGAAGTGGAACCAGCAGCGGTGCGTTCCGCGCCCCGGCGCAGATGACGACCTCGCCGACTTCGTGCGCCCGGAGAACCGCGATCGCCTCCGCGGCAACCTCGCGGTTCACACTCATATGCCGAGCAGGGCCTTCACGGAATTCCGTTTCAGCGCAAGCTCACGCCACTCGCGATCGAAACGACTTCCCTTCACCAATCCCACACCGCTGGGGAGGAAGACGTCGCGACCATCCCACGAGACGTTCCGAATCGCGACGAGAGAATCGAATCGTCCCTCGTGGATCGCTCCGAACGGGGCTCCGAACTCGCCCGGCACTCCCAGCTTTCTCCGATACGCGAAGAGACGCTCCAGAGCTCCCCGGCCTCTCGGACACGCTCCCAGGGCCGGCGTGGGATGGGCACGCCGCACGAGTTCCCCGAGATCGGTCTCCGGATCGTCGAGGACAACACGGATGCGGGTATGAAAGTGAACGATGGGCCCGAGGTCCATGATCCCCCGTTCGCCCCGCTCGACGGTCCCGAACGGCTCCAGCAGCTTCTCCAGGTAGTCGGCGACCAACTCGTGCTCGCGAATCTCCTTCGGGTCGGTGTGAAAATCCCCGATCTCGTGCCGCGGAGCCGTTCCCGCGAGGGCCATCGTCTCGACGATCCCGTCTTTCACCGTGACGAGGTGCTCGGGGGTGAGACCGATCATGCCGCATCCGCCCTCGCGGAAGCCGTAGCCCCACAGTTCATCCGGGGCCGCCGCCACCGCCTTCACGAGAGCGGCGGGTTCGCCCCGGTGCAGGATGCCACGCTCGGTCAACACGGGAACCGATTTCTCGAGAATGCCCGCCTCGATCTCCGCGAGGATCTCGTCGAAGACCTCCTTCACGTCGATGTCGTCGAGTCCCGACCAGGCGATCTGGGGAAGCGGTGTCGCCCCGTTGTCGGGAAGGAGGACACGCAGATCACCGGTCTCGAAAACATGATCCGGGATCTTCCACGGTGCGGGATCGGCGAGGTCGAAGGTGTTGCGGTAGAACGCGGTGCCGCCCCCGCCCGGCGGCGAGGCGGAGGACACGAACGGACCCGAACCGCAGAGGTAGCGGTCCCGGCCCAGTTGGATGAACGCAAAATCCTGCATCGAAAAAGTGCGCCGGTTCTCTACCAAGAGATTACGGGGTTGGCAAATTCCGGGACGCTTTCCCGGCCCGCCGGCGACGGCACCCGGCCAGAAAACTCCTGCAATCGGCGATCCCTTCGACTATCGTCTCCCTCTTTTCCCGTCCGCCGATGAGCTTCGGAGACCTCAGATCGATCCTGCACTACGTTCCGCAATTCCGCGGTGCGACCTTCGTCGTCGCACTCGACGGTGCGGTGATCGATTCCCCGGACTTCTCGAGCATTCTTCTCGATCTCGCCGTCTTGCGATCCCTGACGATCCGGGTCGTCCTCGTCCATGGCGCGGCCGCCCAGATCGAGGCCCTGGGAGAAAAGCGGGGTGTCGTGCTGTCGAACGCCGACGGCACGGGAATCACGGACGAAGCCACCCTCGAGCTGAGCATGGATGCGATTTCCCGGCTCGGCAGCTCCCTGATGCAGAGCCTCACGACCGTCCGCATCCGGGCCGCTTCCGCCAATGCCGTCCACGCCCATCCCGCCGGCATCCTCGACGGAGAGAACGCCGGATTCACGGGAACGATCGACCGCATCGATGCCGAGATTCTCCGCGGCTTCCTCGACCAGGACATCCTCCCTGTCGTACCACCCCTCGCGTTCGATTCCGGAGGACGCATCCTCCGGGTCAATTCCGATGCCGTCGCACGCGAAATCGCCCTCGCCCTCGGGGCCCAGAAGATCATTTTCCTCAGTCGCGACGATCCCGCCCGGCACGTCGATGTGAACCGGCGCCAGATGTCGTGCGACGAAGCCGGCAGTTTTCTCGACGCCCGGCGGTCCGGCTGCCCATCCGGATTCGTTTCCAAGATCGAACAGGCCCGGCGAGCGGTCCGCGACGGGGTGCCGCGGGTTCACCTCGTCGGCAGTGAACGCGACGACGCTCTCCTCGGCGAACTCTTTTCGAACGAGGGCATCGGGCTCATGATCTATGCCGATGCCTACCTGAAGGTGCGATCGGCCCAGCGGTCCGACATCGACGAGTTGCGACTCATGATGCACCAGGCCGTCGAGGACCAGCAGATCCTCGAGCGCACCCGGGGCGAGCTGCTCGACACTCTCGACGACTTCGTCGTGCTCGAAATCGACGGGAACATCGTCGGCTGTGTCGCCGTGCACGCCTACGACGACCCCGCCATCGCGGAATTGGCGTGCCTCTTCGTGAAGAGGGGCCACAGCGGGCAAGGCTACGGCCAGACCCTCGTCCAGGCGGCGTGCGACCGGGCGCGTCGACTTGGATTCACCTCCCTCTTCGCCCTGTCCACCCAGGCGGCGGGCTACCTCGAGAGGGCGGGATTCCGGCGCTGCGACGAAATCGAGAGGTTGCCGCCGTCCCGCCGCGAGAAGTACGAGGGAAACCGGCGCAACGCGATCCTGCTTCTGAACGAGCTCGCCTCGTGAGGGGCTTCACAGCACCTTGATCACGAAGAGCGTGGTGTCGTCCCGTCCGCTGACCTCGCACGCATCCTCCAGGATACCCGTGGCGACCTGTTCGGCCGTGAGATCCTGCTCGACGCCTCGAGCGAACGCGTCTGCGAGGTTCTTGTTCCACATGCCATCGATGACACCGTCGGAACAGATCAGGAACCAGTCGCCCTTTTCGATCGGTGCTTCGTCCACCTGCGGATGGACACTCTGGCAGAGCCCGCCGATCGCCTGGTTGAGGATGTTGCGCGCCGGGTGGCTCCGCGCCTCGCGCTCATTCAGCTTGCCGGCACGAAACTGCGCGCCCACGTAGGTTTGGTCGAAGGTCAACTGTTTGAGGGTTCCGCCGTGATACCGGTAGAACCGGCTGTCACCCACGTGAGCGAAATAGACCCAGTGGCGAAAAAACAGACCACACACCACCGTCGCACCCATCTCCTCCATCCCCTCGTGGCGGTGGGCCATCCGGTTGACGTATTCGTGGAGAGATTTCACGGCCGATTCGAGGATGTGCGTCGGCTCGCCCACCTGGGAAAAATCTCCCATCATCGCCGGGAGAAAGCGCCGCAGCTCCGACACCACGAGATTGCTGGCGATGTCGCCGCCCGCCGCTCCTCCCATTCCGTCGCTGACCGCGAAGATCAGGGCCTCCTCGTCGATCGATCGACTCCCGCTCCGTTCCTCGCTGCGGGCCCAGCCCTGATCGGACGCAAAGACGGACAACGAATCCTGGTTGCCCTTGCGCTTGTGGCCCGCCCGTGTCAGGCCGCACCAGTCGAGGATGCGCGACTGCTCCTGTTCGACTTCGGTCAACTCCTCGCCGTCGCGACGCTCCAGCACCTTGGCCAGCTCGAAGTCGATGACGCAGAACTTCCCCATCTGCCGGTGGTAGGTGATGTTGCGGGGGAATGGATCGTCGTGCACGACTCCGTAGGTCTCCTCGAGCGTAGTGAACAGTTCCTCCGCCTTGTCCTTGGAAATCTGCGGGGCCGGCGATCCGCAGTTCGTCGTCACCAGCTCGAGCGTTTCCTCGTCCGCCTCGAGCACGCGCGGGACGAACTCACAGCCGCGCGCTTCCAGGATACGGAGAACGCGCACCTCGTTGGCGAAGCGCTCCTTCTTGCCCGTCCCCCGGAATGTCTTGTGCACCCGGCCGTCGTAGCCGATGCGAACGATGGATCGAACTCCGTCCTTGGCGATCTTCATGAAAAATGGGGCAGCATCCTGCGGTGGAACGCGGGCGTTTGCAAAGAAAACTCGCCCCCGCCCTACTCCGCAGGGGTCAGCGATTTCGCGGTTCGCAGGAATTCCTCGAGTGAGATGAGGCTGAAACGATCGGCGTGACGAATCATATCCTCGGGAATCGAACGGGGAAACGCTCCCCCGGGATTGAATCCCCAGGGCCCGGTCTCACCCGCGTAGACGACGATCCCCTTGGTGTCGACCACGAAGAGTCGCACCGGCCACGCCGCCCACCGGGTCGCGACGCGATCATCGACCGAATCCACGAGAATCCTGAACGGGATACCGGTCGCCGCCCGGCATGCCTCGGCCGCGGCCCTGCGCTCGTCGTCCGTCGCAGGATCCCTCATCCGGCCCATCTCCTCCCGAAATCCGCCGAACGCATGCGCCTCGCGGACATAGATCATGACGAACTCGAATTGGTCCCCAAACTCGCGGCTGAATCGGACGAGTTCGCTCACCCCGTCCCGAAAGAAGTCGCAACCGATGCTGCCAAAAATCAGGACAACGGGCTTCTCCGCGTGGAGTTCGGACAACGGCGTGTCCTCCCCGGACTTCGCATCGGGCAAGACAAAGTCCGGAGCCCTGGTTCCCACCGTCGGCGCATTCGGGAACCGTTTCTGGATCAGGCTGTAGGCCTCGTCATAGGTCTGGATCGTCCGCCCCGACCACTCGTCCCGCTCGTAGGGAGCCTGCCCGGTGCTCGTCTCGTCCCCGATGAGAGAAATCGAAGCGAGGACGACGAAAAGGAGGCAAAGAGTCCGCATGATCCGCATGCGGACGCTACGCCAACCACGGGTCGCCCACCACCAAAAAACAGG
>Ga0180430_10001344_pt1 | contig 24169 bp, 22 predicted proteins | sample SS_ome_9_FD_132999 | JGI IMG/M metagenome (GOLD analysis project Ga0180430, IMG submission 132999) | Hypersaline lake sediment archaeal communities from the Salton Sea, California, USA - SS_1_S_2 metaG | ecosystem: Environmental > Aquatic > Non-marine Saline and Alkaline > Hypersaline >... | reverse complement strand
GTCCAGCCCCAGAAGGTGAAGGCTGCCAGCGGACCGCCCCAAAGGCGCGTCTGACAGGTTCTTTGCACCACGTAATACGAGGTGGCAAACAATGCTGATCCGCCAAAGGCGAAAATGACCGCATTGGTATGCAGAGGACGTAGGCGGCCGTAGCTCAGCCACTGGATACCGTCCCAGAGAAACAGATCAGGAAAGGCCAACTGCGCCGCCACAATCACGCCAACGAGCATCCCGACGATGCCCCAGATGACGGTCATGATGGAGAACTGGCGCACGACCTTGTAATTATAAGTTTGTGCTTGCATTTACGTCTCCCAACTCCCAAGTGAAAGGGTTCGACGACATAAAGTGTCGTCTGGGAGGGGAGCCTAACTTCTATAAAGGGGAAACCCTTTTGACTTAGATCAAGTTGACAACCTGCGACGCAAAATTAAAGCCTTTTTGTCGCCGGCAACTTGAGTTGGGTCAAGAAGATCTGCCAGCCGTCGAGTGGCAAGGAATCTGGTGTTTCATCAGCTCATTGAGCTTGTCTAAGTCTTTGATCTGGACATGTTTTCTGTCCACCTCCAAAAGACCGTGATCCTGGAAGCGTGTGAACAGCCGACTGACCGTTTCGAGGGCCAGGCCAAGGTAGCTGCCGATGTCTTGTCGTGACATGGCAAGAAAGAAATCCGTGGCGGAAAACCCCCGGCGCTTGAAGCGCTCTGAGAGGCTCAGCAGGAACGAAGCCAGGCGTTCTTCGGCGGTACTATTGTTAAGTAATGAGATCATCTGCGCTTCGGCACTGACCTCGCGGCTCAGCAGGCGCAGCATCTGGTGTTGCAGACTGGGGATGTTAACCGCAAGTTCTTCCAGCCGGTTGAAGGGGAGTTCGCAGATTGCGGTGGTCTCCAGTGCCTTGGCAAAACAGCCGTGCTGATCATTTTGGATGGCGTCGAGCCCCAGGATTTCGCCTGGCAGGTGAAAGCCGATGACATGCTCATCACCGGAGGAAGTCTGGGTGTAGGTCTTGACCGCCCCGGTCTTGACCACGTAGAGGCTGCGGAACTTCTCACCGGGGTTGTAGAGCATCTGTCCTCGCTGGAGGGGGCGGTTGCGCTTGATGATGCTTTCCAGTCTCTCGACATCATCTGGCTGCAGACCAAAGGGCAAGCACAAGGAGGCAAGGCTACAGTTGCTGCAAGCCACCTTGATGCCATCCAAAGATACGACTTTGGCATCGCTCATAATCGGTGAACACCTGTCATGCGAAATATCTGATTCAGATCAATTCTGAGGCTAAATTGGTTTGATTTCCAGTACTTTGTGTCCAGAAAAAACCGCAGCCGGGGCTGCGGTGATTTATGGCCTTGCGTTGTTTTCAACGGCCAGTGGGACCAGAAGGTGCCGGTCCTCGCGGAGAGACCGGAGGTTGTTGTTGTGGATAACTCGGTGGCGCTCCCCATGGACCTTGCGGCGGCATGGGTGGACGCCAGCCTCCCCAGGGTGCACCACCATAAGCGGGTGCGCCTCCGTAACCCGGTGCGCCACCATAAGGCCCATACCCTCCGTAATAGTAGGGGTTTGAGTCATAGCCATAGGCGTTGCCGCTCCAACTGGTGTCACCGTCGCCGCGGAAGTTGCCCTGACTCCGGCTGCGACCTTTGAAGTCCATGCCGAATTCAGCCTCGCCTTCGCCGGTGCCATCGCCCGCAAAATCTCCACGACCGGTCGCATCGCCAGAACCGTAACCACTGTCACCCCAGGGGCTGAAGCTGTCAGCGGTTGCCATTGGCACGGAGAGTGTGGCTGAGCCTACGATCAGTGCGGTGCCCAGTGCCGTTGCGTTTATACGCATTGTGTTAGCTCCTTTGGTTGGTTTGCTGTGTGCCAACCCCGCCGGGTCAATGCCGGGCCCTGGAGGTCTTTGTCGTTGTAGAGTTGTGGAGTCGGCTTTTCCCCAGGACACGTTCAATATAGAACACGAAAAGCGACTTAACTAGCTTCCGCATGCCGGTGCCGGATTGCGTAAGTGATTGTGGTATAAGTAGATGTTAAAACACTGTTGCGTTTTTGAGTATTATGTCGCACACGGATTGGCAAGGTTGATTCCCGCAACGTGATTGAGACCTGGCAGACCATCTTGTAAACTCGAATCCCGTCCGAATCTTTCCACCCTGTCTCGCTTCAGGCATTCATGACTAAGTGCATCTTCATCACGGGCGGTGTCGTCTCGTCCCTTGGCAAGGGTATTGCCGCAGCTTCTCTTGGCGCCTTACTGGAAGCGCGTGGACTCAAGGTCACGATGATCAAGCTCGATCCATACATCAACGTGGATCCGGGCACGATGAGCCCGTTTCAGCACGGCGAGGTATATGTCACTGAAGACGGTGCGGAGACCGATCTTGACCTGGGCCACTACGAACGCTTCATCCGCACCACGATGGGGAAGAATAACAACTTCACCACCGGGCAGATCTACGATGAAGTCATCCGCAGGGAACGCCGTGGCGAGTATCTCGGTGGTACCGTGCAGGTGATCCCTCATATCACCAACCAGATCAAGGAGTGCGTTCAGCGCGGTGCTGCAGATTCTGATGTGGTGCTGGTGGAGATCGGTGGAACTGTGGGTGATATCGAATCGCTGCCGTTTCTCGAGGCAATCCGTCAGATGGGCGTGGAGATGGGGCGCGAGAACGCGATGTTCGTGCACCTCACGCTGGTTCCTTATATTCCCACCGCGGGTGAGATCAAGACCAAGCCGACCCAACACTCGGTGAAAGAGTTGCGCTCTATCGGCATCCAGCCGGATGTGCTGGTTTGTCGTGCCGATCGCCCGATCCCGGATGGCGAGCGAAAAAAGATCGCGTTGTTCACCAATGTCCAGGAACGTGCGGTTATCTCCGCGGTCGACGCCGACACCATCTATCGGATTCCGTTGTTGCTTCGTGAGCAGGAACTCGACGACATTGTGGTCGAGCAGTTGCGACTGGATGTCCCTGCTGCTGATCTTTCCGAGTGGGAAGACGTGGTACGTGGCCTTGAGGAAACAAGCGGCGAAGTCAACATCGCGATGGTAGGCAAATACGTCGACCTGACCGAGTCCTACAAATCCCTCAACGAAGCGCTGACCCATGCCGGCATAAAGGCCCGGCAGAAGGTCAATATCCACTATATCGATTCGGAAGAACTCGAAAGTGGCGACACCTCGTCACTCCAAGCAATGGATGCGATCCTGGTCCCGGGCGGCTTCGGTGAGCGTGGCGTCGAAGGTAAGATTCGCGCGGTCGAGTTTGCGCGCGAGAACAAGGTCCCTTACCTGGGCATATGCCTCGGTATGCAGGTGGCGGTAATCGAATACGCACGCCATGTGGCCAAACTGCAGGGAGCCCACAGTACCGAGTTCAACCGCGACAATCCGCATCCGGTGATTGCCCTGATCACCGAATGGCTGAATGCCGATGGTTCGGTGGAACAACGCAGCGAGGACACCGATCTCGGCGGCACCATGCGCCTTGGCGCGCAGCGCTGCAAGCTTGCAAAGGGCACTATCTCGCGTGAGCTTTATGGGCAGGACGTGATCAAAGAGCGTCATCGCCACCGCTACGAGTTCAACAACGGTTACCGCCAGGAACTGGAAGATGCCGGCATGAAGGTGGCTGGTACCTCCATCGATGGCCGGTTGGTAGAGATCATGGAAATCCCGGATCATCCGTGGTTCGTGGCCTGCCAGTTTCACCCGGAATTCACCTCCACGCCACGTTACGGACATCCACTATTCAGTGGTTTCCTGGAAGCGGCCCTTAAGCACCGGGATGCAGACAAGGCAGAGGCAAAAAGCGCATGAATCTTTGTGGTTTCGAAGTTGGGTTGAACAAGCCGTTGTTCCTGATTGCAGGTACCTGCGTGATCGAGAGCGAGCAGTCGGCGCTTGACGTGGCCAGCCGGCTGAAGGTGCTCACCGACGAATTGGGTGTGCCCTTTATCTACAAGTCGTCGTTCGACAAGGCGAACCGCTCTTCACACACCAGTTTCCGAGGCCCCGGTATCGAGGAAGGCCTGCGGATTCTGCAGAAGGTGAAGGATGAGATCGGTGTGCCGGTATTGACGGACGTGCACGAGGACACGCCGTTGGACGAAGTGGCGGACGTGGTCGACGTGCTGCAGACACCGGCCTTTCTCTGTCGCCAGACCAACTTCATTCAGAACGTCGCCAGGACGGGTAAGCCGGTCAACATCAAGAAGGGGCAGTTTCTTGCGCCACACGACATGGCCAACGTCGCGGCCAAGGCCAAGGCCACGGGTAACGAGCAGATCATGGTGTGCGAGCGAGGCGTGAGTTTTGGCTACAACACCCTGGTATCCGATATGCGTGGCCTGGCAGTGATGCGCGAGACCGGTTGCCCGGTGGTGTTCGATGCGACCCATTCCGTCCAGCAGCCCGGAGGACAGGGCAACAAGTCTGGCGGTGAACGTCAGCACGTACCCGTCCTTGCCCGTGCGGCTGTTGCCAGCGGCATATCCGGTCTTTTCATGGAAACCCACCCCGATCCGGAGTGCGCGCTTTCCGACGGGCCAAATTCCTGGCCGCTGGACAGGATGCGCGATCTGTTGTCGGTGCTGACGGCTATTGATGGCGCAGTAAAAAATGCCGGTTTCATCGAAACCGAACTGTAAGAGCGTTGTAGTAAAAAAGCAGCGCGGCAAAAAATTTACGAATAAAAGCTTTATTTGGGAGTAGTCATGTCAGAGATTATTGAAGTTCGCGCACGCGAAATTCTCGACTCGCGTGGGAATCCGACCGTCGAGGCGGATGTCATCACCGCGGACGGCGCGATTGGCCGGGCAGTGGCGCCGTCCGGTGCCTCCACCGGTTCGCGAGAGGCACTGGAACTGCGTGATGGCGACAAGAGCCGTTACCTGGGAAAAGGTGTGCTCAAGGCGGTGGCCAACATCAACACTGAGATTGCTGAAAAGGTCACGGGCATGGACGTGACCGCTCAAGCGGATCTGGACAACACGATGATCGCGCTCGATGGTACGGACAACAAGTCCCGCCTGGGTGCCAATGCGACCCTGGCGGTTTCCCTGGCCGCAGCGCATGCCGCTGCACAGGAACAGGCCATGCCGCTCTACCAGTACCTGGGTGGCGGCAACTACAAGATGCCGGTACCCATGATGAACATCATCAATGGCGGTGAACACGCGGATAACAGCGTGGACCTGCAGGAATTCATGATCCTGCCGGTGAATGCCGGCTCCATCCGCGAAGCGGTTCGTTACGGCGCGGAAGTCTTTCATGCACTCAAGTCGGTACTGGGCAGCAAGAGCCTGGCGACCACCGTTGGTGACGAGGGCGGTTTTGCGCCGAACCTGAGTTCGAATGAAGAGGCCATCGAGGTCATTCTTGAGGCCATCAGCAAGGCTGGTTTCAAACCCGGCGAGGACATCTTCCTGGGCCTGGATGCGGCCAGTTCCGAATTCTACAAGGACGGTCAGTATGTGCTGGCTTCCGAGGGCAAGAGCTTTGATTCGGCGGGTTTCGTGGACTACCTGGCGGGATGGGTCGATCAGTACCCGATCATCTCCATCGAAGACGGTCTTGATGAAGGCGACTGGGATGGTTGGAAGATTCTTACCGAGAAGCTCGGCAACAAGATCCAGCTGGTCGGTGACGACCTTTTCGTGACCAACACGAAGATTCTGCAGGAAGGTATCGACAAGGGCATCGCAAACTCCATCCTCATCAAGTTCAACCAGATCGGCACTCTGACCGAGACGCTTAACGCCATCAAGATGGCGCACGACGCCAACTACAGTGCCGTCATGTCGCATCGTTCCGGCGAGACCGAGGACACCACCATCGCCGACCTGGCTGTCGCCACCGGGACCGGCCAGATCAAGACGGGTTCACTGTCCCGCTCCGACCGTGTCGCCAAGTACAACCAGCTGATGCGTATCGAGGACGCCTTGGGTGAAGAGGCAGTCTGGCCGGGCAAGAGTGCCTTCCCATGCTTCTGATGCCTCGCTGAACGACTGGAAAGGTCCCCCGTCTTGTGGTGATGCAGGGCGGGGGATTTTTTGTTGATGCCATGAATTGGAAGCTACGCGCCGTCTTTGCCTTGCTGATCGTGATGCTGCTCGGGTTGCAGTATCGCCTGTGGGTTGGCGAGGGCAGCCTGGCCGAGGTGCGGGCTCTGAAAAAACAGTTGGCCAGGCAGCAGGCGCAGCTGCAGGAACTCGAAAGGACCAACCAGACCTTGCGTGCCGAAGTACAGAGTCTGAAAAATGACGATGCCGCCATAGAGGCGCGTGCACGCCGGGAGCTGGGGATGATCCGCGAAGGCGAGACTTATTTTCAGCTTATCAGGCCTGAGAGCAATGGAGATGAGTGAAGTAAACTGCTGGGTGATCGTGCCGGCAGCGGGTGTCGGCACGCGCATGGGGGCTTCCATCCCCAAGCAGTATCTCGAATTGCGTGGCCGCCCCGTGATCGATCACACCCTGGAGCGCGTATTGTTGCATCCCAAGATCGACGGCGTGTATGTGGCAATCGCGGAAGACGACGGTTGGTGGGCGGATACCGAGTTTGCCAATCACCCGGACCTGGTACGTGTAGGTGGCGGCTCGGAGCGTTGTCATTCGGTACTCAATGCGCTGGAGCAGCTGCAATCCCGGGCGCAACCGAAGGACTGGGTGCTGGTACACGATGCGGCACGTCCCTGTCTGCGGCGCACTGATGTTGATCACTTGATGGCCATGCTGGAGTCGCATGCGGCCGGCGGCCTGCTCGGCGTGCCGGTTCGTGACACCATGAAGCGCACCAGCAAGACGGACGAAGTTGTCGATACCGTCGATCGCAACAACCTGTGGCATGCGTACACACCCCAGATGTTTCGATTCGAGCGGTTGCTCAACGCAATGCGGGGTGCAATTGATGCCGGCTATCTGGTCACCGACGAGGCCAGTGCCATCGAATGGGCGGGCGACAAGCCGCTGATGGTGGAGGGGCATCCTGACAACATCAAGATCACGCGCCCGGAGGACCTGCCTCTGGCGGAGTTCTATCTGAGTCAACAGGGGTAACTTGCCGGCCAGCCGCCTTACTCGAACTCCATGTGGCGGAAGATGGTGCTGGCGTTCAGCGTCGAGAGTTCTTCGAAGGTGTCCAGGTGCTGGTACTTTGATTGGTCGACCGTATAGACGTCTTCAAGGGTGCCGCCGTCTTCGATCAGCTTTCCGATCTGTCCACGAACATCCTTCAGGTAACCTACGGTATAGCGGGTGACCGTGTCCATATCGGTTGGGTCACCGTGCCCAGGAATGACGACCTCGGCACCGAGTTTGGCGAACTTGTCCCAAGTGTCGATCCAGGCGGCAGTATCCGTGTATTCGAACACCGGCAGCATCCGCTGGTGGAAGGCGATGTCACCGGCAATCACGAGTTTCTGTTGTGGCAGCCAGATCGAAATATCTCCAGGGCTGTGGGCCGGGCCCAGGTGCATTATCTCGATACGCGTGCCGCCCATCTCGAGGATTTTCTGCTCACTGAAGGTCTCGTCGGGTGGCGTCAGCACCGTGCCGATGGACTTGTCTCGCTGATTACGCCGGATTCGTGAGATGACCTCTTCACCATGTCTCTCGATTTCTGCAAGTGCATCGTCATGGGCGATAACATGGGCGCCCTGTTCTTTCCAATAGGCCGTCCCACCCATGGCGTGGCCCTGCCCATTCTCCCAGACGACGTATTTCACCGGCTGCTCGGTGATCTTACGGATCTCGTCGTGAAGCGCCCGGGCGAGCAGGTAATTGTCGCCGGCGTTCACCACCACAACGCCTTCGTCGGTCACGATAAACGACAGGTTGTTGTTATGACCGCCATTGGCATAAGTCGGAGGCGCCGTTGCTCCAATTGCCGACCAGACATTGCCGGAGACTTTTTGCGGAAGACGGTAGAGTTGCGAGTCTAGGGCCTGGTCTGGCTGGGAAACCGGATGCCCCCCATCTCGCCAGGCAAAGAAACCGTCCGCGTAATTGGCGACGTTGGTATAGCCCATCTGCATCAACCTCTCGGCCGCCAGCGGACTGCGCTGATTGATGCCGCAGTACACGACGATAGGCGTGTCTGGAGTGGGTGCTCGCTCTGCGATGCGGAACTCCAGCCAGCCAGAGGGAATATTGAAGGAGCGCAGGCCGCGGATGCTGCCCCCGAAAAGTTCGATCTCTCGCGGCGTACGTACGTCGATCACCACGGTTTCGGGTGCTTTCGCCAACATGTCCGAGAGTTCGGTCGTGTTGACGTTCCGAATGCGCGCATTGGCCTCTTCCAGCAAGGATTCGCCACTACGCAGCTGGGTTTCGGCGAACAGCGTACCCGCCAGGAATACCGTAATCAGGGGAAGGAGAGTGGTGATTGTTTTCATTGTGGAGGGTGTGCGCTGGTAAAGGGCCGATTATAAGCAACGCGAACGCCAATATCCCTCGACCTCATGGGGTAACAGCAGTTGTACCAAGGCCAAAACACTCGCAAGCGTTAGCTGTTGTCTGTTCTGCGACCTGTTCCGGCGTCATGTCGCGAAGTCGTGCCAGCATCTCGCAGGCCTCGGGCAGGTAGGCGGGCGAGTTGCGCTGGTAGCGGTGCGCTGCCCCTGTCATGTCCGGGGCATCGGTCTCCAAGACTATGCTCTCCACTGGCAGCGCGCGCGCCAGGGCGTGTAACTTGTTGGCGTTGGGGTAGGTGAGCATGCCACCAAAGCCAAGTTTGAAGCCCATCCCTATGTACTGATGTGCCTGTTGCAGGCTGCCGTTGAAGGCATGACAGGTGCCACCGTCCAACTTGTATCGCTTCAAGGTCTGCAACATGGGGTCATGAGCCTTGCGCACATGCAAGACCACCGGCAAGCGATGTTTCTCAGCAACAGTCAATTGTGCTTCGAGCAATTGTTGTTGGCGTTCACGATCCAATTCCTTGACGAAATAATCGAGGCCGATTTCGCCGATGGCGACAGGGCGATGTTCGGTAACGAATTGATCCAGTAAGTCGATGTCTTCTTGACGATGCTCATCCAGCAGTACCGGGTGCAGGCCTATGGCGGGGTAGAGGTGAGAGTCAGCCCTGCAAAAATTCCAGAGGTGCTGCCAACCGGTACGCTTGATAGCCGGAACCAGCAGGCGTCTCACGCCGGCTGCACGGGCGGCGTTCAGCACCTGCTCGCGGTCAGCCTGAAACGCTTCCACATCGAGGTGGCAATGGGTGTCAAACAACTCCATGCGGTCATTTTAGCGCTATCATCGCGCCGAGGTTATTTGGCGGTAAGTACAGATGAGAATCGGACACGGTTTTGACGCCCACCGTTTTTGTGAGGGCGATCATGTGGTCATCGGCGGCGTGCGTATTGCACACACCCAGGCCATGTTGGCTCACTCGGACGGCGATGTGCTTATCCACGCCATCTGCGACGCGCTGCTCGGTGCCTTGGCGCTTGGAGATATTGGCAAGCACTTCCCTGATGACGACCCGGCTTTCAAGAACATCGACAGCGCGGTATTGCTGGAACGGGTGATGGCGGAACTGGGCAAGGCAGGAATGGCTGTAGGTAACCTGGATGCGACCGTGATTGCACAGGCCCCAAAACTTGCGCCGCACATTGAGTCCATGCGTCAACGCCTCGCTGAACTGCTGCACGTTGATATCGGGCGCGTCAACGTCAAGGCAACGACCACTGAGAAAATGGGCTACACAGGGCGCAGTGAAGGCATATCGGCACACGCGGTGGTTTTGCTGGTGCCAACGGGTGGTTGATTTTCCCGAAGACCCGACAACGGATCTGCCGTTTGCCTATGGCAGACCGCCGCTGCATGGTCTGCTCCGGGCGAATCCGGAGGATTTCCAGGTTGATGAAATTCTGGGTTACGAACCCTGCGGCGAAGGTGAGCATGCCTTCCTGCATATCCGTAAGCGGGGCCTGAACAGTGCCGATGTGGCGCGTGAACTTGCCCGCTTTGCCGGTGTTCGCCAAGTCAATGTCGGGTTTGCGGGTTTGAAGGATCGGCACGCGGTGGCCACCCAGTTTTTCACTGTTCACCTGCCCGGGAAAGACAGTCCCGACTGGTGGCAACTGAATAGCGATTCATTGCAGGTGCTCGATGCGCAACGCCACAATCGCAAGATCCGTCGTGGAAGCCTGCGTGGTAACCGTTTCCGCCTGGTGCTGCGCGCTTTGCAGGGAGACCGCGACAAGGCCGATGCCGTTTGTGCGCAGATCTCAGCCGAGGGTGTGCCAAACTATTTTGGCCCCCAACGTTTTGGGCGCAATGCCTCAAACCTGGATCGTGCGGCAACCATGCTGGCTGGCGAAGGCAGGCGACCAAAGCCTGAGCAGATGCGCATGCTGTTGTCGGCCGCACGCAGCTATCTTTTCAACGCGGTGCTGGCAGAGCGCGTGCGGCAGGGAAACTGGAACCTCGCACTCGATGGCGAGGTACTGCTTCTGAACGGCTCCAACCGGCAATTCATTGCCGAAGCCGACGACGCCGCAATTACACAGCGCATTGCAACGCACGATGTCCATCCCAGTGGTCCCATGCCCGGCGAATTGGGGCGGACTTTGCAGCCACAGAGGGAAACCGCAGAGCTGGAAAGCGCCGTGCTGGGCCAGGGTTTGGCCAAAGACTGGGTTGCCGCATTGATCGCCCGCCGTGCGGGCAGCGAGCGCCGTTCGTTGCGCTTGATTCCCGAGGCGTTCGCGAATAAGTGGCTTGATGCCCAGACCCTGGAACTCACCTTTTCCCTGCCCAGCGGGGCATTCGCCACCACCGTGGTAAGGGAATTGATGCGCGATGTTGGTCCCGCTGGCAACAAACGCGATTGACCTCAGTCATCCATCCGCAATTTGCGATGCGTGTCGCCGATGATGTGTCACACACAAGCCTCAAAAGCGTGATAAAAGTAGTGCTTTGAATATTAGAAGGGAGCAGGACCTTGAACGCAGATTCCGCGGCCAAGAAATGGGCATATGCCTTCACTGAAGGCGATGGTAAGAACAAGCAATTACTGGGCGGCAAGGGCGCCAATCTCTGCGAGATGACCCAGATCGGGTTGAATGTACCGCCGGGTTTTGTGATCACCACCGAGGCCTGCTTGCATTACCTGGATACTGGTAGCAAAGAGGTCCCCGAGGACATGATGCGCCAGGTGCGCGAGCACATGGCAGCGGTTGAGGAAGCCACCGGCAAGGGCTTTGGTAATCCGGAGAACCCACTCCTGGTCTCGGTACGCAGTGGCTCGGCGCTTTCCATGCCCGGCATGATGGACACGATTCTCAACCTTGGTCTCAATCCGCAGACCCTGCAGGGCGAAATCGCCCAGACCGGCGATGCGCGTTTTGGCTACGATGCCTTCCGTCGTTTCATTCAGCTTTTCGGCAAGGTCGCGATGGATGTGCCGGACGAACTTTTCGATGCGGAGTTCAACGCCGTCAAGCAGGCCGCGCATGTCACCTCGGATGTCGGGCTTTCTGCCGATGATCTGAAAGAGATCAGTGAACGCTTTCTGCGCGTGTTTGAAGAGCATACCGGACGTCCTTTCCCCGAGGACCCGTTTGATCAGTTGGAGATCGCCATCAAGGCCGTTTTCCGATCCTGGATGGGGAAACGCGCGGTCGACTACCGCCGTGAGTTCAAGATCACGCCCGACATGGCGAATGGTACCGCGGTCAATATCTGTACCATGGTGTTTGGTAACCGCGGCGATGACTCGGCGACTGGCGTGGCCTTCACACGCAACCCCGGTACCGGTGAGGACAAGTTGTTTGGCGAGTACCTGGTCAACGCCCAAGGCGAAGACGTGGTGGCCGGTATCCGCACGCCCAAGCCGATTCACAAGCTGAAAGACGAGATGCCGGAGATGGCGAACCAGCTCGATCAATTGCGTGATCGTCTGGAAGGGCACTACAAGGAAGTGCAGGACTTCGAGTTCACCATCGAGCGTGGCGTTCTTTACTGCCTGCAGACGCGGAACGGCAAGATGAACGCCGTGGCCATGGTGCGCACCTCGGTGGAGATGGCCAATGCGGGGCTCATCAGCAAGGAGCAGGCATTACTGAGGGTCGACCCGATGCACCTTGAGCAGATGCTTTATCCGCGTCTCAGTCCCGAATTCAAAGGTGAGCCGTTGGCACAGGGTTTGCCAGCCTCGCCGGGTGCCGCCGCTGGCTACGCGGTATTCGATGCCGATCGCGCAGAGGTGCAGGGTAAGGACATGGGTCGCCCCGTGATCCTGGTGCGTGAAGAAACGAAACCTGAAGATATCCACGGTTTCTTTGCTTCGCAGGGTATTCTCACCAGTCGCGGGGGTAAGACTTCGCATGCTGCGGTGGTGGCGCGCGGCATGGGCAAGCCGTGTGTGGCCGGCGCCGAGGGTATTCACGTGGATGTTCAACGGCGTGAAGCCAACGTCGGCAGCCAGCTTATCCGTGAAGGCGACATGATCACCATTGACGGCTCCAGCGGCAATGTCTACCTGGGACAGGTGCCGATGGTTGAGCCCGAGTTTTCGGATGAGCTGAAGACATTGCTCAACTGGGCCGATGACACCGCTTACCTGCGGGTCATGGCAAATGCTGATACGGCGGTGGATGCAGCACGAGCGCTCAAGTTCGGCGCTCGGGGTATCGGGCTGTGTCGAACCGAACGCATGTTCAACGCGGTGGATCGTCTTCCGGTCGTGATCGAAATGATCGTCGCCGATACCGAAGAACAGCGCCAGGCAGCGTTGGACAAGTTGCTGCCCATGCAGCGCGCGGATTTCCGGGGGCTTTTCGAGACCATGGCGCCCTTGCCGGTGACCATTCGCCTGCTCGACCCTCCCATCCACGAGTTCCTGCCGACCGAACGTCAATTGCTCAGCGATATTGATCAGCTCAAGCATCTGCGCGATTCGGTACAGGGGCTTGATGTTCTGGCGGCCTCAACCATGTTGCTGGAAGGTGTCAGCAGTTCGCCGTCCGTCCAGCCTCTGGTCAGTCTCGAACTGGTCGAGGCGGCCATTGCCAAGAAGGAGCAGATGCTGCTCAAGGTGCGCCAACTCACCGAGGTCAACCCGATGCTTGGTCACCGTGGCGTGCGCCTGGGGATCACTTTCCCAGAGATCTATCGGATGCAGGTCCGCGCGATTCTCGAAGCTGAGGCTGAATGTGTCGCCAAGGGTATAGAAGTTCACCCGCAGATGATGGTTCCACAGGTATGTACTGCCGAGGAACTCTGTGTGATCCGCAGTTTTGTCGACGAAATCAAGGCGGAGGTCGAGGCGGCCAGCGGCCAGCAACTGAGGTGCCGCTTTGGCAGCATGATCGAGGTTGTGCGGGCCTGCATGCGAGCAGGAAACCTTGCGCAGCAGGCGGATTTCTTCTCGTTCGGTACCAACGACCTGACCCAGGCAACCTTCTCGTTCTCGCGGGAGGATGCGGAGAACAAGTTCTTACCCATGTACAACCAGCGTGGCATCCTGCAGGACAATCCGTTCGAGGTGCTCGATACCAAGGGCGTGGGAAAGCTGATGGAACTGGCGGTGCAGTGGGGCAAGGAGTCCAAGCCTGACATGTCGTTCGGTATCTGTGGCGAGCATGGTGGGCATCCGTCATCGATCGCTTTCTGCCACAAGGCGGGCCTGCACTATGTGTCATGTTCCGCGCCACGCGTGCCGGTGGCGCGTCTGGCCGCGGCACACGCTGTTCTGAAATCCGAGTAGGCTTGTTGCCGGGCCGCCGCCATTGTGGCGGCCCGGTTTTTTATTAGCCGTAGAAGGCGCGGATGTGGGCCTCCACGCTTCGCGCAAGGGCTTGAAGATCGTATCCCCCTTCGAGAGACGATACGACCCGGCCGTGGCCAGACTCCTCCGCAACCTCGCAGATCTTTTGCGTCACCCATCTGAAGTCATCGTCGATAAGGTTCAGGCCTGCCATGTCGTCCGCCTGATGCGCATCGAAACCCGCTGATACCAGGATGAGTTGCGGCTCAAAGGCTCGCAGACGCGGTAGCCACATGTTGTAGACGGCTTCGCGGAAGGCCTCGCCGGTGCTGCCCTTGGCCAAGGGCACGTTGACCACGTTTTCGGCAGAGGACTGGTAACCGCTGTGCGGGTAGAAGGGGTGCTGAAAGGTCGAGCAGAACAGAATACGCTCGTCACCCGACACGATATCTTCGGTGCCATTGCCGTGGTGTACGTCGAAATCAACGATCGCCACGCGCTGCAGATCGTATGTTTCCAGGGCGTGGTAAGCGCCTATCGCGACATTGTTGAAAATGCAGAACCCCATCGAGCAAGACCGCTCTGCATGATGTCCCGGTGGACGGACACTGCAAAAAGCCTGCTTGACAGCTTCCTGCATGACCAGATCCACGGCCTGGACCACTGCACCAGCCGCGTGCAGGGCAGCATCCAGGGTATGTGGATTCATCGCCGTATCCGGGTCCAGCCATACATGCCCTTCGTTCGGCGAGTGCGCATACACCTCTTCGACGTATTCCCGCTCATGCGCCAGATGCAGGTGCCTGAGTTCGGCAGGCAAGGCGTCATGGTGTATCAAAACCATGCTGAGTCCGGAGGCGACCAGGCGGTCGTTGATGGCGTTCAGGCGCGCCGGCTGTTCCGGATGGTGGGCACCCATTTCATGCTCCAGGCACGCGGGGTGGGTTATGTAGGCAACGCTCATGAAAAATGTTCTCGGTAAGCGTGGTAAAAACCACTAGGATTGATGCAGTGCAACAATTCGGTCTTATTAAAGGCGCAGACTGAGCCAGTGTCCATTATTTGCAACGCGATTTCTGCGCACGGTCAAGAGAAACATGAAGAAACATTACCTGCATAAAGTCTTTGAGCCGCAGTCGGTAGCCATCCTGGGCGCCTCTGATCGGGAAGCATCTGTTGGCGGACAGATAATGCGCAACATGCTGGAGAGTGGATTCAAGGGCAAAATCTACCCAGTCAACCCGAAGCACAAGAAAGTTCAGGGTCAGGCTGCCTTCGCCTCTCTGGCCGATATCGATCACCCCATAGACTTGGTGGTCATTGCCATCCCGGCATCGGCAATACCCGGCGTGATGCGACAGTGCGCAGAACAGCAGGTGGGCGGTGTCGTGGTGATCTCGGCCGGTTTCGCCGAGACCGGTGCGCGTGGCAAGGCGTTGCAGGCAGAAATCGTCGATATCGCCCGCACCAACGATATTCCACTGGTGGGGCCGAACTGCCTCGGTGTGTTGCGGCCGGGCGTTGGACTGAACGCGACTTTTGCCAGGAGCCAGGTCATCCCAGGCCAGGTTGCCCTGGTTGCGCAGTCCGGTGCTTTTTGTACTGCGCTGCTCGATTGGGCGGATGCACAGGGGTTTGGATTTTCGACAGTGGCCTCGTTGGGTGCGGCGGCAGACGTCGGGTTTGGCGATGTACTGGATTATCTTTCCACCGATCCACAGACGCGGAGCATCCTGCTCTACATTGAGGGGGTGTCGGATGCACGTTCCTTTCTGAGCGGCTTGCGGGTGGCAGCCCGTCTCAAGCCGGTCATCGTGGTCAAGTCGGGCCGCCGCGAGAGTGGTTCTCGCGCAGCTGTCTCGCATACCGGTGCCCTGATGGGCGATGACAAGGTCTTTGACGCGGCGATCAGTCGTGCGGGTGCGGTGCGGGTACAAACCGTCACCCAGTTGTTTGCCGCGACCCGGACCCTTGCCTCCGGTACCCGCGTTGATGGATCCAGGTTGGGTATTCTGACCAATGGCGGCGGCCCCGGCGTAATGGCCGCTGATCGCGCCACCGATTTGAATGTCTCTCTGGCAGAGTTGGCGGCGCCGACCATTGAGCGGCTCAATGAGATACTGCCGGAGCACTGGTCGCATGCTGATCCCGTGGACATCCTAGGTGATGCGGATGCCGAACGTTACCGGCTCTCCTGCGAGGCCGTGCTCAAAGATCACAACGTGGATGGCCTGCTGGTATTGCTGACACCGCAGGCGATGACGAATCCGACCGATTGTGCGGAGGGGGTGATTGCCGCGGCAAAGGATTCGCGCAAACCTGTAATGGCCTGCTGGATGGGCGAAAAGCAGGTGAAAGAGGGCCGGCGCCTGTTCGCTGCTGCGGGAATCCCGCAGTTTCGCAGCCCGGAGGCCGGCGTGGATGCATTCGGCTACCTCGCTGCCTATGCGAGCAACCAGCGTGCACTGCTACAGGTGCCGGCTCCCTTGTCAGAACAGCTTGTCCCGGATGTCGAAGGCGCGCGTCTGATCATTGAACAGGCCTTGTCGGAGCGTCGTCACCTGCTCAGCAATACCGAGTCGAAAGCGATTCTGCGTGCCTTCCACATTCCCACATCGACCAGCATCAACGCGCCCAGTGCTGCGGAAGCCCTGGTGGCTGCAGAGGGGCTGGGGTTGCCGGTGGTCATGAAGGTCAATTCGCCGGATGTAACGCATAAATCCGATGTTGGCGGCGTGCGCCTGAATATTAGAGAGCCGCGTTCGGTACGCACGGTTTTCCGTGAACTCAAGGAAGCGCTGCGGACACACCGGCCTGATGCACGTTTCGATGGTGTGACGATCGAGCCGATGCTGGACCGACCACATGCACGCGAGATCATGATCGGCATTGCGCATGATCCGGTGTTCGGCCCGGTGATCAGTTTCGGTGCCGGGGGCACGGCAGTGGAGGTCTTTGCCGATGCGCAGGTGGCGTTACCGCCTTTGAATGATTACCTCAGTAATGAACTGATAAAAGGCACGCATGCCGCACGCTACCTGAGTCATTTCCGTAACCTGCCTGAAGTTGACCGGCGTATCCTTACCAACGTACTGCAAAGGGTCTCGGAGATGGCCTGCGAACTGCCGGAAATCCGTGAGCTCGATATCAATCCCTTGCTGGTGGATGAGAACGGCGTGATCGCCGCGGATGCCCGCATCGCCGTGCAGGCACCGAAGACCAGCACCGAGCGCTACGGGCACATGGCGATCCACCCTTATCCCCCGGAATTGGAGTCTACCTGGCAACTGGCTGACGGGACGGACGTGACTATCCGGCCGATACGCCCCGAAGATGCGCAGTTCGAGCAGGAGTTCGTGACGAACCTGTCGGCACGAAGCAAGTATTTCCGCTTCATGCAGACGTTGGAGCAACTCACTCCCCTGATGTTGGCGCGCCTGACCCAGATTGATTATGACCGCGAGATGGCCCTGATCGCTGTTGTCCGGGAAGACAATCAACCACGTATCCTTGGGGTGGTGCGCTACGTGCGAAATCCGGACCGCCATTCCTGCGAGTTTGCACTGACTGTCGCAGATGCCTCCCAGGGCCAGGGTATCGGTAGCCAATTGATGCAGAGGCTGATGAACGTGGCGCGTGATCGTGGCATTGAGGTGATGGAAGGCGAGGTATTGAGAAACAACAGCAGAATGCTGCGTTTGTGCGAAAAACTGGGTTTCCGCATCGTTCACAGTACCGGTGATCCGGACGTGGCCCAGGTACGCAGACACTTGTAAGTGCCATCAGGGTAAACGGGGTTTCACCTGGGGAAATTGTCCCAGCAGACGTGTCTGCCAAACGTTCCCGGTCGTCTGCCGTTCCATGGGGGTGCTGAAACGGAAGGCGTAGGCCATCACACGCAGGTGGCGTGGTGGTTTGTTGGCAAAAGGATTGTGCTTAAACAGGGCGGTTACGTCTGGCTCATTGTTTTTCAGCCGATACAGCAGGGCATTGAACCAGAAAAAATCACGTTTACTCTGTTGCGGTACAAACCACATCATCCAGTCCAGCCTCGGGTGCAGCGGCATCACCAGGGACGGAGCATCACCTGCAAAATCGGGTTTGTAACGGAAATCGTATGCGTGCCAGTGAATACCGTCATGGCTACCTTCGATTACCAGTTCCTGTCGCTCGGTTTGCATATTGGGAAAGATGTGAAACACGTTGCCCAGGCCCCAGGCGCGTACCCAGTTGACGGGCGAGTCGACTGCGAAGCGTTGCCTGTCGGAACGGAACAGCTCGTAGCTGGTGGCCAGGCTGGTGCCCACCAACGTGGCGGCCAAAAGCAACTGGATGGGCGCGCCCAGCAATGGCGGGCGTTGTGCAACAGGTGTTGGAAAAAGCCATGTCGGCGCCATTCTACGGATGGCCTGGTCGTCCAGGAGAAACAGGCACAGGGCGATGGTCAGCCAGTTTACGAAATTGTGATTACTGGTGAGGATTATCAGTACCTGGATGGTGATGGTGGCAGCGGCTGCGAACAGGCGGAATCGGCGTGGCAGAAAGATGAAGAAAGGAACGATCAGTTCAACAAACAGGGTCGCGCCGGTACCAAAGCGCAGCAGCCACTCCGGCAACTGGTGCGCGTACCAGGATCCCATGTGGGGCAATGGCTGCGTCTCGAAATAGTGGTTGAGTGTGCTCAGGCTGGCCCAGGAAGGATCGCCACTGAACAGCTTCGAGGTGCCGGATAAAAAACGCAGTCGGAACAACAGCCAGTGCATCAGGAACACCAGCAGGCGGTTGGCGCCACTGGCCAGGAATATGGCGATGAATCCGGCCTCGAGCAGCAGGAATTCCCACTGGAAGGCGAAGAAGATGTGCCCGACCTGGTAGAAAGAAAGGTACAGGGCAAACAGCAATATCAGCATTAGACGCGGCCGCCAGTTGAGTAGCAGGCCGAAGGCCATTGCACAGCCGGCGTAACTGGCTGTCAGCAGGCTCCAGTTGCTGTGGTCGATCCAAAAAATCGTCGGGTGGCGCAGCCAGGCCCATTCGCCGATGCGTTGCAGGCGTTCATCGAACAGCATGCCCACCGGCAGGATGCCACGTTCGCCAACCAGCCCGGTGATCTCGAGTGCTGTCGACAAGAAAGCCACGAAGTAGATCAGGGCCAGCAGGCGCAGGAACAACCAGGTGACCAGCTGGTAACGGTCGTCCCCCCGTAAAAGCCAGTCGAACAATTGAGCAAATGCAGCCATAGATGGCTGATTTATAGCACTTCGACGATTTCAGGTCCCACCGAACTTGCGCGACAACAGCACGTAGGTGGCGCCGGTACCGCCATCCCAGCGAGGCGCGGTGACGAAAGCAAGTACGGCATCTTTTTGCTGCAGCCACTGGTACGCCTTTTGTTTCAAAACCGGCTGCTGTCCCTCGGAGCCACGGCCCTTGCCATGCACGATACGAATACAACGTTGGCCGCGCTGCAATGCACCCTTGAGGAAACGCGAGAAGGCGGTCCGTGCCTCGGTCACCCGCATGCCGTGCATATCGAGCGAATCCTCGGGGGGAATCAGGCCACGTTGCAGGTCCTGGTACACGCGATGCTGAATGCCCGGGCGGCGGTATTCGAAGAATTCCGGCGTATCGATCGACAGGTCGGCCAGTTCATCGCCGTCTTTTTCTCCATCCGAGAGATTGAGGGGCCGCGGCGGACGGCGGCGGCGGTAGGGTTCAGCCTTTTGTTCACTTTGCTCGACCACGCCACTCATCGCCTCGCGGAAAAGGGCGAGTTCGTCGTCGTCGATTTTTTTCTTGCCGCTCATACGCGAATTTGACATTAAACCGGTGGCTCGGTTCAAGGTGAGGAAACCCTTCATTTCCCGTATAGTTGGCGGCTGGTTTCAGCCGCGGTTACAGCTGATATTTCGGCATGCGAATTTTGCTTAGCAATGATGATGGATATCTGGCTCCGGGCCTGCGCGCGCTGGATATTGCGTTGTCGGAGGTCGCCGACACCATCGTGGTGGCGCCTGACCGTGACCGCAGCGGCGCCAGCAATTCGCTGACGCTGGAGATGCCGATCCGTGCGCGCGAGGCCGAACATGGTTATGTTCGGGTCGAAGGCACCCCGACAGATTGCGTGCACCTGGCGATAACCGGTCTGCTGCAGGAAGATCCGGACATGGTGGTTTCCGGTATCAACTCCGGTCCGAACATGGGCGATGACGTGATTTATTCGGGCACCGTCGCGGCGGCCACCGAGGGTCGGTTTCTCGGATACCCCGCGATTGCGATTTCCATGTCCAATCACGATCCCCAGTATTACGAGACCGGCGCGCGGGTTGCGCTCGACCTGGTCACGCGGTTACGCGACGGCAACCCGCTGGGCGACAACATTATCCTTAATGTAAACGTGCCCGATATGCCCTACGAGCAGCTGGGCGGCGTACAGGGGACCCGTCTGGGACATCGCCACAAGGCTGAGCCGGCGGTGCGCAGTGAGGATCCGAGAGGGCGTTCGATCTATTGGGTCGGCCCGGCGGGTGCCGAGGCGGATGCCGGTGAGGGCACGGACTTCTATGCCGTGCGTAATGGTTTCGTCTCGGTCACGCCGATCCAGGTCGATCTCACCCGTCACAACCTGGTTCCTGTGGTGCAGGAGTGGTTGACGTCATGACGCAGAACCAGGGTATCGGCATGACCTCCCAGCGCACCCGGGAGCGGCTGGTCGAGCGCATCCGCGCCGAAGGTGTGCGCGATCCGCGTGTACTGAGCCAGATACTAAGAACCCCCCGCCACTTGTTCGTCGACGAAGCTCTGTCCAGTCGGGCTTACGAGGATAACGCGCTGCCGATCGGAAAGAGCCAGACGATATCGCAACCGTACATCGTTGCGCGCATGACAGAGGCCTTGTTGGAAGGCGGCCCTTTGGAAAATGTGCTGGAGATCGGCACTGGTTCCGGTTACCAGACGGCAGTATTGGCGCCCCTGGTGAAACGCGTCTACACGGTCGAGCGTATTGAGAGCCTGTTGCAGCAGGCGCGTGCACGTTTCCGCGAGCTCAGGCTGATGAACGTGCGTACCAGGCATGGCGATGGATCCCAGGGATGGGAATACTATGCGCCGTTCGATGGCATCATCGTCACTGCAGCGCCAGAAGGGATTCCGCTAACCCTGGTAAATCAGCTTCGCATCGGCGGTCGTATGGTGTTACCGATTGGTACCCGGAGTGAACAGGCACTGGTGCGTGTCACCCGGACCCAGGATGGACATGCAAAGGAATTACTCGAGCGCGTCAGTTTTGTGCCGTTGCTCTCCGGAACCGATTGAGCAGTATGAAAATCTTCTCTCCCCTTTATGAACGTGCCATGCGATGGGCGCGTCACCGTCATGCTCCCTGGTACCTGGGAGGTATGAGCTTTGCGGAATCCTCTTTTTTTCCAATTCCACCGGATGTGATGCTGGCCCCCATGTGTCTGGCGCAGCCGAAGCGTGCCTTGAGCTTTGCAACCTTGACTACCTTGGCCTCTGTGATAGGCGGGATTTTTGGCTACCTGATCGGCATGTTCGCTTTCGATGTGATCGAACCCGCCCTTGCGGGGAGCGCTTACTACGACAAGTATCTGCTGGCACGTGAATGGTTTGACGAATGGGGTTTCGTAGCAATTTTCATCGCAGGTTTTTCGCCAATTCCGTATAAAGTGTTCACCATTACCGCCGGCGTGATCGGCATGGCCTTTCTTCCTTTCATTTTTGCCTCTTTCGTTGGCAGGGGCGCGCGCTTTTACCTCGTGGCTTTGTTGATGGCCTGGGGCGGCCAGGCAATGGAGGAGAAGCTCAAGCGGTGGGTCGACTGGTTGGGCTGGTTGACGGTGTTGCTCGTGGTCATCATAGTTGCCTACTACAAGTTTTAGATCACTCGACTCACTCAGGGACCCTTGAGGCAGGCAGCACATCAATCGCTGGGCGGTATCCTGACCAAAGCAGTTTTGGCTTTGTCGGTTTTGGCCACGATGTTGGTCCTGGGGGCGTGTTCCTCAAGTTGGCGCGCACCGATGGAAACACGTTCTCCGGCTCATTCCGCAGGCCATCAACCACAACGGAAGCCGCGTCTGAATCCACTTCCAAGCCCCAGGCCCGTCTCAGCGCCTATTCCGCTGAACGCAGAACGTTACCGGGTGCGGTCAGGAGATACTCTTTTCTCCATTGCCTGGCGTAACGACAAGGATTTCAGGGAGCTCGCACTTTGGAACGAAATCCGCAAGCCCTACACGATTTATGAGGGACAGTGGTTGCGGCTCAAACCACCCAGGCAACCGCGTAAATCCACATCGTCCAGCATGGACAGAAAGCCGGCCAGTCCTCCCAAGCCTGTCGCTCAGGAGCCAAAGCAAACAAAACCCAAGGTTTCAGCGCCTAAGAAACAGCTTCAGAAGAGGGTGGGGCCATTGGTCTGGGGCTGGCCATACAAGGGGAAGGTCAGCGCCACCTTCAAAGCAGGGGACCGTTTACGCAAGGGCATCAAAATCGCGGGCAAGCTTGGAGCCCCGGTTCTGGCGGCCGAGTCGGGCAAGGTCGTCTACAGCGGTAGTGGACTGATTGGATATGGCCGGCTTATCATCGTCAAACACAACGATAAATACCTGAGTGCCTACGGGCACAACAGAAAACTGCTGGCCGAACAGGGGCAGCAGGTCACCAAAGGGCAACAGATAGCAGAATTGGGTACGTCTAACGACGGTAAACCTCTGTTGCATTTCGAGATCAGGCGCAACGGTAAACCTGTCAATCCGTTGAATATGTTGCCGCGTCGATGATCAGACAAAATTGGCTGTATGCCGCATGGAGTATGCAGGATGGGCAAGGCGCAAGAAGAAAACGCTGAGCTGAAAGAGAGTCACGCCAGCGAAGAGCCTGACGACTTTGATGGTGAAAAGGACGAAACCAGCGAAGAGGTAGAGGTTGAAGAGCCGGCAGAGGATCCGGCCAAGAAAGCGTACGAGGCTGGCGAGGTTCCCGACAGCCAGTTGGATGCGACGCGTCTCTATCTCAACGAGATTGGTGCGTCGAAGCTGTTGACCGCCGAGGAGGAGGTCTACTATGCACGCCGCGCGCAGAAAGGCGATGCGGCGGCTCGACGCAAGATGATCGAATGCAACCTACGGCTGGTGGTCAAGATTGCGCGGCGTTACATGAATCGTGGCCTGGCCCTGTTGGACCTGATCGAAGAGGGTAATCTGGGCCTGATTCGTGCGGTCGAGAAATTTGACCCGGAGCGCGGCTTTCGTTTTTCCACCTATGCGACCTGGTGGATTCGTCAGACCATTGAAAGAGCGATCATGAATCAGACGCGGACTATACGTCTGCCGATCCATGTCGTGAAGGAAATTAATACCTATCTGCGTGCTGCCCGCAAGTTGGCGCAGAGCCTGGATCATGAACCCAGCGCAGAGGAAATCGCCGATTTGTTGGATCGCCCAATCAACGAGGTCAAGCGCATGCTCGGCCTCAACGAGCGTACGGCCTCGGTCGATACACCCTATGGCAAGGACGCAGACAAACCGCTGTTGGATACGATTGCCGATGAAAAGGCGGATGATCCGACGACGCTGCTGCAGACGGATGGCATCAATGCTCATCTGGATGAGTGGCTGGCCAAGCTAAACGACAAGCAGCGCGAAGTTGTGGAGCGTCGTTTTGGCCTTCACGGTTACGAGAACGCTACGTTGGAGCAGGTTGCCAACGAGTTGGGTGTGACGCGAGAACGGGTGCGGCAGATCCAAATGGATGCGTTGAAGCGTCTGCGCAATATCCTCGAGAACGAGGGGTACAACGTCGACAATGTCTTCGAGTAGGCAGCTTGCAACGGGACAAAGTGCCCAACCCCGGCGGTGTCGTGGTAACTGGGCAGGGTTTTCCGTTATTCTGCCGTCCTGTTCAACATATCGGTGGTTGTGATGAGCCAAGACAGCAGCAAAGAACGTGAAATCCTAATGGTCATGCGCAAGGTGCTTGCGAACATCATCAAGGACACCACGCCGGCCAGTCGAGCAATGAAGCACCCGCTGTCTGAGGCAACTATTCAGGATGTACGTAATTGCCTGGGGTTGATCTCCCTGCGCGAACGTGAACTGGCCGACCAAGCCGGGGTGCCCATGGAGAAACCCTTCTATGCCGACGAAAAGTCGGCGGCCGAAGTGGTTTCAATCAACAAGATCGGCCGCGTGAAGAAGGACGAAGACTGAAGCGTACCGGTTTCAGTTTCCCAACAAGCTTTCGTATATCGCCAAGTCCTTTGGCGAGAAGCAGCAGAACACAACACGCTTTATCTTTGCCGCGCGAGGCAGGCATTCCCTCACTGTCTTTACGGCCACATGTGCGGCTTGCTCGGTGGGGTAGCCATAGACGCCAGTACTGATGCCTGGAAAGGCGATGCTCTGAACGTTGTGATCGGAGGCT
>Ga0180430_10001343_pt1 | contig 24170 bp, 19 predicted proteins | sample SS_ome_9_FD_132999 | JGI IMG/M metagenome (GOLD analysis project Ga0180430, IMG submission 132999) | Hypersaline lake sediment archaeal communities from the Salton Sea, California, USA - SS_1_S_2 metaG | ecosystem: Environmental > Aquatic > Non-marine Saline and Alkaline > Hypersaline >... | reverse complement strand
TAACCTCGCTGACAAAGCCCGGCATCCGCAGCATCTCGACCGGCATCGGCCCCGGGTCGGCCATCTCTGGCGCGGGTGCGATTTCTCCGCCGCATAAGTCCATGGTCTGACCGAGATCCCCATGGTCCGTCGGACAGTCGCCAGGTGTAACGGACATCCGCACAATGGCCGAAATGTCCGCACCGGTGGCGCCGTCGGCCAGAGAATCGCTACCGTAGCCGAGTTGTCCCAGAGAACGGGCCGCTTGTTCGAAATCTCCGCCAGCGGTCAGCAGGGCGTAGACGGCAAACGGCGAGTAGCCGCGATTCGGCTCGAAGGGCGCGGCACTGGACGAGAAAACGTAGAAGACGCCGTCCTTGAGCGTGGCTGAGGTGCCCGTGTCTTTACCCGGCCGGCGCCAGTATTCGTTCTCTCCAGTCTTGGTGCGAACCCACCCAAGTCAGAATCGAGTCCTTTGACTCGGATATTGAAGTACGTGCAGAGGAGTTGGCCTCGCCGATCCAAGTGCGATTCTTCATTCGCGGCCTGAGCGGATCACTACGGCTGCGGTTCCCCAAGATCAGCTACAAGAGCGAGCCGAAGACGGTGGAAGAGCAGGCGCGAGTATTCTATCGGCTTGTGGATGTCACCGAGAACTCAATCCTCGACGCCGATTATTACACCCACTTGCCGAGGTCGCTTGATGAACTGGACATCGAACTTGGCATGTTTCCTGACATGGTGGACCTAGCGCCATTCCGGGAGGTTCTCACGAGTGTCGATGCTCGTGTGAAGTTCATTGACACTCTTGACCTCGGAGCACCGTGGCAAGCATGGCAGCCACACCTCCGAGCTCTCGATGAGCTTCTTGTGTCGGACGTTGTCGCCCGCCACGTGGAAGAACTCACCAAGGCACTGGCGAAGGGTACTCCGCAGCTCGCCGTGCGTCTGCTTGCCACATGCCACGGTGACCCGAAGATGGGACGCGTTGGTGCCGTGGTGGCACACGCTGTTGCGGGCGAACTCCAGTCAATCCCAGCTGAGATGCGTGCGCAGGTCGAAGAAGCACTGTTGTCATGGGCCGTTGATCAAGAACAGGATACCTGGGATGTCGAGCCAGGCTCGGGCGAAATAATGGTTCTCAATCTCCGGTGGCAGATCGCGGATCTTTCGCTCAATGTGCTCCCAGCCGTTCTCTGGAAACTGATCGGCGTGCTCCACACCCGCCTCGCTGCCTCCAACGGCAACACGGGGTCATTGCTGCATCGTTTCAATTGGTGCATGTCTGCGGCAAGAGATCTGCCGCCCAACCACTCCAAGGTATCGCCCGCGCTCCGGCTTGTGGCAGACAGCCGGGTACCTTCTTCTATTGCCGAAGGAGCCAAGGTGCTCAAGGAACGAGTCAACGACCTGCAAGCTCTTGATGACGCAGTCCGGGGGCAATTCGGTCTGCCTCTCTGGCCTTGTCTGACGGCATCACGCGAGAATGGGCAGGTGACATTGCAGAACACGGGCGTCGGCGTTGCTCTCGCGGTCAGAGCCACACCGACTGGAACCCTCTTCAGTGATGGAGAAGCGTCGAACGCATGCGACCTGCGCCCCGGTGAATCAATCGAACTAGCGGTGTCCGGAAGCCCGACAACATTGAGCGTTCGGTTTTTGAAGTTCGGCGTAGAACGTCGAATTGAGCTGCCGATCACCTGCGTGAAGAAGACCACCTGCCCTTCGGACGCTGTTAAGGAGGCCCAAGCAGCCCGATTGTGCTTTGACTGGGCCAAACAGGCGGAGCTCTTGAGGGCCACCCAACGGGTCCTTGGGGTCGATGACTCGCCGGACAAGGGGAACCACAGCGGTCGGCGTGCATCGTAGTCGTAGGCCCGCACAGACAACTCATCCTGAAGCCCTAGCACAACGTTCAGGGCATCGCTGTCATTCAGCGGTGTTCGGGCGAATACACCGAACCGTATATGCGGAGTGAGCCATGCCCCGTCAAGAGCACTGTCCAGTGCGTCGTAATCAAATGGAATCGTCGTTTGGTAGGATTGGATAGTAATTTCGCGCTGGTCCAGGACGCCTTCGCTACGTGGCGCGACGTCCACGTGGACGATATGGTTCTTTGGTTCATACGGAGAAGGCATGGCTCGTCCTTTCTCACGAGTACGTCACGCACAGTCAGCTCTGCTAACGATGCTCAACGGCATCCAGGCTGTCGCATCAAGTTGGGCGGAACATCATTGGATACATGACTGTATCTCGACCCATGCAATCATCTCAGTTGAGTAGCCCGTATTGTGCGCCGCAATCCCACGATGCCCAAGCTCCCGTTGAAGCGCGGGATCGATATATTCACGCAGAACTCGCTGCCGTTCTTCGAAGACAAGGCGCGATGTGCCCGGAATGCCGCTGAAGCACTCAGTAAACCGTTTCTCGACGGCAGGCACTCGTTTCCCATCATGACCGACAGCTAGCGGGATAACGTATGTGCCCACATCTGCTCCCGTGCCATAGGCTTGGACGAGCCACATCGTCAGGACAACATCCTCCCCGATATCGAGGTTAACGACCGTGCCAATGTCATCTGGGTCTGTCTTGCGACATTGAGTCATGATCTTGCTGACGAGGGGGTGATCAATACCAATGAGATCGAGCTGCTCGTCGCGTTGAGCCAGGTCCCGATCGAGGGTACACACGAACGGGGTGGCAGAATCGCTAGGCGTCAAACGGAATCTCTTATCGTCCATCTGCTCGAGCAATCCGCCATCCTGTTCCACGGCATTGCGGACGAACTCTAGAATTCTTGCCTTGCTGGCGTCGATATCCGACAGCGGTTGGTAGTCGTCGAGTGAAAAGCGATCCAGGTCCTGGAACAGTTCATACACGACCTTTCGGGCTTCGCTGGCGTTTGACATCGCCGCTTCGAGTTCCTGCCTCGTTCGCCTCAGTTCAGGATCGGACAGTGCGTCACGATAGAGCTGGTCATAGCTGAGACGTTCTGAAAGCTGTCCGAGAATCTGGTCCTGCAAGTCTTCGGTGATGTTCCCGTGCTCGTCCACCTTGCCAAGCGTCCGTGCGATCTCCATGAGCTTGTCAGTCAACAGGAGGAAAATCCTGCCTTCTATCGTGTCCGACAGGACGAGGTTGTACACCTGTGCCGTATCTTTCTGTCCGTAGCGATGGATGCGACCAATCCGCTGCTCCAGGTCCATTGGATTCCAAGGCAGATCGAAGTTGAACAGGATACGCGCGAACTGCAGGTTAATCCCTTCGCGCCCAGCGGCGGTGCAAACGAGCACCTTCGGCCCCTTGGGGTTGCGGAAGCGTTTCTCTGCCGCCAGCTTCATGCCGTGATCACCGCCGCGCAGGACAACCACGCCTTGGCCCGGATAGGCTGCCTCGATCTCACGGGCCAGCAAATCGACTGTCGCCAAGTAGGTGGCGAAGATGACGACCTTCTCATCGGGATTCTGGCTCCAAAGCGTGCCCAGACCGCGAAGCAGCTTAGTAATCTTCGTTTCTTGGCCACCAGGAAATGAGGCAAGCAGGTCGGTGATGCGCAGCCGTTCTTCCGGCAACGACAACGACACTGCCGTCGCAGCCAGATCTTCGCCCTCCGCAGACATTGTCTCGCCAGAGTACGCCGACGCAACCGACTCCAGGCGCTCCTCATCCAGCTTCTTGATTAGACGCAGCTTCGCATCCGCCAGAACACGGTCTGCTTCTCCCCGCCCAACCGGATCGTCGGGCAGATGTTGTTCTTCATGGATGATCCGCTTGGCCTGGTTCAGCAGATCGACGTGGCCGTCAATGTCGAGGGCCTCGTCCTTCAAGATCGCTTCATGGATCGTCAACATGAGCTGACGACGTCGGAGCGTGCTGCGCACGGCAGCGAAGCTCGACGCCGCGATCTTCTGAAAGATCGTCATCACAAAACCTAGCGCCCTCCCCTGATTGCCTTGACGCTTGGCCAGATCAAAGCCGTCCTGCAGGTATTCTCGCAGCTTGCCGTAGAAGACGGTTTCCTCAAGGGACATCGTGAACGATTCGGTGTGAACCCATCGCCGTGCAAACAAGGGCGAACCATCCGGCGTGCAGGCATCTGCCTTTGTCCGGCGAAACACCACGGCGTTCAAGCGGTGGCGCTGGTCAATCATATCGTCCGGGTCGGCGAATAGTGTCGGATTGAGCAACTGTACCAGCATCCAGAATCGAAAATGGTCGCCCTGATGCGGCGTCGCCGAAAGCAGGAGCATGTCACGGGCATGCTCACGCAGCGCCTCAGCCAGCTTGTAGTTTTCTGTCTTGCGGACCTTCTTGCCATTTCGATAGGCCGAGAGGTGATGGGCTTCATCAAAGACAACCAAGTCCCACGGCGGCGCTTCCTGTAGGCGTTTGATCCGCGCCCGTCGCTTGAGCGTATCAACGCTGGCGATGAGCCTGTCGTGCTTCATAAAGGCGTTGGATTTCCGGTCGGTCACGTCACCTTCGCTGCCAAACACCTCGAAGTCGAGATTAAACACCTCGTTCAACTCGCGATGCCAGTTGTTCACCAGGCCTGCTGGCACGACCATCAATGCCCGGTTTAATTCACCCCGGCTAGCCAGTTCTCGCAGGACCAGTGCCGTCTCAATTGTCTTACCGAGACCGACCTCATCCGCCACCAGAAACCGCCGTGGAGATGCCGTTGCCACCCGATGCGTCAGCACCACCTGGTGGGGAAGCAGGTCGATCCGTGCGGCTGTCAATGCGGCGGCGTTGTCCATCAGAGGCAATGCATGGGCTTCGACGTGAAGCCATGCTCGGCGCAAGCGATCCTTACTGCCCTCAACATTGGCCAGAATTTGATCGGTGCGGCTCAACGTTTCGCGCAGAGCGTCCTGATGCACCAGCCGCTCGCCCGACGGAAAGAAGGCGTGTACGCGGCCATCTGACGAGGCACTGATAACAATGCCTTCGCCGAATTCCGGATGGCGTATCCGTTGACCAGGTTGGTACAACGCTTCGGCCATTAACTGATCCTCGGGTGATGCAGTCCAACCCAATGCTTGCCATCATAGTCCACGTTAGGGTCGTCCGTATCCAGAATCCGCTCGACCTCGTTCTCTGCCCCGGAGAACAGCAACCGGCCGATCGCGATGCCATCGTTGCCGGAAGCACGATGCTTCCAAAAATACTGCTCGGTTGCGCCCTTCATCGAGATGCGGTTGCGACCCGTTGGCAGCCAGAAGATCAGGCCTGCCTGTCCTTCGTAGTAGTCCTGGAAGGATAGCACGACTTCCCTCAGGTCCGTCTCGATCCACCGCTCCACATCCTTGGCGCCAAGGACATCGACGCATCCCTCAAAGCCCGACACGACCAGCGAGTCGCCGTCGACTGCCGGCAAATCGTCCGCCCAGCCCTTGGCCAACGCAAAGAACTGCCGCATTGAGAGCACCTTGGCCGGGTCGATCAATTGAGCCAGCATCTGTGCATCCCACACCAACGCCAGGCCACGACGATGCCAGTTGTGATTGAATCGCGGGGGTTTCATTTAGGCCTCCTCTTCGTCGAGCATAAATGGAAGCAGGGCTTCGACCTTCGGCTGGTTCTTGGCTTCCCAGTTTCGGTAGAGTTGGGCGGCCATGACGGCGGCGTTGCGCGTCTTGGAGTCCGCTCCGTGCGTCTTGAACCACGTCAGCAACGCCCCAAGCGCCGGGTGCGGCTTGAAGTTGGCGTTGTTCAGCGTCTCGCTCGCGTTGATGCCGCTGCACTCGAAGCAGGCACCAACGAAGAACATCGCCTGATCGTAGTCGCTGGTCATCGTGCGCCGCTGCTTGCCAATCCATCCTTGCGCCATCTCCAGCGGTGAGATGAGGTAGAAGACTTTCTTCTTCTCCTCGACCCACCCTCGGCTGACAAAATCCGACGGCGCACTGCCCGAACCGCGAAGGAACTTCTGCATCTGGTCGCGCGGCAGCTCGGCCTTGCCGTCGAACAGGCGCAGCAGCATGCGGGTAAACGGTTCGGCGTTGTGCGGCGGCGTTTCCTTTATGCCGCCCGCCTCCTCGTCGAGAAGCTGGTTGATGCCCAGCAGCGCCTCCAGCACCGTCATCGGCGTGTCCTGGTCCTTGAAGACCTTCCCGTAGTGCCGAGAGAAGTATTCGAGCGCCTTGCCGCGCCGGATCACCTGAAGGTCCGCTTCGGGCAGGCCTTCTTCGCTGTGGTGTTCGAGCAGGTCTTGGAGGTCGCGAACATCATGCAGAATCTGACGCCTGAGCTTTGCCCACGAGATTGCGACTGACTCGGTCTGCCGTTTTCGGCAGACATGAACCATGTCATACTCGACCTTCTGCGATCCAAACGAACCGGCTCCCTCTCCCTTCGTTTCATCACCTCGAATGGGATATACGACGGTCAGATAGAAGCCGGCGTTAAAAAGACTCTCCAGCACATCGACCCACGGCGCATCTTCACTGTGGTGAAACGTGAAGGCCAGCATACCGCCAGGTTTCAAAATGCGGTTAGCTTCGCGCCAGCAATCGCTCAGAATCCGACGGTAAAATGCGTCTGGATCATTCGGATGCCTTGCCTTATTGGAAACGGCTTCCAGAGCCTTTGGCGTCTGCTCTGGCTCGAAAGCGGCGCAATGATCCTTCAAGGGCAGCCGAAGCCAAATATGGAAGAAATCTGCCAGCTCTGCATACTGCTCTAAACCTGCAAAGGGTGGATCGGTCACAACCAAATCCAACGAATGATCGTCGATATGGGCGAGTTCTGTGGCTGATGCGATCCGTACTTCCGGATGATCTAGAACAGGGTCCTGTGGGTATACCTTCTCACTTCCGCCACTTGTGTATTCGCTCGCAGGCGAGCCAGACTCCGACAGACGTTGATTGCTTACAAGTTCCCACGGGGATTCTTTCCACTCGCAAACGGCCGATAGGGACGATGAGCACGAGGCCCAGTTTCCGCGCCCAAGATCACTGAAAACACTGTTTTCAATAACCGACGCTTTGGGGTGAAAGTGACCGTCCGAGTAAAACGGCTCCATCTTGTCTGCCTGGGTATTCCAGAAGCAGAACATAACCTGATTACGCAAATATTGCTGAAATGCACCAAGCACATACTCGCGTACATCATCGGCGACGCTTCCGGCATTCATGATGGCCCGAAGCAGCAGCGCATGTACTGTCAGCTGTCGCTCATTGAACAGATAGTGCCAATATCGGTAATGGTGCCCGTACACGTCATGTGGACCAATCTCTGCACCGGGCTGAATCTCGACCACAGGCCAGAAGGGCCGCAAATCGCTCTGGCGGCGAGTCGTCCATTCTTCTGCCGCCCTGTTGAAAGGCCTGGGATCAGAAAAGGGAAGGAAGAAACGCCCGCCGTATGCGGCGGATTCTTCCTTGCATCTGGGACAGAACCCTTGGAGAGCATACGGCGCGAAGGGTGCAGGTCCTCCAGACGCTTTCACTGCCGCCTGTAGGTCCTGGTTGCGTCCGCAGGTGCTAGCTTGGCATGTGAAGCCACCACGCCCCTGTGTTGTGCCGCCTTCCTTGCCCGTCTTAATGACGACGCCCGTGTTGGGGCATGTAATTTCGTCGGGCAGCTTGCCTCGCACCTCAACGAGCTTGCAGGTCTTGGCGCGAACCTGATTCCATCGAACGGTGGCGTCGATGTCATCGTCGGCGCTGCCGCCGTACGGTCGGCCGTGCGCATCCGTGGCCGGTTCGCCTTTGAGCCAATCCGGGTGAACGAGTAGAGACAGCTCGACCGTCTTCTTGCTCGGTTTGGGCATCGACCGGGGCATGCAGCCGATGACATCCATCTTGCCGCACAGAGGGCAGGTAGCCGACTTGATCTTGCCCCATTGGTCGAACTGGGCGACGGCAAAGGGTCGCTCCGTCGCGGCCACCACCAGCGGCACGCTGGGGGCCATGCGGGCATCCTTCTCCTCCAAGTCATAATGGTCACCGCAATGGCTGCATTTACGTTTCCACACCTTGATCGAGATGGTCTTCACCGCCATGACGGGCGAGCGCATGATCGGCGTGCGGTGGCCGCATCCGGTGACCGAGCATGGCCCGTGCTTGGCCCAGAAGGTGTAGATAACCTCTGGGCCTTCGTAGGTGTATCCCTTCCGTTGTTCGGGCGTGAGCGTAAGAGGGTCGAAGTCTTCGGGCATCTCGACGCCCGTCGTGACGTTCGTCCACTTACCCTTGTGGCCGCGCGGGCAATCGCAGGTGTAAAAGGGCATGATCTGCGGCTTGACCTCGGCCTCAATGTCGGCAAGCAACGCTTCGACCTCGGCCTTGTCCACTTGCGCTAGCTCATTCTTCACGACGAACCAGGCGATGGGGTTGAGGTCATTGCCGTACATCTGCATACCCAGGCGCGAGCCCTCAACAACGGTCGTGCCGCCGCCCATGAAGATGTCGGCCACCTTCAGGTTCTTGAAAGCGCCCTTGGCCTGGTGGTTGCCGTAGTAGACGTTCCAGACAAGCTTGGCGGCCTCGGATGGATCGTCGGGAGCCTTGATGGCCGCAGCCAGAAGGAGGGAGCGAAACACGCTGCTACGCCGCCTCGCCCACCACTTGGACATCTGATAGATCGGTTTGCCCGCGTTACCTTCGATGGCGGCGATCTGGTTGATCGGGATGATCGGAAAGTCGACCTCAAGGCATGTCAGCGGGCGGTTAGGGTCGGAGAAATCGACCGTCTCCAGGTCCCACTGCTTGCCCGCATTGACGGCCTTGGCGACCTCCTTGGCCACCCATTGCGCCTTTTTCATCCCTTCGTCTTTCCAAGGTTGTGCTTTAGCCATCGGCTTACTTTCCGCTCAATTCGATAAAGGGCACGGCGACTTCAAGGACGCTCAGCCCGCCATGGGTCAAGGTTGGGTAGCCGCCAGCACTCTTCCATTTGCGGCGGCCGTTTACGAATAGATGCCGGCCGTGCTTGCTCTCGATGGCAAGGTCGATCGGTGGCATCCAGGAACCGGCCTCTTGCGTCTCGCTGTCCCACCGACCGCTCTTGAAGACCTTCTTCAGGTATTCGGTCTGCTCCTTGTTGGTGTCAGGGAAAAGACCGGACGCTGCGTAGCCGTGGTCGGCTGTGATGACCAGACGGCGTCCGGTTGACAGCCGCTCCACCAGGGCCCAGAAATCATCGCCGGTCAGGTGTTGCTCGACTTCCTGCGTCAACGACGACAGGCCCTTGCCGGGGTCATCGTGTTCATGCAGGCGATGGTCTGGCCAGTGATGCCAGAAGACCCAATTCGGCTGCGACCCGATCAGGTTGGCACAATCCTGCCAGGCAATGTCCGTCGATTCTGTGTGCGCGCCGCTGAGGCGGTGGGTGCCGCTTGCGCCGTTATTGCTGAGAGACGACCGTTGCCCGAAGCCGAGAGCCTTGGCGAACGGCGTGGTGTCAGCGGGCAGCTCCGCACAGGTCGGCTTGGCGGTGTGGATCGTGTAGCCGCGAGCTTCCGCTCCAGCCAACAGCCACGGCGATTCCCGCAGCGACAGCGCGTCGAGGATCAGGATGGCACGCCCACCGGACTGGCAATCCCACCATTGCACCAGCATGTCCGACGTGAGCGGCGCACTGGATTCGTAGCGCGACCACAGGTCCCACCCAGCAGTGGCCAGGTAGAGGTCGGTGTCGCTGATTGCTCGATCACGTCGAGCGACTTCGGCATCGGCTTTGCCATCGCTGATGGGCTGCGAGCAGATGGACCACGCGTGATCCAAGATCGCCGCCCATGCTTCGGTGGGTTTGGCGTGCTGGAGCTTATGGACGAGGTCGTAGGCCAGTGTCATAGCGTCTGCTCCTTCTCCACGCCCAATTCGTAGGTCATGCCGTCAGGCAGCTTCTTGATGATGTCCTGAAGCTGCGCCCCGGTGAGGTTGTCGACCCGCAGATTCAGGGCTTTGAGTTGCGAGCCGGGGGTAATGCCGTGCGACTCGATTTTGCCCAGAAGATTCAGGGCCGAGGTAGCGGGGATGTTGAGGGTAACGTACATACCACCGCCGCCGAAGATGCCTCCCTCGCCACCCGTGGGCGGAACCGTTATTGTGCCGTCGTCGGTTGCCCCCGCCTCGTCGCCGCCGGGGAAGATCGTCGGCTGCTGGCCACCGCCTGGGGTCGTCACACCACCTGTGGCGGGGACATTCTGTGGCAGCAGCACGTGCGTCTCATCCAGGTGTTTGCCCGTGCCGAGCTTGCCCCGCATGCGTTTCCACGCCGCGCCTTCGGTCTCACCGTCCTCGACCTGCAAGTACTCCATGCCTCGCAGGTTGATCGCAATCAATCCACGAGAACAGAGACGGATAATGCGCTCCTTGACCAACGTTTCGCCTAGCCATGGGATGCAGTCCTTGCCGCCTGGACGTGGCTCCTTCAGTTCTTTGAGCAGCTTGCCGACCGCCTCGTTATTCGGAGCGGCGGCGAGGACGAAGTCTCGGAAGTCTTCGGGAATGAACAAATTTTCGATGACCTGCTTGTCGATGGCATCGGGAATCTTCGTGCCTTCTGCCTTATGACTTTCCAAGTAGAACCGACAGTTCTTGGGGTCCTGAAAGTTCCAGTTGGAGATAATGGCGAAGCGGTCAAAGCGTGCCTTGAGAATGTCACGCAACTCTCGCTGGTACTTTGTCTGCAGCCGTCCGTACTCGGGGTTCTGCGTTTTCCATTGTTCGGCCAGATAAACACACCTCGCAAGAACCACAAGATCACGATCAGCGAAGACGTTGGTGCTGCCGTCCTGTGGCAGGAGGAACCGCACGGTGTTACGGAGATTCTGCAGGTGCTCTCGTAACCATTGGCCCAACGCGGCATCAATCTTCGATGGCGGCTCAGGAACCACGACCAGCGGAATGCGGTCATCCCAGTGAGCTGGGCATTCAGATTCGTCGATCTTCGACCAGGGGTCTGACTTCCAATATTGCGGCAGCACGATCACGCGAAAGCGAGTGGCAACATCGGTGTTTCCGCCGATGACGTAACGGACCTCCTTAGCCAGGTGCGCCTTGTCCTCGTCCTCTTTAAAGAGCTTGTCGTTGCGTGCGCTGGCGATCAGCTTGGCCTGCGGATTCTCCTCTTCCTTGAAAATATAGCGGTTGCCGTCCTCGTGGATGTTGAAGCTGTTTTCGACGATGGACGCAAGTTCCACCTGGAAGGCGTTATCGTCGACTTTCTTGTCGCGAGTTACGTCGATGTGGAGTGTGGCCTGGTCTGCACCGGCCTGGTTTACCTCCGCCAGTGAACGCAACCACAGAGCCGCGATGATCTCTTCAAGGTGTGGCAAGCTCTGCCCGGTTCCCGCAACGGCGTCCTTAACGGCCTCCAGATTGCGGAGCGCTTTCTCCCGCAGCTTGGCGTGATGCTGATTGGCGACTGAATCCAAGAGAGCCATGATGCCGCTATCCTCGTCATCCAGACGAAAATCAGCAGCGGTGATAATAGTCGTGTTGTCACCACGCCGTTTGTAGAGATCTGCCAGAACGCGAATCAGGTCGCGAGTCTCTTGGGCATGTGTGGCCATCAGCACCTGATCTTCAAGGAGTTGCATGAGATGCGGTGCAAACGGCCATGCTTCTATGAAGTCAGCTCGCAAGCGGCCATGCTCAGCAGGGCCAGTATTCTTCAGGCGCAAAAATTCGGCAACATGGTCGGCGATCAGGCTCTCGATCTGGCCATTTCCTACTTGAAGACGGTTCTCGAACAGACGGTGGAGCAGCAGACGCAGTCTGTCGTGTTTGGCGGATGGCCCCTTAAAGTCAACAATGGTGGGGTTCACACGTTGGATTTGCTGAAAAGCATCCGTGTTTCCATTTCGAACCGACACAACGAGCACAAGCAGGTCGGAGTGTTCCTTGGCGATCTCGGACAGAATCTGGATGAAATTGAAGGCCCAGGATCGCCAGGGGTATTGCTTGGTGTTGGTGAGGCCGTCATACCACGTCTGGAATTCATCGAGGATGAGTGCCGTAGGCGTATGCTGGAAGAGTTCCAGCAGAATCTCGTCGCTGGGCACATCGGTCCTCTTGTCGCCGGCAGACTCCCACTTGCCTTTACAGTAAGCGCCGTGCGGGTGGTTGTCGAATAGCAGATCCCACAGATGCTTATACCGCTGGCGATGTAAGCTTTCGCTTATGACGTGGAGGCCGCCCCGCAGCGGAATCGACTTCAGCTTGTCGTTCCCCAGCAAACTGGCCCAGTGATCCAGCCATTGCTGCGTGGCCGAGATGTCACTGAAGGCGTGATAGAGAGCGGCCATGAGGTGCGATTTGCCTTGGCCACGTTCACCCTTTAGTGTGACCGGTCGGCCTTGGTCGGGGCCAGCTGCCTCGAGCGTCTTCAGAACGTCCGCTGTAGGATACGTGATCTTCAGGAACTCAGATGCCGGGATCTGAGTTGCGCCCGTATTGTTTTTATTGGTCAGCTCAATAGCGGTGCCTTTCAGCCGCCGCCCTTTGAACTCGTCACGCAGTGTCAATCCTAGCATTGTGAACTCCAATGTCTGTTCTTACTGGCCTTGGGTGTCGGGACCGGAGCCGTCCGGATAGTTCTGAACCCAGCGGTCGACGGCATCCTTGTGGAACCGCCAGCGTTTGCCGATTTTCTGGCCCGGCAGCTTGTTCTCCATGGCCAACTTGTAGAGGGTGGATTTGGAGATTTTCAGGTACTCAGCCAACTCGTCCATAGTCAGAATATCGTCTGGTCTAGCCGGCATAGGGCCACTCCTCAGGGCACCCCTGGTAATCTGGTCGCGATAACTTTGGATATTGTCCGTATTTTGCCGGTACTTGCAAGACGAAAATTGTCGGCACCGGGACGCGGGTGGAGCGGCTGGCGTGGGGTAGGAATGGGCCGCCCAAGCGGCGCGATCGACAGAGACTTGGCGTTCTCAAACGGCAAGGCTGGTTAACAGATGCTGATCAATCCGCCCCGCTTCGTGGTGGAATATGTCTCCGTCATCACCGTTCGATAGGGGTTGCCCCCTGGGGTCAACAGTAAAACCGAACCTTCGGGGCGAGCTGTCGCTTATATCAGCCCCGGGACGACAAAGGCGAATCGAATGTCAGCGGTATGGTCGAGCCGTCACCTCGACGGAGGGCCGTAAATCCAGCCTCGCAGAGCATCTTGCGGGCACCGGCCATGTCCAGACCTCGATGGCCAGATGTGTCGGCGGTCGTATCCCGCGGATTCGCACCCGTCTCGGCGTACACCACGTTGGCCCCGGAAGTCAGACCGATCAGGTTCGGCTCATGTACGGCAATGTTGTCCGTACTGGGGCAGGCCAGTGACGCCAAGGCCACGACGGCTACGATCTGCGCCAGTCGTAGCTCCGAGATTTGCCCATGGTGGGCCAAAGGCGAATTCGGCAGGTAGACACGACGCATGACCGCATGCTGGAAACAGCCGTAGTTGACGCCCAACATGAGCTGATCAACGAGTTCTTCCGGCGTATGTTCCGGCCCAACCGGCTCGCAGCAGTAGTAGAAGTCCATGCCAGCCTCTTTGATGACCCGGCACGTCCGCTTCCTGTCTTCCGGATCAAGATCGGTGTCGACGCCTTCCCGCAGGCGGCAGACATGGTAGGCCCCAACCACCCCGGCCTGGCGGAGTTCCTTGGCTTGCACGAGGTCGAACTCGCCGGCGTTGACCACAATCTGGGTCTGTGATGGAATCGTCCGGCGAACCTCTTCCACGACGTGCAGCAGTCGGTCGAATTCGAACTCGTGCATAGTCATCAAGAACAGGGCGTATAGGTCGCCGTCGGATGCGAATCCCTGCGCGCGTTCAAGTATCTCCTCGGTCGTCAGGCGCGTCTCCGGGAATTGCGTATGGCCTTCACCAAAGACACAGAACCGGCAGTTCGCCGGGCAGGCGAAGGTCTCAATGCCGATCTGCCCCAGAAGGATTGCCTCATTGTTGAACCGCTTGCGTGAGGCCGCATCGGCAACCGCGCGGATCATTCCTGCTTCGAGCGAGATCTCGGGAAACGAGAGCATGCGGACGCATTCGTCTCGGGACGGCGCGATACCCTCCGCGGCGCGGCTCAGCAGCTCCCGCAGCTTGGCGGGTATCCATCGGTCGGTTTTGGTCTCATCTGGCACGGAATGTACTCCAATCTCTGCTCGGTGCAATTGCTCTACTGCCTCACACGGCGCAGCAACGACAGCAGTTCATTGATGGCGTCACGATAATCGCACAGAGTTGTCGACCACGTTTCCAAACAGTCCTTCCCGGCCTGGGTCAGTGCGAAAACTCGCTTCGCCGGGCCTGTTTCGCCCGTCTGCCATAAGGACGTGACCAGACCTTCGTCGGCCATCTCCTTTAAGACGCGGTAAATGCCGGCATGATCGGGCTCACGGCCAGCGAACATACGCATCCCCGACAGGTATTGACCGATCTGATAGCCATGCGCGTCGCCTTGAGCCAAGAACGCCATGACCCCAGGCCGGAGCAATCGCGGCAACGATTTTCCGGTGCAAGCACATTCTTTGGCATTCGGCATTAGATGTTCTCCGCCCATAGTGGTGCCGAACAAGTAGCACAGGCGAGCCATCATGTCAACGACAATCCTGAGTCGTTAAACGGCGGCCCCTTCCGGACCCCACCGCCATTTCGAAGTTTGGGCACATCGAACCGCGTTACTCGCCCCCCAGGGCGGCGAGGGCGTCGGGCGCGGCGTCGCGGTGAGCGGGACAGAAGCCGAATATCACCCTCAGGGCCACGGAAACACCAGGGCCGCGAAACGGCTGCCCAACAGAAGTGGATGCCAATGTAGCCAAGCTCGGCCACGATCAGGAGGGCCATTGTGCCAATCGCCAACGATAGTGACGCAAATCGGTGCGCGCTGCCCTCAGGTCCGATGCGCTATAATCCATTCACTAACAAGCGGTTATCGGCAATGGTGCAGGCATCCTCGGTCAGGCACGGCAAGAAAAATGTTGGCGGCCGAGATTTTTCCCTTGTGTAGTTGTGTGACTACAACTAAGTTGCAGCCTTCTAACAGTTAGGGAGAGTATGGAACTGACTGCATCGCAAGAAGACTACCTCGAGACCATCTTGGGGCTGATTCGCCAGACGGGCAACGCCCGGGTCCGCGACATCGCCGACCGGCTGAGCGTGGCGAAGTCGTCGGTAACGTTTGCGCTGCGAGGTCTGGCCAAGCGGGGCCTGGTGAACTACGAACCGTATCAACTTGTTTCCCTGACAAACGAAGGGCAAGCAACGGCGGAGCGGATTCGTCGCAGGCACAACGGCTTGAGTCGCTTCTTACAGGACGTACTCGACGTTGATGAGACAGTGGCGGAGGCAAACGCCTGCCGCATCGAACACGCAGTACCCGACGGCCTCGTGCAACGGCTAAGCTGTTTCGGCGAATTCATGTCGGGAAGCGCTGTCCCCTCCCGGCATTTGCCGGAGGCTTTTCGGGCATATTGCGAAGAGCAGCGGCGAACCGGAAAGTGCAAGGGCTGCAAGGTAGCTGCGGAGCGGACTTCGGAGAAACCGATGCTGGAAAAAGACACAGAAATGAACACTACGCTGGCTGAACTGGAAGCGGGCGAGAAGGCGAAGATACTCCGATCCTTGGCGAAGGGTCGAATGAAAAATGGCTTGACACATAAGGCAGGCACTTGTTAGTTCTAACGGTCTAATGGCAGACAGTGCGCCTGGCTTGTAAATGACAAATCAACCAGAAGTCTGCAGGATTATCCGGAGCAGTATCGGGTATTTGGCAAAATGTCGCTAAGGAACAGAATATTATATATTGCGATGTCACTGCTGTGGCTGACCCAGTCAACCGGCCTTCTGTGGGTATGTCATCTTTGCACCGATACGGAACATCACGCGCCGGTGAAGTCCGAAGATGGGTCGCGCTCGCAGTACCCGGCAGATGACGATTGTCCGATCTGCAATCAGCAAGTTTCCGTGCTGGGAAGCTGCGTCGTTGGGGAAGTTATTGCTGTCGTAGATGTAGCAACGCTCAGTTATCAGATTCTGATACTCAAGAGCGTTATCCTGGTTGATGGCCATATTCCTTCCTGTTGGGCCCGCCCTCCTCCCGCTTGGTAAATCCAGGCCATTCCCGCAAAAGATATCTTTTTCAATCCTGTGCGGTTGAGGTCTATCGGGTTTGCGCGTTGAATCCGGCGCAAGCACAACCTTCCGACTGTTCAGGACAATATCGTCGACAATCGATTCGTGCGCCTACGGTATCGAAATCTGGCGGTTGAAAACTTGCTGGACGGGATACCCTCGCATTGATTCATAACAAAACAGCCAACAAGAGGAGTCTGTTTGTGACAAAGGTTATTACAAAGCTGATTTTACCTGTTTTTATAGTAGTTAGCCAAGGGGCATTTAGCGACGGAATACTGCATGCAGCTCAGGAGAATGATCCCAATGCCTTGCGTTCGCACAAGTCGCAGGATATTGAGGGGCAAGCCGCTGGGCAAGAGGAAGTTACGGAGCTGGAAGAGTATGTCATCACCGGAACGCGAACCGAGAAGAAGCTCTCAGACGTGCCGATCAGAACGGAGCTGATCAAGCGGGGCGAGATAGAGGCATGTGCCGCACGCACTCTCGCTGATGCCGTTGATTTCACCACCGGTTGCCGCGTTGAAAACAACTGCCAGAACTGCAATTTTTCGCAATTACGCCTTTTAGGTTTAGAAGGGCCATATTCGCAAATACTGATCGATGGCCAGCCCACTATGTCATCTCTGGCGGCTGTGTATGGTATTGAGCATATTCCCGCGCGTGCTGTTGAGCGAATTGAGATTGTGAAAGGGGGCGGCTCGGCGTTGTACGGTCCTGGGGCGGTGGCGGGTGTGGTGAACGTCATTTCGCGAGATCCTCTGGAAACCGGCGCAGAATTCAAAACGCGTTACGAAAGCATTGACGGTTCTCCTTACTGGATGGCTAACGGCGTGGCGGATGTTGTATCTGAAAACCGCAGGACCAAATTCTCGGTTTTGGGGCAGGTGGACAGGCAGGATTCTTATGATCGCGACGGTGACGGATTCACGGAGCTTGGCGAGCGTGACTTGGAGTCAACCTGGATGCGGTGGAAACAGTCCGTAGGGGAGACGGGTATTTTGAGTTTGGACTACAATCATACGTACGAGGATCGCCGAGGGGGCAACAAGCTGAATTTGCCCGAATTTATGGCGGATATCGCTGAGTCGATCCAGACAACCCGTGACGCGGGAAGCGTGAGTTGGTCCGACGCCATCAGCGAGACATTTGACTATAGGGTTACCGGATCGTTCGCCTACACGGACAGAGAGTCGTATTATGGAGCCGGTATGGATCCAAGCGCGTATGGCCATACAAAGAATCCAATGTATGTGGTTGACACTCAGTTTAACCATTATCTTGGGGCGCACACTGTGAGTTGGGGAGGTCAATTCAATTTTGAAAGACTTAGAGATCAACAGCCTGCTTACGACCGGTTCACCAATGAACAGTACTGTAATGTTGGAGGTTACCTGCAAGATGACTGGGCTTTGAGTGACACCGTTTCGTTGGTTTTGGGTGGTCGCGTCGATAAGAATTCGGAGTTGGATGAAGCGGTCCTTTCGCCGCGTGCGGCATTGAAGTGGTCGCCAAGCGAGCCGTTTACGATGCGTGCATCTTATGCCCATGGTTTTCGCGCGCCCCAGGTGTTTGACGAGGACCTTCATATCACGCAGGTCGGCGGCGAAGGCCAGGTGATTCGCAACGGGAGTGGGTTGGAGGAAGAGAGTTCGGACAGTTTTGCATTGGGTGCGGAATGGACCCCGAAGGTCGGACCCGGGCATATGTTGTTTGAAACAACACCGTTCTACACCAAGATAGGGGATTCTTTTTTCCTGGATGAACAAGACAACCCGGCCACGCCGGACCAGGAGTTTGTGCGTGTCAATCGTGGTGGAGCCGAGATATATGGTGCGGAATTCAACGTGGGTTATCAACTCAGCGAAAACTTCGAAGCAACCGTCGGATACGTTTTACAGGAATCCCAGTTCGATGACGCGGAAGATGATTTCGGCAGCAAGGATTATTTTCGCACGCCTGATGATTATGGCGTTTTCAAACTGAGCTGGAAGAATCCTGACTTTGTGGATGTGTTTCTGGGCGCGAAATACACGGGAAATATGAAGGTGCCGCATTACGCCGGTTTCATCGCAGAAGACCGACTCGAGACTTCCGAATCTTTCGTGACCTTTGATGTTAGTCTTTCGAAGACGTGGACGGTGCTTGACAATGAATTGACAGCTACGTTGGGTGTCAAGAATCTTACTGACGAGTACCAGGATGATCTGGATAAGGGCCCAGACCGCGACGCCGGATATGTGTACGGGCCACGATATCCGAGGACTATCTACACAAGCCTGCAAGTTAAGTTTTGAATCGCGTGTTGATGTGTATCGATTCAGCGATACATAACAAGGCTTGGCAGTGAAATAGGTGTTATTATGATTCTTAAACGACTATGGTTTTTGGTAATCCCTCTGGCAATGGTGCTGGGGGGTAGTGCAAACGCAACGGACGTACCGGATTATTCTGAGCCTAATGTTGCGGGGGTTGCGAATCCAGCGGACGTCACCGTACACGATCTCGATACACTTGTTGGAAAGTGGATGGACCTGCGAGCAGCGATCGCGGACGAAAAGAGAGACTGGCGGATTCGAAGCCAACAATGGAAAAAAGAAATCGAATTGTTGCGGGCCGAAAAGGGAGAACTGGCCAAGAAAGTGGAACGGTTCAACACTTCTGCCTCCGCCGCCAAAAGGGACAAATCCACCGTTTTGGCGAGCGAAGCAACCATGGAAGCCCTCCTGGATGCTTTGGCGCTACTACTCGATTGTGCGGAGGCAGATTTGAGACGTTGGGTGCCGATGATCCCGAAACCGCTTGGCGAGGCCATTGCGGAACAGTTTGACGCCCTGCCCGCTACTGCTGAGCAGGCACGGGCGATACCCGTGACGGAACGGGCACTCAAGATCATAGCGATCTACAGCCAGATAGAGACTATGCAGCACGGATTTCATGCGACGCAAGAGACGCTGGATACCGGCGGGGGAAAACGACGGCAGGTGGATGTGCTTTACCTGGGGCTGGCGCGAGGATTTTCCGTATCTTCGGACAATCAATGGGCGGCGATCGGAACCCCTACTGCTCAAGGGTGGAGTTGGTCTGTGCGGCCGGCAATGGCCTTAAGAATACGAAAGGCCTTAGAAGTTTACAATCAGGAACAGACTGCCCAACTGGTCAATTTGCCGTTGCAGGTTTTGGAGCCTCACAAAGAAAAAGCGGCATCCGTTGCTGAGGAAACGGGCAAGGAGAATATTCGATGAAGGGTAATGTCATTTTCAAGTTACTCTGTTTTTCTCTGCTGAGTTCTGGGATGGCGGTCGGGCAACAAAATTCCGATTCGGCTTCGTCAGGACCATCGGTTGAAGCAGCTCTTCTTAAAACGAAGGCAGACATTGATGCCGCCAGTATTGAACTGCAGCAGATTCGCGACGAGGTCTCCTCTCAACGGGTGCCTCTATTCGAAGAACTTGAGTCACTTCAAGAGGAAATTAAGTCATTGCGCATAGAGACCGAACGCATGCGGCAGGCGCGTGAGCAAGACGCCAAAGAGTATGACGAGCTTGTGGCGGACGTTGAGGCGATGGAAGAAGAGGGCCAATTTGTCCTGAATATCTTCTCAGAATATCGTCGTTCCATGGAAACCCGGGCCAACGAAGCTGAGATTGTCTTGATTGCCGAAATGCTGAAAACAGTGGACGATGACTTGAATGACGAAGAATCGTTGAGCCATTTGCCTGCAGCCGCGGAAGCACTACTGAAGATTGCCGCGGATCTAAGTAATCGTCGCCTCGGAGGTATGACATTTCCCGGGACAGTACTTGATGGAGCCGGCTTTGAGCACGAGGGGGAGTTTGCGGTACTTGGGCCCGTGGCGTTTTTTGCCGAGAGGACTGGTTCGTGCGCGGGCCTGGCGGTAACCAGTTTTGGCAATACCCAGCCTTCACTTTTCGATGATTTTACTTGCAGCATGGATGAGCGGATTGCAGACCTGATGAATGGAGAAGAAGAAGCCGAAGAGGTGGCCGATCGCATCGTCAACTTGCTACAGGGGGAGGAAGCCATTGTTCCCGTAGACGTCTCTTCCGGAAAAGCCCTGCAGATTACGCAGGCAAGGCAGGCGTTTCTCGAACATGTGAAGAAGGGCGGGATCGTAATAATACCCTTACTACTCTGCGGCGGTATTGCGCTAATCCTGGCATTGATCAAAACGATCGACCTCAGTCTCATACGTGTTCGCGGAAATGAAGTTGTCGTGAAGATTCTCGCGGAGCTCAAGAAAGGCAATATCGAGGCTGCACAAGTTCTGGTCCGCAAAGTCAAGGAGCCTCTAGCGTCGCTGGTGCACGAAGGCGTTGAGCATCATGCAGCTCCCAAAGAGCATCTCGAAGAAATCATGCACGAACATGTGCGGAGTTGCCTTCCCCGCCTGGAGCGTCATCTTGGCATGCTGGCTGTTTTGGGAGGCATTGCTCCTCTGTTGGGTCTCTTAGGGACGGTAACGGGAATGATCCATACCTTCCAGCTGGTGACCATCTTTGGTTCCGGTGACGCCAAACTGCTTTCAAGTGGCATTTCCGAGGCTTTGGTAACAACTGAATTCGGACTGGCCATTGCCATTCCAGTCTTGCTGATGCATGCGTTGCTGAGTCGTCGCGCCAAGAAGATTGCCGGCATACTTGAACAAACCGCTATTGGGTTGGTAAATGAAATCCATATAAGGTCGAACGGATCGTGATGAATTGGCTACAACATACCGTCGCAGCATTTGGGTTGGAACGACACCTGAGCTACTGGATGTCGGGGGGCGTGTTGTTGATACCGATAGCCTTGGTAAGCGTTGGGATCTGGCTGTATTTCGTTCGAACGCGTCGGTTGCTGGTTGGCATGGCGCGTGAGAGCGGTCGCCTCATACCGGCGATTTCGGGATTGGACGACGATGCCGGAGCTGCCGGTATCCTCAACATTCTGGGTGCTAAGCAGGGTGCAATGGCCTTGATTCTTCGTACAATAATGCGTGATGTGAAGGGAGGGAGCACGCTTACGGACGCGTTCGTGAATCGCCAGACTCAGGGTATGAACCTGTTACGCAGAGATATTGTCGTTCTAAGTGCACTAACTGCGATAGCTCCATTGCTGGGGTTATTGGGGACGGTTATTGGGATGACAGACACCTTTGATGCCGTATCCAGAATAGGCGGCGATACTGGGAGCCGCGTCGCTTCTGGAATCAGTCAGGCGTTGATTACGACGCAGTTCGGACTCATTGTTGCACTGCCCGGCATATTTGGCACTGCCTACTTACGCAAGTTATTGCGTCGGGTCGAAAACCATCTGGATGAGTGCCGGGCGCATGTGGTAACGTTGCTTGAACAACGAAAAAGGACCGTACCGTCATGAAGAGTGTTAATCTAAGTGAGCTGGACGATCGCGGTGTTGATGTGAATATGTCTCCGCTGATTGATTGCGTGTTTCTTCTGTTAATCTTCTTCATCGTAACAACGGTATTCGTCGAAGAGACAGGAGTGGAGATTCAAAAACCGCAAGCTGCCAGTGCCCAAGACATGGACAAGCTCAGCATCATGATTGCCTTGAGGCCCGAAGGAGCCATTGTTTATGGCGGGCGTGAAATCGCCCTGAGCAGTGTTCGTGGTCTTGTAAGCCGTCAGCTTCGCGAAAAAGAGGTTCCAGTGGTGATCTTGGCCGACAGCGACGCCCGCGCCGCGCCGCTGGTGGACCTCATTGACGAATGCAAATTAGCCGGTGCCAAGAATGTGAGTATTGCCGCGGATCGCCAATAGCCATGAAGAGTCCCAAGAATACAACTAGATTGACCATGGACCTAGCGCCGCGCTGGACGATTCGGTCGATGTTATTTGGAATTGTGGTCACGGTATCGATGTATTTCCTGTTGCCCTATCTCGAAATGCTCTCCAAACCTCCAGAGCGGGATATTTCGCTACGCTCGGTCACAACGGCGGAATTGGCGCCCCGTCCTCCGGTGCCACCGAGGCGTACGCGGGTCAAGGAAAGTCGTTCCAAGCCCAAGACTCCGAAGCCACAACTGCAGAAGCCTCCACGTCAACTTTCCATGCTGCAAGCCCATTTGAACCTGAGCATGGCAATGGGGGAGGTTGGTGGGGATTTTTCGGTAAATTTTGGTGTGCGTGCACCGGAAACGATGTCCCCGGAATTAGCACAACAGGTCAACGACATGATTTTTGAACTGGCGGATTTGGACGAGCCACCGAGTGTGATTGCTCGTTTTCAGCCGATTTACCCACCCCAGGCACGTACGCGCAAGATTGAAGGTGTGGTAGTGCTGGAATTCATAATCATGGAGGACGGTTCGTTGCGGGAGATTAAGGTTATTTCAAGTCAACCGGGAGAGATATTCGATAAAGCGGCCATTCAGTGCATAAAACGTTGGCGCTTTTCTCCCGGCACCAAGGGTGGTCTACTGGTGGCGTCACGTGTCAGGCAAAAAATGATCTTCAAACTAAATTAAGCAGGGTTTTAGGCAAATGAATCTTTCACCGCAACAACTGAATACATGGTATAGATACAAATGGATAACCCGTGCCATCTTTAAGGTTATTTTAATTGCCTTCGTCGTGTCTCCAGCTGTGGCAAGACATCGTGACGATGCGAATCGCCACGAGGACCCATTTGAACCCACAGTCTCTTCCCAGGAGGCTAAGCTTCTTCATACAGCGATGACAAAGGCTGGTACGGATAAGACTGCAGCCCTTGAAATGCTCAACGTAAAGAATTTAGCTGACGCAAGTCCCGCGATTGACTTCGCCATAGGGAATCTCTATTTCCAGCGGGAAGAACTTGATGCGGCAGCGGAGGCATATCAGAATGCCATCAGGAAACTCCCCAAGTTTCGCAGTGCGATAATGAATCTGGGACGTGTATACCTGCTCCAGCAGCAGACTGGCAAAGCGATTACCCTCTATCAACAGTTGGCCGAAGACGGCCAGGCCAATGCGGATATTCTGCTTCTTCTGGGGCATGCTTTACTCATGGAAAACTATCCTGTATCTGCCGAAGTCGCTTATCAACAAACGCTGCTGCTTCGGCCTAAACATCCCGATGCCATGCTGGGGATGGCCAAAAGCCTTATGCAGCAGGAGCGCTATGAGCAGGGCCTTGCTTTGATAGGCGAGCTTTTGCAGCAAGACCCTATCCAAAAGGAATTGTGGTCTCTGCGCACAAACGCCTATCTTGCCATGGGAGCCTACGAACGCGCGACACGGTCCATTGAAGTGGCAAGACGTCTGGGTTGTGCCGATATTGAAATACTGGCTACACTAGGCGATCTGTATCTGAACCGGAATCAGCCAGAAGACGCCCTTGCCGCATACAAGATTGCGTTCCGTAAGGAAGCGCCCTCAGCCACTCGAATGCTCCGTGCCCTGGAAGGTTTCATCATTGTAGGTAATCTTGAAGGAGCGGAAGAAATGCTTGGATGCATTGAAGGCATTAAACAAGAAAAATCCGCCACGTTTTCCTTAAACGATCAGATCAAGCTCTTGCGGCTCAAGGGCGAACTTGCCCAGCAAAAAGGCGAATCCGAACAGGCCAATGCTCTGTATGAGGAGCTCTTGCGTATTGATCCCTTGGATGCAAAAGCGATGCTTCTCCTTGCCAAAGGGCTACACCAAAAAGGGAATTTGGAGCAAGCCGCCATAATGTGTGAACGAGCAGCACGCATAGAAGGTTTTGAAGCGGATGCCCTAGTGCTGCACGCACAGATTGAAGTTGGACGTGAGCATTACGCAGATGCGGTGGAATTATTGGAGGCGGCCCAAACATTTGTAGATCGACCGTTTGTTAAACGCTACTTGGACCAAGTGCGCCGGATGGCCAGATAAAATCTTCACGATAAAGGCACATGAATAAATGAATTGCGGTTGGAGTGATGTTGAATTGCATGAAGGAGATACGTAATGGCATTGGCGAGTACTTCAATTCTCAGGCATAAGAGGGGCCTCGCAACGGTTGTCTTGGTGGAAATAGGTTTGCCTCGATGCATGTGTCGCTGCAAAGACGTGGTGCACGAACGCAACTTTCAGGTCGCGCCTCATACGATGTACCAAGAAAAAATCGTC
>Ga0180430_10001341_pt1 | contig 24209 bp, 19 predicted proteins | sample SS_ome_9_FD_132999 | JGI IMG/M metagenome (GOLD analysis project Ga0180430, IMG submission 132999) | Hypersaline lake sediment archaeal communities from the Salton Sea, California, USA - SS_1_S_2 metaG | ecosystem: Environmental > Aquatic > Non-marine Saline and Alkaline > Hypersaline >... | reverse complement strand
TGTCAGCCTTGGCAGTTAGGAGAAGAGTCCGATCATTGAGGACCCTCGGTGGATCTCCAATATACGGCCACGGCATGGACACACCCGTGAGGGCCGTCTTCGGTTCACGGAATTTTAGTGTCGAAGCTCCACGAACCTCATCGGGATCGATGCCTCTAGTGCCGAACATGTAGGCGGATCCTGACACCTCCGGATTTCCCGCAACCGATCCTGTGATCCTGAACCCGCCCGCCCTAACAATGAACTCCGACATGCTCGGAGGAATACTGTCGTAGAACATCTCATCTCGAGACACGAACCCGACTGCCCGAGCGATAGATCCTGAACCCGCTGACGTTCCTGCCACGACCGACCCGATAACGCTTCGGCCCACACCGCCGCTCAGGACCTGGCCTCCGACCACGGTATCGATGTAAGTTCCTGAGTACGCTTGGGTTTCATCGATGTTATACTGGTCGACCACAGGATTGTCGAAGTGAAGTGTCTCGTGGATCGCCTCTGAGGTCAAAGGCTGATTGAGGGTGTCGTGAAACGACGTGCCACCGCGAATGAGGGAACCATACAGGGTCAAAGTGGCCGGACCTGCGATGACCTTAAAGTGGGATCCCGTCAACCAAGTTGACTGCTGATTGGGCCTCGCACCGATTAGGGCGTCAAGCCCCAGAACCAGCTTGTCCGTGGGTAGGAGAATGTACGGAGATCCCTGGGAACCGCCCCTGTAACCTGTCGATCCTGACGCGTTCCCGAGACCTCCCCTTCCCACCAGGGAGTGAGAACGGTGATCGTACTTGTCAACCTGAAGCTTCTTTCGTGTCTCCTGAAGGCTGGCCGTATTGTACTCGACATAGGTCGTCACACCAAACTTGGCGTCACCACCCGAGTCGCTCACACCTGACTGATTCCTTCCCGTAAAATCTGCGGACAGGAAGCTCTGGCAGGTCGTTCCACCCGGCCAGTAATTATCGATCATGGGATTGAGAACAGGCTCGTCAGCGGACACACACGACGACGTGGCCCGAAACGTTCCCAGCAGGGTTGTCCCCACCGTGTGGGGTGTCATCGTCAATCGCATCGATCCAGTACGAGAAACTGATCCAGACCAAGGCGCAGCAAGAGTGCTTGCAAAATCATGTGAAAAGCTAGGAGTGTGAAGTGGCGAAAAATCTTCTGATGCTGTCGTTCCTACGTTAGGCGTCTTGATGTTTGCGTTGTAGAAACACATGGACGCGCTGCAGATTAGAAACCGCTGGCTTCCTGACACATCAAATGCAGAGTCTGCTGTTCCATTGGTATTTCTCTGACGGTAGAGAAACGCGACGTACTCATCAAGATATCGCTCAGATGACTGTCGAGACGCAGTCGCATCTGAATTTAGGAAATTATAAATTCTCTGAGCGTGCGTCTCAGCGAAATCCAACACGACCTTCTCAAGAAGGAAGGGGTGGGAAATCAGGGTCGACATGTCCAGCGTTTGACTGCTAGTCGCGTGATACCGATTCGCGAACGGAGCCTGCATGGTGATGGTCGGCCAACCAACGACCGGAAGATTCGTGTTGGCACGCCTCTCCGCCTGAGTAGCGTAATACAGCTGATCCGGTGCAACGAACTGCTGACACCATAGATTCGTACCCGAAACAAAGATGTCCGGATTGGACGTCGTGACCTCCATCGAGTAATCGAACGGTAGCGCATTACCCGTGGCAGGATCCGTCAGTCCGATATCCTCCCACCGCTTATCAGCAAAATTGTAGTACCCGAATCCCGACACCCTGGTCTCGTAGAGCGAACCCTCGGTGTCAGAATCATTTCTCACAGAATTTCGAGTGAAGAGGTGATTCTGAGTCGCCGAGATGTCGATCCGAAGGATCGTCTTGCTCTTGAGACCCTCCGAGAAGCCCGGGAGGACAGCGTCAGACGTTCCTGTCAAGAAGAAGGTGCCTGTTGACTGTTCAGGTAAGCCATCCTCAATGAAGGGGCCCAAATTCTGCTCAGAGGGGCCCGGACGTAGCTCAACAAGGTGATCACCCAGACCCCTACGAACGGTTCCCACAGCCTCGATTGATCCTGTCCTGGTCCGCCTCGTGACGTGTGGTGACGTCACCGGTAGAACTTCCGGGTAGTTGAGGAGGGTCGTGCCGTCGGTCTCTGAGAATACTACAGTCTCCGTGTCGTCAAAACGGACGGCAGCCTTGCCGGAACGATTTGCGTCTCCTGTTCGAGCGATCGTTGGGTAAGAGCCGGTGACCGAGTCCCGGTCCCTCAGCTTTACTCTCATCGGAATTTCGATGAATCGGGTCGCCACGCTAGCTCCTCCTCTGACCCCCGAACGCGATCGAGTCGATCCCCTGAGTCACGTTTTGGTAGGTGAACCCCGTCCGAGCACTTCTCTGATCGTTCTGAGCGTAGTTATCCGTTCCCGGTGACATTGCCTCCAGGGCCACCAGCATGTCAGCACCTGTCGCGGTCTTATCGAACACTCGAATCTTTGGCCGTTGATCGTCGACAAAGGGAGACACCACCGCATCAGGTCGGGACCCAGTGATCGGAAGGGAGATCGCCCCCGCGTCAGAATCACCCATCCTCGTGGTCATGTCAATGAAAGGTGACACGACAGAAGGTGCCTTAAAGTCGAAGAGAGGATCGACGTGATCGTGTCGTCTACCATGATCCTCGTTACCGTTTCCCCACTCGCCCCTGATCGTCCGAACCTCGTGGGGATGATCAACTGAGGTGCGGGCAATCGACGCCTTGATGACGAACGGCTCAATCACTCCGTCTGCCTGACTAGGCTCACGAATGTTGACGTTGGTTAGGAGGGGCGAGTATCTCTCCCCTCCGCCCACGTCATTGATGTACAGGGTCGGACTGAACTTCGACACGTCATCAAACGGGGTGTCGAACTGAACCTCCCGCGCCTGGCCGAAGTTCTGATCCTCGGAGAAGCTTCCCGTCAGTGTCGGTTCAACAACCGGCGTGATCCCGCGTCTCGAGTAGAGACCCTGAGCGTAGATTCCCTGACGAAACTGATCGTACTTGGTCGTGTTGATGGCCGTCATGCTCCCCTCACCGTTCCAGAGTTCCGCCCGAGTCAAGAACCGTCGAGGTCACGCTTCCAACTCGCTGGGTCTCGTCAAGGTACTGGGAGTCACCCGAGTGCTTGACCTTCGCCCTCTCCAGCATGTGTGACTCGATCACGAAATTTGTCCCAAGATAGTTCGTCTTCCGGGGAAGGATCTGCTCGATGAACATACCGATCGAGGTGTCAAACCACTTGAAGAACTCAAACAAAGCCTTCAAATTCATTCGATCTGTCAGACGATTAAAGTAGACGTCTCGGATCTTCGTCAAGCCCGGATAATCCGGAGAGAAAGCTAGGTTAGGATCCCCTAGCACGTTGTCCAGATCGTCCAGCGTGGCGAAGATCGTGATGATATCCTCGTCTAGCGCGTCGACCACAGAGAAGTCGATCGTGAACCGAGTGTCGTCGTTAGGTTTCTCACTGGGGGTAATCTCATGGACCGGTGCGGCCTCAGCATCGTACTCATCGATGTTGTCCTGATCCAGGAAGCCTCGGATGCGGACCTTATTGTCCGTACCCGCCTCATCGAATCTCGGTGACAGGTGGCTGTAGTAGAACGTCTCAGGCTTGATCACGCGTGTGCTAGCTTCAAATCCCGAACCACTGAAGGAGTTCCTGTTCTGACTAAAGTCTATCAGCTTGATGTCTCCCGACGCGTCAGATTCCGTCACCGGCTGATCCATCGTTCCGTTCAGCCGAAGTCGTTCCCACGCTCCTGAAGATACTGTGTCAAAGTTGTAGTTCAACCGAGGATTTTCAACCCCTACGGATTTGAAATTTCGTATGTGCTCCTTCGTCTCAATCTCAGTCAGATCCTTCGACCAGAATCTAACCTGCGCCACCCGACCACTAAAGTCTGTGACACGAGCCTGATTACTAGCAGTCGCCTGACTGTTCAGAAAACGACCGGTGCTCGTGAAATCAATCGACTGACTTCCGATCACAATCATGCTTCCTGACGGATTGAATATGTTTCCGATCCGACTGTACATAATATCAGAAGTGTCGGGAGGGCCTAAACTGTCGTCGTGGAAGGTAGCTGTCGACACATACTCAGTGATCTGACCGTTAACCTGCCTGCCGGCCCGAATGAAATACGAAGCGGATACGAAGTTGTAACCGAAGCCACTAGTCGCTGTTTCCATCTTGCCAGGCTCAATCCTGCCCCACGTCACATGCCAGACATCTCCGTCAAAAATATTGACACCTGTCAGTGGCATATCAAGGTACACAGAACCTGTCACTCGAGCTGGACGAGACCACAACCTAAGACTACCTGATCCATCCGTGCCTGAGATCGCCAGAAAATTGTTGTACAGGTAAAAGGGACCATTCGACGATGTCGCCATTAGACGCATCAAACTCTGCGTGACGTAGTGTGATCCCGTCAGAAGACGTGGAAACTTGTACAGCCCCTCGAATGTAAACGATCCTGACGTTAGAAGACCGTCCTGAGTAGCGTCAGAGATCCCGTGAGGTGGGTAGGCACTCTTGTCGACCATGCTCCCCATGACGACAGGAAATCCCGTCTCAACCCGTGACGCTGACAGGAATCCGGACTGAATGAAGGGCTTGTTATCAGGAATGCCTCGTGCGTCAAGCGTCGACGAGACAGGTGCCAAGCTTCCTGAGAAATCCAACATGGCGGACACCTCAGTCTTCGTCACCCGAGCGTCCTCCAGGTTCCGGGTCGTCTTACCTCCAAACTCCCTGATCCTGAGGGACGTGTCGGGATTGATCCCGGTCGATCGGATCAGTGCCTTGACGGCGTGGATCGTTCCCTTTGACCGAATGATCTCCCGAACGTTGGTGAGGATCCTCCGCCAGAGCTGGTTCTGAACGCTCTGCAGTGCCTGCGTAGAGGTTCCGACATCCACTCCCAGATCCTCCGCATCCACAAACTGACTGATCGACGCTCCCGCGAAGAAGTTCGGAGCGTCAAAGCCGTAGTACTTAAAGACCTGCGGCAGGAACTGGTCGGACACCGTCCCATCATCATCGTAGTCAACGTGAAGAATGTTCGACAGGTGATCGTTCACGATCTTCTGCTCGTCGAAGAACTTCGCCCAGACGTACAGGAACGACGCCAGAATCTGCGCGCTTCCCATGATCCCAGTGCCCGGAATCCCGGTGCCACCGTAGGCGTCGCCGATCGTCCCGGTCACCTCCGTGAAACCCTCCACGTACTGGCCCTCCTGCAGGTAGTGGGGAGGAATCAGGTTCGTGATTAGGTTGGGATTGACATCATCATACGCGCTGGCCGACGTTAGCAGGTCGGCGTTGAGGGAGACCACTCCCGCGTACGCTGGGAAGAGAACTGGATTGTCCTCCAGCTTCTCGTGAGCCATCGGAACCGTGATCGATCCTGTGGACCTAAGAGCGTGTCCAAAGTTGGTGATCTGGCTGTGCAGGGAGTTCCCGGACGAGTCCAGGACGATGTTGCTTAGGCTTCCCAGGCTACCGGTGGGCTCGTTGAACTTGAAATACAGCTTCAGGTCGTCCGACGCGTAGATCCCCTTCATCCCCAACTGTTCCTGCTCGGTCACCTTGCGAAGGCTGTGGAACAATCGGAACTCATCGATCGCACCCGAGAGGGTTGTGACCGGTGTGAACACCGATCCGACAGCGACGTCCTGCGCGGAGCCGGATCCGATCGTCAACGGGCTCACCGCGAATCCGAACTTGCCAAACTCCTGAGGAGCGGAGGATGTGGCTCTCAGAACAGAGCCGCTGTAGATTCTGATCCTGTGCTCTGACGGTCTTCGATCCAGGGAGACCACAATGTGATTGAAGACGCCCTTGGTGATCGAGTAGGACTCGGTCATAAAGTGTGACCCAGAAGTCACCATGAAGACCAGATCACAGGCTGTCGTGGAGGCAGACTCCGAGATCGCCAGGGTGAATCCGTGATTAGAACCACTTAGCTTCTGAGCGACAACGGAGTTGTCGTTCGCCTCGCCGGGCACCCAAAGGTGCATCTCCAAGCTGAGGGAGTCCTCTCCCGGATCCAGGAGCGATCGACCTGTCTGATCCTTCGACAACGTAGGATACGATGAACCAGCAAAGTCGTTCACGTTGATGTAGGAGCCACCTCCTGCCGCGCCGCTACCCGAGAAGAAGAGGTAGCCAACATTCTTTGGGAACTGATCGTAAACGTACTTCTCAAAACCCGTTAGCTCATCAAGAAAGGCCTCCGCCTCCTTCCTCGTCCCGTCAAATGGAAACTCATTGATGATCTTGTTGAACGCGACATTAACGTTCACCTCTGCGCTATTGAAGAATGTGTGATTCTCGAATAGGCTCCAGTCCAACGGGATCTGCTGGGTGGACCGAACGCCCGCTCCCGGAGGATCGTACCGGAAGGACGCCGTGCTGTCAATGTTCGTATCCAATACGTCAGTGCTAGACGCCTGCACAACAGTCCCGTCACTGGTTGTGACCTGACGCGTGTACGCAGGCGTGAACAACCTCGGCTTCTTGAACCCGAGGACCGCCTTGGACGGAGCGATCTTCTGTGCGGGAGACATTACGACCCCACCCTAAATCGACCGCTCACATCAGTAAAGATCTGGTCGACGCCACGCTCTCTTACGAGAATCTCAAATGTGTACACCCGACCAGGGGTCAGGGAATCCATGTACAAGTCGAAGTACATCCCATCAGAGTCAGTCGACATCCGCGTGGAGTTGTACGTCGTGTCAAACGGAATGACGATGTCCCCGCTGTTGAAGTCCCGCACCCGATAGTGCATGTCCCTGAAGATCACACTCTTCGCCTCGATCGGAAGCTTGAGAAGCTGGAAATCCTCTGCAGCGTCGTAGTCAAATGCGAAGACCCTGAAGCGGGCTAGGGTCGTCTTTGAGTATTCACCCATCGTATTCGTGATGGAGACGTCCAACCTTCGTTGCTCTCGAGAGTTGGCCGACGGAACAATCGCCTTAATCACCAGGGTGCTTGACAGGTACGGGACGGTGCCGTCCAAGCTTCCCCAGACCTCGGTGAAGGTGGCCGATCCAGCATTCCGAATCTCAGTCACCAGATCTGTGTCATTCGATGGAAGAGCAAAGGACGCGGAGTACAGTCCGGCAATGTTGTTTCCACCCACCTGATGTTGGGACGCTGTAAACGACTGGGAGAACGTTCCCGAGACCAAGGTCAGAAGCATGCAGTTGAGCCCTGACACCTCTGATAGGCTCGATCCAGACAGAATATTCGCCGGAATACCCCGTTGATAATTCGACAGGAACAGGCTGCCTGTCAGATCGAAGAAGAAATTTTCGTGATCATCCTGAACAGTATCGTCGAACTTGATCAGGAGTTTGGGTGTCTTCTGGAAATTAGTGGAGTGTCGGGAGATAAATCGCTTGACGAATCGGGTCCGAGTGTCCGTCTCCTGGCTTCCGGTAAAGGCGATCCTGAAACCGTGATCTGGGATCAGGTTAGCAACTGTGGCAGAGACCACCGTCGTCACATTCACCAGGAGATCCTCTTCACCTGTCCTAAAAACCTGGGTGCCTTCCAGTGAAACCACACCAGCACCCACATTTCCCTCGTCCATCGCGTCGGTGTCAATGTCACCCAACGTACCGATCGCGTTCGCGCCGGTCACGGCCCAAGCATCGATTCCAGAGCTCTCAGATGCCGTCACCCAGTTAGCAGCGTCCAGATCACGAAACTCAACAAGATCGCGTCCAAAGCCCTCATCAAACGATCGGGATAGAGGCATGACGGTGAGGGTGAAATTGGTCGGAACTGACTCCCCACCGTAGACGTCCGACAGGTGCATGATCGCCTGAAAGTTTGTCAGGTCAAGGATGCTAGCTGTCAGTGCTCGCAGTGGATTCAGATCAAACTTGATCAGGATTCTCGACACCTCAGACGGATTAGTGGACCCAGACAGGGTGGACTCAGCGTACAGCTTAAAAAGATCCAGCGTGCCTGCCTGACCGACATTACCGTCTGTTGCTCGAAAGTTATTTCGAACGATCTTGTTGGTAACATACGTGTCCCTACTAGCCGTCAGGATCCTGTACATTTACTTCTCCTTAGGAGGCGTTTCCGACGATGTCAACGCCAGGATACTTGACCTCAAAGATACTCCCCGGAGGTCCGATCACAAGGCCCTTGACAGTATTCGAGGGAACATTGAAATTGACGTCTGAGTACGTCCGACCCAGGATGATGCCTGACTTACTAGAGACCTTCAGGTCGATGACCGACACCACACCCGTGCCATTGATGATGATGTTTTGCACCTCTGACAGGTTGATCGGTGAGTCGATCTGAAAATTCTGAACGTTGAAGTACCGGGTGAGATCTGAGATCACACCCTGAACGACAGTGTTCTTGTTGGATGATGGACTGACAGCCACGTGAAAATCCACACCGACATTGACAACTTGTGCATCCAGAATGTCGATCGCGTCGGAGATCAACCTGTACTGATTGAGATACGTTCGCAGATTCTTCTTGAGAGTGTCGGGTGACGTGATGAGCTTCTTGTCACTGTTTCGACTGACAATGAATAGCTGCGTGGCCAATGGATTGTTCGGATTCGACCTGACCCCTGCACGAAATACCCGACCAAAGTTGGCAGGCATCGTGTAAACCCTAGCAAGCAAATCCTCCCGGGTCACGATCCGCTCCTGCGCATTTCGTGCGGCTGGAACCTTGTCCCGAAGGTCATCCAAGGTGAGGGCATCATCCCCTCCCTCTGCCTCTGAATCGTTCTTCACGTCAATCGAGCTTCGAACACTCTGCGCGACAGACTGGGATACGCCACCCGGAAAATTGATGAGCAAGCTGCTAACCGTCCGAATCGAGGTCGCGCTCACGTTGTGGGTCAGCCCGCCACCATAACGATACTTCACAGTGATCGACGTGTTGATCGGAGCAATGCCCAGTGTCTGGGTCCTGAGCAGGCTTCCCGGATCAATTGAGAATCGAGAAAATGTCTTCTTTCCGTAGAGTGGAAGGGCCAATTCGCTGGGATCGGGAACAATGTCGTCATCCAGAGTCTCAGCCCGACCTCCACCAAACTGCAGGGAGGTGAGCCCTGTCTGAAAGCTCATCTCACTCGTGAAGCGGTAGGGTGCCGGAAGAAGCTCCAGGCTCTTCTCAACAAGCTCGTCATCGTCATCGGTATTGAGAACACCCCGAAAGACAGTGTCCTGAGTCAAGGAAGACACCTCGTAGTACTCATTCCCGTCAACGTCAGTCACGGAGATGATCTCAGTCACATTCTCCTTGGACAGGGTGATCTTTCGGAACGGAACGTATGTGTTAGGAATCCGAAACGACTGGGTGGTGACGGTTCCGGACACACAGTCACCCGTCAGACTGAGAATGTAGGAAGTCGGGTTTCCATTCGAGTCTGTCGTGTAGATCTTCGTGGTGGCGACGATGGCTCCGGTCGTGTCAATCTTGCCGAAGTCCAGGTCCTCCGTTAGCTCGAACGTCACTCCATTGTTCGCCTTGAGGACTGTGCCCTCCCGAATGTTGGGCAGGGCTGTCGCCTGGGGCTGGATCTTTCCTGTACTAAGGGTCTCCGCGGGAACCTCGACATAGAACGTGACCTGTGCGACAGCGGGAGCGGCTCCCGTGATCTCCACGCCCGCGGACCGGATGTGTCGCTCGACATTCTTGGTCTCAACAGCAGTCTCAACGTCTAGCTCACCAAACTGGTGATCCAAGTAGAACGAGTTGACATCCCCCACAAAGGCGGCAAAGTCGAGCAGGAGGCCGCCCAGGGATGCTTCACTAAAGTCCTTGATCCGATCCGGAAAGTAGATCTGCGCGTACTGAAGGAGCTCCGCCCGAAAGGCATCAAAATCCTTGTTCAGGTATGACCGATTTCGAACTGGCCTGATCCTCTTCTTGACATCGAATGCCACCGTCTCTCCTTAGCCTGCGAGGTAGAACGTGAGCTCGATGCCCTTGTTCTGAACGTTCAGGGAAGGTACGTTGTAAAGTATCCGCAATCGGATCTTGGCAGTGTTCTGATTCTGCTCCTGATCGATCGTGTACTCAAATTGTTGAAGCTCAATGTAGGGCATGTACTTCGAGACCGCGCCCTTGACACGGTTGGCCACCTCAGACTCAAAGAGCTCACTTGAGCGGGTCAGCTCCATCGTTAAAGCTCGAAGGTTCGCACCGAAATCGTGAAATCCTAGTCGCTCACTGTGATTCGTCAACAGGAGATTACGAAAGTTGTCCTGGATCTGATCGGCGACGCTGAAGTGCATGGCGAAGATGCCGTCAGACTTGTTCCCCAAGGAGAGGGGTGTCCTGATCCCGATCGGAACAACGGGTGCGGACGTCGTGAACTTACGATCGGTAGATAGATCTCCGACGCTCTTGAAGGTGGGCACACTTCCTCCTATCGGTAGGTATCCCACGATCAGATCTCAAGAGTGAATGATCACTCTAATATCTCGATGAGCTTAATTGTGAAACTGCACCCATATTGCACTAGGGACATATCATCAAGCTCAACAAGCTTGCTATGTCGAACGCAGATTTTGTCATTCACAGTGAACTTTCTGACAAAGTTCACCGTTGTTGTACCAAAGCCACAATCACGGGCTGATGTTCTGTGATACGTGAAACCCTGACCCCTTCGAATCCACGACCAACCATTCGACCCACTAACAGCTGCAACCCAATAACAGAGATTCCGATCTGTGCCAGTGACAACTGTCGCGGAGACTGTGTACGTAACATCATAGATGCCCGTCGACTTGATCACGTACGCCTGATCTCCCGTATCCCAGTCTACAAAACTAGATGTAACAACCGTATCAGTGTAATCAAAGGGAACGGGTGTCTCAGGAATGCTAGCTGACGTTGCAGTGACGGCAACGGAATCCTCAAAAGTAATTGTGTCATTTCCATCGTTAAGCCTCGTCTCAACATGATTTGACAGAAGCTTCCACCTCGCTTCATTGTTTGTTGTATCCACAGCCCTAAAAACTGCATCCCGATTCGGATTTATCCACACCGAACCGGTCAGAAAATTTTCTGAATCGTCATCACTTGGTGTGGGATTTGTCGACCCATAGTGATCCCGTCTGAGAATCCAGGTATTGTCTTCGAGACGTATGGGTGTTCCCGATTCTGGATCGCTGTCACCCAGAGCCTCCAGGGCGGCGAGGTCATCTGTTAATCTAAGCGTCGGATTACCCGACACTCCGTTTCCGTTGGCCCACGTTAGACCCTTGCCGCTATTTGTTCCTGCGGGTGAATCCACCACAAGTGCTCTTACATTCCAGTCGTCGTCGTCTACCCGAACCGCCAGCCCCGTCCCTGACAGACCCTCGACAGCAGCGACGTCATCGGCCAGGGCAATTGTCGGATTTCCTGCCTCACCACTGCCGTCAGTGATCGCAAGTCCGTCACCTGACTTCTTAAACCGTCGAACTGTCCACTCGCCCTTTTCCTTCTGGACAACCAAGCCCGTTCCACTCAGGTCATCCAAGCCCTGAAGAGAATCTGGAATGGTGGTGGGTAGGACTTCGGACGTACTATCTGCTGCGGTCGCCTCAGTCCTGTCGTCTCCCACGAACTCTCCGATCGCCTCAGAAATCTGATCCGAGAGATCACGAATCGTTCGCTCAACTGCATCCTTAGAATCCTCAGGAAGGTCTGCGGAGATCAGGGACGAGAGAGCATCGTTGATCTTGTCCTGCAGTGTTCTCACATCTCGTGACACGTTACTCTCCGAAGATCCGGCTAGATCGGGCCTCATCTAGCTTCTTCTTGAGAAGCGTCAGGCTCGCGAGCGCATCGGTCACTCCTTTGTCACTCGTCAGAGCAGCCTGAAGGGATGGGCTCGGTCCTCCGGTAACCGGAGGATCTGGGATCGGGAAGGTCAAGAGAAAGACTGACATGAGATCGCTCATGATCCCAATCAACTCCTCCATCTGCGACTTGTACTTGCTGAACTTGATATAGGGCTCAGAGCCTCCCTTTCCTGGCCCCTGTCCACCTGGACGACCGATGTAGATCATGTTGCCGTCGATTCGAACGGTCCCATCAGGTAGCATCAGGATGGCAGACTGATCACCTCCGGGCTCGCCCTCCTTGACAAGACGGACACTTCCGTCCTCCCGGGATACGAGGCGAACCTCGTCAGACTTCATGATCACGTACGGCACTCCGGAGACAGCCGGAGAGCCCGTATCAAAAGGTTTTGGGTACTTGTTCGTTAGGCCCAAACCCTGGTCACCGTCGGAACGCATGGAGACAAGAAGTCTGGACGCGTCGTTGATTAGGTCGGGCTCACCCTCCTGCGGATTGTCAGACTTGCCCCTCTGTTCGGGATCCTTGTCAGTCTCAAGATTTCCTCGAGCATTCTCAACGACACGAGGCGCGGTACCTGACGGATCTTCGCCCTGAGCTGGGATCGGGCGGCCACGGCCCGCAACGATGTCGATCGCACCTGACTCAGGCTGTCCGTCTCCCTCTCCTGTTCGATCCTCACCCAGAACGACCAGAGTATTGTTCGAACCCTGAAGGACCGTGTCACCGGGTCTCTTTGTGAATCGCGGAACGGGCTCTGGAACAAACTCCTTGTACGCGTCAGACTCGTTAACGATCTTCTCGTAATCGCCCTCTCTGGCTAGTGACAAGGATGACCAGGTACTTCCGCCATTTGGAAAACCTGGAGTCTCGTTCTTGCCACCCTGAGCCCGATCACTGGTGGACAGCTCAGCTGACCTGTCGAACTTTCGATCGCCGTGAGTGTAGTTCAAGTCATCGACGGATCTCGGCTCCGGAACCCTCCAGAGCCAGTAGCCCAGACCGGTTGAGATCTCCTCGTTCTCAAACATCACCCAAACTTGCTCTCCAGGTTTAGCAGGCAGGGCAATGTGTGGAGGCAGGAACGGGTAGCACAAAAATGGCGCGATGCTCTTCCGATCGCGAGCATTTGTGATGATCCGGACGATCACGCTTCCACGAGGAGCGTCCCTGAGGTATGTGGGATTGACGATCATCTCCTGAAGGGTAGTCAGCCTATCCTCGCTTAGCTTTCCCGGATCGCCCAAAAATTCGACGATCACACCCCTGTAGAAGTGGGCAGGGGGCGACAGACGACGGATCCTCTCGATCTCTTGATCAAATCCCGTCGATGGATGAAGGATCCGACGACGGATATCCGACCCTCTTCGGTCGGTGCCGGACATCAGCCCTCCTTCTTCTCAATCTCAGCCCAAATATCCTCAGGATCGAACTTCTCCTCCTCGTCCTGCGCCTTCTGAATCAGCTCAGCCAGCTTGAGAAGTTGATCATTTGCCCTGGACATTCTCTCAATGTACTTGGACAGGATGGGACCCGTTAGGTGGTGATCTCCTGGCTTGCCCTTCACACCAGCCACCAGCTCAAACAGGAGGGCGTAAGCGTTGCGTCGATCCTGAATGGCGTTCTCGTAGATGTGAAGCCAGAGAATCTTCTTCTTGTCATCCAAGGAACTGATCTCCGCCAGCATCGACTTGAATTCCTGGAGTCGACTGTCCTCCTTCTCTAGGGACGAATCAATCCCAACTCCAATAACCTGTTCAACCGCGGTCTGATCCACAACGCCTCCAGCAGATCAAAATATGCCGAAGTCGTCAGTTCTAGAAAGCTCTCTGTAGTGCCGACGGATTACCGACATCGCGATCGACAGCTTCTTAGGAGTAAGTCCTGAAATCTCTCTCAGGTAGACGAAGATGGCACGCTTATTCAAGAAGTCAAGATCATCCACCCGATTGAAGATCTCCAGGATGGAGTCGATGCAGGCGATCTCATTCTCATTACTCACCCGAAGCTTGATCTCCTGAAGGAGTGCCTGAATCTCCTGAGGGCGATCCTTCATGATCATGACGTCATCCGGACCCGGAAGGTATCCGAACTTCTCGATCATTCGCTTCTCAGCGTAGCTTAGAGATGTCTCATCATCTAGGCTGATGTGTCTTCGATTATTCTTCTTGCGCTTCTTCGTCTGAATGATCAGGTAGTGTTTGGCAACCACATTGAAATATGAAAAAGCTTTTGTTCCTCGGGCCGGATCCCACTTTTCAAGCGTCACGTAGAGGTGAGTCACGCAATCATTTCGAAGGGTCTCAAAATCCGTCCCCTTCGCGAACCCGTGCATGAAGATCAGATTCTCTGCCAGCTGCGTGAATGCCGGAAAGATCTCCTTAACGTAAAGCTCTTCCCGCACGGCAAGATCATCCGCCTGCTGGTAGGCAACGATCGCGTCCTGCGTGCCCTGGTGGAAGTACATGTTCCGCTTCTTCTTCACCCGTCTCCGCTTCTTGACGTACGCCACCCTTAGTCCTCCTCGTCCTCAAGCTCCTGAATCGCACTCATATCTATCGAAGCAAGAGCGTTGGCAACGTAGAGGACAGCACCTCGAGCAGAATGAATCGTGCTCACCGCGTGCCTGACCTCCGGACTATCGAAAAAAATCTCCTTCTCCGCGATCTTAGTCATCTCACCGTACAGATTATCGAGAATGTCAAGACTCTTCTCGATTGCATCCTCAGTGCTGAAGATGATCCTCGCAAGCCTGAGATTGAACGCGATCGATACAGCCAGCAAAAAGCCCAAGATCCCGACGGACACGACCAGCAGCACCGCGAGAATCAGTACCAAGAGTCCCAAGCAGATCGCGAGAATCGTGAGCCAGCTCATCGGAAAAGGTCCCCAAGAGCCTGATCGTAAAGCCCGTTGATCGCAACCTGAGAGAATGATTCTCGAATCTTAGGGGCCAGCTCTCGCGCCCACTTCTCTGGTATCTCAGGACGAATCCTCATCTTGTGTAGCTTTCGCTTCGCATCCTCCTCATCAGGCATCGCCCATCGGGCACCTGTCATGAAGATCTTGCTATCCACCCGATTCTCCGGAATGGGAGACAAGGTGTAGCTGACGGGGATGAACCGTCCCATGCTCAGAAAGTCCAGATGACCCGACCAGTTCGTCACGATCACAGGAAGTCCTGAAGCAGCTGCCTCCAGCAGAGGAAGACCCCACCCCTCTCCTCTTGTCAAGCTCACCAGGGCCCTGATCGATGGATGACGATACAGGGCAGCCATCTCCTCCGAGCTCATCTCACCGTGCAGGAGGTGGATCCGGGGATAGGGTCCTCGCTTGATCTGGCTCAACGCACCGCTCAGAGATCGTCGTGTGATTGCCTTGTCAATTGTCGTTCCGCGTGCGCTATTCGTCTTAATGATTAGGCCCACGTCAGGATCGTCCTTGAATTGCTCACAGATCCACTTGAGAGCGAGAAAGCTATTCTTTCGATCATTTCCAGGATCATTTCCAGTGATCTGACCGATCATCAGAAAGTTGAACTTCGATTTCAGGTCAAGCGGAAGCTCAGGTAAGTTTTCCTGAGCGACCTGATCGATGAATGCCTCAGGAATCACGTGTAACGGTTGCGTGATGATGCCCGTATTCTCGATCACTGACTTCGTGAATGTTGACGGAACCACGAGGTGGGACATCTTGTTCGCTGCGACGATCCACTCTGGATTGCACGTCTCCGTCTCAACCCAGGCGGACACGCCCACGTTCACGTTCCCCAGATTGGGATCCCACTCATTGGGAAGTTGCACCTGAATGGTTACGTCAGGTCGACCGATCTCCTCGGGTGCACGTGACTTCTCCATGATCTGTCGGACGAGACCGCTCTCAGCGTCCGGGTTGATCATCCAGGACGTGTTTCCCCAGGGAACGATCTGGACGATCACGTTCACGGGTTGCGTCAGAAGCCAACGAAAGATCTGTCGAGAATGGACGCCGTAGCCGCTGATCGAGAGAAGGGGAGCTCGAATTAGAACAGTCTTCATGATATCCTCAGAGCGTCTCAAGGGTCCAGCGGTGCTTTCTATTCCTGAACCGCTCAATGGTCTCATTCAAGGAGTCGTGCCACTGGTCGATGGTCGTCTGGAGGGAGAACTCTGACAAAACGTACTGCCTCGCCTTCGCTCCGATCTGCCGACGACGGATCGGGCCCATCTCGTACATCTCCATGAAGGATTGGGCGATCGTCTCGACCGAGACGTAGTCCTCGTAGATGTAAGGAACCTGCTGGCTGCCCACGAGCGTCCTTAGCTCAATGTCAAGTCCCACTCCGTGCACAGATCCATCACGATGATCGACAACCTGTCGGGTCATTCCACCCGTCTTCGTCGCGATGATCGGCTTGCCACACTGCATCGCTTCCAGGGTTCCCAGGCCAAAGCCCTCCGCGAAGCTGATGTTGACGTAGAAGTCAGCAATGTTGTGGAGAACGTTGATCTTGTCAAAACCCAGTCGATCTTTCGAGAAGAAAACATTGTTGACAATCCCAAATCTCTCTGTCGTAGCAAAGAGGTTGGGACCCTCACTGTCGAGCGGGTCAGTGTGAAGGAGAAGGGTCGCGTTCCGATGACCGTGCTTTGACTCCAAATCATCGAGAAACTTTGACCAGGCCATCAAGAGATCGTTGGGCCGCTTTCTCTTAGCATTCCGATTGATCCAGAACCCGATGAAGTGATCCACCCTGTCCGCCCCCAAGATCTGGGCGCGAGCCTGTCGGATGTTCTTCTCAGGAATCGGAAAGTAGACATCCTCAGGTAGCGCGTGAGGAATGAACTTGGTCTTGTTCAAAAAGTCCTGAGCGCACATCTGATATGTCAGATGGGAGTGACAGTTGATCGCGTCCGTCGCCTCGTAGAGAGGGTAGTTGAACTTCGGGATCGGGTAATTGTCCCAGACGTGCCACCAGACGATCGGACAGATCTGGTGAATCTCATCTTCCATCTCAAAGAGCCAGATAAAAAATCTGGGATCAGTAAAGATGAATAGGACATCCGGCTGCTCCTGAGCAAGAACCAGGCGCAACATATCACGATTACCGAATCCGTCAATCGGTCTGATGATGAAGTCGTCACTCACCCTCACCAGGTCGTAGTTGGAGTGCTTAATGGCCGCGCCCAGCTGTCGGACCGACCACTCTCCCTTCGCGATAAGACCATTGATCAGGTGCCTCGACTGAACGCCCACCCCTGATGTGGATAAGGCGTGATCCGAGATCATCAGGATCTTCTTCTTTTCTGGCATGCGCCTTCCTGAGACAAGATAACTGCTGTGCCAATCTTACCCGTCTCAGGTGAGTCGTTTAAGCGGAGTTCAAAGATTGATCTTGCAGTGCTCGGTGCCCTTGAACTCACAGAACGTGCACGCGTACCGATTCTTGAGAGCACGGCCGGATGACACCATTCGGATCATATTTCGAAGCATCTTGTGAGCCTTCTCGATCGTCTTGGGCCCCGCTGATACATCGAAGAACTGAATCCTCTTTTTGGAAACGTCACGACGAAGGAGGACGTACCCACACCTAACATCCTTGATGGGAATGTCGTTCTTGATCGCCCAAAAGTACTTGTACAGGACAACCTGCATGGTGGTGTACTTGTCCGATCTCTTCTTTCGGTCCCAACCCCGCTTGGGTGCGGTCTTCCAGTCCAGAATCCAGTAGATCCACTTTCCCCGCTTCTTGACCCGAATGATCGCGTCCACGTATCCCTTGAACTTGAGCTGTTGATCCGGAATGGGCTCGGACAGATCAGCCTCAGCATCCACAAACTCCCATTCCGGAAACGTCTCGTCCAAAAAGGCTGGGATCGCCTCAAGAGTTCCCCGTAAATTTTTGACCCAGGACTCCAGGTCGGTGTCGGCGTAGGAGGGCCAATCAGGACCGTTTGGATATCCACGTTTCACCCAGAGCTTTCGAAACTCTGCCTCCGCATCGTCAACGTTCATGACGCGGGTTCGTAGATACGCTTCCGACGTGTTATGCGTCAGAGTACCGTAGTCGGTGTAGACGGTGTCCCCAACCTCCTTGAGGCCCAGAACGTACCGAAGGTGGTGTCGCCACGAACACTCTCCCCACGTCTTAAGCTCAGAGAAGGAGACATGCTCTCGATTTGTCGGGTAGTTCTTCACACCCGAATCATACTACGCACCCAGTCGATGTTCTAAACGAACAGAATTGTCTCAGGTATCAGATTGCCTGATGAGAGTGTACGTGAACTTATTCCCATACTTCCCTGACGATCTCTCGCACAGGCCCATGAACTCGTCAAAATCACCTGAATTTTTGAAGACCTGACATCCCGCGGACCATCGACCTACCGACTCACTCTCTCCGCCCCGCTTAGAACGGTGGATGTTGATCCCGTAGTATCCCTCGTGAATGTGCCCCTCATCCCAGTCCAGAACGTCATCCCGATCAGCATCCCTCCAGACCTTCACAGCACCCGACCTCTGGATCAAGGCGTCGTAGGTCTTGTGCGTTCCGATCTCATACGCTGACCTATACTGGCCTGGAACCAAAATCGCTGTCCCCTTCACGTTCATCGGGCTCTTCAGGTAGTAGGTCCCTGGATCAGTCGTAACCCGATAGCTGTAGACCTCCCACTGCTTACTAGCACTCCTCTGGATAACGAGAAGGGCATCGTCAAATTTTCCAGAGCGCGGATTAGCAGATCGAATACCAACAATGTTGACATTAAACGATCGATCTCCGTCAAAGAACACGTAACCCTTTTTGGCGAAGAGGCGTCGAATCTGATCAGCGATAATCTCCGCGTGAAGCCCAATAATCTTCATATCGCACCTAGTAGCTGTCAATCATACTGGAAAGATCACGACTCGGAACCCACTCGAGAACATGCTCAAGAAGATAGACGTCCGCCAAGGTCTCAAGGGCCTCCGCAGGACGATCAGAAATGTGGGTGATCTGGCCTCCCACCATGCGAGCAACATCAAGAACAGAGTAGTTCTTTCCCGTTCCCACATTGAGCCTGACGAACCTACCCTCCCTCTCCGGTAGAACACAGAGAGCGGCCCTCACATTGGCCTCAACGACGTCCAGAACGTACGTAAAATCTCGTCGCTTCTCTCCCGTCCCAACGACGGTAAGCGGCTTTCCCGCGTCCCTCTGCTTCTTGAAGATTCCGATGACGGGAGCGTACTCACCCTTGAGTGGCTCCCGAGGGCCGTAAACGTTGAAATACCTGAGAACGACTGTGGGAAGCCCGTAGAGTCTCGCGTAGAGCTCACACAGCTCCTCTCCCTGCAATTTTGACAGGGAGTACGGATTAAGACAGTCAGTTCGCTGGTCTTCTCTGAGAGGCATCCAGTTTTTTCGACCGTAGACCGAACTACTGGCGGAGTAGATCACCCTCTTGACCCGGGCACGTCGACTGTGCTCAAGAACGATCTGGGTTCCGATCGTATTGTTCATAAACGTGTCACTCGGATCCTCGATTGTCGGCTGGATCCTCGCCCGTGCGGCCAGGTGGAAGACGTAGTCCACATTCTCGTACAAGCACGCCGTCGCAGGATCCCGAATGTCCAGAACGTAGTTGGACGCGCCAGGAAACTCGACAAACGACTCATTCGACACAGCCGAGTGATCGTCGATCACCGTGACCTTGCAACCGTCATTCAGGAGACGCTCGACGATGTGAGATCCGATAAAACCGTGCCCACCTGTGACCAGGCACCTCGACCCGTACGGTATGATCCAGCTCACTCAATCCTCCGAAACTGCCCTACCAACCTGCCTCTCCCAATCCCTATCATCCCGAACCTCAGCATTCTTGTCCCAGACTCCCTGCATGACAGTCGTCTTGACTCCCAGCTGTCGGGCCAAGAACATCAGAGCGTTCAGGTCCTTGGGGAAGCAGTGACCACCGAAACCGAAGTGCCCATCAGGACCGGGAACGGACAGGTGTGTCTTGCCAAGTCGCGGATCGTGAAGGCCGTACTCGACAACCTTGTCATAATCGATCCCGAGACCCTCGCAGATCTGGTACATCTCATTCGCCCAACTCACCTTAGTCGCCAGCAAGCTGTTGGTGAAGTACTTCACCGTCTCAGCGATTGTGGAACTGGTCTTGATGATCTTGACTTCCGGAAATGCACGACGGAAGGTGTTCTTGACGATCGTGGATGCCGGTCTAGGTCCTCCCACGATGATCCTGCTCTGGGTCCGCATATCCTCCAGAGCGCTCACCTCCATCAGAAACTCCGGACTGAAAACGACGGTAAGCTTTGTTCCCGCGTACTTCTCATTCCACCGCTCTGTAGAACCCGGAGGAACTGTCGACTTGATGACCGCGATCAGGTCGCGATCAACAGATTCTGATGCCTCGCTTAGCTCATCCAGGACGCTCTCAACGATTGAGAGATCAGCTTCACCCGACCTTCTCATGGGTGTTGGAACACAGACAAATACGACAGGCGATGCCCTCTTGTAAGACAGCGCGTTGACGAGATGCTCGACCGACCAGGGAGCAGCTCCCTGCCTCCAGTGGGAACCCGGAACGTACACACCCGCCTTATCGTAGGTGTACACGTTGAATCCACGCTCCAGAAAAACTGTCGTGAGGCTACCCCCAACGAAGCCCTGACCAATCACACCGATCGCAGGTCTTGTGTCCCTCTCCATCACTCCCCCTTCTTGCTCACGAGAACCTCCAGCTCCGGAAGCCAGAGGTGATCGATGTTGGTCCGCAAGTAGCAGTTCAACGCGTGCTCCACCGTCTCACAGATAGGTTCCCGGTCGTTGAAGCTGGTATTCAACAGGATCGGAACTCCCGTCCGATCCTTCCAGGCTGACAGGAGGCTGTGATAGATTGGGTTGTCCATCTCAGACACTGACTGAAGCCTGGCCGTTCCATCAAAGTGGATAACAGCAGGAATCTTGTCTCGAACCTCAGGTCTGAAGGGAACGACGTGGCTCATATACGGACTCTCAATGTCCCGAGTAAACCACTCTCCCACATCCTCGCGTAGGATCGAGGGGGCAAAGGGCCTGTACCACTGACGATGCTTGACCTTCTGATTGATCTGATCCTTCATGTCAGGGGATCTAGGATCTGCCAGAATGCTCCGGTTGCCCAGAGCACGACGACCCGACTCTGACCGACCCGTGAAAATCGCAACGATCTTCTGATCCTCAAGCAGGTCGATGACGTCGCTCTCGGACACAATTCGAGTCTCTACAGCACCGGACATGACGTACGGCATCAGGTGAGCCTGAATGTGCCTGGTCGTGTACTCCTCACCCAAGTACGGGGAAAGGTTGTCCTGCCAGTCGATTCGAGGATTTCCCAGCTCGTGGTGCCAATGGTACTGGGCCGCTCCTAGACTAAGCCCGCCGTCGTAAGGCACCGGCGGAATGAACACATTGTCAATCCGATCCGGGAACCAGTCGTAGATCTTGCCCACAACGACCGAGTTGAGAGCGACCCCTCCGGACAGGCAGAGGTTTCGACTGTCAGTATTCTGCAAAACAGCTGTGAGAAGCTGCCGAATCATGATCTCAGTTGCCATCTGCAAGCCCGCTGCCAGGTCGTACCTTGTCTGATCGTCTGCATCAGCCAAGTCGGTGTACCGACCCAGATACGGATGCCTGGGATCGTTACCCGTATAAGCTCCCCTCGGTTGACCCTTGGGCTTTTGGGATGCAAGCAGGAGATCCTTCGTCAGCATCTGCCAAAAGTCATTAACAAATCGAGTGCGATCGCCCATCGCGGCCATGGCCATGACAGACCCAGCCTGGTGGCCTCGTGGCCAACCATTCTGAAGTCGAAAGACCGACCTTGTGACCCGTGTCCAGAGGCCTCCGATATTGACCTTGTGCGAAGGCCAGATCTTTCCTGGGTGGATCTGGGTTCCCGAACCTGCCCAAGCGGTCGTGGCAGATTCGAAACCATCCTGTGTCTCCACGCCACCCCCGTCGATGGTGACGATCGCAGCATCGTCGAACTTGCTGCTGTAGAATGCGTGGGCGGCGTGAGCGAGATGGTGACCGTACGGGTGAACTCGGTGACCGCTTAATGGCCAAGGCCCCTCACGCATCTCCAGGAGAGAGCTGCCAAAACACGTGACAAACTCATCGATGTCGTCAAGCTTGCCCCAGGTATCCATGAGAAGTTGGACAGAGTCACCCTTCGGCTCCTTCTCGCGGATGTATCTCTCCAACTCTGCGTGGATGATCGGTACACCATCCTCCAGGACACAGCAAGAGCAGTCATGACCCGACCACAGACCAGCGATTTTCACTCAACACCTCCGAACTGTTCAAATGAGACAATTCGTTTAAGGCTCACGACTGGAGCCAATCTAAAAATTCAGGATCGTCTGTGCACTCACCCTCAAGAGAGCTCGTAAACGACGGATCATCAAGTTCGACCCAATCATCTGAACTAGCAGTCTCAGGTCGGATCGGGTTCTTTAGCCAGGCGCCCCACTCGTCCAGGAACGGCTTGAAGCCCACCGGTCGGACCAGCTCCTCAATGCCTACCGGAACGGCACGGTCAGCGTAGGTTTCCACGGCGATCTCGAATGGAATCATCTCGTAGTACCTGTAGCTGTCCTCCTTGGGGCTCCAGTACTGGCCATATCGTCGATTCTTTCTAACCCGTGCATTCGTTCCACGTGGATCGGTGTTGATCGTGATGGCAGGTGAGATCACAGGCTGAATCGGCTTCCACTCCACCTCACCCTGAGCTTTCATCCTCGCGACCTTCTCCAGCATTCTCGTCTCTGAGTCCTTTCCGCCCTCGTGATTCTGGTTGGACTCAGACCACGGGAGAATCCTGTCAATGACAGCACGGGAGTAGAAGACGTCTCCCGCACCCGCGACAGGATCCCTGTGCATGTCGAGAACAAACTTGAACGGTTCGTCCTCGGTCGACAACGGAATGAGGGTGTGAGACTCATTCGTCGAACGCCGCTGAGCATTCAAAATGATCGAGCCGACCTGATCAGCGTGGGCCTCCGCGAATCTCACGTACTCAGCAAGCCATCCACCTTCCAGAACGAACTGCATGTCACCCTGAAGCGGGACAATGAATTCGCCCTTTGCTAGTCGACAGATCGTATTCAGCCCCCGGGCGAACTCGTTGGAAGGATCCCTCTCCTTCTGACGAATGACTGTGAACCCCCGATCCTCCAGCTCAGACAAGTACTCCTCGGTCCCAGCCTCAACCGACGCGTTGTCCACGACGATGAGCTCCTTGCTCGGAAAGTCCGCCGTGCTGATGAGGAGGGACTCCACACAACTTCGAAGGTAGTAGAGACGATTGCAGTTGACGACACCAAACGTGACCTTGGGCGTGCTCATTTCTTCTCCAGGACGAGAAACAGGATCCCGTTCCACCACTCAGCCATGTCACCGAAGACTCCCGGTGTTGATCCGGGATTCGCCTGACCGTAGTGGGAGAAGACAACGTCGTACATCCCCTCCTTGATGGCTAGTCGGGTCCCGAGCTGAACACGGTGGTCATTCCAGTCGTCAATGATCATGATAAAACGATCTGCCAGAATCGGTTCAAAGTACTTGAGCGCTTGAAAGTGATCCTCGACCTCATGCCCACCGTCATAGAAGTAGACATTGATGTCGTGGGGCATCTTGGACAGATCTGCTTGGAAACAGTCGCCTGACATGAGATACCAATCACTGGGTTCCTCAGTAGGTTTCTGGCCCAGGCACTTCTCACAGTTCTCGAGAAAAGCTTCCTTTCCTCCCTCGTTCTTCTGCTCAAGCCACAGATCCATTCCGACCGCCACTTCCGGGCTGTTCCCAAACATCGCTGAGACGTGAGTTGAACCTGCGGCTGTCCCGACTTCCAGGTATCTCGTGTCCTCGAAAGAACAGACACTGTTGAGAAAGTGCCGAACCTTCGGCGACGACATTCCCTCGAGCTGAATGATCTCAGGTGGCAGACCTGATGCTAGCTTCTCAGCATTCAGCACTGACAGCATAACACGTCCGACAAGCTCGGCCTTTGACAGATTCTTAGACAACCCGGCTCCCTTTCTCATGAAACTGGACCATCTCGATGATCATATCCCGCAATGAGACTTCAGGTTTCCATTCCGGAAAGTGCTGGTGAAATTTCGACATGTCCGTGATGTAGCAGATGTGATCTCCTATTCGAGCGTCAGGAGAAAGTTCATAATCCAGCTGTCGACCGGACACATCCGCGATCAGATCGATCACCTCAAGGATCGACGCACTGTTCGGGCGCCCTCCGCCGATGTTGTAGACCTCACCCTTGCGAGGTGATCTGACAAATGCGTC